>Ga0209474_10000028_pt1 | contig 165428 bp, 150 predicted proteins | sample GraSoiAngelo_145_FD_185902 | JGI IMG/M metagenome (GOLD analysis project Ga0209474, IMG submission 185902) | Grasslands soil microbial communities from the Angelo Coastal Reserve, California, USA - 14_1009_05_20cm (SPAdes) (version 2) | ecosystem: Environmental > Terrestrial > Soil >... | reverse complement strand
GGAGTGCGCCGGTAGACGTGGCTCTCCCATCCCTTTGATGCCATCGGCTGACCGGCCGACAACTTCGCCGTGAAGGTCCAGTCGAACACGAGCCAGGCGGTGTCTCCGTTGACGTGGATCGCGACGTTCGTCGATTCCAGATTTCGTTCCGAGAAGGCCTTCTGGAGGAAATTGATGTAGATGTTCGTTTTGACGCTGTCCCAACCCTGAAACCGGCCGAACGGCGTCACCGCGACGACATCTGCGGTTTGCGACCACACCTCCGACGCCAGCACCAGATCGGCGCCTTTCACCGACGACAAATACTTTTCGAACAGCTGTTGGACTTGCTTCCTGTCCGCCTGTTCGTCGCCGGCGTGGACAGGTGCCGAGGAAAGCACGACTGCGACGGCAGCGCCAACCAACGCGGTGCATCTGACATTCATGGCGGTTCTCCTGCACTCGATTGTGGCCGCATATGGTGCTCCCGCGCCGCCTCGATCTGCAACACGCACGTGCGGTCGGCTCGGAGTGCGCGATCGACCGGCGAGAGACGCGCCAGCACCACTCACCGCGAGCGACGCGCCCGTCAGAATCCAAGTCATACTTACCGGTCTTTCAGGAGGCGTCCATGCCACGAACTCACCGCTTATGGGTCGCGATCGCCGTCGCGACGCTCCTCCCGCTCGGTTCCGCCACTGCCAGAACGATAGAAGTCGACGCGGCGACTATCGCCGACATCAACGCGGCCTTCGATGCCGGCACGTTGACGTCCGAGGCGCTGACCAGGATATGTCTGGCACGGATCGACGCGTTCGACCGCAACGGGCCGACGCTGCATGCGGTGATCTTTCTCAACCCCAGGGCGCTCGAGCAGGCCCGCGCGCTCGACGCAGAGCGAAAGGCCAAGGGCCGTCGATCGCCCCTTCACGGCATCCCCGTCGTCCTCAAGGACAATTACGACACATTCGACATGCCGACCACCGGCGGCTCGATCCTGCTCGAAGGATCGATTCCCTCGAAGGACGCGTTCGTCGTCAAGAAGCTGCGCGATGCCGGCGCGATCATTCTCGCCAAAGTGAACATGTCAGAGTTTGCATCGGGCGGAACCTACAGCTCGCTCGGCGGCCAGTCGCTGAACCCGCACGACCTCACGCGCGGCCCTTCGGGATCGTCGGGCGGCACCGGCGTCGCGATCGCCGCGGCGTACGCGGTCGTTGGGATGGGCACCGACACCGGGGGCTCGATTCGAGGACCGGCGACCACGAACGGCATCGCCGCATTGAAGCCGACGCACGGGTTGCTGAGCCGCTCCGGCATCATTCCCCTGGCGCTCAGCTTCGACACCGGCGGTCCGATGGCGCGCAGCGTGTTCGACGTGGCGGCCGCGCTCGGCATCATGACCGGCGTCGACGCCGCCGACCCGGCGACCGCGAAGAGCGAAGCGAAATTCCCGACCGGTTACACCGCGGGCCTTCGCGTCGATGCGCTCAACGGCGCGCGGATCGGCGTGGCGCGAGACTTCATGGGCGCCGATCCCGACGTCGACTGGGTGATGGAGGCCGCGTTCTCCGCGATGCGCAAGGCGGGAGCGACGCTGGTCGATGTCCGATACCCGAAGTGGCTGCTCGACGTGAAGGGCGAGTTCTACACCGCAATTCGTTATCCGGAATTCGCGGTGCAGATCGCGGAATACCTGAAGGGCACTGGTCCGAAGTATCCGAAAACACTCGGCGAGATGATCGAGCGGGCCAACCAATTCACCGGCACGCGCGGCGATGGTGCGCGGCCGAATCCGAGCCGTTGGACGCTCTTCAAGCGGGAGGTCGAGGCAGGCTCGATGACCGATTACCGCTACACCGCGGTCCATGACTATGGACTGCCGATGGTGCGCGCCGTTGTCGAAGGAATGTTCGAGGCGCAACAGCTCGACGCGATCGTGTATCCCACCGCGTCGCGCCGCCCGAGCCTCATCACCGCCACCGCGGGCGCCGGCACCACCGTCGCTTCGGCGCTGTCGGCCTCGGGACTCGGCGCGACAGACATCGCGAACCTCACCGGATTCCCGGATTTGATCGTGCCGGCTGGATTCACCGGCGACAGCCTGCCGGTCGGACTGTCGTTCTTCGGCCGCGCGTTCGGCGAGTCGAAACTGCTCTCACTCGGCTACAGCTTCGAGCAGGCGACAAAGGCACGCCGGCGTCCGGTTCACACGCCGGCGCTTCCGGGCGAGACGATCTCGATGCCGTAGGCACCACAACATAACGCGACCGGAAACCATCCAGCGTGGGACGCGCGGTTGATGACTGCCGTGAATTCTTGACTTACTTCTTCAACAACAGTGCAGGCCAGTTGAGGACGACGATTAAGACGCTTCCGCGGGAGGCCACGCGCATCGTGACTTGGATGTCCCCGTCTATCTCGGGATTACGCGGATCGGTCGCGACTCGACCGGTCCACGTGCCCGCCAGCCTCTTCAACGCACCGAATGAGAGTTGTGCGTCAGACGTCGTCGAGGGGTTTGCTTCTTGCCCCCGCGAAGAGTTCTGCGCAAAAGCAAGACCGCACACTGACAGGATCGCGACCAGGCATTACTTACGCAGAACGCCGAAATTCCCGCATCGATCCGCACCTGTTCCTTGACAGTCACATGTGGCTGAAAGATAAGGATTCCCAACGAAATCGTGCTCGCGCCTCCGTCAAGGGGACGACGGTTGCTACACTTGGGCAATGGGATCGAGCGATACGACAGGGCCCCACGCGGGTGACGTGGGGTCGATTGAGTCTTGGCTGGTATCGGCGGGGCGAGATCGCAGGCCCGGCGCGCCACTCAACGTTTCGCCATGCCCCGCGTCGAACTTCGTGCTGGGCGGACAGCGGGCCTATGCGCGAGACGACGGTACGCGGAGCTGGGACGCGTTGGAGGAGATCGTCGGCGGCCTCGAGGGAGGCTCGTCGGTCGCTTTCGCGTCAGGCATGGCAGCGATCACCGCGATTTTCGACCAGCTTCCTACCGGCGCGACAGTGGCGCTGCCCGATGACTGCTACCAGGGAGTGGCGGGACTCGCCAACGCGGGACAAAGCCGAGGCCGCTGGAGCGTACATCGAATCGCGGTCGCCGACACGGCAAGTTGGATTCAGGCATGCGCCGAGTCAGATCTGATCTGGTTGGAATCGCCCTCCAATCCGCTGCTGGTGGTGGCGGAGCTGGAAACGATCTGCGCGGCGCCGCGCAAGCCGTGCGCGATCCTGGGCGTGGATAACACCTTCGCCACGCCCTTGAACCAGCGGCCGCTGGCGCTCGGCGCCGACGTCGCGGTGGAGTCGGTGACGAAGTTCATCGGCGGGCACTCGGACTTGCTCGGCGGCGTGATCACGGTCCGGGACTCGGCGTTGCTAGCCGCGTTGCGGCAGGCACGGGAATTGGCAGGCGCGACACCCGGCACGCTCGAGACGTTTCTCGCCGTCCGCGGCGCGCGAACGCTGGCCGTGCGGCTGGAGCGCGCGCAACGAAACGCCATGGTCCTCGCCGAGCGCCTGGCCGATCATCCGGAGGTGCTGATCACGCGCTACCCGGGCTTGGCGAGCCACGCGACGCACAAGGCGGCGCGCCGCCAGCTGAAAGGCTTTGGGACGATCATCTCGTTTGACATCCGCGGGGGCGCCGAGGCTGCGGACGCGGTCTGCGCCCGGCTGCGGCTGATTCAACATGCCACGAGCCTAGGCGCGGTGGAATCCACCATCGAGCGCCGCGCGAGCGTGCCGGGGCAGGAGCACCTGCCGCCCTCCCTTCTGCGCTTGAGTGTCGGCATCGAGGCCGTCGAGGACCTCTGGGCTGATCTCGACCGGGCGTTGCGCGTCGCGGTCGAGGTGTAGAAAGGCGAGCCGCATCCAACGATGGACGATCCGTTGGATCACATCGCTGCCTTGCGGACGGCGTGCCACTGTGGCTCCCGATTTTTGCGGGATTTCAGAAGAGAGAATTCGCGAAGTGGGCGGCGCTACGTTCCAGCTTCTGGCGTTTCGTATCAGCCTGATTCCGTACATCGCTCGCCGTTAGAGGGTCCGCGCTGCACGATTGACCGAACGCGTCACCGGATCCGCATGCCGTTCGCAATCCTCTTGGCTTTCGCCTTTGTGTTTCCCGATGCGGCAATGTGACCTTCCTCGGCGTTATGCGAAGCGGGCTATAGACAGCGGGTGTGCTGCCGGAGGAGCCGCTTCCATCGACATGCCAATGCGAGTTTGAGGAAATCAGAGACCGATGAGATCGTCGCGCTCGGCGAGGCACGCACGGAAACGAAAAAGGCCATCGCTTTCGCCTCGGTTTGCGCGATGCCGACCACTGGGTCGACCAGCGAATAGGTCGGCCGCGCCCGCGACAACCGTTTGGCGCCCGCCCACGTCAAAGCAGCCATGACTGCTTCGACGGCAGACCTGCGCCTGGCCATCCGCGGGCTGCGCCGCAATCCACTCTTTGCCATCGTCGCGACGCTGTCGCTCGCGCTTGGGATTGGCGCGAACACGGCGATTTTCACGCTGATGGATCAAATCCTGTTGCGCAAGCTGCCGGTCAAAGACCCGGATCGGCTGGTGATGCTTTATCAACAGGGTGCGCACAACGGCAGCAACATGGGCACGCGGATGCATTCGTACCCCGTCTACCAAGACCTGCAGCAGCGCGCCGAACCGCTCGGCGAAGTGATCTGCCGTCGCCTCGCGCCGGCGTCGGTCAGCATCGACAACGAGACCGAGCGGGTCAATGCCGAACTGGTGTCGGGCAACTACTTCTCGATGCTCGGCGTGAAACCGGCGATCGGACGCGTGTTTTCCTCCGAAGAAGATGACCGCGTCTACGGCGGCCATCCCGTTGTCGTGCTCGGTTACGACTACTGGGTGCGCCGCTTCGCGCGCGATCCGAATGTCATAGGGAAGAAAATCCTCGTCAACGACTACCCGATGAACATCGTCGGCGTGTCGTCCGCCGAATTCCGCGGCCTCGATCCGACGCAGTCGCCGCAGATCCGCGTGCCGATCCTGATGAAGCGCGTCATGTTGCCGGAGTGGACGTGGATGCGCGCGGACGATCGGCGCGCGCGTTGGGTGCAAGTCTTCGGGCGGTTGAAGCCGGGATACACGGTCGAAACCGCCGCCGCGCCGCTCCAACTGCTCTTCACGCAAATCCGCCAGTACGAGATCACGCTGCCGGCGGCGAAGGATTGGTCCGCATATTTCCGCGATCAGTTCATGAAAGGGAAGATGCTCGTCACCACGGCGGCGACCGGATTCTCGCCGCTGCGCAACGATTTCTCGACCGGCCTCATCGTGTTGATGTGCATGGTCGGTCTCGTGTTGCTGATCGCGTGCGCGAACGTCGCGAACCTGCTGATCGCACGCGCGTTCACGCGGCAGAAAGAGCTCGCGGTCCGCTTGTCGCTGGGCGCATCACGTGGACGTCTGGTCCGTCAGATGCTCGTCGAGAGCTGCGTCCTGTCGGCGCTCGGTGGCATCGTCGGCGTCGCGCTTGCGGTTGCGCTGACGCGCGCGCTGCTCGCGCTCGTGCCGAATGACGGTCAGCCGCTGTCGATTACCGCGCGTCCCGACCTGCGGATCCTCGGCGTCATGGCGGTCTTGACCGGAGCGACTGGCATCATCTTCGGACTGATCCCCGCGATTCGCGCGAGCCGATCGGATCCATGGACGACGCTCAAAGACACGATGGGCTCGATTGCCGGCGGCAGCGGGTCGCTGTTCTTGCGCAAGGGTCTCGTAACCGCGCAAGTCGCGCTCAGCTTCTTGCTGCTCTTTGGCGCGGGGCTGTTCGTCCGCAGCCTGCAGAACCTGAAGACCACCGACACGGGCGTCGCGCTCGACAACCTCATCACGTTTCAACTCGCGCCGCAATTGAACGGCTACGACGGTCCGCGGACGATGCATCTCTATCAAGAACTGCTCGATCGGTTGCGCGGGTCGGCGGGCGTCACATCAGCGGCGCTCGCCGCCGTGCCTATCCTGAGCGGCAACGAGTGGGACAACCGCACGGCGGTCGAAGGGCACAAGGCCGCCGACGGCGAAGACATGCAGGCGTTCATGAACGCGCTGTCGCCCGACTATTTCAAGACGATGCAGATCCCGGTTCTCGAGGGGCGCGATTTCAACCAGTCGGACGTCCGCCAGGACGCGAAGATTGCTATCGTCAATCGCCGGTTTGCCAAACACTTCTTCGGCGACAAGAGCGCGTTGGGCCGTCACCTCGGACAGGGTGGCGGTCCGAATCCGAAACTCGATATCGAAATCATCGGCGTCGCCGACGACTCGCTGTACGAAGGACCGCGCGAAGGCGTGCGGCGGCAGGTCTTCATCCCATTGTGGGGCAAAGGGGGCGCGACGTTCTACGTGCGGACGACGATGTCCTCGTCGGCGGCGTTCGCGCGCGTGCGACGCGAATTGCAGGCGCTCGATCGATCGCTGCCGGTGTTCGAAACGAAGACGGTGCAGGCGCAGCTCGACGAGACGCTGCTCACCGATCGACTCGTCGCATTGCTGTCGGCAGGATTTGGCATGCTCGCCACGCTGCTCGCATCAATCGGTCTCTACGGGGTGATGGCGTTCGTCGTCGCGCGGCGCCGAAAAGAGCTCGGCATTCGGATAGCCCTCGGCGCGCAGCAGATCGCGATTCTCTGGTCGGTAATGCAGGAAGTGCTGTTGCTGTTGGCGATCGGCCTCGCAGTCGGCATTCCGACGGGATTGGGACTCGGCAAGTTCGTGTCGGCTCAGCTGTATGGCATCCAAGGCCACGACCCGTGGGTCGCGGTGGGTACGACGCTGCTATTGACGATCATTTCGGCGCTCGCTGGATTGATCCCGGCGCATCGCGCGAGCCGCGTCGATCCGATCCTCGCGCTCCGTTACGAATGACACACGTCCGCTCGGGAATCGCTGCTCAACGCGATTCGAGCGTTTTCTCGCACTCGGTTGAGTGACGATCGCGGATGGACGGCTGCGTCCCAATTGCGAACAATCATCCGGCGCCGCGACGCGCAAACTCAAACGTCGCCGCCCGCGGGTGTGGCGTCGGATGATCAGCGGCGCGACGCTGCGATCGCTCACAATGCCGGCGTGCTCGATGCCATGAAGCCGAATCGGCACGCGTCGGTGTGACGGCAATACTGCCGCGGTGCGTTTGGCCGTCTGTCCTTTTGGTCCTCGGCCCGAGTACACCGATCGTCGGGCAGGCACGCCGGCGCGCCTACTGACACCGAAAACTCTCCGCATGATCCGTGCTGCCGGTGCCGTTGTAGTGCGCCGTCGCCGGATACGCGCACAGCGGACGCGTGCGATCGACGACGCCGGCGTTCATGTGTGCGGCTTCGATCGACTGCAGCTTCTTCCCCGTTTCGACCCACTGATCGACCGCGGCGACTTTGTCGAAGACGTCGGTGCCGGCACCGCCTTGGCAGTGCCCCATGCCCGGCACCATGAACAGCGCGAGCGAATTCGCGGCCGACGCTCCGACCGTGTCGTTGATCCGCTTGAACATGATCAGGCTCGTGTCGGGCGAGACGAGCGGATCGGCCCAGCCGTGATACATCAGCAGCTTGCCGCCGCGCTTGAAGAAACGCGAAACATCCGGATCGCCGCCATATAGCAGTCCCTTGTCCGCCTTCACCGCGCGCTCCACGTCGTCGGGCACTTTGATGGCGTGGTAGTCCCAGTCGGGCGTGAAGACGATCTTCCGCATCCCTTCGTGTGATTCGCCGGACGGTGATGGCCCCGCCACGCCGCCCCATCCGAGTTCGGATCCCGGATAGTAGCGGCCCGGATGCAGCACGGCGCCGCTCTTCGGATCGCGGATCGGACGCGTCATCGCGTTCGCGGTCTCGACCTGATCTTTCGTCAGGCAATCGGCACGGTCCTCTCTACTGCACGTCAACGTCGTGAAATCGAAGGAGCACTTGCTCGGATCCTCGATGACGCCGTCTTTCACACCGTCCAGGGCATCGCACTTGTCGAGGACGGCGTCGTGGATCATCGGATACTTGCTCGCGGGAATCACCGCCGCCGGCGTGCGATTGACGTACGTGTTCAACCACACGCGCGCGGCGTAGAGCCGCATCTGGTCCCACGATGGATCGCCGGCGATGATGCCGTCGAAATCGTCGGGATAGCGCTGCGCTTCAATCAGCGCCTGGCGTCCACCGGTCGAGCACGAGTTGAAATACGCGCGCGTGGGGAGCGCGTCGTAATGCGCGGTAACGATCGTTTTTGCGGTGACCGTCATCTCGTGAATCGCCCGATATGCGAAGTCCACGAGTTTCTCGGGATGGCCGGCGACGAAATCGGCGTTGCCGCCGACGTGACCGGAGTCCGTCCCCGCAGCTGCATATCCAGCTTTCACCGACGCCGCCATCGCCGGATATGGAATCGCACCGCCTAATCCGCCGTTCCCGGACGCCTGCAGTTTGTGATTCCATCCGGACTGCGGCAGCCAGACTTCAACGCGGATGTCGGAGTCACTGGACGGAGTCAGCTTCAGCGTCACGCGACAGAACGCCGGGAGCGTTTTGAACGGCGCGGTCGCATTCGCGTTGGCCGCATTTGGAGGCGCGAACGCGCCGGCGTGCACGGAATCAGCCGACAGCACCCGTCCGTTCGTCACCTTCATCTGCGCGAGCGATTCGCACGCTCTCGGCGCAGGCGCCGCTGCATTCAATGCGTCAGGCGTCGCCGCACCGAGCAGGGCAATCAATGTTGCGATTCTCATGCGTGGAAGTGTAAACCCGAAAACGCAGCCTCCCTATCCGCGGCGTGGCTATGGACTCCCGAGGATTGGATCGCGAGTCTCGAGAAGCTAATCGCGCTGGGACCGGAGCACGTCGTGCCGAGCCACACGCGGCCGGTCGTCGGTGCCGCCGCTGCGCGCGCCGCGCTCACGGCGTACTGTGACAGCATCAAGTCCATTCTCGACCAGACGATTCACGGCATGAGGCAGGGCGAGCGGCCGGACGAGCAGGTGCAGGCGTCGAGTGGACCGTGCCCGCCATCTACGCCGACCGGATGGGCTGGTTCGACAGAAACGCCACCAACCTGTTTCCCCTTCCGGAGAAGGACCGCGCCAGTGAGCCATCGAGGAACCTTCTCCGACTCCGCATCGCGCTGTGCCTCCTGACGACGGAGATCTCGCGGCGCATCCGCGCACTGTCGCCGGTGCATGTAAAGACGTACACGGCCCGCGCACAAGCCGTTGGTGCTCATGCTCAGCGCACGAGACCGTCCTCCCTACTTCGGCTTCGTTCTAACGCCGCAGTATTTACCGATGCGTTCAATGCGAGCCGGCCACGCCCTCGCCGCCGCGCCACGACACGGCACGCATGCGCACTGGTGAGTCAGCGAGATGGAACTGCGTCGTACAAATCGCCGGCCAGATATTTCAGCCCGGTATCGACCGCGACGGTAGCCACCACTCTTCCCGGCCCGAGCTCGCGCGCAAGGTGGATGGCGGCGGCGATGTTCAGTCCGCTCGACGTGCCGACGAGCAATCCTTCTTCGCGGGCAAGGCGCCGCGCGATCAGGCGCGCTTCCGCTTCGTCGACGGCGCGCGCCTCGTCGTACGGCTTGTCGGCCATGTGCGGCGGCACGCTGCCCGTGGCGGTCCCCTCGACGCTGTGCGCTCCACCGCGTCCTTCGGTCAACGCGGGCGAGCTCGATGGCTCCAACGCGACGATGCGCGCGCCACTGCGGCCTTCCCTGAGCGCCTGCGCGACGCCGCGCAGCATCCCGCCGGTGCCGACGGCGCCGCAGAACGCATCGATCCGCCCGCCGGTCTGCTCGAGCAGTTCGCGTCCGATCTCGATGTATCCCGCGATCGCATCGCTGTTGTGGAACTGATCGGTCCAGAACGTGTTCGGCTCTTCAGCAAGCGCCTTGATTTCGTGCTTGAATCGCTCGAACAACGACGGCGTCACCTTGCCGCCTTCACTCGGCACGATCCTTACCTCCGCTCCAAACGCGGCCATCGTCTGAAGCTTCTCGCGCGCGAACGCGTCAGACGAGAGGACGACGAATGCGTATCCCTTCGCAGCGCACACCATCGCCAGCGACGATCCCGTGCTGCCGCCGGTGAACTCGACGACGCGCATGCCAGGACCGAGTGCGCCTCGCGCTTCGGCGCCCTCAATCATCGCGAGCGCCATTCGGTCCTTGTACGAGCCGGTGGGGTTGTAGAACTCGAGCTTCACGAGCACATCGGCAGCGCCAGCCGGCACGATTCGGCGCAGTCGAACGAGCGGCGTGCGGCCGATTGCGTGGAGCACCGAGCCGGCAATCGTAGTCATCGTCATGTGTTCATCGTACCGTGAAACACGCTCGGCCGAGATCGGCCGCGAGCGGCGAATCGCTGTGAGCCTGGTTGGTCGAAAAGGTACGGTCATCGCTAAACGCGCGTACATGGCCGAGTGATCCGACTTCGTCAGTTCACGACCGGGTGGCGGTACAATCCCCCTGATGGGTCACGACACGTCGAGCGAACGGCCGAACAGCTACGAGCGGTTTTTTGGATTCCACCAGGCGCCGTTCAGCCTCGCGCCGGATCCCCGATTCTGGTTCCAGAGCGCGTCGCACGCCGCGGCCCTCTCCCAGATCACGTACGCACTCGAGCGGCGCGAACCGGTCGTCGTCGTAACCGGTGAAATCGGCACCGGCAAGACGCTGCTCTGCAGGACCGTTCTCGAGCGGCTCGAGCGCAAGACGTTCCTGTCGATTGTCAACGACCCACTGCTCGAACGGGACGATCTTCTCAAGCAGATGCTTCAGGACTTCGGCGTCCTCTCGAAGGATCGAACGGTCGTGACGCAGACGAACCGTCACGATCTCATTCGCGCCCTGGAGGAGTTTCTCTCGTCGCTCAGGCAGCTCCGGGCGCATGCGGCCGTCATCATCGACGAGGCGCAGCACGTGCAGCCGGACGTCCTCGAGCAGATCCGCCTTGTGTCGAACATTCAGGACGAGCGCGGCACGATGCTGCAAGTCATCCTGGTCGGGCAAACGAACCTGGAGAGGCTGTTATCGCAGCCGGAGCTGCGTCAGTTGCAACAGCGGGTGTCGCGACACGTGAAGCTCGATCCCCTGAGCGAACCCGAAGTCGCGCTCTACATCGGCCATCGGCTCGCCGTCGCGCGCGAGCGGCAGCTGCAGTCGAACATCCCGGGTGCAGGAGATCTGGAGCGCGAGCTGGCAGAATGGGAGCGGACGAATTCGGAGTCGGCGTTCACACCAGAGGCGGTTCGTGCGGTGGCGCAGCTTTCGCGTGGAATCCCGCGAGTGGTGAATCTTCTCTGCGACCGCGCGCTCGAGGCCGCGTACGAACGGCGGTCGCGGCCGGTCGACGCGGCGTTGATCAACGCGGCCGCGCAGACTCTGGACCTGATTGCTGCGCCTCAGGCCGCCGCCTCAACGGCGGCTGCCGAGCCCGCCTCTCCGGCAACAACCAGCACAGAGCACCATGCACCCACCACCCTGGACGATGCACTCAGTACCCCGCACGATGCACCCGTCACCCTGCACGATGCACGCGGCACCCTGAACCCTGCATCCACGTCGCCAATGTGGCCGGAGCTTGTCACGAGTCCAGCTCCCACGCGCGACGAACCGCGGCCGACAGGCGGGACGGGACATGTGCGCCGTTACGCGATCGTTGCGGCGTCGCTCGCGCTCGTCGGCGCCGCGTTGTGGCTCGGCGGGCGCGCCCTGAACCGGCGCGGGGAAGGCGAACACGTTCAACCGCCGGCAGCGGCCGTGCAGCCGACGACCGCGCCGCAGGCGGCACCAATTGTTGCCGCTCCTTCGCGTGACACATCGCAACCGACAGCGTCCGCCGCGCCGGCGGTGACTTCGCGTGCCCCTGAAGCGACGGGGACCGCAATGCGGTCGCCCGAACCAGCGGGTGAGGCAGTCGAGATCGTGGTCGCGTCGTTTCACACCGCCGCACGCGCCGCCGACGTCGCCGCGCAGATAGCGGCGCTGGGGGAACCGGTTCGCCGACGGACGACCGGAAATTGGCAGCAGGTGCTCGCCGGCCCGTACGCATCTTCTGCCAAAGCTCAGGACGCGCAGCAGCGGCTCGCGCGCGCGGGCTTCACCGGGACTCAGGTGGTGACGACGACTCGCTGAGCCTCGCGTCAGCTTCGACTGTCGCGTCGGTCACGCATGCGTACCACCACGAGGTCCCGAAGCCACCAGAAAGAATTGGTTCAGCCGTCTGCTCGATAGAAAGGATCTATCTTGGCCAAGAGCAGTTACAAGTCCGTGGACGAGTACATGGCATCGCAACCCGACACCGTGCGCGGCTTGCTGAGACGAGTGCGCAGTACCATCCGCGAGGCCCTGCCCCGAGCCGAGGAAGTGATCTCGTACAACATTCCCGCGTACAAGATGGACGGCGCCACGGTGCTCTATTTCGCCGCGTGGCAGAACCACTACTCCCTCTATCCGGCAACCGGCCGCCTCGTCACGGCGTTCAAGGACGAACTTGCACCGTACGAGATCAGCAAGGGCACGATCCGGTTCCCGCTGTCTGAGGCCATCCCGGTGAAATTGATCGGACGAATCGCGAAACTCCGCGTGAAGGAAGTCGGCGAGCGCGAGAGCGGCAAGGCTGCGGCGCCGAAGAAGCGTCAGGCCCGCACCGGCCGTCGTTCGTCGACGCGAACTAAGGGATGAACGTCATCCCGACGCGGACGATCGGTCCTCGGTGGAGTTGCTCGCCGCGGACGAAGCCGTCCGACTTGTAGCCGATCTGAACGAGGACGCCGGTGCGTTCCGCACCGCGGCCGATCGGAATCCGCACCGTTGCCGCACCGAGGCCGCCGGTGGTGAACAGCTGAAAATCTGGCGGCGCATCGAGTGACGGCTGACGCCACACGTTCACCGCGACGTCGCCGCGCAACCATGCGCTGCGCAGAACGTCGGTGGCGACGACTCCGAGATCCCACGCGCGCCGCCCTCCGGTGTCGCCCACGCCGATCGAGACGCTCATCAGTCGCTGCCGGCGGATGATGGCGTGCTCGGTCGTCAAGGCGGTGCCGTAGGGCGTCATCTCGAAATGCAGCGCGGGCAGATAGCGCACGTCATGCGGCAGCGGAATCATCGGCAGCGCCGCCGACGTCCGCCCGCGGATCAGGTACGACCAGGCCCACCCGTAGGCGGCATACGCCAGCAGCGGATCGGCGAGCATCAGCAGCGCGCGCCGCTTCAGCGTCGACGCGATGAACGGCGTGCACGCGGGCGGGTCGCACTCGTCGTTGACGTCGTGCAGGAACGCGGCAACGTCGTGTCCCTCAGGCGATCGCGGCGACACGCTGCGGACGTAGCGAAGCCCGTCGAGCCGCGACTCGAGATACAGCCACGCCTCACGGTAGTGCAGAGCGTCAGCCGCGAGCGCCTGCCGGCCGATCCGATCCGCCAGCACGTTCTGCGCTTCGATGCCGCCCGTGTCGATGCCGAGCACGTCGGCGCGCGTCACCAGCACGTCGCCTTCGAATTCTGTGGACGCGCCGCCGCCGCCGTACGGAATCGGCGCATCGAAGCGATACCTGATATCTCCCGCGCCGATTTCGCGCAGCCTCGCGCCGTGGCCGAACACTTCGTGCCCGACCACCATCAGGAAATGGTCCTGCGGCAAATCCAGTCCGAACCACTTTCCAAAACGGTAGCCGATGCCGAGCGCGTGCTTCAGCGGCGTCGGCTCATCGAAGCGCAGCGGCGGCAGCCATCGATCCTCGACGTCGGCGAGCGCACGCTCGATCGTCAGCAGGTCGGCGGCGCCGGCTGCCGGCGTCATGTCGCGATCGAGCACACCGACGTACCGGCGATCGTCCTGCCCGGCTGCGAAGCGCGGTGAGAACGTGAGGACAACGACAACAATGACGGCAGCGACGCGGCGCCGTTCGGGCACGATCAGCTATTGTGGCCGATTATCAGCTCTCCCGAAGGACGCGCGCCGGATCGATCTGCGATGCGCGCCGGGCCGGCGCGTATGCCGCGACGCGCGCTAAGGTGTATGTTTATTTTATCAAGGAACGAGTTGATTTAGTAAACTAACCTTACCGCGTTCCGACCCGGGGATCCGCATGGCACATGAACAGAAGCGCGGCTACGGCCAGTACTGCGCGCTCGCGAAGGCGCTCGACGTGATCGGCGATCGCTGGACGATGCTCATCGTCCGCGAGCTGCTGCTGCGCGGGCCGTGCCGCTACACCGATCTGCTCGCCGGCCTGCCGGGGATCGCGACGAACCTGCTGGCCGCACGGCTGCGCGAGCTCGAGGCCGCAGGCATCACCGTCCGGGAGAGGGAGCCGCCGCCCGTCGCGACCATGCTCATTCGCCTGACGCCGCGCGGCGAGGAGCTGCGCGCCGTGGTGCACGCGATCGGACGCTGGGGCGCGGCGCTCTTGAAGGATGCGGCGCCGACCGATGCGTTCCGCAGCCACTGGATCGCGATGCCAATCGAGCTGCACCTCATCGACCGCGCTCCGAAACGCAAGCCGATTGCGATCGAGGTCGACACCGGCGGCCCACCGATCGTCGTGGAGACGGTGAACGGAAGCGTGCGCGCGCGGCCGGGGACTTGCGATGCTCCCGACGCCGTGGTGTCGGGCCGGCCGCAGGTCGTCGTCGCGGCGCTGACAGGCCGGTTCACGCTGGCCGAAGCCCGTCGACACGGGCTGCGCGTCAAGGGCAGCCTCAAAGCGCTCGAACGCGTCCGGCCGCTCGACGTCGGACGGCGCGCTGTCGTTGGGCATGTCGGACGAGATTCTGGCGCCCGATCCAGCCGCGCTTCACGATCCTGAGACCGTCGTGCGCGCCGCCGATATCGATCCGGAGGGACTCGCGGACGTGCCAAGGCTCTATCTGAGCGACGAAATCGCGTCGTTCAAATGTCGGCGAGCGCTGCGGCTGACACCGGCGGCCTCTTGGACACGACCGGCACGAGAAGTCCATCCTTCGGAATCGTGAGCGCGACGGGATGGACGCGCGGCCCGAGCGGCACCGATTTCCGCGGATTGGCATAAACGGCGTGTTTGCCGTGCAGCTTGTACCAGTCGGCCACGCTCGCCGTGTGGTGCATCTTCTCGACGATGTACCGCCAGCCGACTCCGGTGTTGTAGGCGCAGAACGAGATCTCGCCCATCTGCGTGGCGTACGGAATGATGCACATTTCGGTACGGCGGAAATCGTAAGTCCAGAGATCCTGGAACCACATGCCGGCGATGAACAGTACGAGCCACTCATCGGACTTGCGGTTGCCATCGACGGGAGCGCCGACGCCGCCGAGCGCGCCACCGCTTTGCTTGTCGAACTTCTTGATCAGATCGAAGAGGCGGAATCCTTCCGGCGCGCGCGACGGCCGATAGTTGCGAAGGACGCTCAAGGCAGTTTGCAGCTTCGTGAGAAACGGTCCGCGCGCCGCGTCGGCGATCGTCCGCGCATCGGCGAAGAAACGTTCGACGTCGAAGACCTCCGGCAGCGGCGCCCACTGCTTCGTCTTCTTGCTGACGAGCAGCGCCGTCCCGGTGCCGCAGTTCGGGTGGCAGCCGCACTTCATCGTGCCCCACTCTGCGCCGGGCCCGGCGATCAGGTCGGTCACATCGGACACGGCGCCCGCCGCCGACAGCGGAAACCAGTCGCGGAGCGGCTCCGTCGCGCCGGTCTGCCGCTTGACGTCCTCCGCGAGGTGCGACAGCGTGTAGCGCCGCATCGCGCGCGTTTCGTCGTCGATGTCCTCGTCGCGGCCGGTGAAGGAAACCGGCTGGAACGAGACGAAGCTCACCTTGTCGCAGTTCTCAACCGCGAACTTCACGATCCGGCCGACCTGGTCGTCGTTGACGGTGCGCACGATCGTGACGACGAGCGCGATGTCGACGCCGGCTCGGTGGAGGTTCTCAATCGCACGCAGCTTCACTTCGAACAGGTTGCCGACCTTGCGGTGCGCGTTCGCGTCCTCACCGACGCCGTCGAATTGCAGGTACGCGATGCGAAGGCCGGCCTTCGCCGCGGCCATCGCGTAATCGGCGTCCTGCGCGAAGTGAATGCCGTTTGTCGCCGCCTGTGCGCTGTAATAGCCGATCTGCCGAGCGTAGGCGACGGCGTCGAGAAAGATCGGCGAGATGGTCGGCTCGCCGCCCGAGAACTGCACCGACAGCTGGCGTCGCGGCTTGATCGTCAGCGCGTCATCGAGAATCCGCTTCACCTCGTCGAGCGTGAGCTCGTGCACGTAGCCGACCTGGTTGGCGTCCATGAAGCATGGATCGCACATCATGTTGCAGCGATTCGTGAGATCGACGGTGAGGACGGCCCCGCGCCCGTATTTGATGGACGAGGTGCCGTGGTTGTGCAGCCGGTCGGTCACCGCGGCGTAGTCGCGGCCGGGGAACAGCCGCTCGATGCGGCGCAGGAAGTCGGGGTTTACCGCGAGCACGTCGCTGAACGTACCGTGTTCGGGACACGTTTTCTCGATGAGAACCTTGCCATCGCGCTCGAAGATCCGGGCTTTGATCTCGCCGCTCTTGTCGTTCACGAGCGCGTCGAGGTCGATGTCGCCGGCGAGGATCCGCTGGCGCGCCTCCCGCACGCAGCGCGGGCAGAGCGAGTCGGTCGTGCGCGGCCAACCGAGCGCCGGAGTTGATCGCTGCGGGCTACTGGACAGTGGCGCAGCCGCCCACGTCGGTTGAAACGATCCGCCGGGTACTTGGCGATTGATGCTCTGTAGCAGACGCCAAGCGCCGCCTGCAGCGTACGCCACGACGGTCTCGAGCTGTCGTTGACCGAGCATGCGAAATCTTCTCCTGAGGCGCGGGCATTATAGCCCGGTCGTTGGACGTCATTGAGCGTTGTCACGACTCCTGATGGTGGCTTCGATTCGCGCTCTCACTTGCGCAGCACGTACGCGGATCATTCGTGCGAATGGGTGGTGCCGACGGTGTATTCGCTGAAAACGCCGTGCACCACGGACCGTCGCGCCGCCGCGAAGCCGGCCCTTCGCAGCGACGCGAGGACTGCGTCAGGCGGCACGCAGAGGTTGATGCTGTCCCAGAAAAACCGCATCAAATCGGCGGCTGCGGAGTCACGCGTCGCGATGCGCACGACGAGCGGCACGAGGGTGCCGAAGTAGGTGCGCGCCAGCGCGAGGCCGAGCGTCGACTCCGGCGGCGTAATCTCCAGCAGCAACAAGCGGCCGCCGGCCCTCAGCACGCGGCGGTACTCGTCGAACGCCGCGTCGAGATCGGCGACATGACGCAGCGCATATCCCATCGTCACGAAATCGAAGGAGGCATCGCCGAACGGCAGCCGATCGCCGATGCCCTGCACGAGCCCGACGGCGAGCTGCTCGTGCGCTATCGCCATCATCGCCGGGGAGGGATCGATACCGACCACGCGCCCGGACGGCCCGGTGAGGTCCAGAATCTCGCGCGCGAGCAATCCTGTGCCAATCCCGACGTCGAGCACGCACATGCCGCGCTGCACCCCCGCGCGCCTCAGCGCATCGCGGCGGTAGCGCTGTCCCGAGCCGCATGACATCAGCCGGCAGATGCGGTCGTAGTGGCACGCGGCTCGATTGAACAACGCGTTCACGACTCGCTGGCGATCGTCGGAGCGACTCCAGTACCGCGTTTCAGCCGGCAGCGGCTGGGCCATGCGTCTCCATCGGATGGGCACCGAGCCTGGGCGCGATCCGGATCCAGCGTTGTAGGCGGACGAGGACGAAGAACGCCGCCACCCACATGCGCGTCGTCAGTGGCGGCCGCCAGTATCCGGCAAACACGGTGACGAGGGAGCGGAACATTCGCAGCGGCGGATTCTCCGCGAAAAACAGCTCGCGGAACTCGGGCGTGTAGAAGCCGAGCACGAATCGGCGAAACGAACGATAACGTTGATACTGACGCCGGGCGTACCGCCTGAACGTCCGCGCCGACAGATCGCCGGCGGCGAGCCCGTCGGCCGCGGCCTGCGCGGCTTCGAGGCCGGATTCAACGGCAATTGCCACCCCGGTCGAGAAGACGGGATCGAGAAACGACCCGGCATCGCCCGCAAGCAGCCAGCGATCGCCGGCGTACGCGCGCGATCCAAACGAGAAGTCCTTCTCGATCCGCACCGGCCATTCCCGCCGTGCGTTCGCGAGCAGCGCCGCGACGGCTGGCGTCTCGCCGATCGCCCGTTCGAGCAGCGCGCCGTGGTCCACTCCCTGGAATCCGCGGGCGGCCGTGCGCGGAAGCACCACGCCTACGCTCATCAGCTCCGCGGAAATCGGAATGAGCCAGAACCAGCCGAGATCCGGACGCGAGACAATGCGGATGTCGCCCGCGCGCCGCCCTTCGCGCCGCGGCACGTTCGAGTAGTGGGAGAACACGGCGAGATTGGCGAGCCGTGGTTCGTCGATCCGCAAGCGTAATTTTCGCGAGAGGACCGAACCGCGGCCGGACGCGTCAATCACGGCGTGCCCGCGAACGGCGTGCGCGGCGCTGGTTCCGTTGGTCGCCTGAATCGTTGCCGTCACGCCGCCGGCCTCGACGGCAACGTCGAGCACGCGACAGCCTTGACGCACGTCGGCTCCACTCGCTGCCGCGTGTCGCAGCAGCAACTGATCGAACGTCGCCCGCGGCACCTGCCACGTCTGTGGCATCGGGACGCCGGGTGCCTCGGCGAAATCGGCAAACCGCTCGACGATGCCGTCGGCCGACATGAAGGTCGCGCCCCATTTTTGCGGAAAGCCGGCCGCGCGGACGATGTCGGCCGCCCCGATTGCGGCGAGCGCGTCGTTGACCGACGCGAGCAGCGATTCACCGATGTGAAAGCGGGGGAACATGTCTCGCTCGAAGAGGATGACCGATCGCCCTGCGCGAGCAAGCCACGCCGCAGCCGTCGATCCGGCCGGCCCGCCGCCGATCACGATGACGTCACAGTCGACCGCCGAATCGCGCATATCCACACTTCGAGGCGAAGTCCGAGCTCCTTTTCGTGCGACACACCGCTATGGGATCCAGAGCACGTCAGTCTTCTCGGCCGCGAGAACCTCGAGTGCGCGGCAGTCGACCTTGCCGCGCGGATCGACCGGAAAGCGATCGACGAAGACGAATCGTCTCGGGATCTTGTACGTCGACAGCGTCATCGCGCAGCGCTGACGGATGGCGAGCGGCGTCAGCGAGTCGTCGGAGCGCACGATGAACGCCACGACCTCCTGGCCCCGGGTAACGCCACGACCTCCTGGCCCCGGGTATCGGATCTCATGCCGAACACGCGCGCATCGGAGATGCCTGGCAGGTCGACGAGCGCGCGCTCGACCTCTGCGGGATCGACCTTGCGGCCCGCGACGTTGACGAGCGGCGATGCGCGCCCCGTGAGGAAGAGGCGGCCGCGATCATCGAAGTGACCGAGGTCGCCGGTCACGAAGCCACCCTCGAAGAATTGGGCGACGGCGTCGGCGCCGGCTCTGGCATAACCGCTCGCGACAGCATTTCCGGCGACGAAGATGCGGCCGTCGGACGCGGCATGGTCCGAAACGCGGATTGTCACCTTCGTTTCGGGCATCGCCCGCCCGACGTCGAGCGGATCGGAGACCTCGTCGGAATCGTCGTACGCGATGCCGCCGGTTTCGCTGCTGCCGTAGAACGAGTGCAGCTTGCGGTCGAGATGCCGGCGCGTCCACCGAACCGTGGCCGGATCGATGCGCGCCCCGGCCGTGATCAACAACCGGAGCGACACCGGCAGGCTCGTGAGTCCAAGAGTCTTCATCCGCTCGAACACGAACGGCACGCCCGGGAATATGGTCGCCTGACTGACCGCGACGTCCTCGACGAACTGCGCGGGATTGAACGACTGCCGCAGCGCCACCGATGTTCCCTGCCAGAGGAGCGGCATCACCAGGTTGCCGAGGCCGTACGAGTGCGAGAGTGGAATGCAGCCGAAGTTCACGTCGGCGCGCGTGATGCCCATCGCCTCGATGATGTGGCGGCCGTCGTTGACCAGACACCGCTCCGGCGCGATCGCCGCTTTCGGCAGGTCGGTCGATCCGGACGTCAGCTTGAGGACGACAGACTCGCCGTACTCAGGCGCCACCGCCGGATCGGCGAGCCGCAGCAGACGCAGGCCTCCAGGGAGCGCCAGTTCGCGTGTTGCGCGCAGCCGCATCGGCCGCTCGACGACGACAGCGCTCGCGCCCGCGCGCTGGATGAGCGCTGCCACCTCCGCGTCCGTCGCGTCGCCGAGCGGGATCAGCGCGGCGCCCACGTCCATACAGGCGGCGAACAGTGGGAAGAACTCGGGTCGATTACCGACGAGCGACACGATCGCGGACGCGCGGTCGAGGCCCGCAGCCGCGAACGCCCGGCTCATCGTGGAGAAATCGGAGCGCAGATCGGCAAAAGAAATCGCGCGGCCGTCCGGCAGCACGCGGACGGCCGCCGCATCGCGATGGTCGCGAGCCACCTGACCAAACCGTTCGGCAATCACGCTCGCCGACACGGCGTTAGAATGCCCGGTTGTCCAGATGACTGCAAGTCGTTCGCTCGTCGACGCGCTGCCACATCGACCGCCCATGCGCCTGGTGGAAGCCATCGAGGACATCGTGCCCGGGATGTCGGCGCGCGGGCTGCGCATCGCTCATCCCGACGACTGGTATTTTCAGGGCCACTTTCCGGGCGACCCCGTCGTCCCCGCGATCGTGCTGATCGAGCTGCTCGCGCAAACAGGCGGCCTCGCCGCGGCCAGCGACGAGCGCCGCGCGACGCCGATGCTGCGGCTCGCCGCGCTCGGACCGTTCAAGTTTCCGAGCGCCGCGCGCCCGAACCAGCAGCTCGAGGCCCGCGCGCGCGTTGTGCGCCGCATCGGGATGTTGATCAGGATCGAGGGCGAGGTCCTCGCCGACGGTGTCGAGGTGGCGACCGGCAGCGTCACGCTCGCCGACGTCGCTCCACGGGCGTAATCACGTCCGCCAATACGGATAAAACTGATACCAGAGATGCGGCCGCTCACGGATGTGATGCTCGAGCTGACGCGCGAACGTCTGCGTCGCCGCATGAACGGCCTTCTCCGTCGACTGTGACGCGTCGACACGGATCGGCTCGCCGAACAGGCCATCGAAGCGTCCATCGGGCCGGCGAATCATGAACGCAGGCAGCAGCGGCGCACCCGAAAGGTAGCCGATCATCGCCGGCGTTCGCAGGAATGGCGTCGACCGGCCAAAGAACGTCACCTCCACGCAGTCGCGGCCGATGTGCCGATCGAGCAGCATCGCGACGATCCGATTCGCCGAAAGCAAACCGCGAATCCGCAGCGCCGTCTCGAGCATCTGGCCGATCTCGAGCGTCTCGATGCCGAACGAGTCGCGCATCCGGCGGCGAAACGCGCCGACGATCGGGCTTGCCTCGGCCTTGCCGATGACCGTAAGGGCATATCCGTGCAGCAGCCGAAGCGCGACGCCGCCCAGCTCCCAGTTGCCGAAGTGACCGCCGACGAGGAGAACGCCGCGGCCCTGCGCGAGGAGATCGTCGAGGGCGGCGGCGTCGAACGACGCCATCATCGGCGCGAGGCGCGCGCGGTCCATCTCGAGACTGCGGATGAAGTCGATGGTGTCGCGCGCATAGCTGCGATACGTGAGCAGTGCGAGGTACCGCAGCTCGCGCTCGCTCGCCTGGGGCCTGATGGCGCGAAGGTTGTCGACGACCGCGTGGGTTCCATCCTGCATCAGGCGGTACGCCAGCCAGGTGCCGACGTGGCCGATTGCGTAGCTGCAGGCGCGCGGGAGGTGCGTCACGCCGTAGTAGGTCGCGCCGAAGACGACGCCGTTATTCAGCGCCCCTGCGTGCCAGCGGATCGCCGAGAGGTTCGAGTCGCTGCGCATCATCTTCGAAAGAATCGATACGCCAGCGCGAGCATGCACGTACGAAATGTGTCGCGGACGGGCCGGATCTTGCTCCGCGCGCCCTCGTACTGCAATCGCCCCACGCGAACGCGCTCGATCCGCGCGCCCGCTCTCACGAGCTTGATCAGCATCTCGGTCTCAATCTCGTATCCGGTTCCGGTCAGGCTGACGCCGCGCAAACAGTCGGTGCGGATCAGGCGAAACCCCGACTGCGAGTCTCCAACCTCGGCGCCGATCAGAGCCGAGAGGATACGGCTGCCAATCACGTTCGAGTAATAGCGGGCCGCAGGCATCGCGTGCCTCACCAGCTCGCGCTCGCCGAGGACCAGATCGCCGATGCCGTGCTCCGCGCGCTCGACGAGCTTCGGGATCTCAGCGGGATCGTGCTGCAGATCGGCGTCGAGAAACAACACGTGTGAGTACGGCCCGTTGAGCGCGTGCGCCAGCCCCGTACGCACGGCCGACCCCTTGCCGCGGTTGCGATCGTGCCGCACCACGCGCGCGCCGGCCTTGTGTGCCCGCGCTGCCGTCTCGTCGGACGACCCGTCGTCGACGACGAGTACATCGGCGACGTGAGCGCGAGTGCCGGCCACCACGTCGGCGACGTGCCGTTCTTCGTTGAACGCGGCGATCACCGCGCAGATGACGACCATCGCTCCGAGTGGATGACGAACGCAGGCAGAAACACGATTGACGTCACCAGACAACATGCGAGCGTCACGATCGAGACGATGCCGAAAACTCGCAAGGGTCCGTAGCTCGAATGGACGAGCGTCCCGTAGCCGACGAGCGCCGTCGCGCAGGCGATCATGATTGGGGCGCCGATCCGCGCCAGCACTTCGGGCATGGCCTCGTGACCTTCGATCGCATAGCGATAGAGCACGTAGATCCCGTAGTCGACCGCGATGCCGATGAACGTGACCGCCGCGAACAGCGAAAACAGGTCCAGCTCGACGCGCGCGAGCGCGAGCACGCCGGCGCTCCAGACGAAGCCGACGGCGGTCGGCGCGAGCGCCAGCAGCGTCAGCCGGAGGCTGCGGAAGACCGCGTAGATCAGGATCGCGACCACGATCGTGCCAATCGCGATACCCTTCGCGAACTGGAAGAGGAGGCGCGATCGCAGCTCGTGATTGATGATGGGCAGGCCTGTGAGCTGGAGGGCGGGATCGGACGCCCGCGTGAGGCGGCCGAGCGCGTCGAAATCGACGCTGCCTCGCGGATACAGATATGTGACCGTCTCGAAACGTCCGTCACGCCGCGCGACGAAGCGCGACAGGATCGATCCGATGCCGCTCGCGGCCAGTCCCTCGTAGGTCACGCGCAGCGCCGGATCGAGCAGCCGCGGCAGCCGATCGAGAAACGGCGAGAAGCTTCCGGGCCGGAAGCCGATTCGCGCCGCCGCGGTCTCGATTGCCTCCCGTGCGCTTGCGGGCGTGATACGTGATTTCGACAGCATCTCGGCGACCGCCGACTGACTGCGCGCCGAGGGCAACAGCAGGCCTATGCCGGTGTCGACGATTCGGGAGGGCATCCTTGCATCGAGGCTGCGTGTCAGCCGTTCGCCGGCCTCGATGAGCGGCTCCAGATGTTGGCTTTCGCCGACGGCGAGCAGCACGTCGCGCGGCAGCGAAAACCGGGCCGCGATCTTCTCCTCGAGGTCAGTAGCGGACGTCCGCGCTTGAAGCTTCTCGATGCCGGGATCGAGCCGCAGCCGAACCGCCGCGGCGCCGAGCGCGACTGTCGCGACGACGCCGCCCCAGACGAGCGGCGTTGCCGCCCGCGAGACGAAGCGGCCGAGCCACGCCGAAGCCAACGGGCGGCCGGTCTGACAGCCGATTCCCCGCCCCAGCAGGGCCGGCAACAGGACGAGCGTGAAGCCGCAGCAGATCAGAATCCCAACGCCGACGAGCGCACCCAGCTCCTGCAGCGTGGGGAAATCGACGAACAGCAGTGCAAGGAACGTCGCCGCCGTCGTCATTTGCGCAAGTCCGACGCTCGACGCCGTGCCGGCCATGCGACGGATGGCGCATTCCGGCGACGAATCGGGTCGCCGCTGCTCGAGATACCGCATGTAGAGCACGACGATGCCGTCGATGCCGAGACCGAACAGCATGCCAGCGGATCCGCTTGTGGCCGGCGTCAGGCTGCCGCGCGCCGCGCCGTTGACGCCGAGCGTGAGCAACGCCGCGAGCGCGAGTGGAATCGATCCGTACAGCATGATCCATGGCGTGCGAAACAGAGCGAACACCATGATGAGCAGCAGCGCCAGCGATCCGATTGCATTGACAACGCCTTCGCGCCGGATCAGATCTTCGGCCTCGAGCGCAACCCGATAGGCGCCGGCCACTTGGATCGTGACCGTCGCGGCCTCCGGATCCGACGCGCCAACTCTGTGCCGCGCTTCACTTTCGACGGAGGACAGGCGCCGGAACAGTTCCTTGCAGAAGTCGGCGTCGAACGGCGCGCCTTTGGGCTTGACGATGACGAGGCGACTCCGGCCGTCGGCGCTGACGTAGCCTTCCTGCGTCGGGTCGGCCGCAATGAGCCCGTTTCGCCGCCCTAGTCGATCGCGCGTCAGGGCCAGCAGTCCGAGCGGATCCTCCTGCACGATCGCCTTGACCTGTGGCGCGGGCATTGACAGAAGATCGCGAGCATGCAGCAGCTCTCGCTCTACGCCGTCGGGGCTGAACCGATCCAGCGCGGCCCGCGCACCGTCCGGCCCGAGCAAATAGAGCACGCGGTCCGACAAGTACGACCAGTCCTTGCCGGGTTCGAAGAGCTGTGCGTCGACCGACTCGATGTCCGGTGCGCGCCGCAGCGCGGCGACGTAGGCATCGACGAGACCCGTATGTTCTCCGATGCCGTCGGCGGCTTCGAAGAGGACGTAGAGATGATCGAGGCTCCCGAAGTCGCGAAGGAATGTCTGGAAGCTCGCAACAGAACGCGACCGCTGCGGCAGGAGACGCAGGATGTTCGCGTCGAACGACACGCGCGAGACCAGCCATGCGCCGACGAGCGCCGCGCCGATCGTCGAAAGAACGACCAGCCGTGCGTGTCTGCGTGCGAACAGGAGCACGGGGGCCATCGGCTCGCCGCTCATGCGCTTGATCAACCGCAAGTCGGATGATAGCCTCGCTCCACGGCGCATGCACGTCCTGCTGCTTCGACCCGTACCGGTTAACGATCGGTTCGGCCTCGGTCCGTTCTTCCGCATCGAGCCGCTCGGCATCGAGTACATCGCCGCCGCACTCGAACAGCGCGGCCACTGCACGACCGTCGTCGACCTCCGTTACAGCCGATCGATCGACTGGTACCTGCGGCGCGTGCGGCCCGCGCTCGTCGGCGTCGCGTGCATGCATGCGCTCGAGACCGACGAGGCGCTGGCGGTCGTCGCGCACGTCCGGCGTGCGATGCCGGAGGTATTCATCGTCGTCGGCGGCCACTCGGCGGCGGCGTATCCATGGCCGTTCTTCACGCGCGGCGTCGACGCGATCTGCGTGGAGGATGGCGAAGCGGTCATTCCGGCGCTGGCTGACGCGCTGCAGCGCCGAGAGAGAGCGTCCACTGTCCCGGGGCTGCTGATCCGCGATGAAGATCGCGCCGGCGGCGGTCCGCCGGATGCCGGACACGATTTCAGGTCGACGCGCGCATCCGGCCAGACGTTCGCGCTCGATTCGGTGCCGCTGCCGCTTCGCCGCGACGTCGATCGATGGCGTCGTCAGTACGCGTGTCTCTTGTTCCGTCCGGTCTGGCTCATCGAGACGGCGCGAGGCTGTCCGTTCCGCTGTTCGTTCTGCTCGGTGTGGCCCCTCCATGATCGCGGCATCCGGCTTCGATCCATCGACAGCGTCTGCGACGACTTCGCGGCCACCGGACCGCACGTCTTCGTCGCCGACGATCTTTTCTGGTATCAGCCGTCGCGCAGCCTGGAGCTCGCGGCCGAGTTGAAGCGGCGTGGCGTCCGCAAGCGATGGATGCTCGTGCAAACGCGCACCGACCTCGCGGCCACGCATCCGGAGCTCCTCGAGGCCTGGCGGCCCATCGCACAGGACTTCGACATCTTCTTCGGTCTCGAGGCGGTGACCAACGAAGCGCTGAACGCGCTCGTCAAGGACACGACCGTTGATCGGACGGTCGACGCCGTCGCGGTCGCGCGACAGTTCGGATATGGCGTCACCGGCAACTTCGTGGTTGATCCGAGCTGGCGTGAGGCCGATTTCGAGCGGCTCTGGGCGTTCGTCGAGGCACACGGACTGCACCGCGCCGGGTTCACGATCCTGACACCGCTCCCCGGCACGGCGTACTTCGAGGAAATGCTGCCACGGTTGCGCGCCGTCCGATGGGCGCAGTTCGACATGCATCATCTGGTGTGGGAACCGCAGCTCGGGGCCGCGCGATTCTTCGAGCTGTACTGCGAGACGTGGCGCCGGTCGATCCTAAACCTCGGCGGCCACAAGTCGTGGCGCGACTGGGCGCGCCAGGTCCGCGCGCGCGATCTGCCGTTGCTGACACGGATGCTGATCCGGACGCAGCGCATGATGCGGCCCGATGTTTGCCTCGCCGAGCACGAGCTGCACGCGGTCCAGACCGATGGCGGCACGCCGTTCAGCGGATCCGGAACATCTCGTCCGTCACCGGCACGTTGAGGGTGACTTGGTCCAGCCGGATCGACTTCGTATCTCCGCCGGGAAAGGTCATCTGCATCTGAACGAGCAGCAGCGATTCGCGATCGATCCACAGCTGCAGCCGCTCGAGTCCCGCCTTGATCGGCTTCCGCTTCGGTCGCAGGTCGACACGGTCGGCGCCGCGCACCGCCGCATCCGGCTCGACGACAATCTCGAACATCGACCGCAGCGCGTCCAGGCTCGCACGCGCGAAGTACTGATCGATCCGTTTCTGCGTCTGGCGAATGTCAATCGCTTCGCGCTCGCCGCGATCCGGCCACGACACCGTGAGCGATTGATCGTCGATGGCCACGATGCGCCGTTCGGGGTCGGTGTAGGTCATCAGCACGCGCGACGGCGGGGCCGCGAGCACGGTGCCGTGGGCGACGAACGGCTTCTGCAGCAGGCTCGACGTCGTCGTCTCCGTGAAACGCGCGCGGATCGAATGCATCGTCTGCCGGACCTGCAGCGTGCGTGCGAAGATCTCGGCGAAGCGATCCCGTGCGGCATCAGTCGCGGCCGAACAGGCGAGGAGCAGCAGTGCGACCGCAATCGTTGAAGCGTGCGGGCCCGCATGGTACGGTAGCGGCTCCGTGCGCGAGCGGGTCGTCATCACGGGCATCGGGTGCATCTCCTCGTTCGGGCTCGGCCATGCGGCGCTCGCCGACGCTGTGGCGTCGGGCGCCTCGGGGATTTCAGCAATCACGGCGTTCGACACGTCGGCGTGCCGCTCGCACCTCGCGGCGACGATCCGCGGCTTCGACCCCGCAGCGTTCATCCCCCCGATGAAGCTCCGCCGGTTCGATGCGGTGAGCCGCGTCGCGGTCGCCTCCGCACGTCTGCTCTTCGAGCATGCGCGGCGCGAGGTGGGCCCGGGCGCGGCCGATGATGTCGGCATCGCGCTCGGCACGTATACGGCCGGCCTCGACAGCGTCGTCGAGTACGTGGGCGGCCTCACCGATCACGGTCCGACCGGCGTGCCCGCGATCCTGTTCAGCAACACAGTTTCGAACGCGCCCGCCAGCCTGTGTGCGATCGAGTTCGGGCTGCGCGGTCCGAATGTCACGTTCAATCTGCGCGAAGCGTCGAGCCCGGCCGCGATCGCCTTCGCCGTGGGCGTCGTCCGCGACCGGCGCGCAGCCGCTATGGTATGCGGCGGCGCCGACTGCGTCGAGGAGACATTCTTCAAAGTGCACGATCGGTTCCGCGCACTGTCGCCAATGCGCGACGGCGACGAGGGCGCACGCCCCTTCGATCGGCGGAGGAACGGATACGTCCTGGGCGAAGGCGGCTATCTGCTGCTTCTCGAGGCCAAGTCCGCAGCCGAGCGTCGCGGCGCGCAGCCGTACGGAGAGGTCCTCGGCGTCGGCGCTGCGGCCTCGGCCGCTGCCCTGAACGACTGGCCGGCCGACAGGTCGGGCGTCGTCCGTGCGATGCGCCTCGCGCTGACCGATGCCGGGCTCGCAGCGGACAACGTGGGCGCGGTCGTCGCCGCGTCAAACGGCGCGCCGCGGCTCGACAAACTGGAGTCGGATGCGATCGCGGACGTATTTGGTGCTCGCACTGTGCCCGTCGCGTCGGTCAAGGGCGCGGTCGGCGAATCGGGCGCCGCTGCCGCTGCCGGTATCGTCCTCGCGCTGCGATCAATGGCAGAAGGCAGCATCGTGCCGACGGTGGGCTTGGCCGAGCCCGATCCCGAATGCGCCGTAGCCGCCAGCGGTGCTTCGCAAGCGGTCGCGGGCGAGACGTTCCTGGTCAACGCGGTCGCTTGCGGCGGCACGGCGTACAGCCTCGCGATTCGGGCCGCGCGCGCTTGAGCGCGACTCCCGCGTGCGGCTATCATTCACGCGGCCCGCCACATTCCACAAGAGATGGACGAATTCAGCCTCAACGGCCGCGTTGCGGTCGTGACCGGCGGATCGCGAGGCATCGGCCGCGCCATCACGACGGCGCTCGCGCGGCGCGGCGCTTCCGTAGCGATCTGCTATCGCGCGCGCGAGGACGCCGCGCGGGAGACCATCGCCCTGGTGAAACAGCACGGTGCGAACGCGTATGCGGCGCCGTGCGATGTGACCGACGAGGCGTCCGTGACGACATTTTTCGAGCAGGTCCGGAGCGAGCTGGGGCCGATCGACATTCTCGTCAACAACGCCGGGATCGTACGCGACGGCCTCATCGTGTTCATGACGCGCGATCGGTGGAACGAGGTCCTCGAAACGAACCTGAACGGCGCGTTCCTGTGCATCCGCGCCGTCATCCGCGAGATGCTGCTGCGGCGATGGGGCCGGATCATCAACATCGTCTCGGCGAGCAGCGACGTCGGCGCGATCGGTCAGGTGGCGTACTCTGCGTCGAAGGCTGGTCTCGTCGGCCTGACGCGCACGCTCGCGCGCGAGTGCGCGCGCCAGGGAGTGCTCGTGAACGCCGTCTCGCCCGGGCTCATCGAGACGGACATGCTGAGCGCGCTGTCGGAAGAGAAACGACAGGAGTTGCTGCGCGACGTCGCGCTCGGCCGCACGGGGAACGCAGAGGAGGTGGCGCCGCTCGTGGCTTTCCTCGCGTCGCCGGCGGCGAGCTACATCACCGGTCAGATCATCGGCGTCGACGGCGGGTTGATGTAAGGTAACGGTATCCACCATGGATGGAAACGGGACACTGTTGGATCAGGTGAAAACGGCGATCGTGCGGTGTCTGCGGATGCCGATCACGCCCGCGGAAATCCAGGACGACATGCCGCTGTTCGACGAAGGGCTCGGCCTCGACTCGATCGACGCGCTCGAGATCGTCCTCGAGCTGCAACGCTCGTTCGGCGTGGAGATCAGTGACGAGCAGGTCGGTAAGCGTGTACTGCACAGTGTGCGCACCATCGTCGAGTTCATCGAGGTGTCCCGGCAGCCGACCGGATAGCCGCGCGGCCAATGCGCAACTGCCTGACCGTCGACGTCGAGGAGTGGTTCCACGTTTGCGGCATCAGCGGTCCGTTTGCTTTCGAGCACTGGGATACGCTGCCTAGCCGCGTCGTGGAAACAACGCGCGATTTGCTGGACCTGTTCGATGCGTGCGGAACGCGCGCGACGTTCTTCGTGCTCGGCTGGGTCGCCGCGCGGCATCCGACGCTCGTGCGTGATATCGCCCGGGCCGGCCATGAAATCGCCTCGCATGGACATCTCCATCGGCGCGTGTACGAGCTGACGCCCGAAAGCTTCGGCGCCGATCTCGCGGAGAGCCGCGCGGCGCTTGCCGCCGCGGGCGTCGCCGACGTGCGAGGCTTTCGCGCGCCCGAGTGGTCGATCAACGGGCGAGCGCCGTGGGCCCTCGACGTGCTGGCGCGCGCTCGGTTCGCGTTCGACTCGAGCATGGCGCCGATGCGGATCGTCGGCGATCCTGCGTATCCGCAGCGGCCGCACGTGCGGGCGACCGCGCACGGCGAGGTCATCGAGTTCCCGCCGCTCGTCGACCGCCGCTTCGGGCAGAACATGCCACTGGGGGTCGGCTGGGGCCTTCGGATGAGCGACCCGGCGCGGGTCCTCGCTGCGATCGCCGAGCGCAACCGCCGCGGCATTCCCATTGCACTCGTCGTTCATCCTTGGGAAATCGATCGCGATCCGCCGCGCGTGACACTGCCGCTGGCCAGGCAGTTCGCGCACTACTTTCGCCTGGGCGGTTTTCAGACGCGGCTCGAACAGATCATTCGCGGCGCGACGTTCGCGCCGATGGGAGAAGTCCTGGGCCTCAGCGCGGTCGACGCATGACCGTCCGCGGTATCGTGACCGCCGTGCTCGGCGCAACGGCCTGGTCGTGTGCCGCGTCCACCGCGCTGGCGGCGCCCGCGATCCGTGGCGTCGCAATCGAGCAGTCGCTCGAGGCCGAGCCGATTCCTGCGCCTCCGGCGGACGTCCCGCTCGTCGCCCGGCTGGCGATCGATCGCCACGTGTTCGACGGTTCGTCCGCGAGCACCGCATGGGACCGCTTACAGGAACGTCTGAAGATCTACCAATCCAGTCATGTGGCGGTGTTACTGGCGCTCGGGACGTTTCCATCCGCCGATGCCGACGTCGAGGCGTGGCGTCAATTCCTCCGCTTGGTCGCCGAACGTTGCAGCGGCGCCGTGGTCGCATATCAAATCGGCGCGGTCGCGGCGGGTGACGAGCATGACGTCAATCGTTACGTCTATCTGCTGAAACTCGCGGCCGTTCAGCTGCGCACCGTCGAATCGACGGCGGTCGTGGTACAGGGCCCGATTCCCCCGGGCTCGGTCGAGTGGGAAGCCCGCGTGTTCGCTGCAGGCGCCGGTCCCTACATCGACGCGGTCGCGATCGACGGCTTGCCGTCTTCGGCGGGACCGATGACGACGGTCATCGAAAAAGAGAAGCCCTCCGGCCTCGCGATCATCGGACCGGTCCATCTGCCGGCCGATCCCGCACAGGCAGCAGCGCAGTTCGTGGAGACGCGGACGCGCGCGCTCGGCACGTTCGTCCACGTCGTTGCGTACGACGGTGAGCCGGCGGCGATCGCGGCAGCGCTGTCGGCCGCCCGCCGAATCGCGGATCTGATCGCCGCCGATCTGGTGACCCTCGACGAGCGCGCCGCTGTTCTCCGCTTCACGCAGGCCGAACGCGACGTCACGCCGTCGGTTGCGCACACGCTGCTGTACAGCCTCACCGGCTTCGATACGTTTCTCGTGTACGGTCCCGCCGCGGGCGCGACAATCGACCTCGAGATCAGCGTCGCGAACGCGACGAACCCGATGGTGCGCGATCTGCTGGCCGGAACGACCCAGAAACCGCTGCGCAGCCAGACCGACGGAGCGGGCAAGCGACTGCGATTCACGCTGCCGCTTGCCGATCACCCGCTCGTTCTCGATTTCAACTTCGGCATCGGCGACACGTACATACTCACGAGCGAAGCGCAGAAGGAATCACTGCCGCGCGTCGAGGAAATCATCTTCCGCTACCGACAGGCGCAGGCGGCGCAGGACGCGGCGCTCGAGAATTACATCGCGCACGTCCGCATCGAGCAGCACTTCCATCCTTCACCCGCGGATCCGTCGTACAACATCGTGACGGAGAACCGTCTGTTCGCTGACCGCGTCGGCGTCGAGTGGGAGGAGTTGAGCTTCGAGCTGAACGGCGCGAAATGGACGGCGAATCGACCGGCGTTTCCGCTCGTGCAGCCGGAGAAGGTGCTTTCGTTGCCCCTCGATCTCCGGTTGAACGAGGACTACACATATCGCCTGGACGGCGTCGAGCCGGTCAGCGGACGGCCCGCGTTCGTCATCCGTTTCGATCCTGTCGATGCGCGGCGGGCGCTCTACCGCGGTACGGTGTGGATCGATCGGCGCAGCTTCGTCAGGCTCAAGGTCCAAGCAGTGGAGACGAAGCTGGCCGGTCCGGTCGTGTCGAACGACGAGACGCAGATCTACGCGGAGGCCGGCGGACTTCCGGGACGTCCCGCGTGGCTGATGAACCATCTGGTCAGCAAGCAGGTGTTCCTCATCGCCGGCCGCAGCGTCCTCGTCGAACGGGAGCTGCACTTCACGGACGTCTCCCTGAACGTGCCGGACTTCTACGCTGTGCGAACGGCGGCCCGCGCGTCGAACCGCATCATGTACCGCGACACCGACCAAGGGGTTCGGTACCTCGTGAAGAAAGGGGAGACGCGGGTGGTCAGCAACCAGATGACCACGTCGGCGCGCGCGTTCGCGCTTGGCGCGGACGTCGATCCATCGTTCGACTATCCGCTGCCCATCGGCGGTCTCGACATCCTGGACTTCAACTTCCTCAACCGCGACATGCAGCTGGCGCTGCTGTACGGCGGAGTCATCGCGCTCGGCAACCTCCAGCACCCGAACTTGTGGGGCGGCAAGTTCGACGCGAGCATCGACTTCTTCGGTCTCGCCGTGAAATCGAACGACGACGTGTTCGACGCTCTCGGACGGAGGAGCGGCGAACGCGTCAACCGGATTCCCGTCGCGACCGGCGTCAATATCGGCTATCAGGTGACGCCGTTCCACAAGCTCACCGGCCACTACGAGCTGCACTACGATGCGTACTTCCGCGACCCCACGACGGCCGCCGGTTTCGCGATACCGTCGGACACGGCCACCAACGGCGAGGGCGCCGGTTACGAGTTCAGGCGCCGCGGCTACTCCGCGACTGCGAACGTCGCCGCGTACCAGCGTACGAAGTGGACCTCGTGGGGAACGGGCGCAGACTTCGACGCGGATGCGCGCACGTACACGAAGTACGACATCGGGCTGTCGAAGGATTTCGTCTTCAAGACATTTAACACGATCCACTTGAACGCGACGTACTTCGGCGGCCGGCGTCTCGATCGTTTCAGCATGTACCAGTTCGGTCTGTTCGATGCGACGCGCATGCACGGTGTGCCGTCGGCGGTCCGCTTCGCCGAGCTGGCCATGCTCCGCGGCTCGTACTCATTCAATTTGTTCGAGCAGTACCGGTTCGATCTTTTCCTCGACCAGGCGAGCGGACGCGATCCACGGATAGATGACGGGTGGCATCAAGTGACAGGGACCGGCGTGCGTCTCAATCTGCGGGCGCCTCGAAACACGATTCTGCAGCTCGACTTTGGGAAGAGCTTCCTGCCCGACACTTACCGCCGCGCCGGGTCGACGGTGCTCCAGATCCTGCTGCTGAAGCCCTTATGAGCGGCGTGCTGCGCGCGGATCTCCACGTCCACTCGTATCATTCGGGTTATGCGCGGCACCTGCGCATCCTCCGCGCGCGCGATTGCTACTCCGAGCCTGAAGCGGTCTACGCCGCGGCGAGAGCGCGCGGCATGGACGTGGTCACGATCACCGACCACGACAGCATCGACGGCTGCCTGGAGTTCCTGAATCGGCACCCTGACGCCGAAGACTTCTTCATCAGCGAAGAGGTCGAATGCTCGTTTCCCGGCACGACGCTCAAGGCGCATATCGGCGCGTACGCCATCGATGAGCGCATCCACCGCGAGATTCAGCCGCTGCGGTGCGACGTGCACGACGTGGTAGCGTACCTGCGCAGCCGTGACGTGTTCTACGCGCTCAACCATCCGTTTTTCTTCTTCACCGGCCAAATCCCATTTGCGGAGTACGTCGCGATGCTCGTCGGGCTGTTTCCGGCCTTCGAAGTCCGCAACGGCACGATGCTGCCCGAGCACAATCTGCTGGCGCAGGCGATCGTCAGCGCGTGCGCCGCGCAGGGCGGTCCGCCATTCGTGACGATCGGTGGCAGCGACGCACACACGCTTGCCGGCGTCGCGACGACGTTTACTGAAGTCACGGGGCGCGATGAGCAGGAAGAGCGTGAGGAGTCGCACGGGTCGCCGCGCGATCGCTTCGTGTGCGGCCTTCGCGCCGGCCGCGCGCGGGCGGACGGACGCCACGGCAGCACCCTTCGCGAAGCGCGCGAGATCTACGGCGTGGTGGCGCGCTACTGGGCGTCGCTTGTCGGCGGCGGACGGCCTGGCTTGTCGCTGCCGCGCCGCGCGCTCGGCCTGGCGTTTTCCGCAGTCACGCTGCCGTTCGAGTTCAGCCCGCTGCTGGTTGCGGCGCTCGACAAGCGCGCAGAGGCCGCGCGCGTCCGCGCGTACCGCCGCGAATGGGACGCGGCGGCCGCGACGCCGACAGGCGCCGTCGCGATCGCTAACCCCGCTGCCGAAAGCGAATCGACGTGACCGATCGGCGCGTCGTGGTGACCGGGATCGGCCTGATGAGCGCGCTCGGCACGACGCGTGAGGCGGTGTGGCACGGCCTGGTGTCGGGACGCTGCGGCATCGCCTCCGTCACTCAGTTCGACACCACGGGATACCGCAGCCAACTCGCCGCGGAGATTCCTGCGTATACGCGGGATGCGGCGTATTCCGAGAAGGCGTGGCGCCGGCTCTCACGCAGCGACCAGGTCGCGATCATCGCGTCGCGCGAGGCACTCGATGACGCGGGCCTGCTCGAGGGTGATGTCGACCGCGCGCGCATCGGCGTACTGCTCGGATCGGGCACCGCGAATCTGATGCGTAATGAGGAGTGGTTCGCCGAGATGCGCCGTGTCGGCGTCCGACGCGCCTCTCCCGCGAAGATCTTCAATCACTTTCCCAGCACGCCAAGCGACACGGTCGCCGCGACCTTCGGACTCGAGGGCCTCAAGGCATCCGTGCTGTCGGCCTGCTCATCAGGAACGGTCGCCGTCGGCTACGGCGCCGACGCGATTCGGTGGGGCCAGATCGACGCGGCACTCGCGGGCGCGAGCGATGTGTTATGTCGTCTGACGTTCAGTGGCTTCAACGCGCTGCGCCTCGTCGACACGGAGCCGTGCCGCCCGTTCTGCCGCACGCGGAAAGGCATGAACCTCGGCGAATCGGCCGCCATCCTCGTCCTCGAGGATCTCTCGCACGCCAGGCGCCGCGCCGCGCGTATCTACGCGGAGATTGCGGGGTACGGCGTCCGCTGCGAGGCGTACCACCCGACTGCGCCGGAGCCTGAGGGGCATGCAGTCGCCGATCTCGTGCACGACGCGCTGCGGGCCGCACGCATGCCTCCCGACGCCGTGGACCATGTGAATGCACACGGAACGGCGACGCCGCAAAACGATCGGGCCGAGGCGCGCGGCATGCGCTTGGTCTTCGGCGAACGCGTTCGGCGGATTCCGGTGACCTCGATCAAGTCGATGGTCGGACACTGCCTCGCGGCGGCGGGCGCGATCGAGGCGGCCGCTGTTGCGATGTCAATCGCCCACGGCGTCGTTCCTCCAACCGTGAATTACCGTGAAGATGACCCTGAGTGCGACGTTGACGTCGTCGCGAACGAAGCTCGCAACGTTGCCGTGACGTGCGGCGTCTCCACATCGCTGGCGTTTGGCGGCAACAATGGTGCGCTCGTGATTCGGCGATTCGATGGAAAGCGGGCCTGAACTCGAAGCACGTCAGACGCGATCTTCAATGGATTTCGAGGTGCGCTCGCGCCTTCGCGCTCGCTCGAGCCGCGGATGCCGCGCTCGGGCGTATCCAGAACAGAACGTCGCACCTCCCGCGAGCAGCAGCAGGTGCTCGAATTCGCCGAGGTAGGCCGGCTCCGCCATCTGTCTGCTATGTAGACTCGTTAGACGGCGCTGCTCACAAGAGAGTTGGCGCTCCGATGAGTAATATTGGCCGCGCCATGCCTCCACGGACGCATCCCCGGTGCCCCCGATGCCGGCCGATTGCGGCGGTGATCGGGTCAGGTCGCGCCGCCGACGCGCATTGCGCCGAGGTCGGACGATTGATCGCGACGCTCGGCTTTCATCTCTTGACCGGCGGCGGCCGGGGCGTGATGGAGGCGGTGAGCCGCGCGTTCTCCGAGACGTCGCCGCGATCGGGCCTCGTCATCGGGATCATTCCGGCGCGGGTTCACGGGCTGGACCAGATCGAGGAGCGGACGGCCGCGAACGTCGTCTACGACCCGCCCGCGGGCTACCCGAACGAATGGGTGGAGATCGCGATCTACACGCACCTGCCGGACAGCGGAAAAGAGGGAACGCTGCGTTCGAGCCGCAATCACGTCAACGTGCTGTCGGCACACGCGATCGTCGCGCTGCCCGGACGCGAGGGAACGGAATCGGAGATGTGGCTGGCGAAGCAGTACGGCGTCCCGATCGTCGCCTACGGACAGCATCCCGATGGCGTTCCACATGGCGTCCAGCAGGCGCCGACGCTCGACGCGGTGCGAGCCTTCCTGATGCAGCACCGGTGACGCCCGCGGATCTTCGCGTGGCCCTACAACCGCGCCTACCGGGTCGTATCTCTCACCAGCGCAGTCAGCGCTTCGTCGAATCCAAGGCGGCCGTCGAGATACGGCTGCCAGTCGCGTTCGAGCGCGTCACGCAGCGGCTGCCAGCCGCGCGTGTAGACGCCGTAGCGGTACGCGTAAGCCTGATACTGCGCGTCGCCGGTCTTGCCGAGCTCGCGGCGCGCGAGCTCGCCCGCCGTGTAGAAGATGACGGTGTGCCACAGGTCGCGCGGCGCGGTGACATGCTGCCGCGCGGCCTCGGCGTTGATCGCCGCGATGATGCGGCCGCCGATGGCTCTGGCGTGCGACGCCTCGTGGAAGAGCATCTCGAACGCCATGTCGCCCTGGTATTCTGGGTTCGACGCTTCGATGATCGTATGTGCGGCGGTGCCGTCGGGACCGTCGATCGTATAGCCGCCGAACGGTCCCGCTTCGGCCGCGGCGTCGACGATGATCGGCGCCGCCGGCCACTCGACGCGGTATGTCCGCGCGATCGCGGCCGACATGCCCGATCCGTGCGCGGCGAGCAACGGCTGCAGCGCGGCGATCCACCGATCGTTCAGCTGGCGCTGCGCACTCCAGTAATGCGCCCGATAGATCGGCGCGGCCCTCGTCAGGGCACGCGATGTCGCATCGTCGATCGCGGCCGGCATCGGGTCCAGCGCCACTTCGTTGGCGACGACCGCCAGCGCGTTCGTGATGCGCCTGAGCGCGTCGTCGAACAACAGATCGCGCCTCGCGTTGTCCGCGTACCCGTCGAGCGCCGACGTCCACGCGACGCGCTCGGCTTCGGTGAGCGCGTCGGCCTTGACGCCCGTTGCCATCTGGGCGGTGCGGCGCCGCGCCTCACCGCGCAGGACGTGATGCAGGTTGACCCAGAAATTGTTTTGAAAACGGAAGGTCGGGTCAGCGGCTCTGGACGGCACCACAATCGCGATCGCGGCAACGACGGCGATTGTGGTGCGCATCGTCTATTTCTTGAGCTCGGAGTAGATCGCGAGGACGTTGGTCTTCAGCCTCTCCGGCTGGATGGTGTAGCCCTTGTATTTGTCCGCCGGCTTCCAGCCGGTCCCGATGCTGTCGGCCATCATGCCCGACGCCATCGCCGTCTGGACATCGTGGAGAAAGTCCTTGTTGAACTGCGCGTACTCGCCCAAGTCGTCCCAGGACATCATCGTGCTGTGGCCCGTGATGACCGTCTCGACGTTCTTGATGCCCGCGTGCGCTTTGGTGAGCGTCTCGCCGATCTCCCGTCCGCTGCCGCCGTTGTTGTAGTCGAGCAGCGGCAGATTCTTGCCCGAGAAGATGTCGCCGGCGTGGGCGACGCGCAGCTCCGGGAACACGATGAACGCATCGCCGTTGGTGTGACCGCGGCCGAAGTAGTACAGGTCGATGCGGTCCTTGCCGCTGCCGAGCGTCATCTTGTCCTTGAACGTCTTCTTCGGCAGCCCGCGGCCTTTGTGCTCCTTGAAGATGTCCATTTTCTCCATGTTCGCTTTCGTGTTCTCCTGGACGACGATGTCGACCGTCGCCGGGAATTCCACGTTGCCGCTCACATGGTCGCCGTGCGTGTGCGTGTTGATCAGCAGCGTCACCGGCTTGGGCGTCAGCTCCTTGATTTTGTCGAGGATCGGCTGGCCCCATCCCGGGTTCTTGGCGTCGACGACTGTGACGCCGTTCGCACCGACGTACACGGCGGTGTTGCCGCCGCCGCCCTTCAGCATGTAGAGGTTGTCTTTCACTTTCTCGACGTCGATGACCTTCGGACCCTGCGGCTGCGCCGGCTGCTGCGCCGCGCGCAGGCCGAGCGAAACGGCGCCGATGGCGCCGAGGACGAGGACGAGGCGCGCGCGTGTCATTTCTTCATCTCCTCCGCGAGTTTCTGGATGCGACCGGTCAACCCACCGAACAGCGGAGGGTTGGGCGGTGGTGTTTTCGGATTCGCAACCGTCTGCGGATAGCCGGCGCCGGAGTACTTCGCCGGGACGGTCCACCCTTCGTCGGCGAGCTGCTGCGGCGTCTTGCCTGCCTTCAGTCCGGTTTGCGCCCAGTTCAGCCAGTCCTGATTGAATTCCTCAAACGTCTTCAAATCGGCCCACGTCGTCGTCGTGTTGTTGTGGCCGTTGATGATCGTGTCGACGTTCTTGATCCCCGAATGGACCTTGTTCAGCGTCTCGTGGTAATGCAGCACGCTGCCGCCGTTGCCGGGATCGACGAGCGGCAGATTCTTTCCGGCGAAGAGGTCGCCCGCGTGCACGGTGCGCAGGGCGGGGAACACGATCCAGGCGTCGCCGTTGGTGTGGCCCGGACCGAAGTAGTAGAGGTCGATCTGATCCGCACCCTTGCCGATCGTCATCTTGTCCTTGAACGTCCGCTTCGGCAGGCCTTTGCCGCTGTTCTGCTTGAAGATGTCCATCTTCTCCATGTTCGTCTTCGTGTTCTCCTGCGTCACGATTTCGACCGACGCGGGGAACTCCACGTTGCCGCTGACGTGATCGCCGTGCGTGTGCGTGTTGATCAGACGCGTGACCGGCTTGGGCGTCAGCTCCTTGATCTTGTCGAGGATCGGCTGTCCCCATCCGGGATTCTTCGCGTCGACGACCGTCACGCCGTCGGCGGTGACGAACACGGCGGTGTTGCCGCCGCCGCCCTTGAGCACCCAGAGGTTGTCCTTCACCTTGTCGACGTCGATGGTTCTCGGTCCCTGCTGCTGCGGCGGCTGCGCCTCGAGGGACGCGAGCGTCCCCGCTGCGACCAGCAGCCCGAGCACGAATGCACGTTTCATTTGCCGTTCCTCACTTTCTCGCGGAGGCGCCGCATCAAATCGCTCCAGGAAAGAAGACCCGTTGGACGAACCAGAACGCGCCCGCGGCGATCACGACGATCGATCCCGCGAACGCCAGCTGCCGTCCCGCCGCCTCGCTGCGCGAGCGCAGCGCGGCGAACGCCGACGCGACGGCCACGACGACGATCAGTTGTCCGATTTCCACGCCGACGTTGAACGCGAACAGCGACCAGCCGAGCGCGCGCGCCGGCAGATCCATCTCGCGCAGCACGTTCGCGAAGCCGAATCCGTGGATGAAGCCGAACGCAAAGGCGATGTACGCGCGCACGTCGCGTCCTTCGCGCACGAGCAGGTTGTCGGCGCCGACGTACACGATGCTCAGCGCGATGGCCGGCTCGATGATCCGCGCCGGCGGCGACACGAGGTTCAGCGCCGCGAGCGACAGCGTGATGCTGTGCGCGACGGTGAAGGCGGTGACGACGACGGCCAGCTGACGGATGGTGCCGCCGAGAAGCAGCAGGCCGACGAGAAACAGGAGATGGTCGGGTCCGATCAGAATGTGGTGAATGCCCGCCGGAAGGAACTTCTCGATGACGGCGACCGCGCCCTGACGCGTGCCCGCAAAGTACTCGAAGCGATCGTGCGCGCCGTCGAGAATGGCCTGTGTGAGCGCGCTGCCTTCGTACACGTTGAGAAATGTCTGGTGCGCGGGATCGTACGGGAACATCCGTGTGGTCACCTCGACGGTGCCCGGCGGCGCGTGGAGCGCGAAGCGCAGTCGCAGACGGAGCGACTGTCGCTCGGAAATCGTTTCGAGGCCGATCCACTGCGGCGTCAGCGCGCGGCCGTCGGCCGCCACGGTGAGACGCGGCGCCAGCAGCGCCGTGAGCGCCGCCGTGTATTGAGCCGCGACCGCCGGCTCGAGCAGTCGTTCGGCCGGGTTGACATCGAGATCGTGCGCGGCATCGAACATGTGCACGACGAGGACGCCGTCGATTGCGTCCGGCTGGATCCGGAGATCGAGATAGCTGAACGGGACGGGGTGCGCGAAGGCCGACCGCGGCAACAGCAGAGCACAGAGGACGCAAAACACGCCCCTACCAACAATCAGTCGTCGCACGGCGGGCAATGTTAGCGTACGGTCATGGAGATCGCCCCTGGCGCGTTTCACCTTCAGCACTGCCTCAGCCTCGAACGCCAGCGCGCGATGGCGGATCGGTGCCGCGAGCTCGTCGACGGCGCCGTGCCGGCCTACGTGCCGGTCGTCCGCGGCGGCGGGATGATGCACGTGCGCATGCTCTGCCTCGGCCGCCACTGGAACGGCAAGACGTACCGCTACGAGCCGACGCGATCGGACTTCGACGACCTGCCGGCGCCGCCGCTGCCGGAAGAGTTCCGACGTCTGGCCGGCGGGATCGCCTCCTCGGTGGGGATGTCGCTCGACGCCGACCTCTGCATCCTTAATTACTACGACGCCGAAGGGCGGATGGGGCTGCACCAGGACAAGGACGAGAGCGAGGAATCGATCGCCGCGGGGCTGCCGGTCGTCTCGATTTCAATCGGCGACACGGCGCGATTCCTCTTCGGCGGGCTGAAGCGCCACGATCCGGTGGAGGCGATGCTCCTCGAATCAGGCGACGCGTTCGTGTTCGGCGGGCCGGCGCGCCTGCGCTATCACGGCGTGTCGCGCATCGCGCCGAACACCGCGCCGCAGGAGCTCGTGATGACCGGGCGATTCAATCTCACGTTTCGAAAGTACTAATCATAGGCGAGCGTGCCGGTTAGACGGAGGCACTGCTGGAAGCGTTGACTCGAGCCGAAATAGTGAGACAAGGTGAACCGTATATGCGTCTGATGCTGGCTGTGGCGGTCCTGTGTGCGGTGGCGGCGCCTGTTCGGGCACAAGAGGACCAGGAGGGCAAAGATCATCCGATGTTCTCGCGGATGCCCGGTTACTACATCAACCGGTACGACGCGCAGGACTTCGCGACCGTCGATCTGGAGACCGAACCGCCGAAGAAAGTCGAAGGACGCTATTGGCAGATCGAGTACTGGGTGAAGGAGGACGCGAAGAAATTCGGTCCGGTCCAGATCGCGCGCAATCATACCGATCCGATAGTCAAGCGCGGCGGACGGAAAATCGTCGAGGACGTCGACACGAGCGGCGGCACTACTGTCGCGGTACTTCCCGCGGGTGGAAAAAACATCTGGGTGCAGGTGCAGGCCGGTAACAGCGGCGACTACTACACGCTCACCGTCGTCGAAGAAGCGGGCATGGAACAGAAGGTGGAATTCAGCGCGATGGAGCTCGCGAAGGCGCTGAGCACGACCGGTTCCGTCGCGCTCCACAACATCCTGTTCGACACGGGCAAGGCGACGATCAGGCCGGAATCAGCGGCCGCGCTCGCGCCGGTCGGCGAGCTGCTGCGCAACGATACCGCGTTGAAGCTCGAAATCCAGGGGCACACCGACAACGTCGGTCAGCCCGCAGCGAACCTCAAGTTGTCGCAGGATCGCGCGGCGTCGGTCAAGACGTATCTCGTCTCGAACTTCGGCATCGCCGCCGCTCGGCTGACGACCGCGGGGTTGGGCGACACGAAGCCGGTCGCCGACAACATGAGCGAAGCGGGACGCGCGCAGAACCGGCGCGTGGAGCTGGTGAAGAAATGAACTGTCTTCCTAAAAGATGGCGAGCGCCCGCATTCTGAGCTCGGGCAGCACCATGGAACGGATCAAAGAGACGCCGCGCGCGACCTGCACGTCAGGCTGCGGCCCCGTCAAGTCGATCCGCGTGACCTGAGCCGCTTCGGTGTCGACGAGCCAGCACTCGCGCACGCCGTACTGGCGGTACCAACCGAGTTTTTCCGTGCGATCGTAGTGAGCCGATCCGGCGGAAAGAACCTCCACGACGAGATCCGGTGCGCCCCACACTTGATCGCGGATGATCGCGGCGCGTTCCGCCGACACGAAGATGACGTCAGGCTGAACGATGAGCGCCTTGGCATGATCGAGCACGACATCGACGGGCGCGACCGCAACTTCTCCGAGGCGGCGCGCCTCGACGTGCTCGCACAACAGCCATGCGATTCGGAGCACTGCCTTCTGGTGGGCGAAGAATGGCGCCGGCGGCTCGCGCAAAACGCCCATCGCGAGCTCGCGAACGCGGTTGATTTCTTTGGTGTCGTAGAGATACTCGTCCGCAGTCATTCCAGGGACGACGATGGCATCGTCGGCGTCCGTACGTCAAGGAGCGCGATGAGTCTCGAGCGCATTTCGGGTTCGACGGATCCGAGAACGCACGTCGATGGGCGCGGTGCTGCGCGTGGGACGAAGTATGACGACGAGCAGCAGGCAGGTCGATCGAGCGACGTTCACGATTCTCCCTCCACGCAGGAATGCGCGAAAAACGGGAGGATTGCCTCAAGATGCCGGCTTTATGCCGAGGTGCCTCCGCCGCGCGTATACTCCTGCGGTTTCCTGTCCCCACGCGCAAGGTGCGCGCCCCCAACGGTCGACAAGCAAGGAGGGTGACGATGTCTCGACGTATTCTCCTCAAATTGGCAGTGGCTGGGTGTCTATCGGTGGGACTCGCCGTCGCTGGAACGGTTGGATTCGCCGCGAGCATCCGGACGGTCGATATGAACGACCAGTGCGATCCGGCAACCTTCAACGCGGCCATTGGTCCCGGCACGTGCATCGGAAACAACGGCGGCGTGTCGTTCGACACGTTCATCGCCGAACTGTCGCGGACCGAGCACGCGGGCGCCTGGCATTTCGCGCCGGGCGTCGTGCAGGTGCTCGATGATGAAGCGTTCCAGGGCCGCAACACGGGCGGCGAGTTCCACACTTTCACGGAAGTCGATGAATTCGGCGGCGGCTTCGTCCCGCTGCTGAACCTCCTTTCAGGAAATCCGGAGCCAGCGCCCGAGTGCGATCCGGCGGCGAATCCGGAAATCAATTTCGTTCCTCCGGGTGGCGTCTCGGATCCTAAAGTGGAAAAACCGGGCGTGCATCACTATCAGTGCTGCATTCACCCGTGGATGCGCACCGACGTCATCGTCCGCTGACGCGGCGCGTCTTCCGCGCGACGCGACCCGGCGCGGGACGAAATGGCCGACCTGCCAAGGAGAGGACACTCTTAGAACGTCAACCGCGTCCCGATCTCGACGCGCCGCGGCGGCGCGGCCGATGTCGGCTGACCGAAGAACGGCGACGTGATCACCCCGCTGAAATTGATCGCGTTCATGCGATTCAGCAGGTTGTAGGCCTGCGCGTAGAGCTCGACGGCAAACCGTGTGTTCTGGCCGTCGAGTCCGCTCATGTTCGCGAGCGGATCCGCGTTGTCGCCGCGCACGATGCGGACCTGCGGTCCCTGCGGCGGCGTCGCGCGGACGCCGAAGCCGGCGGTCCAGCTGACACGAGCGCCGAAGTCAATCTGTTTTCGGCCGCGCCCGCTGTTCCTGCCGATGCCGGACGGACGGTCGTTGCTGACCGTGTCGCCGTTCTCGTCGCGGCCGGTCGTGATGTTGTACGGAAGGGCCGACTGCGCGCGGATCGACGTGGCCATCTTGAATCCGGCGCCGAGCGGAACGTGCGCCATGCTCATGAAGCGGTGGCGCGCATCGCCGAGCGCCGGCCCGCGCTCGGCGGCGAGGTTGACGTTGTCGGCCGGCAGGCCGAACGGGCTGTCGGTCTCGTCGAGTGACCCTGCGAGCGTGTAGTTCGCGGCGACGAACACGCGCTTCTGCGGCACGGCGACGTTGAGGTTCACGCTGAGCGCGTCGAATCGAGATCCCGCAATCGATCTGATTTCGGTGACGGTTCCGTCGGCGGCGACGGGGCGGACGCCGTTCACCGGCGCGTTGATATTCACGCCGCGGAGAAGATGCGAGCCGGTGCGGTGAATCAGCATCGTGTTCACGCGGACGTATGCGGCAATCGACTGCTCGATGCCGACAACGGCCTGGCGCAGCTCCGGCTGGTCGAGGGCCGATGCGAACTGGATGCGCCCCGGAGGCAGCACGATCGACCGGCCGCCGCGCGTGGGATCGGGATAGCCGGGCTGCACGATCGTTTCAATCTGCTGATGCGTGCCGTCGAGCTGCATGGCCTGTTCGTACGCCTGCGCGTCCAGCCAGTCGAAGAAGATCCCCGCCCCCGCGCGCACCGTCGTCTTGCCGCTCCTGAACGGCGACCAGGTGACACCGCCGCGCGGCGCCAGCTGCAGCCCGCCGATGTGCGATTGCACTTCCTGCCGCAGGCCCGCGCTGATCGTCAGCTCCTTCCGCACACGGATGTCGTCCTGCACATAGAGCCCGAGCTCGGACTGCGCGATCGCGACGCGCGGATCGCCAACGTTGCGCGTGAACGTCGTCGGCTCGCCGAGCGCGCACGCGTCGAGGCTGGCGAACGTGAAGGTGCCGGACGCGTTCCGCAGCTCGCTCGTTCGATAGCGGCCGGCCTCGAGCTGCAGCCCCGCGCGTACGGCGTGTCTGCCGGCCGCGATGTCGAGGTCGTCGTTCAGCTCGAAGAGATCGAAGCCGCGGCTTCCCGCAACCTGGGCGCCGCCGCTGTCGAACGCGTTCAGGACGAGCACGGCCGGCGTCGTGCTCGACGGCGCGAACGCGAAGTCGTCGGTGCGCCACTGCACGCGCAGATCGTTGAAGAGCGACTTGCGCATCGAGCCGGAGAGCGAGGCGCGGAACACGTTCTCGTCGCGCGTCTGGCTGTAGGCGCGCTCGGCCAGATCGAAATCGCCGACGCCGAGATTGTCCGCCGTGGTGTGGCTGCGCTGGAATTCGGAGCGGAGCATCTGCGTGTGCGTGAGCATGTGCTCGACGCGCAGCGAGGTGTTCAGCGCGTCGTTCGGCTTGCGCACCGAGTCGGCGAAGAAGCCGGACGGCAGCGCGGCCACGATCGTCTTCGTATCGAACGCGTCGACGCCCTCGACCGAGAGCGATATCGACGTGTGCTCTTTCCGGAGCGGGCCGGTCAGCGTGACGCCGTAGCGCTCGTTCCGTTCGTCGCCTTTCACCGGAGCGAAGACGTTGCGCGCGTTCAGCGTCGAGTCGCGAAACCCGACGTTGGTCGATCCGCGCCAGCCGTCGAGGCCCGGCCTGGTCGTGATGTCGATGAACACGAAGCCGAGCTCGTGCGTGTCGGCGGCGAACATGTTTCGGCGGAAGCGAATCTGCTGGATTTGGTCTTTCTTCGGCAGCTTGCCGCCTCTGAATCCGTTGACCCTCATCACGGCGCCGGGGCCCGCCATGTCGCGCAGCACCTGCTCCATCTCGTCGGGATCGTCGGGCAGCTCGTCGATCTCGGCCTGGCCGAGCACCGTCGCAAACGCGTCACCGCGCGGGTCGCTGGCGCCCGCGCGCGCGTCGCGGCCGACCTGCACCGTCTCCGCAAGCTTCGCGATTGCAAGCTTCACCTCGCGGCGGTTGTCGCCGCCGCGCACGCGGACGTCTCTGACTGTGGCCGTCTCGAACCCCGCCGATTCGACGCGAACTGTGTAGCGGCCCGGATCGAGCGGTCCGAACGCCGCCTCGCCGCGGCCGCCGGTATCGCTCGTCACGTCCGCTACGGTCACGTGCGCGCCGACGATGACCGCGCCGCTCGGGTCGAGGACCGTCACGCGCAGCGTGCCGAGCGACTGACCCGATGCAACTGTTGATGTCAAGAACCACGAAGACACGAAGACACGAAGAAGAAAGAAGAAGATCCCGCCCGTCCCGCCTGTCCTGCCCATCCCGGCCCTCCTGCCCTATTCCCCGAGAACGTGTCGGCTCTGAACGCCGGATTCAGCTTGATCGTCTTGAACGTCCATTCTTCGTTCGGCCTGCCGTCGATGGACCGCGAGAGGTGGTGCGGCAGCAGGACACCATCGACGGAGCGGTAGTCGTCGAGGAACATCGTGATGTCGACGATCTGTGGAGCATCGAACGGCAACTGCGGCGCCGGCTGTTCCGATCCCGGCTGCGCGCCATGGACGGCGCCGCGCTGGACCTGCTGCGTCTGCATGACGAGACGCGGCGCCGCGCCCCGGTACTGCAGCATCAGCGGACGATGCGACTTCTTGTCGAGGAACAGCTTCACGGCGAAGCTGCCGGGTCCTTTCGCGTCGACGACGTCGGCTTGGCCTTCGTCGGATTCGGCCTCGCCGGCATATGCGTACTCGAGCGGCATCGACGGCGGCGACGTCAGCAGCATCGCGATTGCGAAGCGAGCGAGCTCGGCGCGCTGATTGCGCAGCGCCTGCGCCTCGGCATCCGCGCCGCCGCGCGGCGCCATGCGAATCATCATGTTCGGGCCGCCGTTGATGGTGCGCGTGTCGCGCAGCACCTGATCGCCGTTGACGCCCTCCAGCACGACGATCGTCGCGCCGCCAATCGGGTTCATGCTCTCGGTGCGGACCATCTTGTCGGGCAGCTGCACGTCGACGGTCAGCTCGCCCTGAAGCTGGCGCTCGCCCGCCTGCCGTTGAAATGTGCCTGCCGCCGAAAGACCCTGGACTTTCGCGAGCCTCGGCTCGCCGCCGAGCGCGGCGCGCGCCTGCGCGAGCAGCTCGGTCGTCCGCGCGTCGCCCGAGGCGCGCGCGATGAAGCTCGCGAACGTCAGCGCGAGCGAGAGGATGGAAACGATCAGGCGCTGCATGCGATCTCCTCGTTTTGTTACGCTCGCCTGAAAGGCTCGCATTACACCGCGCGGTAGCGCGAGGCTTTCAGCCGAGCGTCTCGTGTTGCCGAGCGTCGTGCGTCAACGAGTATGACGACGATGCGCGGCGCGAGTTGTTATCTCTGAGCAATCGTTTTGTAAGAGTTGTAAACCGCCGCGGTTCGCGGATGTTTTCGCGTACAGTGAAGTTCGTGCGACGAATTTCCTGGCCGATCGTGACGGCCGCCGTGCTCCTCGCCCTCCTCGCGACGCTGGCGACGCTTCAGTACCGCTGGCTCGGCGACGTGAGCGAAGCGGAGCGCGAGCGGATGCGCACGAGCCTCCGCGCGCGCGCCTCCGATTTCGCCGAGTCGTTCGACGCGGAGCTGACGCGGACCTACGTCGCCTTCCACGTCGATGCCGACCGGCTGGACGCGGATGCCGCGGGAGCGATCGCCGACGCGTTCGCGCGCTGGCAGGCGTCGACGTCGGCGCCTGCCATCGTGAAGGCGATCTATCTGTTCGATGGCGCCGGGGACGGCCCCGGGCACACGCAGCGCCTCGACGCCGAGCACCGCACGCTCGTCGCATCCGAGCGGCCCGCAAACCTCCGAACGGCGTCGCCCGGGACGGAGGTGTTCGAGGCGATCGATGCGCGGGTGCCGGCGCTCGTGGTTCCTGCTCCCCGCGTCACGCGGATTCAGGACGGCCATCGGTTCACGATCATCACCGACCCTTCGGCGATCTCGCGTGCGATCGTCATCGTGCTCGACCGCGACGCGCTCCGCACGCAGCTCGTCGAGCCTCTCGTGGCGAGATATTTCGGCGACGCGCGCTCGTCGGAGTACGTCGTGAGCATCGTGCGACGCGATGATCCCGCCGAGATCGTGTTCGCGTCGGGTGGGAACGCGCCGGGCGCGCCTGGCGCGCCGGCAGTCGTCGACGCTCGCAGCGCCGACGTCACGACCGGCCTGTTCGATGTGCGGCTGAACGAGCTGAACCGGCTCGCCGCGCCGGGGCCCGGGAGAGGGGCCGCGGCGCTGCACGAACGGATGGCGATCACGATCGTGCGCCGCGCGAACGGCGTCGACGCCAAACGCATTCTCATGGCGGCCGGCGACAGCCAGGGCGCGTGGCAGCTGCGCGCGCGCTACCGCAGCGGATCGCTCGACGCGATCGTGGCGCGGTCGCGGCGTCGCAATCTCGCGATCGGCCTCGGCGTGCTCGGACTGCTCGGCGCGAGCTTCGTCCTCGTCATCGTCTCGGCGCAGCGGCAGCAGCGGCTCGCGCGGCAGCAGATGGAGTTCGTCGCCGCGGTATCGCACGAGCTGCGGACGCCGCTCGCCGTCATTCGCTCGGCCGGCGAAAACCTCGCCGACGGCGTCGTCGAAGACGGCGAGCAGGTGAAGCGGTACGGCGCGCTGATTCGGGCCGAAGGACGGCGACTGACCGACATGGTCGAGCGCGTCATGCAATTCGCCGGTATCGCGTCGGGCGCGCGCGCGCAGCCGCGTGCGCCGGTCGACATCCGCGCGCTCGTCGCCGACGTCGTCACCGCGACGGGCGCCGATGCGCGCGAGCGCGGCATCACCGTCAACATGCGCCAGCACGGCGCCGTGCCGCCGGTCGTCGGCGACGCCGACGCGCTGCGGTCGGCGGTCGAGAACATCGTCGGCAACGCGGTCAAGTACAGCCCCGGCGGATCGGTCGTCGACGTTTCGGTCGGCAGTGAGAACGGTCGCGCCCGGATCCGCGTCGTCGATCGGGGACTCGGCATCGATGCCGCCGATCTGCCGCACGTGGTCAAACCGTTCTATCGCGGGCGCCGCGCCGTCGACGCGCAGATCCGCGGCACCGGCATCGGCCTCAGCGTCGTCCGCAGCGTCGTCGACGATCACGGCGGCGAGCTGCTGATCGCGAGCCGGCCGGGCGAAGGAACGACGGTCGACGTCCTGCTCGACGTGGCCCACTGATGATGCCGAAGCTTCTGCTCGTCGAGGACGAGGCCGGTCTGCGGCTGACGCTCAGCGATCGGCTCGCGAGCGAGGGCTACGCCGTCGAGACCGCGAGCGACGGTCAAAGCGGTTTCGAGCGGGCGGCGCGCGGCGGATACGACCTCGTCGTGCTCGACGTGATGCTGCCGCGGATGAACGGCTTCGACGTCTGCCGCGAGCTGCGGCGGTCGATCTGTCCGCACGCGAGCTCAAGCTGCTGCGGCATTTCATCGAACATCGCGGCGCGACGCTGTCGCGCGACGAGCTGTTGACGGAAGTGTGGGGCTACGACGAGATGCCGCTGACACGGACCGTCGACGTCCACGTCGCGGGCCTGCGACAGAAGATCGAGGCCAACCCAAAGGTGCCTGAATACATCCTCACCATCCACGGCCTGGGGTACAAGTTCACCGGCTAGAGGCATCCTGGCCAGTTTTCGTGTGTTCGTCCGACAGCCCCACGAAGGTCGGTCAAAACATTGCAGACGTCGGTCGCACTCTCTGTAACTCGATGACAGACGGAGGTGCGAATGCAGATTCTGCCCAGCGTACTCGCGGCCGGCGTTGCACTTTTTCAACTCGCGGCGCCGACCACGCGCGTCACGAGATCCGAGTCAGTAGTCGTCCGGTCGGTGTTCGACGGCGACACGATCGACGTGGCGACGTACGGCCGCGTGCGGCTCCTCGGCATCGACGCGCCGGAGATCGGGCGCGGGTACGACACGCCGGCGCCGTTCGGTCGTGAGGCGCGCGATCGGCTGGCCGCGCTCGTCCTGCACCGATGGGTGCGGCTCGAGCAGGAAGGCCAGCGGCGCGACGCCTACAACCGGCAGCTGGCGTACGTGGTGCGCGAGGACGGCGTCTTCGTGAACGCCGCGATGGTGCGCGAGGGGCTGGCGCGCGTATCGGCGCGCGTGCCGTTGTCGCGTCTCGACGAGCTGAAGCGCGCCGAATCGGAAGCTCAATCGTTCCGGCGCGGCATGTGGGGCGCGACGCCGCAGATCCCGGCCACGAGTTATACTTCGCGCGCCCGCGCGACGAGTCGTCCACGAGCTGGCCACAAGAAATCGATGCCGAAAAAGAAAACGGTGCTACGGCACGAGAGCGTCAGCGCGTGGCAGCCTTGAGCCGTTGCGAGGCGCGCATGCGCCGAGCAACAGCGGCGGGGGTGGGGTCCCCGCCGCGATTGAAAAAGGTGGGCCCCCGCACGGTTAAAGGATGGCTATTCCCGTCGAGTACGCGTCGCAGCGAAAGATCCGCGAGCGCAACAAACTCTATTATCGATTCAACCACTGGCCGATCTGGATCTTCGTGTTCTTCATCGCGCCGGGTCCGCTCACCGTCGATCTCTTCGATCGCGGCTTCGACTGGCGCATGGCGATCTGGCTCGGCGGCGTGCTCGTCGGTACCGGCATCGCCGGCCTGCGCGGCCGGCTGCCGGGCGTCGAGCCGAAGCCGTACATCATCCGCTTCACCGAAGATCGCCCGAATCCGCCGTATCGCCGGATTTGCTACACGTTCGCGTGGAGCGAAGCGGTCGCCTTTGCCGTGCTGAACATCGCCGGCCTCGTCGTCGCGATCGCGAGCGGGCAGTGGTATCTGAAACAGATCTATCGCTACGCATACTTTCCGATCGCTGCGACGGTCTGGGTTCTCGGCGCGCTCGGCCGCCTGCCGCGCGTGAAGCCGTCGACGAAAGGCGAGGGTCACGAGCGGCGGTACTTCTACGGAACCGTGTGGGCCGTGTGCTGGGCGCAGCCGGCGCTGTGGGTGATGTGGAAAGTGCTGCCGCAGACGCGGACGGGCGACGTATTCAAGCTCGCGGTGTTTCTGGCGATCCTCGCCCTCGTGGGCAACCTCGCGCGCCTCGGCCGCCTCCCACGGACGCGGCCAATCGTCCCGGGCGAGCTCGCGGTCTCTGACTAGATCTGATCCTCCGCGCATCGACGGAGTCGCGTTCTGCCGACGAATCACAGATCCCGAAGTCCGAATCCCGACGGCTGGCAGGGCTGGGACGAGTACGCGCCGTTCTATGACTGGGAAAATGCGCAGACGCTCGGCCGCCGCGACGTGCCGTTCTGGCGCCGTCTTGCGCTGACGGTGCGCGGCCCGGTTCTGGAACTCGGATGCGGAACCGGGCGCGTTTCGAAGCCGCTCGTCAAGGCCGGCGTCGATCTCGTCGGCATCGATCGATCGGCCGAGATGCTTCGGCGGATCCCGCTCGGGCGAGTGCCGCTCCGACGAATCCCGAATCCCGAATGCCGAATCGCGGTCGTTCGCGGCGACATCCGTTCTCTTCCCTTCGCGGACCGCACCTTCGCGATGGTGATTGCGCCGTACGGGGTTCTCCAGTCGCTCGTACGTGAGGCGGATCTCGCCGCCACGCTCGACTCGGTCGGTCGGGTCATCGATCGCGGCGGCACGTTCGGCATCGATCTCGTGCCCGACGTGCCGAAGTGGCGCGAGTACGAGAACCGCGTGCAGCTGCGCGGCCGCGCCGGCGGCCGCCATCTGACGCTCATCGAATCGGTCCGCCAGGATCGCCGCCGTCGCCTGACGACCTTCGCGCAGCGGTACCTCGAGCGTCGCAAGGGAGCGACGACGGAACATCGCTTCGAGCTGACGTTCCGTACGCTGACCGTGCCGCAGATGACCGCGCGGCTCGAACGCGCCGGCTTCGTCGTCGAGCGGATTCTGGGCGATTACCGGGGACAGCCGTGGGATGCCGGCGCCGACGTCTGGATCATCCTGGCGACGCGGCGGCGGTAAGATAATCCGCGTCCGCGTGTTCCGGCAGGAGAACGCCCATGGCTGCGCCCGCACGTGCTCCGCTCGACGATCGGCCGCTGGTGCTCGGCACGCGCGACGGCGGCGTGCTGACGCTGACCTTGAACCGCGGCGAACGGTTCAACCCCCTGTCCCTCTCGATGATTCAGGCGCTGCAGGCCGAGATCGACGCCGCCCGGACCGACGCGTCGGTGCGCGCGGTCGTCCTCGCCGCCGAAGGCAAAGGCTTCTGCGCCGGCCACGATCTGAAGGAGATGCGCGCGCACGCGTCCGACACCGCCTGGCAGCGCGAGCTGTTCGATCGCTGCGGCGACATGATGATGAGCCTGACGCGGTTGCCGCAGCCGGTCGTCGCGCGCGTCCATGGCATCGCGACCGCCGCCGGCTGCCAGCTCGTGTCGATGTGCGATCTCGCAGTGGCGGTCGACACGGCGACGTTTGCGCTGCCCGGCGTCAACATCGGCGTCTTCTGCTCGACGCCGGCGGTCGGCGTCGCGCGGAACGTGGGGCGCAAGCGCGCGATGGAGATGCTGCTGACGGGCGATACGATCGACGCACGAACCGCGCTGGCATGGGGCCTCGTCAATCGCGTCGTCACGGCCGATGCGCTCGACGCCGAAGTCCGTCGATTCACCGATCAGATCGTGTCGCGCAGTGCGGCGGCCATCCGGCTCGGCAAGCGGGCGTTCTACGATCAGATCGAACGGGCGCTCGAGCACGCATACACGACCGCCGGCGAGACGATGGTACGGAACGTCGCGCTCGAAGACGCGGCCGAAGGAATGGATGCCTTTCTGACGAAGCGGCCCGCAGTCTGGAAGGGACGCTGAAAAAAGGGTAGAATTTCGCCCACGTTTTCGCCGATTTCTGTGGAGCTCTGAACATGTCCGGCCATTCCAAGTGGCATTCGATCAAGCACAAGAAGGGCGCGGCCGACGCGAAGCGCGGCAAGATCTTCACGCGCCTCATCAAGGAATTGTCCGTCGCCGCGCGCGCCGGCGGCGGCGATCCCGACATGAACCCGCGGCTCCGGACGATCATCGCCGAGGCGAAGGCGAACAACATGCCGCGGGAGAACATCGAGCGCGCGATTCGCCGCGGTACGGGACAGGAGCCGGGCGTTTCGTTCGAAGAAGTCCAGTACGAAGCCTACGGGCCTGGCGGCGCGGCGCTCATCATCGACGCGCTGACCGACAACAAGAACCGCGCGGTTGGAGAAATCCGTCATATCCTCGAAAAGCACGGCGGCAACCTCGCGGCGACCAACGCCGTCTCCTGGATGTTCCACAAGAAGGGCTACATCGTCATCGAGAAGATCAAAGCCGACGAGGAGAAGCTGATGTCGGCGGTGCTCGATGCCGGCGCCGACGATCTCCAGGACGACGAGGACAACTGGGAGGTCTTCACGACGCCCGACGCGTTTCCGGCGGTGAACGAGGCGGTGAAGCGGCTCGGCATCGAGCCGGCGACGGCGAAGGTCTCGATGATTCCGCAGAACTACGTGAAGCTCGAGGGCAAGCCCGCACAACAGATGCTGAAGCTGATGGAAGCGCTCGAGGATCACGACGACGTGCAGAACGTGTCGTCGAACTTCGACATTTCCGAAAAGGAGATCGAGGCCTCGCTCGCGTGAGAATCTTCGGCATCGATCCCGGCTCCGACCGCACCGGCTACGGCTGCGTGGAGACCGACGGCTCGCGCCACTGCATCGTCACGTGCGGCGCCATCAGCGCGCCGCCCCTTTCCACCTTTCCCGACAAGCTGCTCCGAATCCACAGCCGTCTCACGGAGCTCATCAGAGACTGTCATCCCGACTGCGTGGCGATCGAGAGCCTCTTCCACGCGATGAACGTGCGCAGCGCGCTGACGCTCGGTCACGCGCGCGGTGTCGCGATGCTCGCCGCCGTGGAAGCCGCCGTTCCTGTGGTCGAATACACGCCGGCGGAAATCAAGCGCGCCGTCGTCGGCTACGGCCGCGCCGAGAAGCCGCAGGTGCAGCAGATGGTGAAGCTGCTCCTCGGCCTCACCTCGGCGCCGGCGCCGCACGATGCGGCCGACGCGCTGGCCGTCGCCATCTGCCACGCGCATTCGCAACGGCGCGGGGTGGGTGCCGCCCCGAGTTCTGTCGAGGGGCGGCGTCGGCCGGATACTTGCGACGGCGATCCTGAGCGTCGTCCGCCTACGGGCGGACGCCACTACCGCCCCGCACGGTCGTGATCGCGCAGATCCGCGGACGCATTCTCGAAAAACATCCGAACCGCGTGATCGTCGACGTCAACGGCGTCGGCTACGACGTCTTCGTGCCGCTCTCGACCTTCTACGTGCTCGGCGACGCGGGAACCGAGATGACGCTGCGGACGCACACGCACGTGCGCGAGGACGCGCTCGCGCTTTATGGATTCGCAACGCTCGTCGAACAGCAGCTGTTCGAGCGGCTGATCGGCGTCAGCGGCATCGGACCGCGGGTCGCGCTCGCGGTGTTGTCGGGCATCGAACCGGTCGAGCTGATTCGCGCGATCGAGCGCGGCGACATCGCGCGCCTGACGGCGATTCCCGGCGTTGGAAAGAAAACGTCCGAGCGGATCGTGCTCGAGTTGAAGGATCGGTTGCCGCGTCCTCAGGTCGCGGCGGTCGCGTCGGGCGGCGATTCACCATCCGGCGCGCCCGAGTTGCGCGACGATCTGCTCTCCGCGCTCTTGAACCTGGGGTATCATCGGCCGCTCGCCGAAAAAGCGGTCGCATCGGCCATCACGATGATCCCCGAGGGCAGCTTCGAACGCACGTTGAAGCAGGCCTTACGAGAGCTGGCGAAATGATGCGCGGGAGTCGCTCGCCTGAAAGGCTCGCGCGACAGCGTCATCGTAGCGGTCGGTACGGCGTCACCGTAGCGCGAGGCTTTCAGCCGAGCGGGTCCGAGCATAAAGAGAATGACCAACGATCGCATCGTCACCGCCGCGCGCGTCGACGAAGACGCGCAGTACGAAGCGGGCCTTCGTCCGCGCCGGCTCGACGAGTACATCGGCCAGGACCGGATCCGCGAGAACCTCCAGGTGGCGATCGCCGCCGCGACACATCGCGGCGAACCGCTCGACCACGTGCTGCTGCACGGACCGCCGGGCCTCGGCAAGACGACGCTCGCCTACGTGATCGCGAACGAGCTCGGCGTGCAGGTGCGCGCGACCTCGGGCCCCGCGATCGAGAAGCCCGGCGATCTCGTCGGCATCGTCACGAACCTCGCGGCGCGCGAAGTGCTGTTCATCGACGAGATCCACCGCATGTCGCCGGCGGTCGAGGAGATCCTGTATCCGGCGCTCGAGGATTACGAAGTCGACATCATCATCGGCCAGGGGCCGAGCGCGCGGACGGTGAAGATGCGGCTCGAGCGCTTCACGCTCATCGGCGCGACGACGCGCACCGGACTGCTGACCTCCCCGCTGCGATCGCGCTTCGGCATCTCGCATCGGCTGGAGTTCTACACAGCGGTCGATCTCGAAGAGATCGTGCGCCGCTCGGCCAGGATTCTCGCGGTTCCGATCGACGCGGCCGCGGCCGCCGAGATCGCGCGCCGCGCCCGCGGCACGCCGCGCATCGCGAACCGGCTGCTGCGCAGGGTCCGCGACTACGCACAGGTGCGCGCCGACGGCACGATCACGCTCGACGTGGCGCATGCGGCGCTGAAGCTCCTCGAGGTCGACGAGCACGGGTTCGACGAGATCGATCGCAAGCTGCTGCGGACGATCATCGACAAGTTCTCCGGCGGTCCTGTCGGCTTGAATACGATCGCCGCGGCGATCAGTGAAGAGAAGGACGCGATCGAAGACATCTACGAGCCGTTCCTCATCCAGATCGGCTTTCTGGATCGGACGCCGCGCGGCCGCGTCGCGACGCCGCGCGCCTACGGCTATTTCGGGCTCACCGCGCCCGCCGACGAGAGAAGGGACTCACGACTTTGGTAGTGCGACGAACCCCGCGCGCGGGCGGCCGGCCGACGATGATCACGTCGCTGGCGACCTACGTGCCGCCGCGCCTGCTGACCAACGCCGATCTCGAGAAAATGGTCGACACCGATGACGAGTGGATCCTGCGCCGCGTCGGCATCCGCGAGCGGCACATCGCCGACCCGGGCGTCGGGTCGTCGGATTTGGCAAAGGAAGCCGCGATGAGGGCCCTCGGCAAGGCGGGAATCACCGCCGACGAGGTGGGTGTCATCGTCGTCGGGACGGTGACGCCCGACATGATGTTTCCGAGCACCGCGTGCCTGCTGCAGAACAAGATCGGCGCGCATCACGCGTGGGGTTTCGACCTGAGCGCCGCCTGTTCGGCCTTCACCTACGCGCTCACCACCGGCAGCCAGCTCGTCGCCACCGGCGCGCACGACCATGCGCTGGTCGTCGGCGCCGACGTGATGTCGAGCATCATCGACTACACCGATCGGGCGACGTGCGTGCTGTTCGGCGACGGCGCCGGCGCGGTCGTCGTATCGGCGGCGGCCGACGGCGCGAAGGACGGCGCCATCCTCGACTTCGAGCACGAGATCGACGGCTCGGGCGGCGCCTCGCTGTGCATGCCGGCGGGCGGCAGCCTGCAACCCGCTTCGCACGAAACGGTCGATCGGCGGATGCATTACGTGAAACAGGACGGCGCGGCGGTGTTCAAGTTCGCCGTCCGCAAGACCGAAGAGATTTCGCGCCGCCTCCTCGAGCGCAACGACCTGCAGCCATCGGACGTCGATCTCTTCGTCTCGCATCAGGCGAACCGGCGCATCATCGAGTCGGCGGCCGAGAAGCTGGGACTCGACGAAACCAAAGTCATCATCAACATCGATCGGTTCGGCAACACGACGGCTGCGACGATCCCGCTGGCGCTCGACGATGCGCTGTGCGCGGGGCGATTGAAGAAGGGCGACCTCGTGCTGCTCGCATCGGTCGGCGCGGGGTTCACAGTCGGCGCCGTTCTGCTCCGTTGGGGTTTCTGATCACGACGGCCGGCGGTCGTCGAGCTGGCGCTCGCGGCGCCCGCCGTGTTGTACTGGTTGCTGAATGTCGCCGCCGCGCATCTTCCTGCTCTCGCCGGCTAACTGCAACGGCACGAGAGCGAAGCAGATTCTTTCTCCGAAGGCGCAATTCTCGCTGGCGGTGGAGCTGCGCTCGCGGCGCGGCGCCATGCTGGGCGACGTGTTCGCGTTCGTCAGCGGACTTTACTTCCGCGGCAAGCTGACGTACGCGGTGCGCTTTGCCGGCTTCGACGGCGTTCACGTCATCACGCCGAACGCGGGGCTGCGCAGGCCCGACACCTACATCACCCACAAGGCGCTTCGCACCTTTGCCGATGGCGACATTCATCACCACAACGCCGATTACCGACGGCCGCTCGAGAAGAGCGCGCGCGCCCTGCTCGACGAGATCGGCCCCGACTGTGACGTGGTGCTGCTCGGCAGCGTGGCGTCGCCGAAGTACGTCGACGTGCTGACGGCGATCTTCGGCGAGCGGCTGAAGTTCCCGATCGACTTCGTCGGCCGGGGAGACATGTCCCGCGGCGGACTGCTCCTGCGACAGGCGCGCGAGGGTGTGGAGCTGCCGTACGTACCGGTCATCGGCGCGGTGCTTCACGGCGCCCGTCCACCCAAACTCCCACCGTTGCGAGGTGGCGCGGGGCTGTCAGCCCCGCGATGGCGGGCCTGACCGCCGTCGCCAAAGCCATGGCGGTCCGGCGAAGCCTTCGGCGAAGGCGGAAAGGCCCGCCCCAATGAAGATCGCGCGCGATCAGGACAACGTCGTCCTGATCGTCAAGGGCAGGGAAGTTCGCCTCACCAACCTGAGAAAGATTTTCTGGCCCGATCTCCGTATCACGAAAGGCGATCTTCTCCAGTACTACGCCGACGTCGCCGGCGCGCTCCTGCCGCACATCCGCAACCGCGCGATGGTGATGAAGCGGTATCCGCACGGCGCCGCCGGCGCGTTCTTCTTCATGAAGCGCGCTCCGACGCCACGCCCTCCGTGGATCGAGATCTGCCGGATCGATCACGGCAGCGGGAACGTGATCGACTTTCCAATGATCCAGGACGAAGCCGCACTCCTGTGGGTCATCAATCTCGGCTGCATCGATCTGAATCAGTGGTACGCCACGTGTGACGACGTGGATCGACCGGACTATCTGCACTTCGATCTCGATCCCGGCGCCGGCGCGACGTTCCCGCGCGTCATCGAGAGCGCGTTGATCGTGCGCGAGGCGCTCGAATTGCTGAAGATGCGGCCGCTCGCGAAGACGACCGGATCGAAGGGGATGCACGTCTACGTGCCGATCGTGCGCGGCCCGGAGCAGAAGCAGGTGTGGCTGTTCGCGAAGGCGCTGGCCCAGGAGCTCGCCGCGCGTCATCCGGCGCTCATGACCGCCGAGTATCGGGTCGCAAAGCGTCCGCACGGCCGGGTGCTCGTCGACTACAACCAGAACCGCTGGGGCAGCACCCTCGCGTCCGTGTACTCGCCGCGCCCGCGGCCCGAGGCGACGGTGTCGACGCCGATAACGTGGGAGGAAGTCGAACGCGGGGTCCGGCTGGAGGATTTCACGATCAGGAACGTTCCCGCGCGCGTCAAGCGGCTGGGAGATTTATGGAAGCCGCTGCTGCAGGCGCGCGGCCGCTTCGATCTGCGGAAATTTGTGTAGAACGGGACTGTGGACCGGTCTCGAGACCGGTCCCGACTACTCGCCGAGCAGCTCGCCGACGCCGTGGAAATCCTCCACGTGATCGCAGATGGATTTGATCACCATCAGCATCGGCACGGCGAGCAGCATCCCCCACACGTTCCACACCCAGCCCCAGAAGAGCAGTCCGATGAACACCGCAACGGCGTTCATCCGCGCGGCGCGGCTCGTCAGCCAGGGCGTGAGCAGCAGCCCTTCGAGGCTCGTGATGGCGAGCGCGACGCCCGAGACGATCAGCGCCATCCGAACGTTCCCGAACTGCAGAAAGGCGACGGCGGCCGTGCCGCCGCTCACGAGCACCGGACCAAAGTACGGAATCGAGTTGAAGACGCCGGCGACGATGCCCCATACGGCCGGCTGCTGAACGCCGAGCCAGCGGAACGCCAGCCACGTCGCCACGGCGACGATGACGCTCGTGAATACCTGGACGAGAAGGAATCTTTCGATCTGCCGATCGATCTCCGAGAGAATCTGCAGCGTGATCTTCTTCTCGGTCAGCGACGGTCCAGCGATCTTCACCAGCTTGCGCCGGTACAAATCGCCCGACGCGAGCAGGAAGTACACGAGAAACAGAATCAGCACGAGCTGTCCGACGGCCGTCGCGATGCCGATCGATCCCCACAGGAAGTAGTCGGACACATTGAACGGAGGCGATTCGACCTGCACGCGCGTGACGCCGGAGCCGGGCGGCGCCGGCGCCGCGGCGGCGTCGGCCGCTTTCTCGAGCTCGTTGGCCGCTTTCTGCACCTGCTGAATCGCGTTTGCCGTCGCCGGTCGATCGCTCTCGAACACCTTCCGCACGCGCCGCGCCGCGTCGGGCAGCTGCTGCACGATCGCGGCGCCCTCGGCGCGCAGACCGTAGATCAATCGTCCTCCGGCGGCGGTGACCGCGACCAGCACGATTGCCGCGCCAATCGGCCGCGGCACACGCCACCTCGCGAACGCAGAAACCACGGGATCGAGCGCGTAGCTGATCAACACGCCGAGCACGATCGGGATGATCATCGCCTGCGCGTACTGCAGCATCAGCACGACGGCGAGGCCCGCCAGGAGCGTGAGCGCGGCGCTTCGGATGTCGATGGGCCGCGTCACGGCCGCCGGCGCCGGTTGATCGGATGGCGCGCGCTGAGCATTGGGCGCCGGCTGGTTGGTGACGAGCTTCATCTCGCCAGCTCCTCGGCCTGGAGCGCCTTGTTGATGGCGACCGCCGCCTTCACGCCCTCCGAGGCAGCCACGACGGCGAACTGCGCGTCGCGCGACGCATCGCCCGCGACGAACAGGCGGCGGACGTTCGTGTCGGACAGCGATCCGGTCTTCACCGTGCCGCGTCCGGTGAGCTCGCACCCGAGCCGCACGGCCAGTTGCGACTGCGGATGCTGTCCTGTCTCGAAGAACAGCGCGTCGCGCTCCAGGGTCGTTCCATCCTCGAATACGATCGCATGCAGTTCTCCATCGTCGTGATCGAGGCGCTCGGTTCGCTCGATGCGCAGGTCGATCTGATTGCGCGAGAGACGCGTGCGAAGGCGGCGGTCGAGCGGCGCTCCGTTGGTGAGCACGACGACGTCGGCGCTCCAGGTCTTCAGTCCGAGCGCGAGCGCGACCGCTTCTGCGCCGGCGCCGAACGCGGCGAGCCGCCGGTCGCGCCACTCCCATCCATCGCAGTACGGGCAGTGAAACACCGTCCGGCCGTAGCAGGCGTCGAAGCCGGAGACGCCCGGCAGATCGTCGACGACGCCCGTGGCGATCAACAGATAACGCGCATCTTCCTCGCCTCCAGTGGCGAGCATGACGCGGTAGCTGTTTCCAATCGGACGAGCGTCGGTCACGCCGACACATCTGAATTCGACGCCGTAGGCGGCGAGCTCACGGCGTCCGAGATCGTTCAACTCGCGGGGAGCGATCCCGTCGCGCGTGAGGAAGCCGTGCAGCGCCCGCGAGCGGCGATTGCGTGGCTCGCCGAGATCGCACAGCAGCACGCGGCGGCGGCAGCGACCCAGCATCAGCGCCGCGCTCAGGCCTGCCGGACCGCCGCCGATGACGACGACGTCGAACATCGAGCCCGGGCGGGTGCAAGACCATCACCACAACGCTCGAGAATACGAGAAGAACTCTATGTGCGATTGAGCGACATATGTTTAGTAATTGAACAGAAATTACGATCTGGTGATTTCATTCCATTTTTGGTCGATTTCGCGCGATTTCACAAAATGTTGTGTCACGTTCCAAATCATCTTATTACAGTCATGTAAAGTACGTTATAGTCCTGTGTTTACATGCAAGTCGCTAAATATCAACAACTTGCGTGCCCATACCTTTCCCAGCTGAGCTTTGGCCGTCGCCTTGCTGTGGAAGGCATCGCTATGTCCTCTCGCAGACTCCCACTGGCTGCCTTCGGCGCCCTCCTCACGCTGCTGTTCGCGATCCCGGCATTCGCGCAGGGACGCGATCCAAAGATCGATCGCCGCGTGCGCGAGACTCTCGGCGCAGGCGCTCCGACGCAGTCCGTCATCATTACCGTCGAAACCGGATATCGCCCGACCCTGCGCGCCGCGCTCCAGCGGCACGGCGATCGAATCAGGGCCGAACATCCCATCATCGACGCGGTCGCCGTCGACATTCACAGCGAAGACATCGTCGAACTGTCCAAGCAGCCCTGGATCAAAACGATCGCGTCCGACGGACCGGTCACGTCGACGACGCTCGGCGTCGATCCAAGCAAGACGTTCACGCAGATCAATCAGGTCGACGGCCAGGCGTCGAAGCTCCTTCAGACGTCGGCGAGCACTCTGCGCGACACGTTGGGGCTCCCGCACGTCGCCACGACGGGGACGCCGACGGGCGCCGCTGGAATCGCCGTTGCGATCGTCGACTCGGGCATCGCGCCGAGCGACGACTTTGCGGGACGAATCACCGGCTTCTACGACTTCACGCAGGGCGGCGTGCCGACGGCGCCGTACGACGACTATGGTCACGGCACGCACATCGCAGGCCTTATCGGCAGCAGCGGCAAGCTGTCGAACTACGAATATCAGGGGGTTGCGCCCGACGTGCGTCTCGTCGGCTTCAAAGTGCTCGACCGCGTCGGTCAGGGGAAGACGAGCGACGTCATCAAGGCGATCGAGTACATCATCGCGAACAAGGACAAGCTGAACGTCCAGATCGTGAACCTGTCGCTCGGTCATCCCATCTATGCGCCGGCGCAGCAGGATCCGCTGGTGCAGGCGGTCGAGAAAGCGACGGCTGCGGGATTGATCGTCGTCGCATCGGCCGGCAACTTCGGTCAGAACCAGAAGACGGGCGATCCCGGCTACACCGGTATCACGTCGCCCGGCAACGCGCCGTCCGCGATAACGGTCGGCGCGGCGATGACCCGGAACACGACGACGCGCGACGACGACGTGGTCGCGCCGTACAGCTCGCGCGGGCCGGCGTGGTTCGACGCGTTCGCCAAACCGGACGTCGTCGCGCCCGGCCACAACCTCACGTCCGCGGCAAGCGTCTCGTCGTATCTGTACAACTTGCTCAAGACGAGCCAGGTCAGTGCAAAGAGCGGCCAGTCGCTCCTCGCCATGAGCGGATCGAGCATGGCCACCGGCGTGACGAGCGGCGTCGTCGCGCTCATGCTGCAGGCGCACAACCAGTCGGGCCTGCACTCGAAGAAGCCGCTGACGGCGAACCTCGCGAAAGGCATCCTGCAGTTCAGCGCGATCCCGATTGCCGGCTTCGACTACCTGACGCAGGGCGCCGGCGAAATCAACGCGGCTGGCGCGATCGTCATCGCCGGCGCGATCGACACCGACGTCCGCGAGGGAAAGTGGTGGCTTGCCAAGGGCGTGACGCCTTCGTCGACGATCGGAGTCCAGACGTACTTCTGGGGTCAGAACATCGTGTGGAACAGCACGGTGGTCACCGGCGACGTGCTCTACGTGAACAACATCCTGTGGGGGACGAACATCCTCTGGGGCACGGCTGAAGACCCGAACATTCTCTGGGGCACCAGCGCCACGATTCGCGCGAACAACATCGTGTGGAGCAGCAACGCCGTGTGGGGCACGAACGTCGTCTGGAGCGACCGGCTGATCGGCCAGATGACGGAGGACGGAAACATCCTCTGGGGCACGGCGGACGCGCAGAACATCGTGTGGACCACGCTGAGCGAAGCGAACGTCGTGTGGGGGACGAGGGTCAAGGGCAACAACATCCTCTGGGGCACCGTGACGGGCGGCAACATCCTGTGGGGCACGTCCACTGAAGATCAGAACATCCTGTGGGGCACGTCGTTCGCCGAGGATGCCAATGTTGTGTGGGGCACCGGCGCGTTGAGCACGTCAGGATCCGTTTTTTAGGCGGCGGCGAGACAGACATGGAGAAGATGCCCTATCAGCCGCAGCTCGACACGGTCGTGTCGACGCTGTCGCAGACGAACACGACGAAGCAGCCGACGGACTGGCGCAACGGTCTGCCGGTGCTCACCGGATCGACGATGACGCTGCGCGAGATGCGCGTCAGCGACGCGGCGTCGCTGTTTTTCGCGCTGACCACCGAAGAGGTCTCGCGCTTCATCTCGCCGCCGCCGACGACGGTGGAAGGATTCGAACGGTTCATCCTGTGGGCGCATCGTCAGCGCGCGGCGGGACAGTACATCTGCTTCGTGATCGTTCCGCGCGGGATGGATACGGCGGCTGGTTTGTTTCAGGTACGGTCCCTCGGGCCCGGATTTGCAACTGCTGAGTGGGGGTTTGCAATGTCGTCGGAATACTGGGGCACCGGGATGTTCGTCGAAGGCGCGCGGATGACCGCGGAATTCGCGTTCGACGTGGTTGGTGTTCATCGGCTCGAAGCCCGCGCGGCCCTGAAAAATGGCCGTGGCAACGGCGCCCTCCGCAAGATCGGCGCAGTACAGGAAGGTGTGCTGCGCCGATCGTTCTTACGGAACGGCGAATATCTCGATCAGGCGCTCTGGAGCATCATCGCCGACGAATGGCGCGCGAAGGCGGTCTGGGGACCTCGCGTCGTTGTCCACTAAGGTCCGGCTGGTCGCCGGACTGGCTCCAGTAAGGTCCGGCTGGTCGCCTGACCGGCTACCATGAGAACTCACGGATGGACGTCCGCGAGTTCGACTTCTATCTCCCCGCTGACTTAATCGCACAGGAACCATCCGCCGATCGCGCGGCTGCGCGGCTGCTGCACCTTCGCCGCGACACCGGATCCATCTCGCATTCCACAGTCAGTGCGCTGCCCGACCTCCTGCGCGCGGGCGACCTCGTCGTCGTCAACGACACGCGCGTGTTTCCCGCGCGCCTGCTCGGACACCGCGTGCCGTCGGGCGGCGCCGTGGAGTGCCTCCTGGTGAGACGACTGGGAGCCGGAAATTCTGGGTACGCGCTTTCCGAACTCTGGGAAGCTTTGGTGCATCCGGGGCAGAAATTGCACCAGGGAGCGCGGGTCGCGTTTGAAGGAATTCACACGATCTACGGCGAGGTGCTCGAGCAAAAGTTCTACGGACGCCGAGTCGTTCGTCTCTGGACCGAGGATGGCTCGGCGCTCGAGGCGGCGATCGACGCGATTGGGCACGTGCCGCTGCCGCCGTACATCAAGCGCGGCGATCGTGACGCCGATCGCGAACGGTATCAGACGATGTTCGCGCGGAGCCGAGGGTCGGTGGCGGCGCCCACCGCAGGACTCCATTTCACCCCCGACCTGATTGCGTGCCTCCGGAGCCGCGGCGTCGAGCTCGCCGAGATCACGCTTCATGTCGGCTACGGGACGTTTCAGCCGGTCCGCGTCGACCGCGTCGAGGATCACCGGCTCGAGCCGGAGTCGTACGACATCAGCGCCGCGGCGGCGGGGATGATCAACTGCGCCCTCGACGAGCGCCGGCGGATCATCGCCGTCGGCACGACGACGACGCGGACGCTCGAAGCCGTGGCGCGCGCCTGCGACGGGCGCATCGCCGCCGGCAGCGGCGCGACCGACCTCTTCATCTATCCTGGATTCGAGTTCCGAACGATCGGCGGGCTGCTGACGAACTTTCACCTGCCGAAGTCGTCGCTGCTGATGCTCGTGTCGGCGTTCGCCGGCCGCGATCGCATCCGGACCGCGTATGATGCGGCAATCGCCGAACGCTATCGCTTCTACAGCTACGGCGACGCGATGCTGATCCTATGAGATTCCCGTACCGGGAATTCGATCTGTCCGGCGTGGAGACGTATCCGCTCAAGTCGCGCGCGAGCAAGGCGCGCGCCACCGACTTCGGACGTCCAATCGATCCGCACGCCGCTGTCGGCGCGTTCGTCGACTCGCTGCCCGACATCCTCGCAGGCGCCGATTTCAAAGCCGTCGTCCACGCGATCGTCGACGCGAAGCGGGCCGACGGCGGCATCGTGTGGGGGCTCGGCGCGCACGTCATCAAGACCGGTCTCGGTCCGGTTCTCATCGACCTGATGGAGCGTGGGTTCGTGTCGGCGATCGCGGTCAACGGCGCCGCGATCATTCACGACTTCGAGGTCGCGCTGGTCGGCGCGACGTCCGAAGACGTCGACGAAGCGCTCGGACCCGGACGCTTCGGCATGGCGGATGAAACGGGCCGCCTCCTCAACGCGGCAATCTGCGACGGCGTCGCGAAGGGCCTCGGCATCGGTCAAGCCGTTTCGCGATACGTGCACGACAAGCAGCCGCAGTTCGCGCGCGCGAGCGTGCTGGCCGCCGCCGCGCGCCTCGACATTCCCGTCACCGTCCACGTCGCGATCGGCACCGACATCATTCACATGCACCCGGCCGCGTCGGGCGCGGCGCTCGGCGAAGGCAGCCTGCGCGACTTCCGATATTTCGTTTCGAACGTCGCGCGCCTCGAGCGCGGCGTGTACCTGAACTGCGGATCCGCCGTCGTATTGCCGGAAGTGTTTCTGAAAGCCGTCGCTCTCGCCCGCAACGCCCGCATCGCGCTCGCCGGGTTGACGACGGTGAATCTCGATTTCGTCAGGCACTATCGTCCGCAGACCAACGTCGTCGCCCGTCCGACCGCCGCGAGCGGCCGCGGATACGCATTGATCGGCCATCACGAAATCATGATTCCGCTGCTGGCGGCAGCGGTGAAGGCGGGGAGCCCATAGTAAGATCGAACATTCAGCCGGAGTAGCTCAGGCGGTTAGAGCGAGCGTCTCATAAGCGCTAGGTCGGCGGTTCGAGTCCGCCCTCCGGCACCACGATTCTGGGCGGATCGGCAGGACCAGCCGTTCCAGCCCCTTCCGCCGATCCAGCCAGGCAAAATGATCGACAAGGTCCGCGATTTCGTGCGCCGACACGATCTGATTCGGTCCGACACGCGCGTCGTCGGGGCGCTATCCGGCGGATCGGATTCGGTGGCACTCGCGCACATTCTCGACGAGCTGGACTCGACGGGCGAGCTTCGACTCACCGGCTTCGTGCACCTGAATCATCAGCTGCGCGTCGCGGCCGCCGACGATGAACGGTTCTGCCGCGAGCTGGCCGACGCGCTCCGCAAGCCGATCGTCGTCGAGCGCGCGGACGTTCGGGCGCGCGCGCGGCATGAACGGCGATCGATTGAAGCTGCCGCGCACGCCGCACGGTACGAGTCGTTCGATCGCGCGCGGACCTCGCTGAACGCCGACGTCGTGGCGGTCGGTCACACGCGCGACGATCAGGCCGAAACCTTCCTGCTGCGGCTCGTCCGCGGCGCCGGCCCGCGCGGTCTCGCCGGAATGTACCCGCGCAACGGATCCATCGTCCGGCCGCTGTTGAGCTGTCGTCGTCGGGAGCTGCGCGACTGGCTTGCCGTCCGGCGCGCGGACGGCGACCGGTTCGCCGCATTCGTCGAGGACGAAAGCAACCGCGACCTGACGATCCCGCGCAATCGCGTGAGGACGCAGGTGATTCCGCTGCTCGAAGGTCTCAACCGCGACATCGTCGACATCCTCGCCGGCGAGGCCGATCTTGCGCGCGAGCTCTGGACGTGGCTCGATGCGGCCGCCGACGATCTCGAATCGCTCGCTCGGGCGGACCTCGTCGAAACGCTGCCGTCGCCTCGCGGGCAGCCGGACTCCGGGCGTGCGTATCAGGTGGAGCCGCTGCAAACCGCGCCGCCCTTTGTCGCACGGACGGTTCTCTGGCGCGCGATGAACGATCTTGCGGCAGGGCGGCCGATCACGTTCGAGCACGCGTCCGCGGCGCTCGAGCTCGCGCGAGGCGATCGCGATTCTTCCGTCGATCTCCCCGGCCAGCGCGCGCAACGAATCGGTCCGCGGCTCGTCTTAAGGAGTACACGCGGACGGGGAACTGTGGAGAACGCGGCGAGCTCGGCGAACCTTTTCCGGTATCCGCTGTCTATCCCAGGAGAAGTCGTCCTACCCGGCATCGGCTGCGTGGTCTCGGCCGACCTGGGGCGTGCCGATTCCTTTCCCGCCAGCCGCAGTGCAGTCGTGGGAAACGGACCGGTCGCTGCCGTTCGTGGCGACCTGTGTCGTGAGATTTTGGGCGTACGAAATCGTCGTCCCGGCGACAGATTTCGACCGGTCGGACTGAACGGCCACAAGAAGCTGCAGGATTTCTTCGTGGACCGAAAAGTGACGCGCCATACCCGCGACGCGGTACCGATCGTGGTGGATCACCATGATCGAATCGTGTGGGTCGCAGGATACGGAATTGACGAGGCGTTTCGCGTGACCGACACCGCGCAAGCCGTGCTAATCTTGAAACTTACGCGGGCGTAAGCCCGCATTGGTCCGTTCTGCTCGGAGGCTCTGCTTGAACTCGACCCTGAAGAGTCTGTTGTTCTGGGTGGTGCTCGTCGTCATCGGCGTGCTCATCTGGAACTTCTCGACCAAATTCCAGCACGCCGATCGGTTGGTGAAGTTCAGCGAGTTCCTGCAGTGGGCCGACTCGGGCAGCGTGGCGAGCGTGACGGTCACTGGTCAGGACATCACCGGATTCACGAAAGTCGGCGAACGCTTCCATACCTACGCGCCGAGCCAGTACGAAGGCCTCGTCAACAAGCTGATCGATCGCGGCGTGCAGGTCGATTCGAAGGAACCGACCGCCAGCCCGTGGGCATCGCTTCTCTATTCGTGGGCGCCGGTGCTGTTGATGATCGGGTTCTGGATCTTCTTCATGCGCCAGATGCAGAGTGGCGGCAACAAGGCGCTGTCGTTCGGCAAGAGCAAGGCGAAGCTCTCCTCGAGCTCCCAGAAGAAAGTGACGTTCAAGGACGTCGCCGGCGTCGACGAAGCGAAGGAAGAACTGCAGGAGATCATCGAGTTCCTCAAGGAACCGCAGAAATTCCAGAAGCTCGGCGGACGCATTCCGAAGGGCGTCCTGCTGATGGGCCCTCCGGGAACCGGCAAGACGCTGCTCGCGCGCGCGGTGGCCGGCGAAGCCAACGTCCCGTTCTTCTCGATCAGCGGGTCTGATTTCGTCGAAATGTTCGTGGGCGTCGGCGCGTCGCGCGTCCGCGATCTGTTCGAGCAGGGCAAGAAGAACGCGCCGTGCATCGTCTTCATCGACGAGATCGACGCCGTCGGCCGACATCGCGGCGCCGGCCTCGGCGGCGGCCACGACGAGCGCGAGCAGACGCTCAATCAGCTGCTCGTCGAGATGGACGGCTTCGAATCGAACGAAGGCGTCATCCTCGTCGCGGCGACGAATCGCCCTGACGTCCTCGATCCGGCGCTGCTGCGTCCGGGCCGCTTCGACCGGCGCATCGTCGTCAATCGTCCGGACGTGAAGGGACGGGAAGGCATCCTCGGCGTCCACACGCGCAAGATTCCGATGGCCGACGATGTGGAAGTGCCGGTGCTGGCGCGCGGCACGGCCGGCTTCTCGGGCGCGGATCTCGCGAACCTGGTGAACGAGGCGGCGCTCAACGCCGCGCGCTACAACCAGAAGGTCGTGCGCATGCACGACTTCGAGTTCGCGAAGGACAAGGTGCTGATGGGGTCGGAGCGCCGCTCGATGATCATCAGCGACGCGGAGAAGCGCGTCACCGCGCTTCACGAAGCCGGCCATGCGCTGCTCACCGTGCTGCTGCCGCACGCGGATCCGATCCACAAGGTGACGATCATCCCGCGCGGCATGGCGCTCGGCCTGACGCAGCAGCTGCCGACCGACGAGAAGCACAATTACTCGCGCGAATACCTCAGCGACCAGATCGCGATCCTGCTCGGCGGCCGTATCGCCGAAGAGATCACGATGGACAGCGTCACGACCGGCGCCGGCAACGATCTCGAGCGCTCGACCGAGCTGGCGCGCAGGATGGTGTGCGAGTGGGGCATGAGCGACGCGATGGGGCCGCTCACCTTCGGCAAGAAGGAAGAGCAGATCTTCCTCGGCCGCGAGATCGCGCAGCACCAGGATTACAGCGAAGACACCGCGATCAAGATCGATCAGGAAGTGAAGAAGTTCGTCACCGACAACTATCAGCGCGCGACGCAGCTGCTCACCGCGCACAAGGACACGCTGGTGAAGATTGCCGACGCGCTGCTCGCGCGCGAGGTGCTCGACGCCGAGCAGGTGAAGCGTCTCGCTTCGGGCCTGCCGCTCGAGGAGCCGCAGACCGTCGCCGCGCGCACGGTCGTGCCGGACGAAGACGAAGCCCGTCCGCGTCAGAAAGAGCGCGCTCCGATCGTCCCCGCGCTCAACAAGCCGCTGCCACAGGAGTAGGGGCCGAGCTTGCTCGGCCCGCGCTGACATGATGCTCCGGGCGGAGCAAGCTCCGCCCCTACACCGGCGTGATTTCCCGAAAGAGCTACAACGTTCCATTGCCGGACGGACGCTCGCTGGCGCTCGGCGAGCGCTGTCTCGTCATGGGTATTCTCAACGTCACGCCGGATTCATTCGCCGAACGAACCCGCTTCCTCGATCCTGAAGCCGCCGTCGACGCGGCGCTGCGCATGCAGCAGGACGGCGCCGATCTTGTCGACGTCGGCGGCGAATCGACGCGCCCCGGCGCCGACCCCATTCCGGCCGCCGAAGAGCTCGCGAGGATCATGCCGGTGCTCCGCGCGCTCGCAGGTCGGCTGACGATCCCGGTCTCGATCGACACGTCCAAGGCGGACGTCGCACGCGCCGCCGTCGACGCCGGCGCCGCGATCATCAACGATGTGAGCGGTCTCCGCTTCGATCCGCCGGTCGCGGACGTCGTGGCGCGCAGCGGCGCGGCGATCGTCCTCATGCACACGCGAGGGATGCCAAAAACGATGTACGCGGAAGCGGTGTATGAGGATGTGATCGCCGATGTGCGACGGGAGTTGACCGAGAGCATCGCGGTCGCCACCGCCGCCGGCGTTCCCGTCGAGCGGCTCATCGTCGATCCCGGGATCGGGTTTGCCAAACGCCCGGCGCACAGCTATGGTGTGCTGGCCAGGCTGCCCGAGCTCGCGTCGGCGCTGGACCGTCCTCTGCTCGTCGGTCCGTCGCGCAAGTCGTTCATGCGAGCCGCGATCGGCGATCGGCCGGCGCCCGAACGCGATTGGGGAACCGCAGGCGCGGTTGCCGCCGCGGTTCTCGCCGGCGCCCACATCGTCCGTGTACACGCCGTTGCAGAGATGACGCAAGTCGTAGCCGTCGCCGAAAAGATCCGCAGAGCAGGACAACAGGACACCACGTGAATTGGCTCACCACGCTCCTTCGCCGTCCGCGCCTCGGCGTGTGGGACATCGTCGACATCCTCGTGGTGTCGATCCTCATTTACGAAGTCCTGAAGCTCATTCGCGGGACGCGCGCGGTCCAGATGGCGCTCGGCGCAGCCTTTCTCGTTCTCCTCTTCTACGGCTCGCGGTGGAGCCATCTCGAAACGGTCAACTGGCTCGTGCGGAACCTCGTCGGCTACATCGTCTTTGCCGTCATCGTCCTGTTCCAGTCCGATATCCGCCGGGCGCTCGCCCATCTTGGCCGAGGGCCGTTCTTCCGGTACTTCGCGAAGGCGGAGTCGGCCGAGGAATCGATCGAAGAGCTCGTCGTCGCGGCGAATATGCTGTCGTCGCAGCGCATCGGCGCCATCGTCGCGATCGAGCGGCAGATCGGGTTGCGGAATTACATCGAGGGCGGCATCCCCCTCGACGCCGTGCTGACATACGATCTGCTGTTGGCCATTTTTCATTCGGATTCGCCGCTGCACGACGGCGCCGTCATCGTGCAGGACGATCGCGTGGCGGCCGCCGCGTGCTTCCTGCCGCTGACGGTGAATCCGAAGCTCAGTAAGGAGCTCGGCTCGCGCCATCGCGCGGCGATTGGTCTGACGGAAGAAAACGATTCGGTGGCGATTGTGGTGTCGGAGGAAACGGGCAAGCTCTCGATCGTCGCAGACGGTCAAATCGAACGCGGTCTGAGCCCCGACGAGCTTCGCGCCAGATTGCGCGCGCTCGTCCTGCAGAAGCCAACCAGTGGCGCCGCGCGTGAAGAGATGCAGTACACGTGATGATCTGCAGGCACACCGCGGCGAGCCGCGACAGGCGCGTGACAGCCTTGAGCCCGAGCGAGTGCGCAGGCGCGAGCGAGAGCGCCTGGGGGTGGATTCCCCAGGCGCCGTGAGTAACGTGGGTCCCCACGCGCAAAGCAAATAATGAAGCTGAGTGCCCTCTGGCCGTTTCGCCATTTCGGGTTGAAGGTACTGTCGCTCGGCCTCGCGATCCTCTTGTGGATGGCGGTGGCGGGCGAAGAGACCGTCGAGCGTGGATTGCGTGTGCCGCTCGAACTGCAGCAGGTGCCCGCCGGCCTCGAGCTGACCGGCGAAGTGCCCACTGCGGTGGATGTTCGAGTTCGCGGCGCGTCAGGCGCGTTGAGCCGAGTGGCGGCCGGAGAAGTCGTCGCGGTTCTCGATCTGCGCAGCGCGCGCGCAGGTCAGCGATTGTTCCCGCTGACGCCCGAGCAGGTGCGCGCGCCGTTCGGCGTCGAAATCGTGCAGGTGACGCCGTCCGCCATCGCGTTCGCGTTCGAGCCGTCGGCGACCCGCACGGTGCCGGTCGAGCTCTCCGTCGAAGGACGTCCTGCGCCCGGATACATTGTCGGCTCGATGACGTCGGAGCCGGCGCGCGTCGAGATCGTCGGACCCGAGAGCGCCGTGAAGCGCGCGACCGAAGCGCTGGCCGAACCGGTGCCGATTGCGGGCGCGCGCGATCGCGTGCGCGAAACGGTCACCGTCGGCGTGCTCGATCCCGCCCTGCGGCTGAAGAGCGCGCGCTCGGCGATCGTGACCATCGACATCCAGCCGGCGCCGCTCGAGCGGACGCTGCACAACCAGCCGGTGCATCTCAGCAACCTTGGGGCGACTCTGGTGGCGCAAGCCGATCCCTCGACGGTGAACGTGTCGCTGCGCGGCAGCCGCGAGGCGCTGGCGCGTCTTCAGAGCGACGATGTGCGGGCGTTCGTCGACGTCGCGGGCCTCGGCACCGGACTGTACCCGTTGACCGTGTATGCGGACGTCAAACGCGAAGCGGGCGTGACGCGCATCGAGCCTTCTGTCGTCCAGGTGCGAATCAGTCGTGGCCAATAGCGAAGCCACCGTTCCGAAGTTGTTCGGCACCGACGGCGTCCGCGGCGTCGCCGGCCGTTACCCGCTCGATCCTCCGACCGTCCGGCGGCTGGGCGCAGCGCTCGTGCGCGCGATGACGTCGGGCCGCGAGCGGTCGGATGCCGCGAAAGGGCCCCGGCTGCTGGTCGGCCGCGACACGCGCGAATCGGGCGCGTGGATCGAGCGCGAGCTGGCGCACGGCGCGCGCGGGGAAGGCGCGGCGGTCACGAGCGCCGGCGTCGTTCCCACGCCGGCTGTGGCGTATCTCACGCGTGCGCACGGCTACGACGCGGGAGTAGTCATCTCGGCGTCGCACAATCCGTACGAGGACAACGGCATCAAGGTGTTCTCGGGCAAAGGCGAGAAGTTCACCGAGGGTGTCGAGCGCGAGGTCGAGGCCATCGTCGCGGATTCGTCGTGGCACGCGAAGGGCGGCGACGCGGGATCGGTGCCGCACGTCGATCTGGTCGGCGCCTATCTCGATCATCTGCGCGCCGTGTTTCCCGAAGCGCCGCGGCTCGCGGGGTTCGCGCTCGCGATCGACTGCGCGAACGGAGCGACGGCTGCGGCGGCGCCGGAATTGTTCCGCAGTCTCGGCTTCGCCCTGACCATCATCGGCAACCAGCCCGACGGCCGGAACATCAACCTGAATTGCGGGTCGACGCACCCGGAGGCGCTCGGGCGGACCGTCGTCGAGCACGGATGCCGGATGGGCGTCGCGTTCGACGGCGACGGCGACCGCGCCATCTTCGTCGACGACCGCGGCCGCATCGTCGACGGCGACGCGGTGCTGTTGATGTGCGCCCGTCAGCTCCAGCGTGAAGGACGGCTGAAGGGCAACGCGATCGTGGCGACCGTGATGAGCAACATCGGCCTCGAGCTCGCGCTGAAGCCGCTCGGCATCGATCTCGTGCGCTGCTCGGTCGGCGACAAGTATGTGATGGAGGAAATGCTGAACGGCGGCTTGTCGCTCGGCGGCGAACAATCGGGCCACATCATCTTTTCGGATTATCTGTTCACGGGCGACGGCCTGTGCACCGCGCTGAACGTGCTTCGGACCATCGCGCTGACGGGACGCGCGCTCTCGGATCTCGCGTCGGATCTCACCACGTATCCACAGGTGCTGCTCAACGTCCGCGTGCGCGAAAAGGCGGATCTGAAGACAGTTCCGCCGATCGCGAGCGTCATCTCGCGCGTCGAATCGCGAGTGGCGGGCCAGGGACGCCTGCTCGTCCGCTATTCGGGCACCGAGCCGCTGCTGCGCGTGATGCTGGAAGGAAAGCAGCAGGACGAGATTCGCGCCTGGGCCCAGGAGATCGTCGATGTGGTCAAAGAATACCTTGGATAAGGGCAAAGGGCAGAGGGCAAAGGGCACTCCGCGCACGGTGATTCGCCTTGCTGCCCTTTGCCCTCTGCCCTCTGCCCTTCGATGATCCGGCTCTCCGTCAACGTCAACAAGGTCGCGACGCTGCGCAACTCGCGCGGCGGCCACGCGCCGAGCGTGCTCGAGGCGGTCGATGTCTGCGTCGCGGCCGGTGCGCCTGGCATCACCGTCCATCCGCGCGCCGACCGGCGCCACATCACGCCGGATGACGTGCGCGACATCGCGCGCCGGCTGCGCGAGCGGGCGCCCGGCGTCGAGTACAACATCGAAGGCGATCCCAGGCCGGAGCTGCTCGCGCTCGTCGAGGAAGTGCGTCCCACGCAGTCCACACTCGTTCCGGTCGTGCCTGGAGAGATTACGAGCCAGGCCGGGTGGCAGCCCGGGGCAACGACGGAACGGATGCCTGTCGTGATCGAACGGCTGCACGCGCGCGGCGTACGCGTGAGTCTGTTCGTCGACGCCGTTCCGGATCCGATTCGGTGGGCGGCATCGGTCGGCGCGGACCGCGTCGAGCTCTACACCGAGCCGTTCGCGCGCGCGTTCGAGCGCGGAGTCGACGAAGGACGCCGCTCGTTCGCGCGGTACGTGGAAGCCGCTCAGCTCGCGCATACGCTCGGCGTCGGCGTGAACGCCGGCCACGATTTGGATTTGTCGAACCTCGTTCTGTTCCGCGAGCTGCCGTTCCTCGATGAGGTCTCGATCGGCCACGCGATCATCTCGCGCGCGGTCTTCGTCGGCCTTGCGACGGTCGTCCGCGAGTATCTCCAAGTGCTATGATCGACGGCTCCGAATGAGATCAGATGCGATCGCGTACGGAATCGCTGGCGTGCTCTTCGGCTTGATCGCGGGCTGGATCATCGGCTCGCAGCAAGCCGGCGGACGTCCGCTTCCGGCGGCTGCGCCTCAGCAGCCGACCGCGGCTGGCTCCACGCAGGGCACGACGCGCGCCGCCGTACTCGACGAGACGCAGGTGAACGCGCTGAAATCCGTTGCCGATCGCGAGGCTTCGAATCCGAAGCCGCGCGTCGAGCTCGCGAACCTGTACTTCGACGCCGAGCGATACGACGAGGCGGTGAAGTGGTACACCGACGCGCTGAAGCTGAATCCGAACGACGCGAACGTCAGCACCGATCTCGGCGTGTGCTACTACTACACGAACCAGCCGGACAAGGCGCTCGAGCAGTTCGACAAATCGCTGAAACTCGATCCGAAGCACGCCAAGACGCTGTTGAACGTCGGCATCGTCAAGGCGTTCGGCAAGCAGGATCTGCAGGGCGCGACCGAGGCCTGGCAGCAGGTGCTCGAGATCGCGCCGGACACTCCCGAAGCGCAGGCGGCGAAGCGGGCGCTCGACAGCCTGCAGTCGGCGCATCCCGGCGCCGCCGGCACGCAAAAGCCGGGATCATGATTCTGCGCTTCCTGCTCATCTCCATCCTGCTGACGCTCGCCGTCCGCGCCGCCGGACGGCTGATTGGCGGCATCATCGACGGGATCAGCGGACAGCCGCGCGGCGCGGGCGCGTCGCAGCGCCGCGTGCAGATGGCGCGCGATCCCATCTGCGGAACGTTCGTCCTGCCGGATCGCGCGCTGTCGATCGCCGACGGCCACGGCCGCGTGTTCTTCTGCTCGGAGATCTGCCGCGACAAATACCGCGCTCGTACCGCATGACCACGGAATCCGCGCTGCGCGCCGACATCGTCGAGGTCGGCCGCCGCCTGTACGCCCGCGGCTATACCGCGTCGAACGACGGCAACATCAGCGTCCGGCTCGGATCGGATCGGCTGCTCATGACGCCCAAAGGCGTGTGCAAGGGATTCATGACGCCCGACCTGATGTGCATCACCGACCTCGACGGGCGCAAGCTGCAGGGCGATCGCGATCCATCGTCCGAAATGCTGATGCACCTCGAGGTGTACCGCCAGCGGCCCGACGTGCAGGCGGTCGTCCACGCGCATCCGCCGACGGCCACCGGGTTCGCCGTCGCCGGCATTCCGCTCGATCGCGCCGTGCTCGCCGAGGTGCTGACGACGCTCGGCAGCATTCCGATCGCGGAGTACGCGACGCCGTCGACGAGCGAGTTGCCGGAAGCGGTGCGGAAGTACATCAAGGCGCACGACGGGATGCTGCTCGCCAATCACGGCGCGCTCACCGTCGGCGCGGATCTGTACTCGGCGTACTACAAGATGGAGACGGTCGAGCACTTCGCGAAGATCAGCCTCGTCGCGCGGCTGCTCGGCCGAGAGAACCTGATCTCGCGCCAGGAAGTGATTCGGCTGCAGGGGCTGCGCGACACGTACGGCATCAAAGCGCCGGCGCCGATCTGCGCCGAGGACGCGGTCGTCGAGGATGCCGCAACCTGTCAGATCGTGCAGGCGCCGTCGAGTCCCGGCTCGCGGCTCGTGCCCGACGTTTCGCCGAAGGCTGCGGCGGAGACCGATGGAGAAATTCGGTTAACATACCGCGAACTCTCGGCCCTGATTGAAGACGCGATAAAGAACTTGCGCTGAAACGGCGACTGGCTGATGCTCCATCCCGCCAGTGGCGTCCGGCTCGAGCCGGATATCGCGTCGCTGATGTTTCGGATATCCGCCTGAAGGCGGACGCCACTGACACAGCCGTTACGAAGGAGACGACAATGGGCGAGGCGTTAGGGATGGTCGAAACCAAGGGGCTGGTCGCGATGATCGAGGCCGCCGATGCGATGGTGAAGGCGGCAAAGGTCACGCTCGTCGGCTGGGAGAAGATCGGCGCCGGCTACGTGACGGCGATCGTGCGCGGCGACGTCGCAGCCGTGAAGGCGGCGACCGACGCAGGCGCCGCGGCGGCGCGGCGCGTCGGTGAGCTCGTCTCGGTGCACGTCATCCCGCGCCCGCACGCCAACCTCGAGGACGCGCTGCCGATCGGCAAGGCCACGGCGGTGAAAGCGTAGGGAATGCTTCTCGCGAAAATTGTCGGAACGGTCGTCGCCACACGAAAGGATCCGCGGCTCGTGAGCAACAAGCTGCTGGTGGCGCGGCCAATTGATCCCGGCGGCAAAGCGGACGGCAACGATCTCGTCGCCGTCGATACGGTCGATGCCGGAGTCGGAGAGACGGTGCTCATTGTCAGCGGCAGCTCGGCGCGCATGGCGTCCGGCATGAAAGACTGTCCGGTCGACGCCGCCATCGTCGGCATCATCGACGCGATCGAGGTCAGCGACTGATGCAGCTCGCGCGAGTCATCGGCGACGTCGTCGTCACGCGCAAGGACGAGAACCTCACCGGTATCAAGCTGCTCGTCGTGCAACCGTTGACGCCCGACCGGCAACCGGCAGGCCGACCGCTGGTTGCGGTCGATGCCGTCGGCGCCGGCGTCGGCGAAGAGGTGTTCTTCGTGCGCGGCAAGGAAGCAAGTTTTCCGTTTTATCCGGTCGAGCCGCCCGTGGACGCTGGCATTGTCGGCATCGTCGATCATTGGGACCTGGAGAGAACATGAGAATTGGGTAATTGGGTAATTGGGTAATCGGGTAAGCGAGGAATTGATTGCCCAATTGCCCGATTACCCGATTACCCGATTACCCGATTACCCGATTACGTTACCCGATTATCCAATGCAGATTGCCCGAGTGGTCGGAACGGTCGTCTCGACGCAGAAGCACGAGAAGTTCGAGGGCGCGAAGCTGCTGCTGGTGCAGCCGTTGAACGTCGACGACACGCCGCGCGGGACGGCGCTGCTCGCCGTGGACGGCGTTGGCGCCGGCGTGCAGGAGAAGGTGTTGATCGTCCTGGAAGGACGCGCCGCCGGCGAAGCGCTCGGCAAGAAGGGCGCGCCCGTCGATGCCGCGGTGATTGGCATCATCGATATGGTGAACGTCAGTGAATGATGACGAGCTGCGCCAATTGGTGCGGCAGTCAATCGCCCGGCATCTTGCGTCGGAAGCGCCGCACGCGGCGCCGGCGCCTGTTGCGGCCTTTCGCGCGCACGCGAGCCACGCCCTGCTGCCGCTCGCGCGCGGCGCTGATGGCGACGGTGCATGCCTGATCGAGCCGACCGTGCGCTGCAATCATTGCGGTTACTGTCTCTCTTATGGACACTGAGCGGACGTCAGTGCAACAAGCCTCGAGGATCCTCGTCACGAGGCGTCTTCCCTCGTCGGTCCTCGCGAAGCTCGAGGCGGCAGGCGGCGTGGATCTCTATAGCGGCGACGCGGCCATTGCACCGGACGAGCTCCGCGCCCGGGTCGCTGACAAGAATGCGCTCGTGTCGCTGCTGACCGACGCCATCGATCGCACGGTGATCGATGCCGCGCCGGAGCTGAAGGTCATCGCCAATGTTGCGGTCGGCTTCAACAACATCGACGTCGCTTACGCGACGTCGCGCGGCGTCGTCGTCACCCACACGCCCGACGTGCTGACCGAGTCGGTTGCCGACTTCACCTGGGCGTTGATTCTCGCAATCACGCGCCGGCTTGCTGAAGGCGAGCGCGTTGTCCGCAGCGGCGCGTGGAAAGGCTGGGCGCTCGATTTCATGCTCGGCACCGAGCTGAACGGGAAGCAGCTCGGGCTCGTCGGCGTCGGTCGCATCGGACGCGCCGTTGCCGCGCGGGCGCCCGTCTTCGGCATGCGCGTCGTCTACACGGAGCCGCGCGACGTCGACCTGCCCGGCGCCGAAAACGTCTCCCTCGATCGCCTGCTGAACACGTCCGACATCGTGTCGCTGCACGTTCCCCTGCTGCCGGAGACGCGTCATCTGATCGACAAGAAATCTCTGGCGCGGATGAAGCGCTCGGCCTATCTGATCAACACGGCGCGCGGGCCGGTCGTCGACGAAGCGGCGCTCGCGTGGGCGCTGCAGCACCATCTGCTCGCCGGCGCGGCGCTCGACGTGTACGAGAACGAGCCGGCGGTTCATCCCGAATTGCTGAAGCTCGACAACGTCCTCCTGGTCCCGCACCTCGCAAGCGCGACCACCGAAACCCGAACCGCGATGGCCGATCTCGCGGCGGAAAATGTGCTGGCCGTTCTGGCCGGCCGTCCCGCTCTCACGCCGGTCGTCCTGTCCCAACGCTGAACACGCAAGGACCGCTGAACCCGATGCATCCGTCCAACCGCCAATGGGTTCGTTTCTGGATCCGCGTCGTCGCCGTCCTTCTGCTTGCGTTAGCGGCGACCGTCGCGCGCGCGGCCAGTTCCTGCGAATGGGAGGGCGTCGAGCGCGTCGTCGCCGTCGGCGACGTTCACGGCGCGTACGATCGTTATGTCGAGATGCTCACAGTCGCGGGCGTGATCGACGCGAACGGCCGCTGGGCCGGCGGCTCGACGCACTTCGTCCAGCTCGGCGACGTCGTCGATCGCGGCCCCGATTCGCGCAAGGCGCTCGACTTTCTCAGGCGGCTCGAGCGCGAGGCCCAGTCGGCCGGCGGCCGCGTTCACGTGCTGCTCGGCAACCACGAGGTGGCGCGGATGCTGGGCGATTTGCGGCTGACGGCGCTCGCCGAATACGAGGCGTTTGCCGCGAGCGGATCAGAGGCGCTTCGCGAGCGGTTTCTGCAGACGCTCAAGCCGGCCGAGCGCGACGAAGCGCTCAAGCAGACGCCGCTCGGCCAAATCGAGATGCGACAGGCGTTCGGTCGCGATGGCGAATACGGGAAGTGGCTGCGCCAGCTGCCGGTCACAGTCAAGATCAACGGGATCGTCTTCGTGCACGGCGGCATCTCGCCTGCCGTGGCGCCGCTCGGATGCAGCGCCATCAACGATCAGGTCCGCCGAGAGCTGACGTCGGATCTCGACAAAACGCGGACGGCGCCGCTCGCCAGCCTGGCGGCACGGGTCGACGGTCCGTTGTGGTACCGCGGCCTCGCGCAGGAGCCCGACGCGTTCGCTCCCCAGGTAACGGAGATCCTGTCGAAGATGGGTGCGCGGGCGATTGTGATCGGCCACACCGTGTCGACGACCGGACGCATCGGCACGCGCTTCGACGGCCGGGTCGTTCAAATCGACACGGGCATGCAGCCCGCCTACGTGCCGAACGGGCGCGCGTCGGCGCTCGAGATTCGCAGAGGAGAAGCCACCGCCATTTACGTCGATCGGCGGGAGCCGGTGGCAATCGCGAAGGGGGCTGGCGTGTCCGATGAGGAAGATCTGGTAGGGGCCGACCCGTGTGTCGGCCCCCGAGCGTCCGTGACGAGCCGCCGCTGGGCGGACACGTTGGTCCGCCCCTACTTCTTCGGGGTCGCGGCGCCCTTCGACACGACGCGCACGCTCGCTGCGTGCATCGTGCCGCCCATGTCGTGATAAGTCACGCTGACCCTGTCGCCCATCGCGACGGCGTCGGTGGCGGTCAGGTTGCCGGCCTTCGCCTTCGTTCCCAGACCCTTCCCGACGAACTTCGTGCTGTTGTCGACCGTGAAGGTCATGTCCTTGCCGCCCGCTGCGGTGACGGTCAGCGAACTGCCCGACACGGCCTTGACGGTGCCGCTCGCGGTCATCGACTTGGCCTTGCCTTGCGCCTGAACGCCCACTGCGGGCGCGAGACACAGCGCGGACACCGAAAGAGCGACCACTAACAAGCGTTTCATCTGATCCTCCCTTGGCAAAAAAGGCCGACTACTATACTAACTGAACTGATGTCAAAAGTTCCCTCGGCGACGGTTCATCGTGTCATGTGCTCGCTCGCGCGCGCGATCGACAACCTGGATCTGCCGGCGGTCGAGAAGATTTCGGAAGAGAGTCAGGAAGACCCGTTCGAGGTGCTGATTGCGACGATGCTCTCGGCCCAGACGCGCGATGCGGTGACCGCGTCTGCGTCCGAACGGCTGTTCCGCGCGGCGCGGACGCCGCGAACGATGGCGAAGCTCAGCGTGAAGCGGATCGAGCGGCTCATCTACCCGGTCAGCTTCTATCGGCACAAGGCGAAGCACGTGAAAGAGACGTGTCGCCTGGTCGTCACGCGGCATCATGGCCGCGTGCCTGGCACGATGGAAGAACTGCTCGCACTGCCCGGCGTCGGTCGCAAGACCGCGAACCTCGTCTTGATCCTCTCGTTCAAGAGCCTGAAGAACATCTGCGTCGACACGCACGTGCATCGTATCTCGAACCGTCTTGGCTGGGTGCGCACGCGGACACCCGAAGAGACGGAGCAGGCGCTGTACAAGGCGACAGACCGGCGCTGGTGGCCGTACATCAACCTGTATCTCGTCACGTGGGGACAGAACGTCTGCCGTCCGGTGTATCCGCGCTGCGGCGACTGCGTGATTCGCGGCGATTGCGCGACGGGGAGGCGTTTACGTTTCTCCTCGCGCTGATTATCGTCGTCGAAACGACGAAAGGCACCTTTGCCTTCGAGACCTACGACTCCGAGGCGCCGAAGACGGTCGCGCACGTCGTCGATCTCGTCCGGCACGGTTTCTACGACGGCCAGCGGATTCACCGCGTGGCGCCGCGGTTCGTGGTGCAGTGGGGCGATCCGCGATCGCGGGATCTCGACGGTCAACAGACTGTCTTCGGCCACGTCACCGAAGGCGACGACGTGCCGGCGCGGCTGGAACGGGGCGATCAAATAATCCGGATGTACGTGCGGGAGTGACGGTGTTCGCGAGGTCGGGGAAGCGTACGGCGAACGCGGCCGGGTATTCGCCCTCGATCGGCTCGCCGAGCTGCTCCTTGATCATCACGGCGTTTGCGACCGATTTCGCCGAGAAGTGATTGTTCGTATAGAGGTACAGCTTCTTCACGAGCCGCCGCGCCGCATCGGCCGTCTCTGAAAACTCTCTCAGCTCTTCCGAGGAATACAGATAGTCGTACCGGTCCTCGGATTTGTCGTGCTTCCACCAATTCTTCGCATTCCGGCCGTGCAGCCGCATGTAGTAGAACCCTTCCACGTTCGGAAGGTAGTTCTGGCGAATCGAGAACCGGAACTTCGGTTCGTCGATCTGGACCCATGCGGCATCGAACGCGTTCAGCAGTTGGAGCGTTCCGCCGATGTTGTCGCTCCAGCTCTTGTGGCGCAGCTCCACGGCGACGCGGTTTCCGCCGAACGCGCGAAGAAGCCCATTGAGGTAGTCGCGCGACTGCGGCGAGTCCTTGAAGCTCGCGGGGAACTGCGCGAGCAGCGCCCCGAGCTTGCCGCTCGAGGCCAGCGGATCGATCCCCCGGCGGAATTCATCGAGGTCCGATTCGTTCGGCCGAACCAGCATCTGAACGAGGTCGTCATTTTTCATGCTCGGCGCCTTCGCGCCTCGCGACGGCTCAAGGCTGTCGCGCGCTGACGCGCTCGCGCCGTGGCGCGAGCGCGTATCTAGAACAGAACGTCGCAGTCTTTCTTCGAACATCCGGGGATGCGTAAAGCTCTGATAGAGCTTGACGGAAAACTCGAAGCCGGAAGGTGTGCGATCCGCCCAGCCGCGCGTGATCTCCGCGCGCGGCTGGCCGTAGAACGTCGAGTTCACTTCGACTGTGTCGAAGTGCTCGGCGTAGAACGCGAGCTCGTCGAAGCCTTTCGGCCGCGGCTTCGGATAGAAGACCCCGTTCCATGTCCCCTTGCCCGACGGGTAATTCCAGCCTGATGTTCCCACGCGGAGGTTCGACATTTTTCTAGTCAGAGCTTGGCGTACTTCTCCTTGTCGAATCCGAAGACGACTTTCGATCCCTTGATCAGGATCGGCCGGCGAATCAGATTCGGATTCTGCATCATCAGATCGATCGCTTCCTTCTTCGACTTCGGCAGCGCGCGCTCCTTCCACACCGGGCTGCGCGTGCTCACGTAATCGAGAAAGTCGTCCGCTCCGATGTGCTTCTCGAGGAACTCGCGCGACGGCGGCTCTCTGTTGATGTCGAGCTCGACCACGTCGACGCCTTGCTTGTCCAGAAAACTTCTGGCGTTCTTGCATGTCGTTCAGGTGGGCTTCCAGTAGAAAGTCGGCTTCGCCATGGCACAATGGTAGAAGCAAGCCGGGGCTGGGAGCTAGGGGCTGGGGCTGGAAAAAATCCAGCTGCCGGCCCCCGGCAACCAGCCCCCGGTTTTTATGCTTACGGTCAACGAGATCTTCTACTCGATCCAGGGCGAATCGACGCGCGCGGGGGAACCGTGCGTGTTCGTGCGGCTGACGGCGTGCGATCTGCGCTGCTCCTGGTGCGATACGCCGTACGCGTTTCACGAGGGGCGCAAGATGTCGATCGACGACATCATGACCGCTGTGGAGAAGCACGGGTGTCGGCTCGTCGAAATCACGGGCGGCGAGCCGCTGCTGCAGGAGGACGTGTATCCGCTGATGGATCGGCTGCTTGCCGCCGGCCGGACGGTCATGCTGGAGACGGGAGGACACCGGTCGATCGACCGCGTTCCGACGGCCGTGCGGAAGATCGTCGACGTCAAGTGCCCCGGCAGCGGCGAGGCGGACAGGAACGACTGGCAGAACCTCGATCGCCTCGCGCCGCACGACGAGGTGAAGTTCGTCGTCAAGGATCGCGCCGACTATGACTTCGCCCGCGACGTGATCGATCGCCACCATCTCGGGTCGAGGCCGAACGTCTTGCTGTTGTCTCCCGTCCACGGCGTGCTCGATCCGAAGACGCTGTCCGAGTGGATGCTCGCGGATCGGCTTCCCGCGCGCCTGCAGCTGCAGCTCCACAAATACATCTGGTCTCCCACGACCCGTGGCGTCTAGGGCCGTCGTTCTCCTGAGCGGAGGCCTCGATTCGTACACCGCCGCGGCAATTGCGAAGTCCGAGGGCTTCGCGCTGTGTGCGCTGACGATCTTCTACGGTCAGCGGCACGCGCGTGAGGTCGAGAGCGCGCGGTCCGTCGCGCGCGCGCTCGCCGTCGAGCGGCGCCTGGAGCTGAACGTCGACCTGCGCGGCATAGGCGGATCGGCGCTGACCGGAGCGATCGAGGTCCCGCGCGATCGCGATCCATGCGCGGCCGCCGACATTCCTGCGACCTACGTACCTGCGCGCAACACGATCTTCCTTTCGCTCGCGCTCGGCTGGGCGGAAGTGCTCGAGGCGCGCGATCTCGTCATCGGCGTGAACGCGCTCGACTACTCCGGCTATCCCGATTGCCGCCCGGAATTCATCTCGGCGTTCGAGGCGCTCGCCAACCTCGCGACGCGCGCCGGCGTCGAGGGCGCGCGGTTCCACGTGCACACGCCGCTCATCGCCATGAGCAAGAGCGACATCATCCGCCGCGGTCTCGAGATCGGCCTCGACTACGGCCTGACGCACAGTTGTTACGATCCGACACCTGGCGGCGGCCCGTGCGGCCGCTGCGACAGCTGCGTGCTGCGCGCCAAGGGGTTTCGCGAAGCCGGGGCCCGCGATCCATTGGTCCTGCGCTAGAATCGCGAAAAGTTGCGCTTCCTCCGAGATCAGCCCGTCCGCCGGCAAGTCATTGCCCTCACGTGCGCAATACTCGCACCGATAGTAGTTGGGCTCGCCTGGTCGGCGAACCGGACGCGCACGGAGCGGGAAGCCGAATTGCGCGATCAGGCGGGATCGATCGCGACGACGGCGGCCGCCTATCTGACGCAGTACCTGGGCGGCGTCGATTCGGTCGCGTCGGCACTCGCGCTTCACCCTTCCGTCGTCGATCTCGATCGTGAACCATCCGATCGGCTGTTCGCGACGGTGCTGCGTAATCAGCCGCTGCTGCTCAACATCGTCCTCAGCAACCGCCAGGGGATGATCAGGGGCAGCGGTCTTCCCGTGCGCGCGAGCCAGAGCGTGACGGTCGTGTATCCGTACGTGATGGACGTCGTCGCGACGGGCAGGCCGATCGTCAGCGAGTTGATGACCGGCGTGGTCTCGGGAAAGCCGACGATCATCATGGCGTACCCCGTAAGTCGCGCCGACGACGTGGTCGGCGTCATCGCCATCGGTCTCGATCTCGCGCACCTGCAGACGGTTTTCAACGACGTGCCGCTTCCCGAAGGATCGGTCATCACGCTCACCGACGAGAAAGGGCGCGTACTGGCGCGCAGCCGCGACTCCGAGCGGTACATCGGGAAGTTCAGCGGCGCGCATCCCGTTGCGCCGCGCGACGTGCCGCGCACGCAGCGGCTCATGGGCCTCGACGGCGTCGAACGGTTCTACGGCAACGCGCCGATCGATCGCGGCCCGTGGCTGCTCAGCGTCGGCATTCCGACGAGCGTCGCGATGACGCGCATCACGCCGCTGTGGCGGCGCGATTTCGGCATTGCGGCGCTCGGTCTGACGGCGTTCCTCGTCGTCTCGCTGGTCTTCGCGCATCTGTTCAGCCGCGACCTGAACCGGCTGCGCCAGGGCGTGCAGCGCATCGCCGACGGCGATCTCTCGCCGCCGGTCAAGGGTCCCGTTCCGAATCTCGAGCTGCGGCAGCTGCAGGACGCGTTCATCACGATGGCCGCGAACCTGCGCAACGCGCACGCCGCGCTCGATCGACAGATTGAACAGGAGCGGAAGATGCGCGAGGTGCTGCAGTCGCTGCAGCGCCAGGTCGTTCGCCAGGAGCGGCTCGCCGCCGTCGGCGTGCTCGTCTCGGGCGTCGCGCACGAATTGAACAATCCGCTGCAGGCGATCCTCGGTACGGTGGAGCTGCTCGAGCGGCAGAGCCCGCTGCCGCAGGACGCGCTCGAGGAAATCGGATTCATCAAGACGCAGAGCGGCCGCGCGCGCGAGATCATCCGCAACCTCTCGCGCTTCAGCACGCAGCAGTCCGGTCCGCCCGCGCTCGTCGATCTGCGCGACGTCATCGCCGAGGTCGTCCAGCTGCGGCGCCGGAGCCTCGACGACTCCGGCATCGCGCTCGACGTCGAGACGATGACGACGCGTAAGGTGTACGCGAACTTCACCGAAATCGAGCAGGTCACGCTCAACTTCGTGATCAACGCGCAGCAGTCCATCGAAGCGGCCGCCCGGCGGAACGGACGGATTCTCGTCCGCGTGTTCGATGCCGGAAAAAAAGTACGGCTCGACGTGCAGGATGACGGCCCCGGCGTGGCGCCGACCGACGAGCCGAAGCTGTTCCAGCCGTTCTTCACGACGAAACCGGTCGGCAAAGGCACCGGTCTCGGGCTGTCGGTGAGCTACGGGATCATCGAGTCGTACGGCGGCGCCATCGGCTACCTCGGTAACGAGTGGGGCGGCGCCACGTTCTACTTCGAGCTGCCGGCCGCCGACCCTGCGACCCAGGATCGCCACAGCGATGACCAATCGCCTCTACTACACCGATCCGTATCTTCAAGCCTTTGATGCGACCGTCACGGCGGTCGATCGCGTCGGCGATCGGACCGTCGTGGCGCTCGATCGCACGGCGTTCTATCCGACCTCCGGCGGTCAGCCGTACGACACCGGCACGCTCGGCGCGCTCCGCGTCGTCGACGTCTTCGATCGCGACGACGGTTCGGTCGCCCACGTGGTCGAGGGCGTCGTGCCGCAGCCCGGGCAGCAGGTACGAGGCGAGATCGACTGGCCGCGCCGCTTCGACCACATGCAGCAGCACACGGGGCAGCACGTCCTGTCGGCGGCGTTCGAGCATCTGTTCCGCGTGCGGACCGTCAGCTTTCATCTCGGCGCCGACGTCTCGACGATCGATCTCGCGCGCGAGACGACGGCGGCGGAAATCGATGCCGCCGAGCGCGAAGCGAATCGCGTCGTGTGGGAGGACCGCCCGGTGACGATTCGATTCGCAAGCGCCGAGGAAGCGGCGAGCCTTCCGCTCCGCAAGGAGCCGAAACGCGAAGGGACGCTGCGGTTGATCGACGTCGAGCGGTTCGATCTCTCGGCCTGCGGCGGCACTCACGTCGCGCGCACCGGAGCCATCGGCATCATCGCCGTCGCGGCATGGGAGCGATTCAAGGGAGGGGAGCGCGTCGAGTTCCTCTGCGGCGGCCGCGCGCTCGATCGATTCGGTTCGCTGCGCGACGCCGTCGCGGCAAGCGTCCGGCTTCTCTCTGTTCTGCCGCAGGAGCTGCCGGGCTCGATCGAGCGACTGCAGCTGGAAGCGAAAGAGCAGAGGCGATCGAGCTCGGCGCTGCAGTTGGAACTCGCGGCCTATCGCGCGGATGAGCTCGCCGCCGCTGCGGCGATCATTCACCAGTCGGCCGGCCTCGCTGATGAGCATCCTGCCCGACTGGTGGTCCGGGCCATTGATGCGGATGCGGGCATGCTCAAGGCACTCGCCATGGCGGTCGTGGCCAGGGACGGGTACATCGCCGTGCTCACCTCGACCACTCGGCCGGCGGTCGTCGTCGTCGCTCGCTCGTCGGATGTGACCGTCAGTTCCCATCAGGTTCTTGCCAAATTGATTGCGCAGTTCGGCGGGCGTGGAGGCGGGAAAGCGGAGCTGGCGCAGGGAGGCGGCCTGGATGCGCAGCCGGACACTATTCTTGCCGCGGCCCGTGAGGCGCTCACCTCATCGACACGACAATGATTTGCCGAGCTCGCCGGTGTCGCGTGACCGCCGCGATCACGGTCTCTTGCTGCGGGAGAGCGTCGCCAGCCGCACGACGACCGCGTCCGCGGTGCGGTTGATCGTTTCCGCCGGCGCGTCGAAGTTGTTCGCGATGATCGAGAAGACCACGCGCTCGCCATCAGCGGTCGTCACGAAACCCGAAAGCGCGCGTACGTTGGACATCGATCCGGTCTTCGCCCGCGCGTTGTTCTCGGCCGCCGTCCCTTTCATCCGGTTCGAGAGCGTACCGTCGCGGCCGGCGATCGGCAGCGAGGCCACGAACGGCGCGCTCAGCCGCGGATCGCGATCGACGTGCGCGAGAATCGTGACGAGCGCCTCTGGCGTCACGTAGTCGTAGCGCGACAAGCCCGATCCGTCCCGCTGAATCACCTCGCTTGGCGCGACGCCCCACGGTTGCAGGATCGCTTGCACCGCCGTCCGTCCATTCACCGCCGTCGCGGCGCCCGCCGACAGCCCGATCGTCTTGAGCAGCGTTTCGGCGTACTGATTCTGGCTCGCCTTCATGAGCCGATCGGCGAGCGCCGACAGCGGCGGCGATCGGTAGGCGACGATCGTTCGGCCGTCGCTTCGCGCCGGCGCATCACCGATGTCGTCGATGTCGACCGCAGGTCCGCGCACGTCGATGCCGTTCGCGATCAGCGCCGATCGGAACGCGCTGACGAAAAAGAGCGTCGGGTTGTCGACCGCGACCGATTCGACGATCGGCGCCGCGCCCAGCGCGATCGTTCCGCGCAGCGTGAGACGCGGGCTGCCCGGCAGACGCCGCGCCGCGATTGATGGTGGCAGGCCGGCCGCGGACGTCGTCACGTCGTTGTCGACCGAGAGGCCGCTCGCGGCGGGTACGACGCTGATGCCGGCGACATCGCCTGCCGCGGCGCCCGGTACGACGGTGATGCGCACCGCATCTTCGTTCAGCTGCAGCGCGCCGACGCCGGCTGCGTAATCGTCGGGCAGATCGTCCCACGACCATCCGAACCCGAGCGTTTCGTCGTCGAACGTGTTGTCGTCGCCAACGATGCGGCCGGCAATGGATCGCACGCCGGCCGCCTCGAGCTGCCCGGCCCAGCGCGAGAAAAGGCGATCGGCCGATCCATCGGCAGCCATGAGGCTTGGATCGCCCGAGCCGACGACGACGAGATCGCCCTCGAGGACTCCGTTGTCGATGCGGCCGGCGATGCGCACCGTCGTTTCGTACGTGTAGTCCCATCCGAGCTTTTCCACAGCGGCGGCGAGCGTGACGATCTTCATGTTCGACGCCGGCATCATGAGCTTGCACGCGTTGAGCGTGTAGAGCGTCTCGTCGGTCTTGAGCGATTTGATCAGGACGCCCCAGAAGCCTCGCGCGAGCGCCGGATCGGCGAACAGCGCGTCGATGTCACGCCGCAGCTGTGCGACGGCGGTTGACGCGGTCTCAATCCCTTCAGCGGCGTCCGGCTTCAGGCCGATTCCACCAGCGGGTGCTCGAGTCGCGGCGTGACAGCTCGCGACCGTTGCGGCGAGAAGAAACGCTTGTAGACTACGCGCCATGCGCGCTGCAGCCATCACCGCCGCGATTCTACTGGCTCTCGCCATCGGCTCGCCTGAAAGGCTCGCCCTACACGAGACGGTAGAAGGGCTCGGCCTACACGAGACGGTAGAAGGGCTCGCCCTACACGAGACCGTAGAAACGCTCGCCCTACACGAGACGGTAGAAGGGCCTGCCCTACACGAGACCGTAGAAACGCCCGCCCTACATGAGGCCGTAGCGCGAGGCTTTCAGCCGAGCGTCGGTCGAGCAGTTCATCTCACGCTGCGCGAAGGAACGAACATGGCGGCCGCGCTCTCGCCCGACGGTCGCACCATCGCGATCGATCTGCTCGGCACGTTGTGGACGATGCCGGCGAACGGCGGCGCCGCGACAGCCATCACCGACATCTTCATGGACGCGCGCCAGCCATCGTGGTCGCCTGACGGAAGGAAGATCGCCTTCCAGGCGTATCGCAGCAGCACGTGGCAGATCTGGACCGTCAACGCCGACGGCAGCGACCTTCGCGCCATCACGTCGAGCCCGTTCGACGATCGCGAGCCGGTGTGGTCGCCCGACGGATTGCGCATCGCGTTCTCGTCGGATCGCAGCGGCAGCTACGACATCTGGACGGTAACGCTTTCGACGGGCGAGGTCGCTGCGATCACGACCGCACCCTCCAACGAGTTCATGCCGGCGTGGCGCAGCGCGACCGAGATCGCCTACGTGTCCGATCGGCGAGAGAAGCCCGGAATCTATGCGAGCGAGCAGTTGATCGCCGCCGCCGACGGCGCGCTCGCCGGACCATCGTTCGGTCCAGACGGCGCGATCGCGTTCAACGCGATTGCGGGCAGCCGCAGCCGGCTCGTCGTCAACGGCCGCAACATCGCGGACGCCGACGAAGACGTGTTTCCGTTCAGGCCCCAATGGATCACCAACGACGAATTGCTGTACACGGCGGACGGCAGGATCAAACGGCGGCCGGCCGCCGGCGGCGCGGCACGGACGATCGAGTTCAGCGCCGACGTGTCGTTCACGCGACCGGCGTTCACCCCGAAGCGTCATCGGTTCGACGTCGCCGGGCCGCAGCGTGCCGCCGGCATCACGCATCCAGCGATTTCGCCCGACGGCACTCAAGTCGTGTTCACGGCGCTCGGCGATCTCTGGCTGATGTCGGTCGACGGCTCCGCCGCGCCGCGGCGGCTCACGAACGACGCGGCGGTCGACACCGATCCGGCGTGGTCGCCTGACGGTCGGTCGATCGCGTTCGCCTCCGATCGAGGCGGATCGATGGAGATCTGGATCGCGGAGTCGCGGAGTGGCGACGCCCGCCAGCTGACCCATACCGGCGCCACGCCGACCGAGCCGTCATGGTCACCCGACGGCTCGCGGATCGCGTTCATCGACGCCGAGGGTCAACTGTACGTTGCGGAGGCGAAGAGCGGCGCCACGAGAAAGGCGCACGAGCGCCTCAACGAACCGGGACGTCCGAGCTGGTCGCCGGAAGGAACCGCGCTGGTCGTTTCGTCGCTGAAGGTGTACTCGACGCGGTTCCGCGAAGGGACCAACCAGGTGCTCCGCATTTCGCTCGACGGCGCGCCCGATCGGTGGTTCGAACCGGCGCCGCACAAGTCGATCGGAATGCGCGAAGACTATGGTCCCGCGTGGTCGCCCGATGGGTCGCAGATGGCCGCGATCGTCGACGGACTGCTGGCAGTATGGCCGGTCGCGCGCGATGGATCGCCGCTCGGACCGCCGCGGCCGGTGTCGACGGATCGCGCCGGTTCGCCGTCGTGGACCGCCGATTCGCACCGGCTGCTGTATCAGACCGACTCCGGCTTCAAGCTCGTCGACGTCGCATCGCGCCGCGTGGTCACGAACATCGATCCGCATCTCACGTGGACATCAGCGACATCAATGGCATCCGCCCTTCGGCAGGCTCCGGGCGTCACGAGCTCGTCGAGGGACGGCGCCAGCCGGATGACAACGATCCATGCCGGTCGCCTCTGGGACGGCACGACCGACACGATCCGAACAGGCGTCGACATCGTCGTCGAAGGCGCTCGCATCAAGAGCGTCGAGCCGCATCGCGAAGCGCTGCACGCCGGACCGATCGTCGACGCATCGAACGACACCGTGATTCCGGGCCTCATCGAGATCCACACACATCTCAACAAGGAATATGGCGAGGCGCTGGGCCGCATCTTCCTGTCGTGGGGCATCACGACGGTCCGGAATCCGGCGACGAACGCGTTCGAGACGATGGAGAATCGCGAGGCGTTCGAATCGGGCGCGCGGATTGGACCGCGGTTGATCACGACCGGCGAGCCCTTCGACGGCACGCGCATCTACTATCCGGGAGGCTCATCGCTCGACGACACCGGTCAGTTGCCGCTGCAGCTTCAGCACGCGGCCGCATTCGGATTCGATTTCATCAAAACGTACGTCCGCCTGCCGGATCTGATGCAGAAGCGGATCATCGAAGAAGCGCACCGAATGGGCATGCCGGTGACGTCGCACGAGCTGTATCCGGCCGTGGCGTCCGGCGCCGACGGCGTCGAGCACATTCGGGGCACGAGCCGGCGCGGCTACTCACCGAAGATCACGGCGCTCTCTCGCTCGTACCGGGACGTCATCGATCTGCTCACGGCGTCGCAGATGACGCTGACGCCGACGATTGGCATCCAGGGCGGCTTCCGCCTCCAGACGCTGCGCGACGCGTCGTGGATTGACGATCGCCGAATCCAGACGCTCTATCCGCCTTCCGTACCGGCGCGCTGGCGCGCGCAGACGCGGACGGCGCCGATCGCGATGCTCGAGGACGCCGAGCGGCTCGTGAAGCCGCAGGAGAAGACGGTGTACGAAGTCGTCAAAGGCGGCGGCCGCGTGACCGCCGGCACCGACGCTCCCATCAATCCGTACGGGCTCAGCCTGCTGATGGAGCTGGAAAACTACGCGTCAGGCGGGTTGTCGCCGTTCGAAGTGCTGCGTACGGCCACAACCGTTTCCGCGGAGGCGATGGGTGTCGGCGCCGATCTCGGCAGCATCGAGGCCGGAAAGCTCGCCGATCTCGTCGTCATCGACGGAAATCCGCTGAGCGACATCAAACTGCTGCGACGGGTGAAACACGTGATGAAAGGAGGAGTGGTGTACGAAACGGAAGCACTGCTTAAGCGCTGAAGAGTGGTCGAACTGAAGTGAAATTTCTACAATCGCGTATCGAAGCTACTGCCGGCGACGACGTCTGGCCTCATCCGCAGCAGGGCCCGAACCTGCAGCCACAGCGTCTCGGGCGGACACGGCTTCAGCAGGTAGGCGTCGCATCCGGCCTGGAATGCTTCGTCGCGCACGGCGTGGTTGGCGGTCACGACGATGATTGGAATCGGCGAGGTCCAGCTCGACTCGCGCAGATGCTTGAGCACGGTCCATCCGTCGACGCGCGGCATGGCGAGGTCGAGCACAATGACGTCCGGCTTGAGATCGTTCGCTTTTTCGATACCGCTGCGGCCGTCCGTCGCGCTGAACGCGGTCATCCCCTTGACGCGGAGGTACTCGCCGTAGATTCGCCTGGCATCGACATCGTCGTCGACGATCAGGACCGTCAGCGCGTCAGACCTGGACCTGCGCTTAACAGACATGTGTGGCTGCCGCTACCCACATTGAGGTAAACCCGATGTTGGTAGCAACAACCCTGCCTATTTCACGATTTCGTCGAGCGATTTGTTGAATTCCGTGAAGTCTGCCGCATCCGTTTTCATCGCGCCGGCCTCGCCGGGCCGCGCGGCGAACACATCGTCGCCCGTTTTGCCGAAGGTGATTCGCTCTTCCTTCCTGCCGTCGTCGAACTTCACGTAGACCGCCATCGCGGGCTTGTCGAGACCGGTTTTCGCGGTCGATTCCACGAACGACGCCGCGCGCATGTTGGCGAGCTTCGCGAGGACGGCGTCGACCTTGTCGCGGTCGAGATCGGCCGGGCTCGGGTTCGCGCGATGCCATTTGTCCTGCGCGTTCTCGCCCTGGCCTTTCACGCGATCGAAAATCGCTTTCTGGTCGCCCCGCGTGATCTCGACGTGATTCGCGTTGTAGGCGCGGAACTGGAACAGATCCTTGACGCGGTAGTCGTCGGCGCCTTTGCTCAAATCGTCGACCAGCGATTTCTCGATCGTGACGACGGCGGGCCGCGACGCGTCGCGCGCATACACCGTGTTGTCGTCGGCCTTTCCGCCGATGAGCAGCGTCGCCTTCGAGCTGCCGGCGTTCAGGTCGACGGTGACTTGCGGCTTGTCGAGGCCGTATTTCCTGAGATCGGCGGCGTTGGCCTCGTCCGCGACGATCGATTTCATCTGCGCGCTCTGCACGCGTCCGATGAGGCCTTCGACCGATCCGAAGTCGGCCTTGGTCTGAACCGGTTTCACGATCTTCCAGTCGCCGCCGTCTTTCGCGAAATCGACCGTCTTGCCGTTCGCCACGACGTGCAACGCATCGATCTTGTCGCGGTCGATCGCGATCAGCTGCTTCATCCGGAGGTCGAACGTCTTCTTGTCGAACGTCGATTCCTGGAACGCCGGGATGAGGAAGACCTTCTTCTCGTCGTTCCGCTTCGCGAAGAGATCCGAGCCGGTCGGCGATTTCTCGCCGATCAGCAGCTTGCGGTAATCCTTGGCGCCGCCGGTCTTGAACTCGATCTCGACGCGCGGATTGGACAAACCGTAGTCGTTGAGGCTCGACGGATTTTCGTCGACGACGCGGGTGATCTCGATCGAGCTGAGAGCGGCGGTGATGCCGTTCACCTCCGATGCGTCCGCCTTGGCGGCGATCGGCTGGACAATCTGCCACTCGCCGCCGCTCTTTTTCAGCGACGTCGCGTCGCCGGCCGACGACGTCACTTTCAGATCCTCGATCTTGTCGGCTTCGACGGAGCTGAACACCTTCTCCTTGTTCGAGGTGCTCGCGGTGTCGGCCTGCTTCCACGTGACGAAGTAGATGTACGCGCCGAGCCCAGCGAGCACGACGATCAGCGCTATCGTCGATTTCAGACCGCGCATGGAGTCTAGCGCCTCCGCCACCAGTTATAGACGCCCGTTCCGAAGATGAAGCCCGGGATGATCAGGATCGACAGCCAGTTGATGCCGATCTGGTCCTTGGCGGTCATCGTGATGCGGCGATCGTCGGCTTCTCTCGGACGGATCGAAATCAGGTTTTCCTGCTGCGACAGCCAGCCGACGATGTTCATGAACAGGTCTCGGTTGCCCTGGATGCCGAGGCCGGAGTTCGCCGCGAAATCGGAATCGCCGACGACGGCGATCCGCGTTTCGGGCTTCGGCGCGTCGGGCTGAGCGGGCGTTTTCGACGCCTCGGCCGTCGGCGCGTTGACGGCCGACCCGATGACGACCGGTCCTTTCTTGTCGCCCTTGGACTCGTCGAGCGACACCTGCCCGCTGGTCAGCAGGCCTTTGATGTCCGTCTCCGCCCAGCTTCGCGGGCTCGTCTCGATGAACGAGGTCGCCGTGCGGCCGTTGACGCCGCCCGTCACCGGCGCCACCGAGCGCGCCATCGGAAACGCCGTGATGTAGTTGAACGCGCCGTTCTTCGTAATCGCATGCGACGGGTAGCTTGCCGCGACCGGCACGGACGCATCGGTGCCGATCAGGCGTCCCATGCCGCTCACGTCGACGACGACGTTGTTGCCCACTTCGATGCCCCAGTCGTGCGCGAGCGCAATCAGATTGGTCGCCTGCGGGCTGTCGGCACGGTCCGGCGGATCGAGCATCAGCAGCAGCTTGCCCGCCTTGTCGAGATATTTCTTCAGCGCGTCGATCTCGTTCGGGAAGAAATCGGTCTTCGGTCCGGCGACGACGACCACCGCGGCATCGTCGGGCACCGCGCCCTGCTGCGCGATCACCAGCTTGTCGACGGTGTAGTTTTCGCGGCCGAGCGCCGCCGCAATCGCGCTGTAGCTCTCGCGATCGGACTGCGACGCGGTTTCCTTCTCGCCGTGCCCCTGGGTGAAGTACACCTTCCTCTGTTGTCCCGACACCACCTTGATGATGCCGTTGGTGATCTCCTGCTCGGCATCATTGGTGACGCGCTCGGTGCGTCCTTTGTAATTGAAGACGATCGTGCCGTACTGCTGAACCTGATTCTGCTTGGCGATCGCCGGCTTCTTGTCGGGATCGATGTACTCGGTCGAGATCTTCTTCGACGCGTACTCGTATTCCTTGACCTTGTCCTGATACTGCGGGAAGTCGGTCTCGCGCGCGAACACCATTACCTGGAGCGGCGAGTCGAGCTTCGAGAGGACGGTGCGGCTCTGATCGGACAGGCTGAACTGCTTGTTCACCGTCAGGTCCCACCGCTTGTTCTGCTTGGCGCCGATGTAATTGATGGCGATCAGGATGCCGAGCACGACGAGCACGCTGAGGCCCGCGAGCGTCCCGTAGCGCGCCTGCCGTCCCTGGAACATGTTCGCGATCTCGCGCCACTGCCCCAGCGTGTAGAGCAGAACGCAGACGAGACCGCCGATCGCCAGCGGCCGTGAGTACGCGGCAAATCGATCGAGAGCGGGCACCAGCGTCACCAACACCGCGATGATGACGAGGCCGAAGCCTATCCAGCCGACGATGTCGAGAATTCGTTTGAGCATATCAACCGCGCCACCGTTCGGTGTCGACCGACTTGGCCGTCAGGAACAGACCGAACGTGATGAAACTGAGGTAATAAATGAGGTGCGACGTATCGAGCACGCCCTTGTTGAAGTCGTCGAGGTGGTCGATGATCGACAGGTACTGCGTCAGCTTGTCGACCGTCGGTCCCGAAAAGCTGCCGATCCACGTGATCACCCAGAACATCAGGAAGATCGCGAAGGTGACCATGCCCGCCACGATCTGATTCTTCGTCATGCTCGAGATCAAGAGCCCCAGCGAGACGAAGCAGCCGCCGAGCAGCCAGAGCCCGAGGTACGCCGTGACGATCGGCTTCCACTCCGGACGGCCGTACCAGAAGAGCAGCCCGATGTGCAGCAGCGTCACGGCGAGCATCACGGTGTAGAGCGCCATCGCCCCGAGGAACTTGCCCATGATGATCTCGAAGTCGCTCACGGGCGACGTGAGCAGCAGCTCGATCGTGCCCGATCGCTTTTCCTCCGCATAGGTCCGCATCGTGACCATCGGCAGCAGGAACAAATCGAGAATCGTGACGTTCTGCAGCAGCGGCCGAATCAGCTGCTGGTTCACGTTCATCGACTGCGGGCCGCCGAACTGACTCATCTGCATGCTTTGCCGGACGAAGAACTGCAGGATGGCGATGAAGAAGTAGCCGTACAGCAGCGCCCAGAATCCGATCACGATGTACGCGATGGGCGACGAGAAGTACGACTTCAGCTCCTTGTGAGCGATCGCGAGGATGTTACGCATGGACGGTTTCTCCTGCGGCCGGCTCGGCGGCCGGGGTCGGCATCTCGTCGGTCGTGAGCGACAGGAAGATGTCCTCGAGGCTCATACGCATCGGCCGGAGCTCGAGCAGACCCCAGCCGCTGCTGACCACGATCCGCGCCAGCTCGCGCCGGACGTCGTGTCCGCGCTCGCTCTCCACTTCGTAGCCGACCGCGGGCTCGCGGCGATCGGATTCGACGACGCGCGAGACGCCCGGCACGCGGCGCAGCGCGCCGCTCGCGTCGAGTCCGTTCGCGTCGACCTGGATGTACATCGTCTCGGAGCCGCGCAGCCGCGCCGTCAGGTTGTCCGGCGTGTCGACCGCGACGACGCGCCCCTTGTTGATGATGACGACGCGCTGGCACGTCTGCGAGACTTCGGGAAGGATGTGCGTGCTCAGAATGATCGTGTGATCGCCGGCGAGCTGTTTGATCAGCTGACGCGTTTCGATAATCTGCTTCGGATCGAGACCCGCCGTCGGCTCGTCGAGGATGAGCACGTCGGGGTTGTGGATGATCGACTGAGCGAGGCCGACGCGCTGCCTGTAGCCTTTCGACAGCTTCGAGCAGAGCCGGTTCGCCACGTCGTCGATCCGCGTCTTAACCATCACCTGCTGGATCCGCTGCCGCTTCTCGTTGGCGGGGACGCCTTTGATGCTGGCGACGAAGTTGAGATACTCCGCGACGCTCATGTCGGGATAGAGGGGCGGCGTTTCGGGCAGGTAGCCCGTGCGCCGCTTGGCCTCGATCGGCTGGTCGAACACGTCGAAGCCGGCGACAATGGCCTTTCCTTCGGTGGCGGGTATGTACCCCGTCAGGATGCGCATCGTCGTCGTCTTGCCGGCGCCGTTGGGGCCGAGAAATCCGAGGATTTCGCCGCGCTCGACACGGAAGCTCACGTCGTCCACGGCGGTCACACGGCCATAGCGCTTCGTGAGGTGTTGAACCTCAATCACAGGACACCCCTAATTGTTTGACGACAAACAAAAATGCTAACCGAACCACGCATGGAGGATCAATGGCTGTAGACGTCGGCTCGACCGCTCCGGACTTCACCTTGACGAATCAGGATCGCCAGCCGGTCACGCTGAGCGCGCAGCGCGGGAAGCCGGTGGTGCTCGCCTTTTTTCCGGCGGCGTTCAGCTCGGTGTGCACGAAGGAGCTGTGCACGTTCCGAGACGCGCTCGCGAAGCTGAACCAGGCGAAAGCGCAGGTGTACGGGATCAGCGTTGACACGTTCTTTACGCTGAAGGCGTTTCAGGATCAGCAGAAGCTCACGTATCCGCTGCTCAGCGACTTCAACAAGGACGTCATCCGGCAGTACGGCGTCTTCAACGAGGAGATGATCGGGCTGAAGGGGATCGCGAAGCGCGCGGTCTTCGTGATCGACAAGGACGGCGTCGTGCGTCACCGCGAGGTGCTCGATGACGCGCGCAAGGAGCCGGACTACGACAAGGTGTGGATGACGCTCGGGACCCTGTCGTAAGGGCTCCATCCTGTCAATCGGCTATAATGCACATATGAGCATGCGCTCATATGTTTCGCTCAGGCCGCGGCTGCTCGGGGAGGCGTCGGTCGCGTCGCTCGCCGAGACGTTTCGCGCGCTGGGCGACACGACCCGCGTGCGGATGCTCGACGCCCTGTCGCGCGCCGAGTTGTGTGTGCAGGACCTCGCCGACCTCCTCGGCCTCACGCAGTCGGCCGTGTCGCATCAGCTGCGGCTGCTGCGCGCCATGCGCCTCGTGCGCACCCGCCGCGACGGCCGCCTCGTTTACTACGCCCTCGACGACGACCACATCGTCAAGCTGTTCGCGCAGGGTCTGGAGCACGTCGAAGAAAAGTCGGCTGCCGGAACCGCTCGCCTGAGAGCTCACGCTCCAGGTGTAGCGCGGGCCTTTCAGGCCCGCGAATCTGATCGCGGCCCTAAAAGGGCCGCGCCACACCGCCATTCTCAAACGGCGGAGCCACATCGATGACGACCTGCGCGGTCTGTGAGCTCCACGCCGAGTCGACCTTCAAGATCGAGGGGATGGACTGCCGCGAGGAAGTCGCAATGCTCGAGCGGCGGTTCAAGAACCTCGCGGGCCTCGAAGATTTCTCCGCCGACCTCATGGGCCAGCGGCTCCACGTGAAGTACGACGCCGCGAAGCTGTCGGCGTCGGCGATCGCCGATGCCGTCGCCGACACCGGCATGCGGGCGTGGCTGGAGCACGAGGAGCCGATCGCGACGACGGAGGGACAGGCGCGCACGCGGCAGATCCTGGTCGCGATCGCGGGCGCCGCGCTCGGCGTCGGGTTCGTCGTCGAGGCATTTCTCAGCCGTGCGCCGTCTGAGGGAAGCTGGGTTGAAGCCGGACGTTACATTCCGATCGCGCTCTTTGGCGCTTCGCTCGCGGCCGGCGTCGCGGTGACGACGAGGAAGGCATTGAGCGCGATGCGCGTCGGCGCGCTCGATATCAACGTGCTCATGCTGATCGCCGCGACCGGCGCGATCGCGCTGGGGCAGTGGTCGGAAGCGGCGACCGTCGTGTTCCTGTTCGCCGTCGCTCAGGCGCTCGAGGCGCGCACGCTGGAGCGCGCGCGTACCGCCATCCGCTCGCTGATGGATCTGGCGCCCACCGAGGCGATCGTGCGCACCGCCGCCGGCGATCAACGGATCGACGTCGATCGCGTCGAGCCTGGCGCCATCGTCATCGTGCGGCCGGGCGAGAAGATTCCGCTGGACGGCACGGTCGTCGCTGGCGGCAGCGCCGTCAACCAGGCGCCGGTCACCGGCGAGTCGCTGCCGATCGACAAGGACGTCGGCGACGACGTGTTCGCCGGCACGATCAACGGCCGCGGCGCGCTCGAGATCCGCGTCACGCGCGTCCGGCGCGATACGACGCTGGCGCGGATCATTCATCTGGTGGAACGCGCGCAGGCGCAGCGTGCGCCGTCACAGATGCTCGTCGAGCGCTTCGCGCGCGTGTACACGCCCGTGGTCATGGCGCTCGCCGCCCTCGTTGCGGTTGGCCCGCCGCTCGTCTTCCATCAGGACTGGCGCGCCTGGCTGTACCGCGCGCTCGTGCTGCTCGTCGTGTCGTGTCCCTGCGCGCTCGTCATTTCGACGCCGGTCTCGATCGTCGCGGCGCTGGCCGGCGCCGCGCGCAAAGGCGTGCTGATCAAGGGCGGCGCGCATCTCGAGCGCACGAGCCGCGTGCGCTGCGTTGCCTTCGACAAGACGGGGACGCTCACCCGCGGCGCGCCCGAAGTCGTCGACGTGGTGCCGCTGAACGGCGCCGGCCGATCGTCGGTGATCGGTCTCGCCGCGGCCGTCGAGCAGCGGTCGGAGCATCCCATCGCGCACGCCATCGTCCGCCACGCGGAATCGACGCGCGACGTGCTCGCGCCGGCCACCGACGTACGGTCGCTCGCCGGTCGCGGCGCCGAAGGCCGCGTCGGCGGCAGCCGCGTGCTGCTGGGAAACCACCGGCTGTTCGAGGAGCGGCGGCTCTGTTCTCCGGCGATTCACGATCGGCTCGAGGAGCTCAGCGCGAGCGGCCAAACGGCGGTGCTCGTGGCGCACGACGATCAGCCGATTGGCATCATCGCCGTCTCCGACCGTCCCCGCAAGTCCGGGAAAGACACGGTCGATCTGCTTCGACAGCACGGCATCACGTCGGTCGTCATGCTCACCGGCGACAATCGCAGCACCGCGAGCGCGATCGCGGCCGAGCTCGGCGTCGACGACGTGCGCGCGGAGCTCCTGCCCGAGGACAAGGTGACAGCCGTCGACGAGCTTCGCCGGCGATACGGATGCGTTGCGATGGTCGGCGACGGAGTGAACGACGCGCCGGCGCTCGCATCTGCGGATGTGGGGATCGCGATGGGCGCGGCAGGGAGCGACGCCGCGCTCGAGACCGCCGACGTCGCGCTGATGGCCGACGAGCTCCTGAAGATTCCTTACACGTTCCGCCTCAGTCGTGCGACCGTGCGCAACATCAAGATGAACCTCGCCATTTCGATCGTGATGAAGGCGGCGTTCGTCGTCGCGGCCGTCGCCGGCGTGGCCACGCTCTGGATGGCCATTGTGGCCGACACCGGTGCGTCGGTGATCGTGATCGCGAACGCCCTCAGGCTGTTGCGAGCTGATTAAAGCTATCAGCTATCAGCTATCAGCTCTCAGCTCTCGGCTATCAGCTCTCGGCTTTCAACTCTCGGCTCTCAGCCGCGGCTTTCAGCTGATAGCTGATAGCTGATAGCTGATAGCTGATAGCTGAGATCACACTTCCGCCGGTTGATAGTCGTACAGCATCGGCGGCTCCTTCCCGAGCAGCCTCAAATACGAGTACAGCTGGCCGCGATGGTGCCAGTGTTCGTCGTAGGCGAAGTTGAAGTATTGCCAGGCCGGGTATGTTCCGAAGGCCGATTCCACGGGACGCGCGACGTCTGCCTCCGACATCGATCGAAAAATGCGCTCGGCAGCCTGATGGCACTCATCGACGTACGCCAGCACGTCGCGGACCGTGAGGAGCCGACTCAACACCGCAGCGGCCGACAGATCTTCCGGAGTCGATCCGCCGGCCATCTCCGGCGTAAACCGTCCCTGGCGCGCCGCTTCGGCGAGGAATTGCTCCTGCGTGTAGATGTGGAAGACGAGCTCGCGAGGCGATCGCATGCCGGGTTGCGGCCGGAATTCGAGCTCGTGGTCTGCGAGCGCGGCGATCGCCCGCCGCGTGACGCCGTGCACCATGTTGAAATAGTCGCGCCGCTCCAGCAGTTCCTGCTTGTTCATCGTGACGCCTCCTCCGCACCATGCGCTGTGGCGCGCCTGCCGGGCCTCGACAGCCACACTTTGGCGACGCGCAATCCGTCCACTGCCTCGACGCGCATTTTCCGATCTTCCACCTCTATCGTGTCGCCAATTTTCGGGCGCCGCCCGAGCCTGCCGAGCGCGTAGCCGCCGATGGTCGTATAGGTGTCCTCGTCGATGTGAAGGTCGAACTGGGCGTTGACGTCGGTGACGAGCGCCAGGCCGTCGACGTCGGCCGACCCGTCGGCGCGGACGGTGATGCGCACGGTCGCCGGCGATCCGAGCTCGCCGGGCACTTCGCCGATGATGCGCTCCATGAGCGTTTCGAAGGTGACCAGACCGGCCGTGCCGCCGTATTCGTCGATGACGATGGCCTCGCGCACGCGGCGCCGGCGCATCTCGGCGAGCAGGTCGTTGGCGCCGAGCGTTTCAGGCACCGTCAACACTTCGCGGGCGAGCGTGCCGGCCGTGAGCGTGGCGCCACCGGACGGCGACGCGAGCGCGCGCAGGACGTCGGTGACGTGCAGCATGCCGATCACGTCGTACATATCGGCGCCGAACACCGGCAGACGCGTATGGCGGCCGCGCGCGATCTGTGCGACGACGTCGCGCAGCGGCGCGCCCGAGGCGGCGGCGACGAGCTCGGTGCGCGGCACCATCACCTGACCCGCCGTCAGGTCCGCGAACCCGAACACGCGGTGGAGCATCTGCTCCTCGTGCTCCTCGAGCACGCCGGCTTCCTGGCTCGCGGTCACGAGCATCTTCAGCTCCTCTTCGGAGTGCACCATCGCGCGGTTGTCGGCGCGCTTGAACCCGAGCGCGGAGATCACGGCATGGGCCGCGCCGTGGACCAGCCGGATGAACGGCCACAGCGAGCGCATGAACAGCTCGAGCGGCCTGACAACCCACATCGCCGTCATCTCGGATCGCTCGAGCGCGATCCATTTCGGCGTCAGCTCGCCGAAGACGATCTCGACAGCGGTGATCGTCGTGAACGCGATCGCGACCGCGATGGTGTGCGCGGTCGCCGCCGCGACGTACGGCGGAAGGAACTCGATCGGCCGCTCGATCATCGACGCGAGCGCCGGCTCGCCGATCCAGCCGAGGCCGAGGCTCGCCATCGTGATCCCGAGCTGCGTCGCCGCGATGTACCGATCGGGCGCGCTGACCGCGCGGCGGACCGCGCGCGCGCCGCGGTGCCCTTCGGCGATCAGCTGATCGATCCGCGTCTTCCTGACGGTGACAATCGAGAATTCGGCGGCGACGAAGAACCCGTTCGCACACACGAGGGCCGCGAGGCCGGCGAGCCGCCACAACACGTCCATGGCTGAGATGTTACGCTTTTCGGTTCGAAAAGAAGTGCGCGTCGACGAAGTTGTCGATGATCGATTGATTGGCCGGATCGACCGTCTCGAACTGGATCCCCATGCCGACGCGGCGATCGCTCCACGCCACGCGTCCCTCGGCGTCGATGTCCTTCTTGCTGCCCGGCATGCGGAAGCGCACTTTGATCTTCGCGCCGTTCTCGAGCGGGCTCGTCGTGCGGATCGCGATGCCGCCGTGGCTCAAGTTGAGCGTCAGCGCCGCGGCGATCGTGTTGCCGAAGCGATACTGAATCGGGATGCCGAGGACGACGCGCGGGCTGCCGCGGCGGTTGAAGTTGTCCGGGAAGAGATGCGGCGCCAGCGACGGCAGGATGTGCTGCACGGCGCTGTACTCGTTGATGTAGCCGGCGACGCCGAGCGCCGCGAGCTCCTTGACCTCCTCCGCGCTCGCGATCGTTCCGCTGAAGATCAGCACCGGCAGCCGCCCGTCATCGAGCTTGCGGATGCCGCGTACGAGGTCGACGCCCGGCGCGTGCGGCAAACGCAGATCGAGCACGATGAGGTCGATGCGAGCGAGGTCGGCGCGCACGCGCGCCAGCAGCTCGGCGGCGCTCTTGACGGCGACCGCTTTGTGCCCCGCGTTCTCGACCGCCGAACGGAACCGATCACGCACGAAGGCGGTGTCGTCGGCGATGACGATCGTCTTCATGCTCACCGAGTCGTCCGGCATAGTCACAACGTATCGGAACTGGACGCATCGCGCGTTAACGTGAAATTGACAGATCCGCGCAGAGTGTCGCTATAATCCGAGGTCTTACCGAGATCGTCAAGGAGATCTATGGCGACGTGCCCCGAATGCGACGCCGAAATCGAGGTCGACGAGTTCGATGTCGACAAGGGCGACCAATTGAGTTGCCCTGAGTGCGGCTCGAACCTCGAAGTCGTCAGCCTGGCGCCGCTCGAGCTCGATCTCGCGCCGGAAGACGAGGATGAAGAAGACGACGACGATGTCGACGACGACGATCTCGGCGACGAAGAGGGCGACGAAGAGGGCGACGACGACGAGGAGGACACGGAGGAGGACGAGGACTGGGAGGAATGATCGAGAAGGAGACTGCGCTTCGCGAGACGCTCGCTTCGATTGGATCGGTCGTCGTCGCCTACAGCGGCGGCGTCGACAGCGCTTACCTCGCCTATATCGCCGACCGCACGCTCGGCGATCGCGCGCTGGCGGTGACCGCCGACAGCGCCAGTTATCCTGAGCGGCACCGGCAGTTCGCCGTCCAGATCGCGCGCGACTTCGGGCTGCGCCACGAAATCATCCACACCCGCGAGCTCGAACGGCCCGAGTACCGCGCGAACCCGTCGAACCGCTGCTACTACTGCAAGCACGAGCTCTACACTCATCTCACGCGCCTTGCGTCCGCGCGCGATGCCGTCGTCGTCGACGGCAATAACGCCGACGATCGCGCCGACTACCGGCCGGGCCGCCAGGCGGCGCGCGAGTTCGGCGTCAGGAGTCCCCTTGACGAAGTGGATCTGACCAAGTCCGAAATCCGCGAGCTGTCACACCGAGCCGGACTGCCGACATGGAACGAGCCGGCGTCGGCGTGTTTGTCGTCGCGGATTCCGTATCATTCCGAAGTGACCGACGAGAAGCTGCGCACCATCGAGCGCGCCGAAGAGGCGCTGCGCGCGCTCGGGTTCCGCGTGTTCCGCGTCAGGCACCACCACGAGGTCGCGCGGATCGAGCTGGCGCGCGAAGAAATGGCGCGCGCGCTCGACCCCGAGATCGGCGCCGCGATTGTCCGCGAGCTCAAGGCCGCCGGGTACCGCTACGTCAGCCTCGATCTGCAGGGTTACCGCACCGGGAGCTTGAACGAAGGGTTGTTGCTGCGGCCCGCGTGACGAACACGATCGGAGGGCGAGCCTTTCAGACGAGCCCGAAACGCTCGGTTGAAGGCGGACGCTCGGTTGAAAGCGTCGCGGTCTCCGTGCTCCTCGCGCTCGTTTTCCTCGCGTTTCACCTGCCGTATCTTCCAGCGTCGCTCGAGGATCTCGATTCCATCAACTTCGCGCTGGGCGTCCGCCACTTCGACGTCGCCGAACATCAGCCCCATCCGCCCGGGTACCCGCTGTTCATCGTCGCGGCGAAAGCGGCGCACGCGCTCATCCCTTCCGAAGCTCACGCGCTCGCGGCGGTAAGCATCGCCGGCGGAGCGCTCGGCGTGCTGGCGATCGCCGCGTTGTTTCGACGCCTCGAGCCGCCGGGCATCGCAAACGGCGATCGGAATTGGTGGCCGCTCGTGGCGACGGCAGTGGCGATTACCGCGCCGATGTACTGGTTCACGGCCGCGCGCCCGTTGAGCGACGCGGCAGGACTTGCGGCAGCGGTCGCCGTGCAGGTCGTGATCCTCCGCGCGAACACGCCTCGGAAGCTGTACGTCGCCGCCTTCCTGGCCGCGTTCGTCGTCGGTCTGCGATCGCAGGCCGTATGGCTGACGCTTCCGTTGTTGGTGTTTCGCATGTGGGGGCTGGGGGCTGGGGGCTGGGGACTGGGGACTGGGGGCTGGGAGCTGGAGGCTGGGGATCCAGGGCTGGGGACTGGAAAGCGGACGCCGGAAAAACGGCCAGCCCCCAGCCCCCAGCCCCTAGTTCCCATCCTGTTCTATGTCGTCGGCGCCCTCGCGTGGTTCGTTCCGCTCGTCGTCGTCAGCGGCGGACCGCGCGCGTACTGGCGCGCCCTGTTCACTCAAGGTTCGGAGGATTTCAGCGGCGTCCGCATGTTGTGGACGACGCCGACCGCGCGTCAACTCGTCGACGCGCTGTACTACGCGTTGGTCGCGCCGTGGGCCGTCTGGTGGCTTGCGACAGCCGTTCTGGCGCTCGCGATAGTCGGCCTCGTCAGGTTGTGGCTCCGCGATCGTCGGGCACTCGCGCGGCTCGCGATATCGTTCGGACCATATCTGTTGTTCGATCTCGTCTTCCAGGAGAGCGTCACGAGCCGCTACGCGCTGCCGCTCGCGATTCCGCTTGCGTACCTCGCCGCGTCCGGCGCACGCGCGGCGCCCGTTGGCGCTGGCCTCGCGATCGCGATTGGGATCGCGGCACTCAGCGCCCACATCGGTGGAACGTCGGTTGCCGCGTTTTCCCGGCAGAAGGCGCCCGCGTTCCGCCTGCTCGACGATCTTCGAACGCAGGCCGCGGCCGCGAGCTCCGCGCCGATCCTCGCGATGGATCGGCGCGAGAACCTCGATCTGCGACGGCCGATCGTGTGGATGGGCGAGGCGTTACCGCAGTTTGCGGATCGCCTGCCCGCGCCGCCGCAGCACGAATGGCTGCCGTTGGTGCAGTACTGGAACGGCGGCGGCAGAAGGCCGGTCGTGTTCATCGCAGATCCAAAGCGGACCGACATCGATCTCGTTCAGCATCCGCCCGCATCGCAGTACCGATGGAACCTGCCGTACGCGGTGTTGATCGACGGCGTTCGTCCGAACGAAATGGATTCGTACCCGATCGCATCACCTGATTGGTACGTCGGCGAGGGCTGGGCGCTGACGCCCGAGGCGGCCGGTGTGTCGGAGCGCGACCGCCGCGGCCTGAACGCGGGGCCGATCGATGCGTGGATCGCGCGCCTCACCGGCGGCGGAACTCTGATGATCGGCGGCCGCAACTTCGAACCGTCCGCCAATCGCGGGCTGACGCTCGAGCTCGACGGCCGGCCGTACGCGGAATGGACCGTCGCACCCGGCTTTTTTCTTCATGCGCTGAAGCTCCCCTCCTTCGCCGGTCCCGATTTCGTCAAGGTGACCGTCCGCACGACGCCGCCGGCGCGTGTCGCCATCGAGCAGTTCGACGCCTCGATGACGCGTGCGCTGCTCGGGTTCGGCGACGGATGGAACGAGCAGGAATACAATCCGCAAACCGGTCAGCGGTGGCGATGGCTCACCGAGCACGGCGAGCTGCGCGTCCACGCGCCCGCAGCCGCACCGGCGACGCTCCACGTCGAGGGTGAATCGCCGCGAAAATACTATCCGCGCGCGTCGCGACTCGTCGTGCGCGCCGGCGACAGGATCCTGCTCGATCGAGAGATGGCCACCGACTTTGCGCTCGACGTGCCGGTGCCGTTGGCGCAGGGGGACCAGACGATCGTATTGGAGACCAATCAAATCCACGTACCGGCCGAACGGAGCCGGCGGACGCTGGATCGCCGGCATCTTGGATTACGAATTTGGAATTGTCGATTGACCTTCTGACCGGCGTTCAGGTCTTGCTATCCTCATCCATATGGGTACCCTGACACGCTTCGTCCTACTTGCCTGTTTCACGCTTGCCGCCACACACGCTGACGCGCAGACGCTGTCGATTCAAGGCGACCGCTTCGCCGTCGACGGCGTACCGAAGTTTCTCACGTTCATTTCTTATTACGGGGGAATGGGTGCGCCCGATGTCGCCGCCGACTTCCGCTTCATGCGAAGCCGCGGGTTCGACGGCATCCGCCTCTGGCCGAACTTGTCCACCGGGCCGCAACTGCCGAACGGCGACGGGTCGCTGAGGCCCGATGTGCTGTCGCGGCTCCTGTTCATCCTCGATCGAGCGCGCGACGAGCGCATCATCGTCGACGTCACCTTCACGGCGGAACATATTGGCGGCATGACGGCGGCAGGAGCGCGCAACGAAATCGTGGCGACGGCGGCGGCGCTGAAGCCGTACCGCAACGTGCTGATCGACATCCAGAACGAGCGCAACATCTACGGACCGGGCGGCCGCGGCCTCGCGGCCAACGACGTCGCGAGCATTCTGGCCGGCATCAAGGCGATCGATCCGGACCGCATCGTGACGGCGTCGAACAGTCCAATCGAAACCGACGCCAGCACGGCCGCATTCGCCCGGGACGTCGGGCTCGACGTCGTGGCGTACCACGATCCGCGCGGCAGGTTCTGGTACGAGCGCGACGTCATCCAGTCGATGGTGGGCACGCTCAAGACGAGCGGACGGCCGGTGTATCTCCAGGAGCCGATGACGACGCGCGATTCGCGGTTCGCCTATCCGTCGCATGATCGCTCGGAGTACTTCGAGAAGGCGATCGCCAACTCGAAGCTCGCCGGCGCCGCGGCGTGGTGCTTTCACACCGACGTCGCGATCGATTTCCGGGAGGGTCCGGCGCTGCTCGAGGACCGGCTGCGCGCGCTGCCCGAGCCCGAGTGGACCTTCGTCGACTGGCTGCTGCCGCGCGTCGTGCTCCGGGCCAGCAACGGCGTCAATTACCTGACCGCCGAGACCGGCGGCGGTGGCGAGGTGCACGCCGATCGTCCGGCCGCAGGCGCGTGGGAGACGTTCCGCGTGCTCGTCCCGGCAGGCGGACCGATGGTGTCGGGCGATCGCGTGGCGTTCGCGACCTCCGATGGCGCGCATTATCTGCAGGCGATCAACGGCGGAGGCGCGACGTTGCGCGCGACGGGCACGAGCGTCGGCCCGTGGGAGACGTTCGTGGTCGAGCGGGAGGACGGCGGCGTGGTGTGGCGGGGCGACTCGATGTCGCTGCGGGCGAACACGACCCCGTGGTACGTCATCGCGGAGAGCGGCGGCGGCCGGAACGTCAACGTGAACAGCACCAACCGCGGGCCGTGGGAGACCTTCACGGTCACGTTCGTGCAGCCGTAGGTTTTCGCGCGACGCACAGCAGCGAGCTGCCGAACGGCACGTCGAACCGCCGCAGCCACGCCGCTTCGAGACGAAGCGCGCCGGCGAGGAGCGCGTTGACCGGCGCCGACGGAACCGAAATCTCGTTCTGCGCCCGCGCGTCGTCCTCGCGCACCAGTCCTCGGCGCCGCTGCCACGCGCGCAACACCGCCAGCGGCACGAACAACGTCGCGAACGCGTAGGTGAGACGAACCACCGTGAAGCCGGCGCCGGTCACGTGGTTCCGCAGAACGTCGCGGCTGTAGCGGCGGACTTCCCGCCCGAGCACCGAGTGGTCGCCCCGCAGCATCTCCATCGCCGCGACACTGATGACGGCGTAACCTCCCGGCCTCAACAGCCGATACATCTCGCGGAGCGCCGCGCGCTCCGCGTCGTCCTGAAGTGAATAGAGCACGTCAAACGAGGTCACGACGTCGAATGCGCCGCTCGGAAACGGCGCGGCCGTGACCGTTGCGCGCGCGAGCCGCGTGCGCCCGGCCTCGCGTCCGAGCCGGACGCCCGTTTCAGAGAGATCGAAGCCGAAGCCGCGCCCGAATCGCTGCAGCAGTTCGACGTTTGCGCCGGTGCCGCATCCGGCATCGAGCAGACGGAGATCGGATCGGCCGTCCGCTGCTTGCGCGATCAAGGGCGTGACGAACGAACGGAAACCGCGGAACCAGAAGTGGCGCGCTTCAGCTCGCGCGGTCGCGCGCAGAAGATGTTCCATCGTCTCGGGTGACGGAGATTGTATCGTTTCCCTTATTCTTGGTAAGCTGCGACGCAAAATGAGGAGTGATCAATGACTCGCGCTCGTCGACTCGTTTCTCTGCTGTTACTGAGCACGGCCATCGCGGCATTCGCCGCCGGATGTCATAAGAAGGTTCCCCCGCAGGCGCCGCCGCCTCCACCGCCTCCCCCGGCGGCTACACCAGCGCCACCGCCGCCGCCACCGCCGCCCGCTCCTCCCACGGCCGCTCCCGCACCGCGCCCGCTGACCGAAGACGAAATTTTTGCGCGCAAATCGGTGGAGCAGCTCAACGCCGAGCGCCCGCTCGACGACGTGTTCTTCGATCTCGATAAATCAGACATGCGCGACGACGCGCGTGGCCCGCTGCAGAAGGACGCCGACTATCTGAAGCGGTGGAACAGCGTCGCGGTCACGATCGAGGGCCACTGCGACTCGCGGGGCAGCTCCGAATACAACCTCGGACTCGGATCGCGCCGCGCGGATGCCGTGAAAGCATATCTGGTGAACATCGGCATCCCTGCGAGCCGGATCACGGTCGTCAGCAAAGGCAAGGAACAGCCCTTCTGCAGCGAAGAAAGCGAGTCGTGCTGGCAGCAGAACCGGCGGGGACACTTTGTGATCACGGCGAAGTAGGGCAGGAAGGGCGGGAAAGGCAGGAAGACTCGTCCATCCGCCCCGCCAGAATTCGCATCAGTTGCTCCTCGGTCACGCGGTACTTCGCGGCCCTGGTCCCGTTCACCAGCAGCACGGGAATCTCGACGCCATAACGCCTCTCGAGGTCCGGATCGGTCGAGATATCGATTTCCTCGACTGAGATGGGCTGACGCGACGACTCTTTCACGCGTTGCACGACGGCTTTCATGTCGTCGCAGAGATGACAGCCGGGTCGAGAGTAGAGCGTCAACGTCATGGGATCAGACCCCTCTGATCCCTCGAACGTGTCGCCCGACGCCGGAGGGGTCCGACCCTATCACTGTCCGGCATTCGGCGGCGATCCGATCCGCGGCGGCCCGCGGATCTTTGGCCGCGATGATCGGGCGGCCGACGACGAGATACGTGGCGCCGGCGGCCAGCGCCTCTGCGGCCGCCATCGTCCTCGATTGATCGCCTTTGACGTCGGCGGCGGCGCGGATGCCCGGCGTCACGATCGCGAACTGCCGTCCGCACCGGCGGCGAATGAGATCGATTTCCTGCGGCGATGCGACGACGCCGTCGAGTCCGGCGGTCTGCGTCAGCGCCGCCAGCCGCCCGACCTGCGAGAGCATCGGATCGCAGACGCCGATCTCGCCGAGCGTCTCCTGACTCAGACTCGTGAGCATCGTCACGGCAATCACGAGCGGGCGCGGCCGCGATCGCTTTGCCGCCTCGTCGGCGGCGGCGTCGTGCGCGGCGCGCATCATCGTGCTGCCGCCGGACGCATGGACGTTGATCATCCAGGCGCCCAGCCGCGTGGCAGCCGCGACAGCGCCGGCGACGGTGTTGGGAATGTCGTGAAACTTGAGATCGAGGAACACGCGGTCGCCGCGCGACGCGAGCTCTTCGACCAACGCCGGTCCTTCACGCGTGAAGAGTCGGCTGCCGATCTTGAACCCGCCAACCACGCCGCCGCGAAGGCGATCCACGAGCGACCGCGCTTCGCCGATCGAGTCGACGTCGAGCGCAACCAGCAGTTGCTCCACTTATACCCCGCTCCGCTCCGTCGCGGACGCATGCGTGTCGATCGTGCCGACGAGATCGGACACGCGCGCGATCCGATGCCGCCGCAGGTAGTCGCGGATGCCGTCGACGAGCTTCGTCCAGATGAACGGATCGACGAAGTTGGCGGTGCCGACCTGAACGGCGGTTGCGCCGGCGATCATGAACTCCAGGGCGTCTCGCGCGTCGGCAATGCCGCCCATGCCGATGATCGGAATTCTGACCGTCTGCCGGCATTCGTACACCATCCGCACGGCGATGGGACGGATGGCCGGACCGCTGAGGCCGCCGACGACATTCGAGATCTTCGGCTGGCGCGTCTCGATGTCGATGACCATCGCCAGGAACGTGTTGACGAGCGATACGGCGTCGGCGCCGCCCTCTTCGGCCGCGCGCGCGAACGAAGGGACGTCGGTGACGTTCGGCGTCAGCTTCGGAATCACCGGCAGGCGCGTCACCTTGCGGACGGCGCTGACGACGTCGTACGTGCCGTTCAGGCTGCAGCCGAACTGGATGCCGCCCTCCTTGATGTTGGGACACGAGATGTTCAGCTCGATGGCGCCAACGCCTTCGGCGTCCGACAGAATGCGCGACACCTCGACGTATTCGTCGAGCGTCGTTCCGCAGACGTTCACGACGACCGTTGCGTTGCGCGCGCGAAGCTCCGGCAATTTCTCGCTGACGAATCGGCGGACGCCGATGCCCTGCAACCCGATGGCGTTCAACATCCCCGCAGGTGTCTCGACGATGCGCGGCGCCGCGTGTCCTTCCCGCTCGGACAGGAAAAGTCCCTTGACCGCAATCGCTCCGAGCGACGAGAGATCGACGACGTCGGCGTACTCGACGCCGTAGCCGAAGCAGCCGCTCGCAGCAATGAGCGGATTCTTGAGGAGGAGCGAGCCGATCCGGACGGAGAGATCCATCAGTCCCAGATTATCTGATCCGCCGCGAGCACCGGTCCCGCGATGCACGATCGCACGTGGTGTCGGCCGCCGTCCTCGCCGCGCATCGGAACGACGCAGCTGTAGCAGCCGCCGAGGCCGCATCCCATGACGCGCTCGACCGATACCTGGCACGGCCGCTGGTGCCGTGCGGCGATCCGCGCCGTCGCCGCCAGCATCGCCTCGGGACCGCAGGCGTAGAGCATCACGGGCGCCTGTCGATCGCGCGCGGCGAGCTTCCGATCGAGCGGCGCGACGACACGTCCGGTCTCGCCCGCGCTGCCGTCTTCGGTCGTCAGGACGAGCGCGACGCCGAGCGCACGAAAGAAATCGAGATGGAAGAGTTCCGCCGCGCGGCGCGCGCCGTAAAAGAGCGTCGTCTCGACGCGGCGCGCACGGAGCGATTCGGCGAGCGTCGCGAACGGCGCGAGACCGACGCCGCCGGCGATCATCCACCCCTCGACCGGCGCGTCGACGATCGTGAACGGCCGGCCGATCGGTCCGAGGCACGCGATGCGCTGTCCGGCCCGCGCGTCGTACAGCAGATTCGTCGACGGGCCGACGCGCTTGCTGAGGATCGTCAGCGCGCTCGGCGTCCCGCCGCCGTCACGCAGAATCTCGAAGATGGAAAACGGACGGCGCAGCAGCGGATCGAACCCGGCGTTCGCCTTGAGCATCACGAACTGCCCCGGTGCCGCCGCAGCGGCGATCGCCGGCGCAGCGAGCGCGACGAGGTTGTAGTCCGCCGAGAGCGCGCGGTTCACAATGACTTCGGCCGCAACGTCGACCGGCATTCTGGCGGCCAGTATACTTGGTCCCGCCGTGCGCTACCTCCGCATGCTGAGCAACTGTGTGGCCGCGGCGGTCCTCGCCACGGCGTACGTGCTCGCGCTGGTGGTGGAGCTCAATCCCGCGCTGCCGCTGCATCCGTCGCGGCTGATCCCGCTCGTGGCGACCGTCGGCCTCTTCTATGGCTTTCACCTGACCGTCATCTTCTACGTCCTGCTCGTGCTGCGGCAGCTCCTCGCGCGCGAGCTCTTCTCGCCGGCGTGGATCAGCGTCGACGTCCTCGCCTGGCTCACGGCGATTTCAGCATCCGCGGGAGCGCTGCTGATGTGGCGAAACGTTGCGGCGTCGAGCCTCGTGCTCGACCCGGCGACGGCGTCGACGATCGTTCGCAGCGGGTACGCACTCGCGGCGGCCGCGGCGTGCTGCTTCATCGTCGCCGTGCTGCACCGCGGCCGACCACGCGCGCGCGCGGCGTGGGTGTCGATGTTCCTGTTGATTGCCGCGGCGTCGGTCGCGACACCGATGGCGCTGCGCGGCCGCGGCACGCCTCCGCCGCTCGAAGCGAGGCCAATCGACGCGCCGCTCACCGCGTCGGAAGCCGAGCGTTCCGCCCGCGTCGTCGTCATCGCGATCGACGGCGGATCGCTCGACTTCATCACGAGCGCGACGGCTGAAGGACGGCTGCCGAACTTCGGGAGGCTGCTCGACGCAGGCGCGGTGCGCCATCTGGCGACGTTGCATCCGACATCGGCGGAAGCGGTGTGGGCGGCGGTCGCGACGGGAAAGCTGCCGCAGAAGAACGGCGTCCGCTCCGCCAGCAACTATCAAATCGCCGGCAGCGACGAATCGATCGAGCTCCTTCCTAGCTTCTGCTTCGCGCGCGGTCTCGTGCGCTTCGGATTCCTCCTCGAGCAGCCGCATTCGTCGTCGACGTTCCGCACCCGCACGCTCTGGACGATTCTGAGCACGCACGGCTTCTCGGTCGCTGTCGTCGGCTGGCCGCTCACGCAGCCGGCGCCGATCGTCCGTGGTTATCTGGTGAGCGACACGTTTCATCGCGCCGCGGCGATGCCGTCGGGGCTCGACGATCCGTCGGCGATCTATCCGCCGGAACTGCAGCCGGAGGCGGTGGCCGCGATGGAAAACGTGAAGTCCGCCGAGAGCGCGGGCATCGTGACGGCATCGGCGGGTCTCGAGGAACGGTACGAAACGCCGGCACGGATCGATCGCGCGTACGAACGCATCGCACGGGCGCTCGCGCGCTCGCGGCCTCCACAGGTCATGTTGACGCGCTATCAGAGCCTCGATCCGATCGGTCATTACTTCCTGCGCTACGCGACGCCGTCGGAGTTCGGCGATGTGACCGACGACGAGCGGCGGCGGCTCGGTCCGGTGCTCGAGCATCACTACGCGTTGATCGACGAAGCGGTGGGCCGGGCGATCGCGAGCCTCGAGCCCGACGATCTGCTGCTCGTCGTCTCGGGCTACGGGATGGAGCCGCTCGGGCTCGGCAAACGGCTGCTCGAGCGAGTCATCGGCGATCCGGAGCTGAGCGGAACGCATGAGAACGCGCCGGACGGGTTCCTGATGGCGTACGGCGCCGCCGTGGCGCGCGGCCGTCTGCAGGCGCGCGCCTCGGTCGTCGACGTCGTGCCGACGATTCTGTATTTCCTCGGCCTGCCGACGGGGCGCGACATGGACGGCTACGTCCGGACCGATCTCTTTCAACCGTCGTTCACCGAAGATCGTCCAATCGCCTTCATCCCGACGTACGACCGGTGACGCGATGCCAGCCGGTCGACGGCGCACCAGTCGCCGACCTGTCGAAGATCTCGGTGCCGACGGTCGTCATCGGCGCGAAGTACGAGACGATGGATCCGGCGCACATAGAAGATGTCGAGGCTCGTGCAGCACGGCCGGCATCTGTTCTGCCCGAACGGCAGCCACCCGGCGATGTACGACGATCAGAAGACCTGCTTCGCCGGCCTGGTCGAATTCATCCAGGATGTGAATGAGAAGAGGTTTTGAGAAGGCGCTTCTCGCGGTCGCGGCGCTCGCCGTGATGGCGGGTTCGGCCGATGCGCTGCTGGTATCGCTCGACCGTGGCGCCACCAGACGCGCGTTGGAGCTGGCTCAGTGGCCGCGCACGGATCAGGATCGCGCGCGCTTCCACGCGCGGTACGTCGTTCGCGTCGGCAGCGCGCCCCTGCACCAGACCTCCGTCGACACGATCGAGACGATCACCGAATTTCGCCGGATGGTCATCATCGCGGAGGAGCACGCGCGGCTGAACGACATGTTCGCGCGCGGCGGTCGGATTCAGGAAGCCGAGGAGGCGCTGCGGGCGTACCGCGGGCGGCTCTCGATTGTCGCGCACCTCAGGTTCGGCCCGCACGTCGCCGGCGTGCCCGACATCGACCTCGCCTTCGCGGATCCGGACGCGCCGCGCGCGATCGACCTGCGGCGCGCGCCGATCTACGCGCTCGACGGCACGCTGATCGGCGCGGACATCGAGGCCGTCTTCACCAGCGCCTCGATCGGTCAGACGACACACACCGTGGCGGTCCGGTTGCGCGACGCCGAGCTCGCGCGCGCGGCGATAGATTTCAAGGATCTGGACTGATGCGTGCGATATAATCGAACGCGAACTCTTTAACGCGCTCCAGCGAGAGCGCGAAGAGGTGTCATGCCAGTCGTCCTCGACGCCGACCGCATCAGTCGAACCCTCACGCGCATCGCCCACGAGATTCTCGAACGCAACCGCGGCGTCGACGAGCTCGCGCTCGTCGGCATCCGGACCCGCGGCGTGCCGATCGCGAAGCGGCTCGCGCGCGCGATCCGCGACATCAACCGGCACGACGTCCCGACCGGCGCCCTCGACATCACCCTGTATCGCGACGATCTGATGCGGCACGCGGTCGGACCGCAGCCGCTCATCCGGAAGACCGAGATCCCCTTCTCGATCGACGACAAGAAGATCCTGCTCGTCGACGACGTGCTGTACACGGGGCGCACGATTCGGGCGGCGCTCGATGCGCTGATCGATTTCGGCCGGCCGAAGGCGATTCAGCTCGTCGTGCTCGTCGACCGCGGTCACCGCGAGCTGCCGATCAAGGCCGACTACGTCGGCAAGAACGTGCCGACGTCGCCGACCCAGAGCGTGCAGGTGCACCTGACCGAGGTGGACGGCCGCGACGAAGTGGAGATCACCGAGTCATGAAGAAGGATCTCCTCGGCATCGGCGACCTCACGGAAGACGAAATCCACCTGGTGCTCGACACCGCCGAAGCGATGCGCGAGATCGCGCAGCGGCCGATCAAGAAAGTCCCGACGCTGCGCGGCAAGACGGTCGTCAATCTGTTCTACGAGCCGAGCACGCGCACGCGGACGTCGTTCGAGATCGCCGAGAAGCGGCTCAGCGCAGACACGCTGAACATCGCCGTTGCCGTCTCGAGCGTCGTGAAAGGCGAGACGCTCGCCGACACTGCGCGCAACATCGAGGCGATGGCGCCCGACATGATCGTCATCCGCCACGCCTCGTCCGGGGCGCCGCACCTGCTGTCGCGGATCTGCCGCTCGCGCATCATCAACGCCGGCGACGGGATGCACGAGCACCCGACGCAGGCGCTGCTCGACGCGTTCACGATTCGTGAGCACAAGAAGAAGATCGACGGCCTGAAAGTGACGATCGTCGGCGACCTCCTGCACAGCCGCGTGCTGCGGTCCAACGTGCTGCTGCTGACGCGCCTTGGCGCGGAGGTGTGGGTGAGCGGACCGCCGACGCTGGTGCCGGTCGGCCTCGAACGGCACGGCGTCCACGTGTCCAGTTCCATCGACGAAGCGGTCGCCGACGCCGACGTCGTCATGATGCTCCGCATTCAGCAGGAGCGGATGCACGGCGCCTTCTTCCCGTCGCTGCGCGAGTACTTCTTCACGTTCGGCATGACCAAGGCGCGCGTCGCGCGCGCGAAGCCCGACGTCATCATCATGCATCCCGGGCCGATGAACCGCGGCGTCGAGATCGACTCCGAAGTCGCCGACGGTCCCTACTCCGTGATACTCGAGCAGGTCGCGAACGGCGTCGCCGTCCGCATGGCGGTGCTGTACTTGCTGGCCGGTGGCAGCGAGGAAGATTAGCGATGGCACGCCGATGATGTTGCTGAAAGGCGGACGCGTCGTGGATCCGGTCAACGGCCGCGACGGTTCGTTCGACGTATTGATCGACGGCGATCGCATCGCGCGCGTCGGCCGCGATCTGGCGGTCGACGGCGCCACCGTCGTCGAGATCCCGAGCGGCCTGGTCGTCTGTCCCGGGCTGATCGACATGCACGTGCATCTGCGCGAGCCGGGCCAGGAACACAAGGAGACGGTCGCCACCGGAACCGCCGCCGCGGTCGCGGGCGGATTCACGGCGGTCGCGTGCATGCCGAACACGAGCCCGGTGAACGACAACGCCGGCGTCACCGAATACATCCTGAAGAAGGCGTCGGAAGCGAACCTCGCGCGCGTGTATCCGATCGGCGCGGTGTCGCGCGGACAGCAGGGCGAGCAGCTCGCCGACATCGCCGAGCTGCGGCAGGCCGGCTGCGTGGCGATCACCGACGACGGCCATCCGGTCGCGACGGCCATGCTGATGCGCCGCGCCCTCGAGTACACGCGCATGTTCGACATACCGGTCATCGAGCACTGCGAGGAACAGACGCTGAAGGTCGACGGCGTCGCCCACGAGGGCTACCACGCGTCGGCGCTCGGCCTGCGCGGCATTCCGGGCGAGGCCGAGTCGATCATGGCGCTGCGAGACATCTCCCTGGCCGAGCTGACGGGGGGCCGCGTCCACGTCGCGCACATGAGCGCGCGCCAGACGCTCGATGCGGTGCGGTTCGGGAAGGCGCGCGGCGTCCGCGTCACCTGCGAAGTGACGCCGCATCACTTCGTGCTCACCGACGCGCTGCTGGCCGCCCCGGTGCCATACGACACCAACGTGAAGATGAATCCGCCGCTGCGCGACGCGGCGGATCGCGACGCGATCGTCGCCGGCATCGCCGACGGCAGCGTCGACGTCATCGCCACCGATCACGCGCCGCACCATTACGACGAGAAGCAGGTGGAATTCGACCGCGCGCCATTCGGGATCACCGGTCTCGAGACGGCCGTATCGCTCTGCTTCGATCGGCTGGTGCACGCGGGCTGCGTCTCGCTGGCGCGGATGATCGAGCTGCTGTCGGTGAACCCCGCGCGAATTCTCAAGATCCCCGGCGGCGCGCTGAGCGACGGCGCCCCGGCCGACATCTCGATCCTCGCGCCGGACATGAACGTCACGGTCGATGTCGCGCGCATGCGATCGAAATCGAAGAACACGCCGTTCGGCGGCTGGAAACTGCGCGGCGGCGTCGCCGCCACCATCGTCGGCGGCCGCGTGGTGTTCGTGAACGGCGACTCGCGCCTACGCTTGTAGCGCGAGCCTTTCAGGCGAGCGAGAACGCGACGTGAACAGACGCGCGGACATTCGTGAGAAGGCGCTGGCCGACCTGCAGCAGTCCGAGATCCTGATGCTCGACGGCCACTTCGATTACGGCAACGGGTATCACGGCCGCGTGTACGTGAACCCGCATCAGCTGTTCCGGCATCCGTCGACGATCTGGCGCTTCGCGCAGGACCTGATCGACCTGCTGCCGGCCGATCTGATCCAGAAGACCGAAGTCGTCGCCGGACCCGTGACCGGCGGGGCGCTGCTCGCACACACGATCGCGGGCCTCCTCGACAGCCGCCGCAGCCTCACGCATCCGCCCTGCAGCTTCGCGCCGTTCAACTCCGATCCGACGCGCGGATTCGCCCTGCGCGCGTTCTACCGCGCCGAGCTCAAAGGCAGACGCGTTCTGCTGGCCGACGACGTGCGGAACACCGGCGAGACGTTCGCACGGTGCGCCGCGCTCGTGCAGGAGGCGGGCGGATCGATCGTCGCGACCGCCGAGATCTACGATCGCTGCGAGGTGCTCACCGATCTCGGCGTGCCGAATATCGCGCTCGTGGAATACAAAGCGCCGGTAAATTACAAGTCCAGCGAATGCCCTCTTTGCGCAGCTGGCACGCCGATTACGCGGTTCTGATACGCTGCGGGCTCGCAACAACGGCCCTGAGGGACGCGAAGAACGCATGGCGCTGATCGAAAATCCGATTCTCAACTCGCCGTTCCGCGAGCCGACCCGCCACTTCAAGTTCGACGACGAGGGCATCACCAACGAGATCCTCAACGGCCGTCGGCCCATCCCACTTCGTTCCCATCGCCCGCGCAAAGAAAAGAGGGAAGCAGCTCCAGTTCGAAACCGAATGGACGCGGGATCGTATCGAGCCGAACCCGGTCGTGGATCGGATCAGGGAGCGCGTCGGCGCGTGGCGGACCGGAGGATACGTCGGCGTCACGGCCGCGACTTCACGGCTCCTTTCGTACTGGACGCATGAGGGCCGCGAGAAGCCGCTTTTTTTCTGTCAGCTCGAAGCCGTCGAGACCGCCATTTACATCACCGAGGTTGCGCACAAGTACGGAGATGTGTGGATCGACAACGATCTGCGCGCCGCCAACGACACCTCGAACCCCGGCCTTCCGCGCATGGCGGTGAAGATGGCGACCGGCTCGGGCAAGACGGTTGTGATGGCGATGCTCATCGCGTGGCAGGCGCTCAACAAGCTCGACTATCGACAGGATGCCCGTTTCTCGGACGCGTTTCTGATCGTGACGCCGGGCATCACCATCCGCGACCGTTTGAGGGTGCTCCTGCCGACCGATCCGGATAACTACTATCGCCAGCGCGACATCCTGCCGGGCGACTTGCTGGAGCGGCTCGCGCGCGCGAAGATCGTGATCACGAACTATCACGCCTTTCTCGCTCACGAGCGCGGAGACGCGGCGCGCCTGACGAAGTCGATCCTGACGAAGGGCGAGCCGAGCCCGTTTCTCGAGACGCCCGATCAGGTCGTGCGGCGCGTCTGCCGCGATCTGGCCGCCAAGAAGAACGTCGTCATCATCAACGACGAGGCGCATCACTGCTACCGGCACCGTCCCGATCCCGAGGCGGCGACGCTGATTGGCGAGGAGCGAAGGGAAGCCGAGAAACGCGACGAGGAGGCTCGCGTGTGGCTGTCGGGCCTTGAAGCGGTAAAAAACAAGATTGGTGTGAAGGCGATCTACGATCTCTCAGCGACGCCGTTCTTTCTGCAGGGATCCGGGTACCCGGAAGGCACGCTCTTCCCGTGGGTCGTGTCCGACTTCTCCCTCGTCGACGCGATCGAAGCGGGCGTCGTCAAGGTTCCGCGGGTACCCGTGGCCGACAATTCAATGACCGGCGAACAGCCGACGTACCGCGACTTGTGGCTGCGCATCCGCGACGGTCTGCCGAAGAAGGGGCGCAAGACGGACGCAATCGGCGGCGAGCCGAAGCCGCCGGCGGAGCTTCAGGGCGCGCTTCACAGTCTGTACGACAACTACCGCGTGTCGTTCGAGCGATGGCAGGGCAACACGGACGCAAAGGCCCGCGGCCTCACGCCGCCGGTCTTCGTCGTCGTCTGCAACAACACGAACGTCTCCAAGATGGTGTTCGACTACATCGCGGGCTGGACCAAGCCGCTGGCCGACGGCTCCGAGGTGGTCGTGCCCGGCGCGCTGCCGCTCTTCAGCAACGAAGAAGACGGCCGCTGGTCTGAGCGGCCAAACACGATTCTCGTCGATTCCGAGCAGCTCGAATCGGGCGAAGGTATGAGCCCCGAGTTCAAGAAGATTGCCGAGGCAGAGATCGAGGAGTTCAAGGCCGAATACCGCGCGCGGTTCCCCGGGCGCAGCGCGGACGATCTGCGCGACGAGGATCTGCTGCGCGAAGTCATGAACACGGTCGGCAAGGCCGGGAAGCTCGGCGAGCGCATACGCTGCGTCGTGTCGGTGTCAATGCTGACCGAAGGCTGGGACGCGAACACGGTGACGCACATTCTCGGCATGCGAGCCTTCGGCACGCAACTCTTGTGCGAACAGGTTGTCGGCCGCGGGCTCCGCCGCATGAGCTACGCCGTCAACGACGACGGAAAATTCGACGCCGAATACGCGGAGGTGTACGGCGTCCCGTTCTCGTTCATTCCCTGCTCGGGGTCGACGCGCGAACCTCGACCTGGTCCGTTGCCGACCCGGGTGCGGGCGCTCGAGGATCGCATCGCCTGCGAGATCACGTTCCCGCGTCTGGTCGGCTACCGGTACGACGTGCCGAGCGAACGGCTGTCCGCGACGTTCACGGACGACTCGAAGCTGGCGCTGTCCACCGGCGACATTCCGACGCGTACGGAGAACGCGCCCATCGTCGGCGAGCGCAGCATCCACACCCTGGACGATCTGAAGCGACACAGGGAAAATGAGGTGGCATTCCTCCTGGCGAAGCTGACGCTCGAAAAATACTTCCGGCAGGACAACGAACAAAAGATCGAGCGCTCCGCTGTGCATCGCTTCGACGCCGACGTGAAGGGATGGCTGTTTCCGCAGATGCTGGCCATCGCGAAGCGTTGGCTGTCCGAGTGTGTCACCTGCAAGGACAACACATTCCCGCAGCTTCTGCTGCTGGTCGAGTTCGCGCACGATGCCGCCGATCGGATCTACAAGGCGATCGTCGAGAGCGCCGCGGGAACGCCAGCGCTCAGACCCATCCTGCGTCCGTACGACGTCGTCGGATCGACGCGGTATGTGGACTTCGATACAACAAAGGCCGTGTACCCGACAGATCCAGACAAGTGCCACGTCTCGCATGTCGTGGCCGACACCGGATCGTGGGAGCAGAAGATGGCGCAGGCGCTCGAAGAGATGCCCGAGGTGGCGCGCTACGTGAAGAACCAGAGCGTCGGTTTCACCATTCCGTACACCTTGAACGGCGAGGAGAAGCAGTACTATCCAGACTTCATCGCGCAGATTCGAATTGGCTCCAGTGGCGTCCGGCTTCAGCCGGATGTTCTCAACGTGATTGTCGAAGTCTCCGGCGAGGCGCGGAAGGACAAGGCCGCGAAAGTGACGACGGCGCGGACGCTGTGGGTGCCTGCGGTGAACAACCACGGCGGCTTCGGCCGGTGGGCGTTCGTGGAAGTGACCGATCCGTGGGATGCACAGCGGACGATCCGCGCCGCCTTGTCGAAGGCGATGCAGGAAGTGTGACCGTCCTCGTCAGGCTTGATGGTCGCCTGGAACGGGTCTAAGCTTGCGCCATGCTGGATTGGCAGAGTTGTCCCGCGGTTGAACGAGCGGCCGATCGCGTCAGCGGCGCCTGGGTGTTCAAGGGGACGCGCATTCCGGTGCGTGCGCTTTTCGAAAACCTCGAAGAGGGCGCGAGCGTGGATGATTTTCTGAAGTGGTTCCCCGGCGTCACGCGCGACCAGGCGATCGCGGTGCTGGCCCACGCGGAGCGAAGTCTCACGCCTGTCTGACGGCTGCCTTCCGCGCGCATCGATGAAAGTCCTTTTCGACCAAGGCACGCCGGTGCCGTTGCGCACCCTGCTTGCCGGTCATACCGTCGAAACGGTCTACGAACGCGGCTGGTCGAAGTTGAGCAACGGGGATCTGCTGACGGCGGCACAAGCCTTCGTTCGACGTGTTCGTCACCACCGATCAGAATCTGCGCAGTCAGCAGAACCTGACGGGCCGGCAGGTTGCCTTGATCGTGTTGCCGACGACGCGGTGGGCGCAGATTCGCCGGCATGCCGAAGATGTCGCCGATGCACTGGCTTCGATTCAGCCTGGCGAATATCGGGAACTGAGCTGGTAGGCCAAGACGATGGCAAAACGCTCACCGAAATCGCCGACCGAGATCACGTCGATTCGCCACAAGAAAGATACGCGCGTCAACATTCCGACCGAGGAGCTGCGCGACTTCGTCGCGGAAGACGAGCAGGCGCCGAAGGCGATGCGCTATCCGCGCGATGCGTCGCTCGATCCGCAGCTCGTGTGGAAAGGGAAGGACGAGCAGGATGCGAGCGCGCTCGAGGTGCCCGTCGTTCCGATCTACATCCAGGAGAAGGTGCATCCGCAGGCGCTCGTCGAGAACCTGCGCCACACGGCGAAGGCCGGAGAGAAGGAGCCCGAGCTGACGCTGTTCGACGATTTCAACGGCCTCGACGATGCGGCGTTCGACAAGAAGGTGGATTTCTACCACCACGATCAGCACTGGTCGAACCGGATGATCCTCGGCGACTCGCTGCTGGTGATGACGAGCCTCGCGGAGAAGGAAAGGCTGAAGGGCAAGGTCCAGACGATCTATTTCGATCCGCCGTACGGCATCAAGTTCGGATCGAACTGGCAGGTGTCGACGAGGAAGCGCGACGTGAAAGATGGAAAGGTGGAGGACGCGACGCGCCAGCCCGAACAGATCCGCGCGTTCCGCGACACGTGGAAGCTCGGGATCCATTCATATCTCGCGTATCTGCGTGATCGACTCATGATTGCGCGACAGCTGCTGACGGAGAGCGGAAGCATCTTCGTGCAGATTGGCGACGAGAACGTCCATCTTGTGCGCTGCGTGCTGGATGAGATGTTTGGCGCCGAGAACTTCGTCGCGCTGATCTCTTACTCGAAAACGACGACAACAACTGGCGAGTTCTTGCCGGCGACAAACGACTATCTACTTTGGTATGCCAAGGAACGCTATCTACTTTGGTATGCCAAGGAACGCAGTAGCGTAGAGCAAAGTACCGTCCTCTGTTCTACGAGAAAATCATCGGAGGGTTTGGCAGTTCGAAATACGATCAAGTTCAACTCGCCAACGGAACACGCAGAGTTATGACGACTGAGGAGAGATCTCATGTCGACAGTGTGCCGGCGGGTGGGCGACCGTTTCGCTTGGATAACCTCACCTCTCCTCGCATTCGTGAAGCGCGTACCGGCTATTACGAGGTGAAGTTTAACGGCGGATCGTTTTGGCCTCAACAAGGTGAGTGGAAGACGAACCGTGAGGGTATGTCACGACTCCTGCTTGCCGGTCGCGTTCAACCGAGCTCAAATTCCTTGAACTATGTGAGGTTCATCGACGATTTTCCAGCCTTTTCGTTGACAAATACATGGTCGGATATTGGCGGCATCCAGAGTCGATCCGATCCAAAAGTTTACGTTGTTCAGACCTCCGGCACTGCTGCGGAGCGTTGTTTGCTTATGACCACCGATCCCGGTGATCTTGTTCTAGACCCAACATGTGGATCCGGAACAACCGCCTATGTCGCCGAGCAGTGGGGAAGACGGTGGATCACCATCGACACGAGCCGCGTCGCCCCCGCGCTCGCGCGCACGCGTCTCATGGCGGCGCGCTATCCGTACTATCTGCTCGCCGACTCTCCTGAAGGCGTGAAGAAGGAAGCCGAGATCACCGGCAAGATTCCGCCCGAGTACAAGACCGACAACGACATCAGAAAAGGTTTCGTCTACAAGCGCGTCCCGCACGTCACACTGAAGTCGATCGCGAACAACCCGGACATCAAGGAGGGCATGTCGCGCGAGGAGATCGACGCGGCGATTCAGCGTCACGCCGAGACGGAGCTCCTCTATGACAAGCCTTACGAAGACAACAAACGTATTCGCGTCTCGGGACCTTTCACCGTCGAGAGTCTCTCACCTCATCGTGTGCTGGAGACGGACGACGATCGTCCGGTGGCGGAGAAGAACGGCCAGCGCGATTCAGCGGTTCAGTTCGAGCAGATGATTCTCGACAACCTGCGGAAGGCCGGCGTGCAGAACACGGTCAAGAACGAGCGCCTCGTCTTCACGCGCATCGAGTTGCATGCGGGCAAGTGGATCCACGCGACGGGCGAGTACGCCGACGCGGACGGCAAATCCCGCCGCGTCGCCGTCTCAATCGGTCCCGAGCACGGGACGGTCGGCCCTCAGTAGGTGAAGGAAGCGGCGAAAGAAGCCGTTCAGGGCGTTGGCTTCGACGTCCTCGTCGTGTGCGGCTTCGCGTTCGATCCGCACGTGTCCGAGGAAGCGAAGCGCTACGGCAATCTGACCGTCCTCGCTGCCCGGATGAATCCCGATCTCTCGATGGGCGACGAGCTCCTGAAAAAAACCAGCGCCGGCAATCTGTTCATGGTGTTCGGCGAGCCGGACATTCGGATCAGTGCGGCCGATGTGAACGGCGAGCATCAGATGACGGTCGAAGTCAAGGGCGTTGACGTCTACGACCCGACCACGGGGCAAATCCGAAGCAGCTCGACGGACGACATCGCCTGCTGGTTCATCGACACCGACTACAACGGCGAGAGCTTCTTCGTCCGCCACGCCTACTTCACCGGCGGTGACGAACCCTACGAGAAGCTGAAGCGCGCGCTGCGCGCCGAGATCGACGAAGGCGCCTGGGCAACGCTTTACAGTACCGTGAGTCGTCCATTCGCACCGCCCGAGACCGACAAGATCGCCGTCAAGGTGATCAATCACTACGGCGACGAGGTGCTCAAGGTATTTGACATCTGACTACCGACCGAGTTACCTCATCCCGACATTCACGGCCGGTGCCGCTGCCATCCGAGACCAATCGAGACGACCACAGACGGTGTATACCGGCGTTCGGTGCTGACCGTCGGAACGAGATAGCTGCCGTTCGGCAATCGCTGCGGATATGAGTACGTCTGCGAGACGGTGTTGTAAAACGGAAGCGTCGCGTCGCCCTGGACGAACAGGCGCACGTTCGTCGCGCGCGCCAGCTCGTAGCCGGTCGTCAGCTCGCCCTGCAGTCCCTGGCCGTTCCACGATTTCTGTCCTTCGCCGAGATTCGTCCCGCCCCAGCTGAGGCCACCGCCGAAGTACGCCGTGCGGTTGGCGGTTGGACTGGTGAAGTAGAGCCCTTCGAGCTTCAGCAGCGATCCGGCGATGGCGCTGCCGCGTGACGCGTCGTACCCGCCGCCCTGGTCGAAGTGATAGTTGAAGAACGAGAAGTCGACGCCGAATCGATCGAATTCGGCGCGATAGCCGAAGCCGAGCGCCGGGACACCGTGCGTTTGATTGCCGAAGACGCCGCCGTATCCGAGCCGCGCGTGCCAGTACGTGTCGGACTGCACGCGCCGTGCGGGCAGATCCTGCGACGCCGTCACGTTCGTGCGATCCACGATCGCCATGCTGCCCAACGCGTCGCCTGTGACGAGCGATCGCACCATCTGACTGTATACCGCCGGCAGATCGTCGAGCCCGATTGCGGTCGTTTCGCGATGGCCGAGCGGTCCGGCGAGCGTCACGACGATCGTGTTGCCGAGCCGCACGTGCGAGAGCTCGTAAGCCGCCGGGCAGCCGGCCGCCGCGATTCGGTGTCCCGCCAGCTCGAACTGCTTCTCGACGAGGAGGAGCGCCGCGCTCCGTTCGTCGGGCGAGAGCATGTCGCGCGCCTGGTCGATCGAGATGCAGATCTGTGCACTGGCCGCCGTAGCGACGCCGCACACGAGAACGGCGGTAACGAGCGACGAGCGAAGAAGATGACTGCGCATCGAATCCTCCGTGCGGCGGGGAGAGCGCCGCTACCGGGGAATGCGCAAAGGGCGCCCCAACAGGCTCAAATCTCAGAAGTACGAAGTCTGAAGTACGAAGTCTGAAGTACGAAGTCTGAAGTACGAAGTACGAGGTCTGGAGAGATTTCAGGACTCGATCTTCGTCTCCCCTTCGTACTCTCGTGCTTCGAACTTCGCACTTCGAACTTCGTACTTCCAACTTCACACTTTTCAGGGCACGAGTCGCAGCCGTCCGATCGCGCCGTTTTCGATGTCGGAACGAATCATCCGCATCTTGCGGTGACGGACGAGACGCCAGTCGGCGAGGAAATCGTCGTAGTGCGGCGACAGCGCGTGGCCGGACTCGCCGATCGCGTCGAGGAAGCGGCTGTCGTTGGCGGGTGAAAGATCGATGATTTCGCGGTAGCCGGGCACGAGATGCTGTTCGTAGCGCAGGTCGGCAGCGACGGTTCCGATGTTGACGGTGCTCCAGTCGCCGGCGGCGGGAACGGATCGACTGAGCAGGGGACGCAGCGCGGCGACCGCGTCGAGTCCCTGATGGGGGAACACGGCGTGGTGCACCGCGTCCCAGCGCCAGCGGTCCATCTCGCCGCCCAGGCGCCGCGTCAGATCGACCACCGCCTCGTGCAGCGCAGTCGTCACCGCGTCGTCGCACGATTCCACGTGGCTCGTCGTCTTGTCGTCGCACCACGACGTGTCGTTGGTCGTCAGCGTGTTGATGATGAAACGCGTGGTGAACGAGAACTTCGCCTGATACAGGTCGGTGATGAGCGGACCGAGGTCGTCGGCCGCGATCGCGGGCACGAGATGCCAGAACCACGCCTGGAAAATCGCGGTCGCCGCGCTGTCGGCCGTCGCGTCGAAATTCCATGCACGGAGCGTCTCGACGGCTTTCCGATCGGCGTCGGCAGCCGGACGCGCGCGCGCGAGCAGCAGCGGGACGAGCGTCTTCGCGTGAAGCGAGATCGTGTCGGCCTGCATGCGCGCGAAGTCGTCCGGCGTCAGCTTCGTTCGCCCTTTCAGGAGATCGACGATCCGCTGCGCGCGATATGGTTCGTACCAATCGAATCCGAGGTTGTAGGGATAACTGGCCGGCGCCGGACGATGGTTGGCCGTGACGATGATATGCGACGGCGGATCGTACAGATGCGGCAGTTGATCGAACGGTACCCATCCGATCCATTCAGCGTTGCCGCTCCACCCGTCGGCCGGGAGCGTACCGTCGCCGGTCCTGCGAATGGGAATCCGCCCCGGCGCGTAATAACCGATGTGCCCATCGACGTCTGCATACACCCAGTTCTGCGACGGCACGACGAAGTCGCGCAGCGCGGTCGTGAACTCGTCCCAGTTTCGCGCCTCGTTCATCTTCAGAATCGACACGAGCGTCGAGTCGTCCGGATCGAGCGCGGTCCAGCGGAAGGCGAGCGGCTCCATCGGCGGCGGCTTCGGCGTCCGCTTCGACTCCGCGGCGTTCGCGTTGAGCGCGTCCGAGACCAGCGGTCCGTGTCGCGTCACGCGGACGTCGATGTGTACGGGATCCGCGCCCTTGACGGCGATCGTTTCGGGAATCACGGTCACCGGCTCCATCGCGCCGCGGAATTCGGCGGCGCGTCCGCCGGCGTCGAGCCGTTCGCGATAGAGATCTTCGACGTCCGCCGCGACGTTCGTCGCGCCCCATGCGATCCGACGATTGCGCCCGAGCGCCACGGCCGGCGCGCCGGGCAGCGTCGCGCCGATGATCTCGAAATCGGCCGCCGTGACGTGCGCGAGATACCACGTCGACGGAATGCGTGAGCCGAGATGCGGATCGTTGGCGAGCATCGGCTTGCCGCTCGCGGTCATCGTGCCGTCGACGACCCAGTTGTTGGAGCCCAGACCGTCTTGGGGCAGGAAGGGCAGGAAGGGCAGGAAGGGCTGGACGGGCGGGATCGCTAGGAAGGACAGGTAGGACTGGTGCGCCACGAATGCCTCTCCTGCCTGTCCCGCCTGTCCTGCCTTTCCCGCCCCTCCCGCCCCTCCCGCCTGTCCTGCCTCTCCCGCATCAGCACCGTCGCTCAGGATGCTGAGCCCGTGCTTCGCGTACAGCGGCATGAGCTGCTTCATCCGATCGACGCCGACCGCCCGCACGAGATCGTTGCGGAGCAGCTCGAACGAGTAGTTCGCGCTGAGATCCCACGCCATCATCTTGACCCACGCGACGACGTCGGGGCCCGTCCATGGTTCGGGCTCGAAGCGAAGGAGCGAGAACTCGGGTGGAAGCCGGCTGCCGTGATGCGTCGAAGTGAACGCGTTGACGCCGGCGACGTAGGCGTTCACCTGCTGTTTCGCCCAGTCGGGCGTCGCGTTCCAGGCCGCGCGCGCGGCGCGGCCGAAGCCGACCGTGCGGAGAAACCGATCCTGCGGGATCGTCGCGGGGCCGAAAATTTCCGACAGCCGTCCGTGGCCGATGCGGCGCTGAAACTCCATCTGCCACAGGCGATCCTGCGCGTGCGCGTAGCCCAGCCCGAAGAACGCGTCTTGTTTGGTCGCGCCGAAGATGTGAGGGATCGCGTCGGCGTCGCGGATAATCTCGACCGGCGCCGTGATGCCAGCGACCGTGACGGTGCCGTCGACGACAGGAAGCGAGCGCCGTGCGTAGTTGTAGATCGCGGCCGCGGTGATCGCGACGAGCACGACGATCACGGCCAACGCTTTCAGCAGCAGCGTTCGCATGGCAGAATCATACTCATTGGGACCGCGATTGCAGATTGCAGATTGCAGATTGCAGATTGATTGCTGATTGGTGCAGATCTTCGATTTGAAGCCGGTGCTCGACCGGCTGTACGCCGAGTTCAATTATCCCGAGTCGGCTGCCGATCCGATTCATACCGTTCGGCGGTACGCCGCGTCCGAGGATCGCGAGGTGGTCGCGTTCGTCGCGGCCTCGCTCGCGTTCGGGCGCGTCGCCAGCGTCCTTCAATCGATCGAGCGCGTGCTGGCGATCATGGGTCCGCGTCCCGCCGACTACGTTCGCGCGTTCGAACCCAGGCGCGACGCCGCCGCGTTTGCCGGCGTCGTGCACCGATGGACGCGCGCCCCCGATCTCGTCGCGCTCCTCTGGGTCATGCGGCAGATGATCGATCGCGCCGGTTCAATCGAACGATTCTTTCTCGAGGGGCACGAGGCGTCGGGCGAGAACGTCGCGCGCGCGCTCGACAGCTTCTCGACGCGAGCACTGAAGCTCGATCTGAAGTCCGCGTACGGGCGCGTGCCGAAGCGGCCGGGTGTCTGCTACTTCTTTCCGCGTCCGTCGGCCGGATCGGGCTGCAAGCGGCTCAACCTGTTTCTCCGGTGGATGGTGCGCCGCGACGCGCTCGATCTCGGCGTCTGGTCGCGCGTGGCGCCGTCGCAGCTGATCGTCCCGCTCGATACTCACGTGATCCGCGTCGGCCGCTGCCTCCGGCTGACGCGCTACACGAGTCCCGGATGGCGGATGGCCGTCGACATCACCGCGTCGCTGCGCCGGCTCGATCCCGACGATCCGGTCAAGTACGATTTCGCGCTCTGCCACATCGGCATGATGAACGCATGCGGCTTCAATCGCGCGGAGGCTGATTCGAACTGCGGGGGGCCCCCGGATGCTCATTGTCCGCTTCGCGGCCTGTGCCGGCCACGCGTGCGTACACCGCGGCCGTCGCGGCGACCATCCGCTCGACGGTGAAGCGGTCGCGGACGCGCGCCAGTCCTGACTCGCCGAGCCGGCGACGCAGCGCCTCGTCCTTCAATGCGCGCACGATCGCCCGCGCGAGCGCGGTGTGGTCGCGTGGCGGCACGAGCAGTCCGTTCACGTCGTGTTCGATGACTTCGGGAATGCCGCCTGCCGCGGTCGCGATGATGGGGCGTGCGCACGCCATCGCGTCGAGGAGCGACGTGCCGAGCCCTTCGGTGACCGAGCTCATGACGAAGAGGTCGAAGCCCTTGATGCAGCCGATGACGTCGGTACGGAATCCTGGCAGCAGCACGTGCTTCTCCAGATTGCGGTCGCGCACGAGATGCTCGAGGTGCTCGCGCAGCTCGCCTTCGCCGAGCACGATGAAGCGCGCGTCGGGAATTTCCTGGACGACGAGGTGGGCCGCTTCTATCAGGTAGCGCTGCCCTTTGTGCGGCACGAGCGCGGCGACGTTGCCGACCACAGGCGCGCGATGCGGCAGCCAGAACGTCTCGTGCACGTTCACCGGCGGCGCGGCGGCGACGTGCTCGACGTCGATGCCTTCATGAACGGTGACGGTCCGATCCGCCGGCACTCCATCCGCCAGGAGCAGGCGGCGGATCGCGTCCGACGCCGCGATGAAGCAGTCGACCTGCCGGTGTTTCCACCGCGAGAACGAATTGCCCTTCAGGTGGAAGTCGACGCGGCGCGACGCGACGAGCGCCGGCGCGCGGCCGCCCGCCGCCGCGCCGAACGACAGCGCGACGCCCGCCATCGCGATGGCGTGCGGATCGTGCGCGTGGATGACGTCGGGCTGCAGCCGTTTGACGACGCGCGCGAACCGCCACGCCGCCGCGAAGTCCATTTCGGTGCGCGGGGCCAGCGGGACGAGCTCGAGCCGTTCCTCTTTCATGCGGCCGGGGCCCCACCCCCGGCCGCGCTCACTCGCGCTGTCGCGCTCGCTCGGGCTCAGGGCTGCTTTCATGCGACCGGGGCCCCACCTCCGGCCGCGCTCACTCGCGCTGTCGCGCTCGCTCGGGCTCAGGGGTGCCGCGCGCCGCCGCAGCTCGCCGTCAGGGTGCGCGACGAGCGCCGCGCGGTGTCCAATCGCCCGCAGTCCGTTGACCGTGAGCAGCACCTGGTTCTGACCGCCGCGCCAGGTGCGTGCGGTGTCAACGTGAAGGGAGAACATCGCGGGGGCTGGTTGCTGGTTGCTGGTTGCTGGTTACTGGTTGCTGGGAGCGGGTTGCTCGGGAATGAGGCGCGGTCCGCTGCAGCTCCCACAATTTCGCGAATTTCAGGAACACGTAATAGCTGTTGAGCACCGAGATGATGAGGCCCGGGACTCCGTCCCGGATTCCGCCGTGCGCGAGGTAGTTGCGCAGGAACGCGAGCGGCGGATGTCCTGCAATCTGTAAGACACTCGTCTTCCGTCCAACCTCGTGCATCTGCCGCGCAGCATAGGTCGTATAGCGATCGATGGTTTCGAGATGATCGCTGATGTCGCGGTATGCGTAGTGCTGCAGCTCGCCGCGCAGGCGACCTATCTCTCCCCGAACGGTGACCGCTTCGTGCACGTACCTGCCGGTCCACTGCGCCGCGCGGCGATCGTAAAGGCGCAGCTGGTAGTCGGGGTACCAGTCGGTCGTACGAATCCAGCGTCCGAGATGAAACGTGACACGCGGGATCCGGTACGCCATCTCGCGCGGCGCGCCGCTCATCAGCGATCGGATCTCGCCCGCGAGCTCTTGCGTCACGCGTTCGTCAGCGTCGAGCGACAGGATCCAGTCGTACCGCGCAATCGACGCGGCGTAGTTTTTCTGATCGATGTAGCCGGGCCAGTCGCGGACGATCACGCGGTCGGTGTGCCGCTTCGCGATCCGAACGGTCTCATCGGTGCTGAAGGCGTCGACGACGACGATCTCGTCGGCAAACGCGACGGACGCCAGCGCGTCGTCGATGCCTGCCGCTTCGTTCTTGGTGATGACGGTGACCGAGAGCTTCGGCACTCTCGGAGTGTAACCTGAGGGCTGGATGGGCAGGATGGGCGGGATGGGCGGGATAGGCAGATGGGCGGGATGGTTCCTACGTCTTACCCTTCCTGCCCTTCCCGCCCCTCCTGCCCTTCCCGCCCGTCCTGCCCAACTACTGTCTGATGATCGCCGACCCACCCGCCTGAATGGCGCCCGACCCTGCGGTCGTGATCGTGCCGCCGCCACCGCCGATCGGCACTTCCTGCACCGCCTCGAAGTCGACGAGCGACTTGTTGTAGTCCGAGATTGCCTGAATTTCGACGACGCGCGCGACCGCGAGATCGCGCTGCGCCTGGAAGACGAAGAAGCTCTGCGACATACCTGCGGAAAGCTTCTTCTCTTCCGCTTCGAGCTTCTTTTCCTGCAGCTCGCGCGAGGCGCGCGCCGACTGCACCCGCTTCAGGTTCGTCTGCACGTTGCGCCCGACGGCGCGCACCTGCGTGGCCACCCCCATCTCGAGCGCCTTGAGCTGCGTCTGCGCCTGCTCGTACTGCAGCTTCGCGCGGGCGAGGTTGGCGTGCGAGGTGCTCGCGCCGAGCGGATAGGCGATTTGCAAGCCGACAGTCCAGTTCGGATACGCCGCACCGAGCACATCGCCGAGTACCGATCCGAATCCTCGGTCCGACACGATCGATCGATCGCCGATGGGCAGCCCCGCCGATACGGCCGCGATGTTCACCGGCGACAACTGCACGCCGCCTGACGCCGTCGTGATGTAGTTGAAGTTGGCGTTGACCTCGGGCAGGACCTGGTTGCGGAAATAGCGAATGTTCACATCGCTCTGTTCGAGGCTGTTCTTCGCGGACCGGAGATCCGACCGCTTGTCGAGGGCGTTGCGGACGGCGGCGTCGACGTCAATCGCCTGCTCGGCGAACGACGCGGCATCGGTCGGATCGAACGCGATGTTCCAGAAGTCGGCCGTGCCGGGGTCGAGAATCAGGCTCCGCAAGTTGTCCTGTGCCGTCTTGATCGCGGCGTCGGCCACAATGACGCCCGACTCGTTGCTCGCCACTTCGGCCTGCGCCTGGACGATGTCGATCGGCGCCAGCGTTCCGATCTCGACGCGCTTCTGGTTGTCCCTGAGGAATTGCTGCGAAAGCGCCAGCGACTGCTGCTGCGCCTTCAGGTTGTTGATGGTGTACACCAGATCCCAGTACGCGTTGCGCACGTTGCGCATCGTCTGCGTGATGACGGCCTGCAGCTGGATGTCCGACAGGTCGCGCGTCTTCTTGCTGTTCTGCACCTGTTGGCGAATCTGATCGACCGAGAAGTTCCGCAGCAGCGGCTGTGAGACCTGCAGGTTCAGCGTCGAATTCAGCTGCGGGAAGAAGTTGTTGAAGAGGTTCGTCGTCGAAAAGCGCGAGCTGTTCCAGGTCGCGCTGTAACTGGCGCCCCAGGGGAGCTGCTGATTGATGCCGGCCTGAGTCCCAAACGAGCTGTTTTCGATCGAGGTGGCGCCGCCCGACAGCGCGCTGGTCGCCTGCTGCGACTGTGACTGCTTCGAGACGCCGGAGATGAGGCTCGGCGCCCAGAACGACTTCGCTTGCATCACGCCGACATCCTGAATCTGCGGATCGATCCGCTGGATCCGGATGCCGAGGTTCTGCTCCAGCGCCAGCTTCACCGCTTCGTCCATCGTCAGGCGCCGGACGATCTCGGTCGACTGCTGCGCCGCGTTCTGCGCGGCCGCGGCGAGCGTCGTGCTGTCGAACCGCAACTGTCCGCTCTGCGCGAAAGCGGACACCGACGGCAGCACGAGTGCACACGCCAGGACGATGATTCGAAGGTCACGTTGGAAGTGATCGACACGCATTGCTGACAGCTCCATCAGGAAAAGAAAAATCTGGCGCAATTCTGATCTGTAGACGTAGGGCAGGAATCTTCGGTTCGAGCAAATTGTATAATGACCGCCCTTTTTTGAGGCTTCCATGCACATTTCTTCACGTGTGACGACGGCGCTGGCCGTCGCGGCTGTGGTGACGTTCGCAGAGCCGACAGCTCGACTGGCGGACGCGCCGTTTTCTCTGAGCGTCGACAGCATCATGCGCGGCCCGAAACTGGTCGGGTATCCGCCGACGGGCCTTCGATGGTCCGGCGATTCCGCGCGGCTCTACTTCGAATGGCGACGGCCGGGAGAGGATGAGCCGTCGACCTGGGTCGTCGCGCGCGACGGAGGCGAGCCGCGCCGCCTCACGGATGCCGAGCGACGGAGCGCGCCGCCCGTCGCCGGCATCTGGGACGCCGCGCATCGCCGCGCGCTCTTTGCCAATGAGGGCGATATCGTGCTGGTCGATTCGGTGACCGGCACGCGGCGTCAAATCACGAGGATGACCGGCGGCGAATCGAATCCACGGTGGGCGAAGCACGAGACTGCAGTCACATTCGTTCGCGACAACAACCTGTTCCTCGTCCCGCTCGATAGCGGGTCGATCGAACAGCTGACCGATATCGGTCCGCGGAAGCGGGACGCACGCGAGACCGACAGCCAGAAGTTCGTCAAGAACGAAGAAGAGAAGCTGATCGATCACACGCGCGTCGAGGCCGAGAAGAAAAAAAGAAGAGACGAAAAGGAGAAGGCGAATGCGCTGCCGAAATACGAGCTGGCGGAACGGCAGTCTGCGACCGACCTTCAGCTGAGTCCGGACGGGAAGCACGTGTTCATCCTGCTGACGGAGCGCAGCGACGCGGCGAAGCGTCCCAACGTGCCGAACTACGTCACCGGGTCGAGCTACACCGAGGACGTTCCGGCGCGGGCGTTCGTCGGCGACACGCAGGAGAAACGAACGCTCGCGGTGATGAATCTCGAAACTGGCAAGAGCGAGGCCGCTGACGCGTCGTTCGCGGGCCAGCGCGACGTGCGCTGGAGTATGCCGCAGGTTTCACCGGACGATACGGTCGCGGTCGCCAACGTGCGCGCGCACGACAATAAGGATCGCTGGCTCGTGAGGGTGAACGCCGAGACGGGCAGGACGCAGGTGCTCGACGCGCTGCACGACGACGCATGGGTGAGGGAAGTCGGCGGATTCGGGCCGAACGATCCGTCGTTCGGCTGGCTCGACGCGAAGCGCGTCTGGTTCCTCTCCGAGCGCGATGGCTGGATGCACCTCTACGTCATCGACGCGAGCGACGACCATCCGGCGGCCCGACAGCTGACGCAAGGCAGGTGGGAGATCGAATCGGTCGACCTCTCACACGATCGCCGCCGGTTCTACGTCGTCAGCAACGAGCGGCATCCGGGCGAGCGGCATCTGTACGCTCTTCCGATCGACGGCGGCGAGCGGACGAAACTGACGGCGATGACCGGATCGAATGTCGGCGAGGTCTCGCCCGACGATCGCACGATTGGGATGGTGCACTCGTACAGCAACAAGCCGCCCGAGGTCTATGTGATGCCGAACGCGCCGAACGCGACTGCGAAGCAGGTGACGACCTCGACGAGCGACGAATGGCGATCGTTCAAGTGGATCGATCCGCAGATCGTGACGTACCGGACCCGCGACGGCGTCGACGTCCACGCGCGCCTGTACACGCCGGAGATGGTCGGCGCGCGGCGCGATCCGTCCGCGCCGGCGGTGATCTTCGTCCATGGCGCCGGATACCTGCAGAACGCGCACAAGTACTGGGCCGGCGGGTACTACCGCGAGTACATGTTCAACAATCTCCTCGCGTCGAAGGGATACGTCGTGCTCGATCCCGATTACCGCGCGAGCGCCGGCTACGGACGCGACTGGCGGACGGCCATCTACCGGCACATGGGCGGCAAGGATCTCGACGACGTCGTCGACGGCGCGAAATATCTCGTCGAGACGCAGAAGGTGAACGCGAAGCACATCGGCGTCTACGGCGGCAGCTACGGCGGGTTCATCACGCTGATGGCGATGTTCACCGCGCCCGACACGTTCGCGGCGGGCGCGGCCAACCGGCCGGTGACCGACTGGTCGCACTACAACCACGGGTACACGTCGAACATCCTCAACGAGCCGCAGATCGATCCGGAGGCGTACCGCCAGAGCTCGCCGATCTATTTCGCGCAGGGACTCAAGGGCGCGCTGCTGATCAATCACGGCATGGTCGACACGAACGTGCTCTTCCAGGACACGGTGCGCCTCGCGCAGCGTCTCATCGAGCTGCGAAAGGAGAACTGGTCGGTTGCGATGTTTCCGGTCGAAAATCACGGGTTCGAGGAGGAGACGAGCTGGGCCGACGAGTACAAGCGCATCCTGCAACTGTTCGAGCAGTACCTGAAGTCACATGACGCGCGACGAGCTTCTTGACGTCTTCAAGCGTTCGGGCGCGCTGCTCGAAGGTCATTTCAGGCTGACGTCGGGCCTGCACAGCTCGGGATACCTTCAATGCGCGCTGGTGCTGCAACATCCGCAGCACGCCGAGGCGCTCGGCCGCGCGCTCGGGGAACGGACGCGCGGCCTGCGGCCGACGCTGGTGCTCTCTCCCGCGCTGGGCGGCATCGTCATCGGCCAGGAAGTCGGACGAGCGCTCGGCGTCCGCGCGATCTTCGCCGAGCGGCAGGACGGCGCGCTCACGCTGCGGCGCGGGTTCATCATCGGCGAAGGCGATCGCGTCCTCGTCGTCGAAGACGTGCTGACCACGGGCGGCTCGACACGCGAGACGATGCAGGTCGCCGCGGCGTCGGGCGGCCAGGTCGTCGGCGCGGCGTCGATCGTGGATCGGTCGGGCCCTTCGATCCTTCGAGAGCCTCAGGATCGCCCCGAGCACGGTCGAGGGGCGACAGGCTCAGGGCGGGCGGCCCGCGACCTCGGTGTGCCGTACGTTTCGCTCCTCGACATCGATCTGCCAGCGTATGAGCCCGACAAGTGTCCGCTTTGCGCGCAGCGGCTGCCGGTGATCAAACCGGGTTCAAGACCCGTTGCGACGTGATCGCCAACGCACACGCTTGTACAAGATGTTTTTCGTGCGTTTCGTGTTTTCGTGCGTTCCGTGGCCACGCTGATGCCGACCTTCAAAATCACGGTGGCGTACGACGGCACCGACTTCGTCGGCTGGCAGCGTCAGGCGTCGGGCATCTCCGTTCAAGGTCTGCTCGAGGAGGCGCTGCGCGAGCTCGACGGGCGCGAGGTCGCCGTCATGGGCGCCGGCCGAACCGACGCCGGCGTTCACGCGCTCGGCCAGGTCGCGGGCTTCTCGCTCGAACGCGCGATCGCGCCCGACGCGCTGGTGCGCGCGATGAACGTGCGCCTTCCGGCGAGCGTCCGCGTGATCGCGGCAGAAACAGTGCCAGCATCGTTTCACGCGCGCTTCGACGCGTCGGCAAAAACGTACCGCTATCGCATCTGGAATGGCGACGTGCTCAGTCCCTTCGAGCGTCGCTACGGGTGGCACATCATCGGCGCGCTCGACGTCGCGGCGATGCGCGAAGCGGCGGCGATGATCGAAGGCCGGCACGACTTCAGGGCGTTCCAGGGTACCGACAGCAAGACCCACTCGACTGTGCGGGAAGTGACTGTTTCACGAATTTCGGATTGCGGATTTCGCCCTTCGACGAGCTCAGGGCGTCCCGAGCTTGTCGAGGGACGGATCCCACATCCGCAATCCGCAATGATCGAATACGAGATCAGCGGCACCGGCTTTCTCCGCCACATGGTCCGCACGATCGTCGGCACGCTGGTCGAGATCGGACGCGGACGCTTTCCGAGCGCGTGGATGAACGACGTGCTCGCGTCGCGCGATCGGACGAAAGCGGGCCCGACGGCGCCGCCTCGAGGGCTGTTTCTCGTCCGTGTGGATTACAATTAGGGTTTACCGCAGAAGGATGCCCCATGTCCCTTGAGCAGCTCCTGGCGTGGATCCCGCCGGGGTCGCCGGACGAAGCGCTGGCGCGACGGGTCAATTTCGACCAGCTGCCCGCGCACATCGCGATCATCATGGACGGCAACGGACGGTGGGCGGCGCAGCGCCACTTACCGCGCGTCGAGGGGCATCGCGCCGGCATCGATTCGGTGCGCGACGTCGTCGAATCGTCGGCGCGTCTCGGGATCGACGTGCTCACGCTGTACGCCTTCTCGGTCGAGAACTGGAAACGTCCTCGCACCGAGATCAACACGCTGATGACGCTGCTGAAGCGCTATCTGCGGCTCGAGCTCGGAACGCTCCTCAAGAACAACATCCGGTTCCAGGTGATCGGTCGCGGCGACGAGCTGTCGCCCGACGTGCGCCACGAGCTCGAAATCGGCATTCGCCAGACCGAAGCGAACTCCGGGATGCTGTTCAACATCGCGCTGAACTACGGCGGCCGCGCGGAGATCGTCGACGCCGCCAGACGCGTCATCGCGGCCGGCGTCTGCGCGGACGATCTGGACGAGCGGAAGTTCGGCGAATTCCTCTACACCGCGGGACAGCCCGATCCGGATCTGCTGATCCGGACGAGCGGCGAGATGCGCGTCAGCAATTTCCTGCTGTGGCAGATCGCGTATTCCGAGATCTGGGTCACCGAAACGCTGTGGCCCGACTTTCGCCGCCGCCATCTGCTCGAAGCGGTCCTCGCCTATCAGAAGCGCGACCGGCGGTACGGCGGCATCAAGCCGTCGCCAATTGCTCTCGGCGTGAAATGACCACGTGACCCGCGTCATCAGCGGCGCAGTGCTCATTGCTCTTACCGTTGCCCTTGTCTGGTTCGCGTCTCCGCTGGCGTTCGAATCGTTCGCGATCGTGGTTGGACTGCTCGCGGTCTGGGAGTTGGTCCGGCTCGTGCGGGTGGCGCCCGCCATTCTCATCGCGCTCGTGTACATCGCGCTGCCGCTTGCGGCGCTCGTGCAAATTCGTCTGATTGCCGGACCCGAGGCGGTGTTTCTGGTGATGCTGACCATCATGATCAGCGACACAGCGCAGTTCTACACCGGGCGCGCGTTCGGCCGGCGGCCGCTGGCGCCGGCCGTCAGCCCGAAGAAAACCATCGAAGGCGCGATCGGCGGATTCGTCTTCGGCACCGTCGCGCTGGTCGTGATTGGCGCGTGGTGGGCGCCCCAGCTGCGGATCGCAACGCGCGTCGTTCTCGGCCTCGCCATCGTCGCGCTCGGCATTGGCGGCGACTTGTTCGAATCGTTCCTGAAGCGCCGCGCCGGCGTGAAAGACAGCTCGGCGCTCATTCCGGGGCACGGCGGGGTGCTCGACCGCATCGATGCGCTGCTCTTTGCCGCACCGCTCTATTACCTCGTATTGAAATATGCAGAGTAGCGCGAGGCTTTCAGCCGAGCGGTCTCGCTCGCCTCACGAGCGGTCACGCTCGCCTCGCGGGGCGATCACGCTCGCCTAAAAGGCTCGCGCTACGCTGTCGATGAAACCGGCAATGAAACGGATCGCGATTCTCGGATCGACCGGCTCCATCGGCCAGAGCGCGCTGGCGGTCGTCGACGCGCATCCCGACAGGCTGCAGGTCGTCGCCCTTGCGGCCGGCGAGAACGCGGAGCTGCTCGCGTCGCAGATCGCGCAGTACAAGCCCCGGATCGCGGCGATGGCCACGGGCGCCGCCGTCGATCGCCTGAGGCAGAACGGGTCGACTGCCGGAGTGACGATCGCCGACACCGGACGCGACGGCCTCGTGTCGGTTGCGACGCACGTGGACGCCGACGTCGTGCTGTGCGCGTCGAGCGGCACCGAAGCGCTCGAGGCGGTGCTCGCGGCCATCGACTGCGGGAAGACGATCGCCCTCGCCAACAAAGAAGTGCTCGTCATGGCGGGCGCGCTGGTGACGGAGGCGGCGAGCCGCAGAGGCGCGACGATTCTGCCGGTCGACAGCGAGCACAACGCGATTCACCAGTGTCTTCACGGCCGCAGCCTCGCGGAAATCCGGCGCCTCGTGCTGACGGCGTCGGGCGGACCGTTTCGCGGACGCACGGCCGCGGAGCTCGCCGCCGTGTCCGCGGCCGACGCGCTGAAACATCCAACGTGGCGCATGGGTCGCAAGATCACCGTCGACTCGGCGACGCTGATGAACAAAGGTCTCGAGGTGATCGAGGCGCGGTGGCTCTTCGGCGTCCGCGCGGATCAAATCGACGTCGTCATCCACCCGCAGTCGGTCGTGCACTCGATGGTGGAGCTGGTGGACGGATCGATCGTGGCGCAGCTCGGCGTTACCGACATGCGGCTGCCGATTCAGTACGCGTTCTCGTATCCCGAGCGGTGGGGCGGGCCGCTGCCGCCGATCGATCTCGCCCGGGCTGGCCGTCTCGAGTTCGAGGCGCCCGACACCGCCGCCTTTCCGTGCCTGCGGCTCGCCTATCGCGCGCTCGAAGCGGAGCGCAGCCTGCCCGTCGTGTTGAACGCGGCGAACGAGGTCGCCGTCGCGCGATTTCTCGACGGCCGGATTTCGTTCAACGACATTCCTGTCGTGATTGAACGGAGCCTCGATGCGCACCGGCCTGCAGAAGTGACGACTCTGGCGGCGGTACGCGCCGTGGATACATGGGCCCGCGCATTTTCTCAGGATGTGGCGGGCACGGTAGAATTGAAGCTGTGACGACGCTGCTCGCTTTTGCATTCGTGCTCGGGGTGCTCGTGTTCGTGCACGAGCTCGGACACTTTCTGGCCGCGAAACGCGTCGGCATCCGCGTGACGAAGTTTCAGCTCGGCTTCAATCCGACAGTCCTCAGCTTCAAGCGAGGCGATACCGAATACGGCATCGGCGCGCTCCCGCTCGGCGGCTACGTGAAGATGGCCGGCGACACGCCCGAGGATGTCGAGCGCGACGCGAACGGTCAGGTCGTGAGGCGATCGGACGAGTTCCTGTCGAAGAGCAAGTGGGAACGGTTCCAGGTGCTCATCATGGGACCGGCGATGAACATCGTGCTCGCGCTGGTCCTCTCGACGATCGTGCTGTATCAGGGCGCCGAAGTCCCGGCGTACGAGGATCAGCCGCCGGTCGTCGGCGTCGTGGTGCCGAACTCGCCGGCGGCGAAAGCCGACATCCGGCCCGGCGACCGCATCATGTCGGTCGCCGATCACCGCGTCGACACCTGGGAGCAGTTCTTCGTCACGGTTGGCGCGCGGGCGAACCGCGAAATCACGGTGGAACTGCTGCGCGGCGGTCAGACGCTGACGCGTGCCGTGACGCCTACGGTGCCGCCGGAACAGAGCCGCTTCGAAATCGGCGAGATCGGCGTGCTGCCCGACATCCATCCGTTCGTGCCGCGCGTGAATCCGGGCGAGCCGGCCGATCGCGCCGGCATCAAGGCCGGCGATGTCATTCTGGCGCTGAACAACCAACCGATGACGTTCCGGCCGGATTTGATCAAGGCGATCGCTGCTCATCCCGGCGAAACGATCACCGTCACCGTCCTGCGCGATGGCAAGCGTCTCGATATTCCGATTGTCACCGCCCGCGGCGGCTGCTCGGGCGTGGCCGGCAACATCGGATGCATCGGCATCGCGATCTCCGAATCGACCAAGAGCATCAAGCCGAGCGCGCTCGAAGCGGTTCGGATGAGCGTCAGGAAGAATGTCGAGTACGCGGGCCTCATCGGCCAGACGCTTTGGGGTCTGGTCACGCGGGAAACGTCGCCGCGTCAGCTGATGGGACCGGTGATGATCGCGCAGATGTCGGGCGAATCGGCGTCGCTCGGCTGGATCGCGCTCTTCAGCTTCATGGCGATGATCAGCCTCAACCTCGGGCTGGTGAACCTCCTGCCGATTCCAGTGCTCGACGGCGGCCACATCTTCATCATGGCGCTCGAGGGGCTCGCGCGCCGCGACTTCAGCATGCGCGTCAAAGAGAAGATGCTGCTGGCCGGTTTCGTGGTCATCCTGATGTTGATGGTGACGGTCATCTATAACGACCTCACGCGAATCAGCTGGATCGAACGGCTGATGCCCTGGCGCTGACGCTCGTCGCCGGCCAAGCAAAGGTCCACTTCTTGCAGCCAGCCCGTCCGGAGGTTCCTTCCATGAAACTGACGAGATTTGCCGGGCTCGCTGTGATCCTGGCGCTCTGTCTCGGCATCAGCGGTTCCGCCGCCGCGCAGTCGAACGTGACGAGCGCCGATATCCAACGTCTCCAGGACACCATCTACGACGCATCGCGCGACATCTCGCAGGTTCGCTCGCGCGACCAGGCGCTGGCCTCGCAGCTCCAGGCGGAGCTCGACGACGCGCGCGACGAGGCGGCCTACCTCAAAGTCAAGCTGCGGCGCAACGAACCGATCGCCCGCAGTGAGTATTCGGACGTGCGCGACAGGATCGAGAACATTCGGTCGCGCGCGCGCGGCGACTCGGGCGGCGGCTACACGCCTCCGGCAGGATCGTCGAGCGAACCGGCGCGCACCGAGCAGTCGCGTCCGACGCCGACGACGGGACGTTCGCAGAACCCGAACGAGATCCCGGTCGGAACGGAGTTCGACGTCCGTCTGCAGAAGTCGTTGAGCTCGGCGACCGCGCAAGTCGAAGATCGCTTCGACGCGACGACGATGGTCGATTTGCGCGACGAGCGCGGCCGGGTACTGGTGCCGGCCGGATCGGTGATGCGCGGCATCGTCAGCTCGGTGAACAAGGCGGGACGCGTCGACCGGAAAGGCAGCCTGACGGTCGCCTTCGATCGGGTGACGATCGACGGCCGCTCGTATCCGATGCGCGCGACGGTCACCCAGGCGCTGCAGAGCGAAGGGATCGCGGGCGAGAAGGAAAAGATCGGCATCGGCGCCGGGGCCGGCGCGATCCTCGGCGCAATTCTCGGCGGCGCCAAGGGCGCGCTCGCAGGCATTCTGATCGGCGCCGGCGGCACCGTGGCGGCGACCGAAGGGAAGGACGTGGAGCTGCCGTCGGGAACAGTGCTGCGCGTCAGACTCGATTCTCCGTTGAACCTTCAACGCTGACACAGGCAGGGGCCGACCTGGGTGTCGGCCCTCACCCGCGGTCGGCCCCCGAACCTCGAACCCAAAATCGTGTAAGGCGACGTCCGGTTTCGTATAATCCGGTATCGTAATTCATCGACGCGCGGCACATCGATCAGCGCGAGAGCTCTTTCATCGCCGCGTGCGCCGCGGCGATCGTCTTGTCGACGTCGCGAGGGGTGTGCGCGGCCGACAGGAACCATGCCTCGAACTGCGACGGCGGGGGATAGACGCCGCGGGCGATCAGGCCGCGGAAGAACCGCGCGTACAACGCCGTGTCCGAGCTCGTCGCCGATGCGTAGTCGCGCACCGGACGATCGGTGAAGAACGGCGTGACGAGCGACCCGAAGGCGTTGACCTGCAGCGCGACCTCGGCATCGCGCGCGGCATCGGCCAGTCCCGCCGCGAGGCGCGCACCGAGCGACGCCAAGTACGCGTACAGCTTCGGCGTCAGGTGATTCAGACACCACAGCCCCGCCGTCATCGCGAGCGGGTTTCCCGAAAGCGTTCCCGCCTGGTACACCGGACCGGCCGGCGACACGAGGTCCATCAGGTTGGCGCGGCCGCCGTACGCGCCGACCGGCAGCCCGCCGCCGATGATTTTTCCGAGGCACGTCAAATCGGGTATCACGCGCAGCACTTCCTGCGCGCCGCCAGCGCTCGCGCGGAACCCGGAAATCACCTCGTCGAAGATCAGCAGCGTGCGATCGGCAGTACACAGCTGGCGCAGCCGCTGAAGGAATCCGTCGGCGGGCGGCACGACCCCGATGTTGCCGGCGATCGGTTCGACGATCACCGCCGCAATCTTCCCGCGGTTCGCGTCGAAGAGCCGGACGACCGATTCGAGATCGTTGTAGCTGGCGACGAGCGTGTCGCTGGACGAAGCCGCCGGGACGCCCGGGCTCGTCGGGGTGCCGAGCGTGAGCGCGCCCGATCCGGCCTTCACGAGAAACGGATCCGCGTGGCCGTGATAGCAGCCTTCGAACTTCACGATCTTGTCGCGCCTGGTCGCGGCGCGCGCAACCCGAATGGCGCTCATCGTCGCTTCGGTGCCCGAGCTGACGAATCGCACGCGCTCGATCGACGGCATCAGCGCGCGGACGCGCTCGCCCAGCTCCACTTCGAGCGGGCTGGGCGCGCCGAAGCTCGTCCCGCCGCGCGTCACGGCCGCCAGCGCCTTGATCACCCCGCGCGGCGCATGACCGTGAATCAGCGGTCCCCACGACATCACGTAGTCGATGAAGCGGTTGCCGTCGATGTCTTCGATATAAGCGCCGGATGCGCGGCGGATGAAGAGCGGCGAGGCGCCGACCGACTTGAACGCCCGAACCGGGCTGTCGACGCCGCCGGGCAGAATGTTGAGCGCACGCGTGAAGAGACGCGAGGACCGGGTGGTTTTCATGCGCGAGGCTTTCAGCCGAGCGTCAATGGCTCGCGCCGGCGAAGCCGTGGCCGCGAATGACGACGCCGGGCCGCTCGCCGGTATGACGCATGTTGTCGAGAACGACCTTGCCGTTCACGATGACCGTCGGGATGCCGACCGGATACTGGAACGGATCGGTGAACGTCGCGCGGTCGGCGACCGTGGACGGATCGAAGATGACGAGATCGGCGGCGAGTCCTTCCTTGATCGTGCCGCGGTCGGCGATGTGGAGCTGCTTCGCGGTCAGGCCGCTCATCTTGTAGACGGCCTGTTCGAGCGGGATGACGCGCTCCTCGCGGACGTACTTGCCGAGGACGCGCGGAAACGTGCCGAAATTGCGCGGATGCGGCACGCCGATCCGCAGCGGACCGCTGATCGCGAGCGCCGATCCGTCCGATCCAATCGATACCCACGGCTGCTCGAGCGCGAGCTTCAAATCGGATTCGTCGATGATGAACCAGACGCAGCCCACGCTGCCGCCGCTGGCAATCAGCATCTCGAACACGAAGTCGTACGGATCCTTTCCCATCTCCTTGGCGGCATCGTCGACGCGCCACCCTTCGAACCGTTTATAGCCGGTATCCATTCCGGTGCGCCGCGAGTCAATCGAGCGGTTTGAGATCGACGCGATCTGGACGTTGTGCCACGTGCCGGCCGAGAGCAGACGGTTTTCCCACGTCGGATTCGGATCGTCCATTTCTTTGCGGATCCTCGCGCGCGTCGCCGGATCCTTCAGCCGTTCGACGAGCTTCGCGTTGCCGCCTTCATGCGCCCACGGCGGGATCGTTTGGATCAGGCCGGTGCTGCTCGCGACGTACGGATACTGATTCGCCGAGATTTCCAGGCCGCGCTTCTGCGCCGCTTCGACGATCGCGATGACTTCCTTCATGCGGCCGAAGTTCTTCGCGCCGGTCACCTTGATGTGGAGCACCTGCACCGGAATGTGCGCGCCTTCACCGATCGCGATGGCCTCTTCCAGCCCTTCGCGCAGCTTGTCGCCGTCATAACGCAGGTGTGACACGTAGATGCCGCCGGCGGCGGCGGCCGGCTTCGAGAGCGCGACGAGCTCCGGCAGCTTCGCGTAGGCGTTAGGCGAATAGATCAGTCCCGTCGCGACGCCGTACGCGCCCTGCCTCATCGCGTCGGCGACGAGCGCGGTCATTTTCGCGAGCTCGTCAGCGGTCGGGTCGCGGTCGTCGTTGCCCATGACCTGCTCGCGCACCTGACCGAGTCCGACGTACGACAGGAGGTTGACCGAGACTTTCGATTTCTCGATCGCGCCGAAATAGCCGGCGAAGTCGCTCCACGGCCGGCTCGCGCTCGGCTTCTGCGGCGCCGCCGATCCGCTCTCGCCGATGACTTCGGTCGTGACGCCCTGCCGGATTTTGCTTTCCGCGTTGCCGTCGGTGAGGAGCGCGTAGTCGGAATGCGAGTGCGGATCGATGAATCCCGGCGCGAGCACGAAGCCGTGCGCGTCGATGGTGCGCGTCGCCGCGCCCGTGACGCGCCCGACGCCGGCGATCCGTCCGTCGCGAACTCCGACCGACCCGTCGACCGAAGGTCCGCCGGTGCCGTCGACGATGCGCGCGTTGGTGATGAGCAGATCGAACGGCCGCGGCTGCTGCGCCGACAGCGCCGCCAGCAGGCCGGACGCGGCCAAAGCGATGAATGCGTGCTTCACGAGCGGATTATATCGAGGTCACACGATCCGATCACGCGATGGCGCGGGCGATGTCGCGCGCGTAGTACGTGACGATGACGTCCGCGCCGGCGCGCCGGATCGCGGTGAGCGTCTCGACCATCGCGCGCGGCTCGTCGATCCAGCCGTTGCGCGCGGCCGCCTTCAGCATCGCGTATTCGCCGCTCACGTGATAGGCGGCGGTCGGATAGCCGAACGACTCCTTCACGCGCGTGATGACATCCAGGTAGAGCAGCGCCGGCTTGACCATCACGATGTCGGCCCCTTCGGCGAGGTCCTGTTCGACTTCGCGCAGCGCCTCGGCCGCGTTGGCGGGATCCATCTGATGCGATCGGCGATCGCCGAACCTCGGCGCCGAATTGGCGGCCTCGCGGAACGGACCGTAGAACGCCGACCAGTACTTGGCGGCGTACGACATGATCGCGACGTGCTCGAAGCCCCGCTCGTCGAGCGCGCGTCGAATCGCGCCGACGCGTCCGTCCATCATGTCGGAGGGTGCGACGATGTCCGCGCCCGCCGCGGCATGAGACACGGCGGCGCGGACGAGTTGATCGACGGTCGGATCGTTCGCGATCTCGTTGTCGATGACGATGCCGCAGTGGCCGTGGTCGGTGTACTCGCACAGGCACACGTCGGTCATCACGAGCGTGCCGGGCACTGCGCGCTTGATCGTGCGCACCGCGCACTGCACCGGCGCCTCCGGGTCGTACGCGCTCGATCCGATGTCGTCTTTGTGATCGGGCAGACCGAAGAGCAGGACGCTGTTGATGCCGTCGCCCTTCGCGGCCGCCACTTCCTTGACGGCTTCGTCGACCGACAGATTGAAGACACCGGGCATCGACGCGATCTCGCGCCGGACGGCCTCGCCCTCGCACACGAACAGCGGCAGCACGAACATATCCGGCGAAAGCCGCGTCTCGCGCACCAGCGCCCGCATCGGCTCGGATTGACGCAGGCGGCGGAGCCGCTTCGTGAGATTGAGCGACGTGTGGGTTTGAAGGTGAATATGCGTCACTCCGTGTCCTTCTTCCTGTCCGCGAAGTACTTCACGATGGCCTCGACGAGTCCCGGAATCGTGTAGCCCGTCGGAATGATCGTCGCTTCCACGTTGCACTGCGCCGCCGCTTCGGCCGTCACCGGACCGATGCAGGCGACGACCGTCGTTCGGAGCAGATCGGCTGCCGGTTCGGGGCCGAGCACGCGGACGAAGTTGCGGACGGCGGACGCGCTCGTAAACGTCACGACGTCGATGCGCCGCTCGAGCAGCATCCGGTAGATATCGGGCTCGCCCTCACGCTCCGGCTCGACGACCACCGTACGATATGCGACGACCTCGGTGACGTCGGCGCCCTGGCGGCGCAGCTCGTCGGCGATCACCTCGCGTCCGATGTCGGCGTGCGGCAGCAGGATCCTGAGCCCGCGGACGTCGCCCGCCTCGGTGATCGCGCGCACGACCGCTTCGGCGCGGTACTCGGCCGGCGTCAGATCGACCTTCAACCCGTACTTCGCGAGCCGCTCCGCCGTCGCCGGCCCGACGACGCAGAGCCTCACGCCTTTGAGCGCGCGCAGATCCTGCGGGCTGAGAAGCAGGCGATCGATGAACGCGTCGACGGCGTTGGTGCTCGTGAAGACGATCCAGTCGAACTCCGCCGCGCGCGCGCACACGTCGTCGAGCGGCGCGTAGTCGTCGGGAGGCACGATGCGGATCATGGGGGCGACGATAGTGTCGGCGCCGACCGCCTCCAGCTGTTCGACCAGCTCTGCGGCCTGCTCCCGCGGCCGCGTGACGAGGACGCGCTTCCCGAAGAGCGGCCGCGCATCGAACCAGCGCAGGTGCTCGCGCAACCCCGCGACGCGGCCGACCACGAGAACCGCCGGACGGCGGTCCTCCGACTGTCGCATCGCCCGAGAGATCTCGTCGAGCGTGCCGATCATCGTTTGCTGCGTCGGCAGCGTGCCGTCGTAGACGACGGCCGTCGAATCGTCCGCTCTCCGGCCGTGCGACAGCAGCGATGTGAGCATCTGCGGCAGTTGATCAGGTCCTGCGTAGCAGACGATCGTTCCGTCGAGGCGCGCGAGGCTCGTCCAGTCGATCGACGCGCGCGCCTTGCCCTCGTCTTCGTGACCGCGGACGAACGTCAGCGTGTCGCCTCCGCCGGGATACGTGATCGGCACGCCGGCGTAACTCGGCACCGCGACGCCGGCGGGGATGCCCGGAATGACTTCGAACTGCACGCGCTGCTCGTGCAGGAACAGCGCCTCGTTGCCGCCGCGATCGAAGAAGAACGGATCGCCCCACTTCAATCGCGCGACGTTGCGTCCTTCGCGCGCTTTCTCGGCCAGCAGATAACAGATCGCTTCCTGTTCGAGCGGCTGCGGCGCGGCGACGCCGACGTCGATCTTCTCGGCATCGGGCCGCGCGTACCGGAGCAGGCGCGCCGGCACGAGGTGGTCGTACAGGACCACATCCGCCGCCGCGAGGCACTGGAGGCCGCGGACGGTGATCAGGCCTGGATCGCCAGGCCCCGCGCCGATGAGGTAAACGATGGACAACCTGATGACTCACGTGTGCGCGTTACGGTTGTATCCCCTCGACGGCCGCCTGCGCGCGATGCGCGTCCGCGAGGATGTCGCCGGCGCCGTCGGCGAGCAGCTGCGCGCCGACGCTCGCGCCGAGCGCCGCCGCGCGCTCCCGCGGCCCTCGCGCGTGCCTGCGAACGGCGCGGCTGCCGTCGAGCGCGACTACCACGGCGACGAGCTGCAGAGTGTCGCCGTCCTCGGGCGTCGCGAGCGCGCCGATCGGCGTCTGACATCCACCGCCGAGCGCCTTGACGACCGCGCGCTCGGCTTTCAACGCCGCGCCGGCCGCTCGGTCGTCGATGTGCACTACCGCACGCCGCGTGTCGTCGTCGCCGTCGCGGACTTCGATCGCGACGATCCCCTGTCCCGGCGCGGGCACGCACGCGGCGGCAGGCAGCGTCAGCGAGATGCGCGACGCGAAGCCAAGGCGCCGCAATCCGGCCGCGGCGAGCACCAGCGCATCATGAACGCCTTCGTCCAGCTTTCGCAACCGCGTGTCGAGGTTGCCGCGAATCGGTGTGAAGCGGGCGCCGGGAAACAGTCGCGTCAGCTGAGCAATACGCCGTACGCTTCCGGTTCCGATTGCGGGAGACCGCCCCAGCGCCGCGACGAGGTCGTCGATTGAAGCAATCGAGGGCGGCCTCAGCCGGATGCTCCCCAGCGGGAGGACCACCGCATCCAGCGGATCTTCTCGCGGCAGCACAGCCGCGATCGTCAGCGCTTCGGGAAGAACCGCCGGCATGTCCTTGCTGCTGTGGACAGCGAGGTCGACCTCGTTGCGCAGCAGCGCATCTTCGATTTCCTTCACGAAGAGCCGCTTGCCGCCCACCTCGGACAACGGCGCTTCCTGCAGCCGGTCGCCGGACGTTTTGATGACGACGATGCGGCAGGCCGGTCCGCCGGCTTCCTCGATGCGACGCTTGACCGTGTTCGCCTGCCACAGAGCGAGTTGGCTGCCGCGCGTGCCGATGCGAAGCTCGCGCGACACGGATCAGCGGCCCGACCGCGGCCGATTGCGGTTGAACGGCTCGACCTTGGCGTCCTGCTGTGCGGCGCCTGTCGCTGGAGCCCGTGGAGCGGCCGCCGCCGCATCGTCTGTCAGGCCGAAGAGGCGCGTGAGCGCTTCGGTGTACGCGCCGACGGTCTCGGCGTCGCCGATGGCCTTGAGCTGCTCGGTCGGGGTCAGCAGCAGCTTTTCGATGATGAGATGCGTGATCTCGTCGACGCGCATGCGCGCTTCGGGCGGAAGCGTCGCCAGCTTGAAGTCGAGGCGCTCGAGCTCGGCGCGGCGGATCGCCTCGAAGCGCTGCCGCAGCGCGACCACGGTCGGAATGGCGCCGCGCGATCGGAGCCAGGCGGCGAACTTGTCGACTTCCTCGGCGACGATCGTCTCGGCGCGCGCCACTTCGCTGGCGCGGCGCGCGAGGTTCTCGCGCACGGTCGCCTGGAGGTCGTCGATGTTGTACAGGAACACCTGCTCGATCTCGCCGGCTGCCGGTTCCACGTCGCGCGGCAGTGCGATGTCGATGATGAAGAGCGGCCGGTTGCGCCGCGGGCGCATGATCGCCTCGACGTGCGCCTTCGTGAGGATGGCCGCCGACGCGCCGGTCGCTGTGATGACGATGTCGCCGGCGCCGAGGACGGCGTCGAGCTCGTCCCACGGCGCGGCGCTCGCGCCGCCGATCGCCTCGGCCGTCTGGGCGGCATGCGCCATCGTGCGGCTCACGATCGTCATCTTGTGGACGCCCTGCGTCTTCATGTGCAGCGCGGTGAGCTTGCCCATCTCGCCGGCGCCGATGACGACGACGTTACGTCCTCTCAGGTCGCCGAAAATCTTTCGCGCGAGCGCGACGGCGGCGTAGCTCACGGACACGGCGCCCGAGCCGAGGCCCGTTTCCGTCCGCACGCGCTTGCCGACCGCGAAGCACGAATGAAACAGCCGGTTCAGCATCGGACCGACTGTCTGCGCCTCGGCCGCCGCCGTGTGCGCTTCCTTGACCTGTCCGAGGATCTGCGGCTCGCCGACGACGAGCGAGTCGAGCCCGCCCGCGACGCGGAACAGGTGCCGCGCGGCGTCGAGATCGACGAGCTCCTGCACGTGCGGCGCGACTTCGGCCGGCGGCACCTCGTTGAAGTCGCTGATGAACCTGGCCACGTCGTCACGCGTGCGCTTCGCGTCGTCGCAGGCGGCGTAGATCTCGGCGCGGTTGCACGTCGAGACGATGACCGCTTCGCGCGTCGATCCGCGCTCGGCGAGCGCGACGAGCGCCTCGCGTACGCCCCGCACGTTGAAGTCGACGCGCTCGCGCAGTTCGACCGGAGCGGTCCGATGGCTGATTCCGACGACGACCAGCTTCATCAGAAATTGTGGCTTTGCGTGAAGAAATAGCTGATCGGCACGAAGTTCAACAGCACGATCACGAATCCGAGCGTCGAGAGATACGCGGCCCGGCGTCCGCCCCACCCGATCCGGCGCGCTGCGAACAGCTCGAAGGAATACACGAGCCAGCACACCAGCGCGACGATGATCTTCGGATCCTTCAGCGACATCGCCTGCACGCGCGGATCCCCCGCGTAGCCGCCCTGGGCCTGCGCCGCCCAGATGGCGCCGACGATGATGCCGATCGTGAGGAAGACCCAGCCGACGACGATGGCGACGTGATTCATCCGATCGAGCACCTGCAGCGACGGCAGCCGCGCGTAGAAGAAGCCGAGATGCTTCGCCTTGATCTCCTTGAACAGCAGCACGTAGGTGACGCCGATGACGCACGCGAGCGCGAAGCTCGCGTACGCGAACAGGAGCGACGAGACGTGGACGCCGAACAGCGGTCCCTGCAATACCGGCGCGAGATCTTCGACGCCGGGCCGCAGCGCCGGAATGGCCTGCAGCGACACGAGCAGCGGAAGGATGAACACGCCCATCGCGCGCTCGTCGGTCGTCAGCTCGATGTAGAGGTACGCGAGCGCGAGGAGCCACACGAAGGTCGAAATCGCTGAGGTCGCACCCGCCACCGGCACGTGGCCGACGTCCATCGTCAGCATCCCGATGACGAACGTGTGCGCGAGCGCGGCGAAGATGAGCAGCGTCGTCGCCGTGCGGCCGACCATCGGGTTGCGCTCGGTGAAATGCCATCCGTACGCGACCATCGCCGCGGCGTAGATAACGAGAGGCGTGATGTTCATCATCAGTGGTTGGTTGGGGCGAAGTATCCCTGTTTGGTGCGCGCCACGAGATTGGGCCGGTTCACGCGGACGACGATCCGCCGCCAGGCGCCGTCACGTTTGGGGTTCCGCGACGAGTATCCCACCGTGTACTGACTCGACAGCTCCTCGGCGATCTGCCCGTACACGTTGTTCAGATCCGAAAGCTGATTGGGAAAGAACGCGCGGCCGCCGGTCTCCTGGGAGAACTGCCGGAGGACGAACTCGGCTTCCTTGAAGCCGCGCGTCGTCGTCGAAGGGCCCTCGCCCGCGCGCAGGCCGATGGAGTAAATCGCGGTCTCGGATCGCTTCGCGAGATCCAGCACTTCCTCGAACGGCAGCAGGCTCGACGTGTCCTCCCCGTCCGAGAGCACGATGATCGCCTCACGGCGGATTTCGTCCACGTTCTTCGCGACGACCTTCTTCAAATCCTTCAGCGCGATGTAGACGGCGTTGTAGAGCGATGTGGATCCGCCCGCGGATGTCTTCCTGATGGCCGCCTCGAGATCGCCGATGTTGTTGGTGAAGTTCGCGAGCACGACGACGCGGCTGTCGAAGTCGACGACTTCGGCGAGATCCTGCTTGCGAAGCTTGCGCGCGAATCCAATCGCCGCTTCCTGCGCCGTCTGCAGCTTCGTCTCCATGCTCGCGCTGGTGTCGACGAGAAACGCCAGCGCGATGGGCAGGTTCGACTTGTTGAAGAACGTGATGTCCTGCTTCGCGCCATCCTCGTACACGGCGAAGTCGGTCGCGGCGAGATCGGTGACGTACTTGCCGGCGTCGGTCACCGTCACGTTGAGCGACACCAGCTCGACGCCCGCCCGGAACGAGGGCTGCTGACGCTGAGGCTGCTGATCCCTTGTGGGCGTTTGCGCGGATACGAAGGCGGCCGCGGCGACCGCGCAGATCAGTGGCTTCACGGCCGTCTCGACTCTGGTTTCTGGTCTTTGACGGGCGTGCCGCGCGCGACGAGCCCGGGCTTCGTCGTGCCGACCGTGACGCGCTCGGGTGGAATGAGCGTCTGCGGGCGCGCGTAGGTCACCAGGTATTGATGGGTGAGCTGATCGGCGAGCTGCTTCAACTTTCCGGCGAGCGCCATGCTCGTCAGGAGCTGCTCACGCGATCCGCCGCTCTCGGTCGGTCCCCTGTCGACGACGATGTTGCGGCTGCGCGTTTCCTCGCTGAGGCCGCTCATAGGCTGCCCGATCATCAACGCGTACAGCGCCGCCGAGCTGTTGCGCAGCGGCTCGAGCACCTGGTCGTACATCCGGTAGCTCAGTTCCCGTCCCTCGACGACGATCGCGACGATCACCGGACGCTGCGCCTCGCGTTTCCTGAAACCCTGAACCGTTTCAACGATCGCGTCGAGGAAGTACGCGCCGGAACCGTCGAGCGGCCACAGGCGATCGATGCCTTTCTTGAGCGCACCGGGATTGGTCGAGTAATCGGCCATCACTGTCGGCCGCTCACCGAATGAGATGATGGCGACCTCGTTCTTCCGGCCGGCCTCGTTGGGCCTCGTCAGCGCTTCGACGAAGGGGGGCAGCGCCTGCCTGATCTGGGAGATGTCGTTTCGCGCGGTCTGACTGGTGTCGACGAGCACCGCGATCTGCATCGGGTCGTCGGCCGGCGCGACGCGCAGCACCTCGCGCGCGACGTTGTCCTCGCGCACGACGATGTCGGATGGTCCGAGATCGGGAACGGCCGCGCCGTTCTGATCGACGACGCTGACGTAGACCTGCTTCTGAATCGCCTGCGCGGAGAGAGACACGGCGCCGAACCACGACGCCGAACAGAGCGCCGCCACCGCGAGTGCCGCCGCCGAAACGCGACGATCGTTCATCGATTGAGTATAGGTCCCGGCTTTGAACGGCGCAAGCCGAGAACGAGCAAAAACTATTTGAAATGTGTGAGTTGCAGGAAATTGCATGAGCGCGGTTGCGTGTGATATAAACCGCTCGGCCGGCCGGTCGCTACCCACATGCTTTCAGCCTACATTCCCATCGCCATGTTCGTCGCTGTCGCGACCGGTTTTGCGATCTTCACGATCGTGTTCTCGAACCTGCTGCATCCGCACAAATACAACAAGGTGAAGCTGGAGCCGTACGAGTGCGGCATCGAACCGGCGACCGACGCGCGCGATCGCTACAGCATCCGCTACTACCTGGTCGCGATGCTGTTCGTGATTTTCGACGTCGAGACCGTGTTCATGTTTCCGTGGGCAGTAATCTTCAACAAGCTGGCGCTGTTCGGGCTGATCGAAATGATCGTCTTCATCTTCATTCTGGTCGTCGGCTACTACTACGCGTGGCAAAAGGGCGCGCTCGAGTGGGTGTAGACGATCGCAAGCCGCCAGAGACCCCCCCGACTGCAGCGGCTGACAAGCCATCGAGTCAAGCGCCCGCGGAACCGTTGAAGGGAGAGGTGTCGCGCACGGATGCGCCAGGCGCCGGCGCGTCTGCCGCGCCGCCGGGTGCGCCGCGCACCGAGCCACCGGCGCCGAAGCCCGCCAACATCGAAGCCGCCGTCACAGCGACGGTCAGCGAGACGAGCTCTGCGACCGGGCAGCCGACGGCGCCGGCCGATCCAGCCGTCCGTGCCGCGGCGCCGGCGCCAAAAGCCTCGGGCGCCGAAGCGGCCGCACCGACCGCGGCCGCGAAGGCGGCTCCTCCTGCGAAGCCGGCTCCTCCGAAACCACCGGCCGGTGGCGCTGAAGCGCATGTGCCCAAAGCGGCGCCCCCGACGGGACCGCCCGATCCGCCGCCGCCGGCCGACAAAACGCCGCCCGCCTTCATCACGACACTGCAGACTGCGGTTCCCGGCGGAGTTGCCGCGCTCAGCTTCTGGGTCGGCGACTGGACGATCATCGTGCCGGTCGCGCAGCTGCTCGACGTCGCGCGGCGTCTGCGCGACGCGCCCGACGCGGCGTTCGACTACCTGTCCGATCTCACGGCGACCGACTGGCCGCCGCGAACCGAAGGGCGATTCGACGTTCTGTACATGCTGTACTCGACGCGGCATCGCCACCGCGTGCGGTTGAAGGTGAAGGTCGCGGAGCATCAGCCGATTCCGTCGGTCACCGGCGTATGGGCTGCGGCCAACTGGCTCGAGCGCGAGGTGTACGACATGTTCGGGGTGAACTTCACCGGCCATCCCGATCGCCGGCGCATCCTCATGCCCGAAGACTGGCAGGGATTCCCCGAGCGCAAGGACTATCCGCTCGAAGGTCCGGGCGAGCTGCTGATGGAGAATCCGCTCGACTGGCTGAAGCTCCGACAGGCAAGGGAAGAAGCAGAGATCGAGTGATCGTGTCGGGATTCGGGATTCGGGATTCGGGATTCGCGGGGATTTGGGATTCGCTGGGATTTGGGAATTCGTTGGGATTCGGGATTTTGCAAATCCCAAATCCCAAATCCCGAATCACGTCGCCATTCACCGACTGAGTTCTTGATGGAGACACAGACCGTCCACCACGGCGCGATGTTCGACACCAACGAGCTCGTGATCAACATGGGCCCGCAGCATCCGAGCACGCACGGCGTCCTGCGCGTGGTGCTGCGACTCGACGGCGAGAAGGTCGTCGACTGCGACGTGGTCATCGGGTATCTCCACCGCGGCATCGAGAAACTGAGCGAGAACCGCAACTGGACGCAGATCGTACTGCTCACCGATCGCATGGACTACGTCGCGGCGGCGACGAGCAACGTCGGGTATTGCGAGACGGTGGAGAAGCTGCTGCAGCTCGAAGTGCCGCGGCGCGCGCGATACGTGCGGACGATTCTCTGCGAGCTGCAGCGGATCGCGAGCCACTGCCTGTGGGTCGGCACGCACGCGATGGACATCGGCGCGATGACGGTGTTTCTCTACGCATTCCGCGAGCGCGAGTTGATTCTCGATCTGTTCGAGGAGTTCTGCGGCGCGCGGCTCACGTACAACTCGATGCGCATCGGCGGTCTGCCGCTGGACGTCCCGCCGGGATGGGCCAAGAAGGTGCTCGAGTTCTGCACGATCATGGAGGCGAAGGTCGGCGAATACGAAGAGCTGCTGACGCACAACCGGATCTGGCTGGAGCGGACCAAAGGCATCGGCATCATCTCGGGCCCGGAGGCGACCGGACTCGGCCTCTGCGGACCCGCGCTGCGCGGATCGGGCGTCGCGCGCGACGTGCGGAAGGACGAGCCGTATGCCGCGTACGACGAGGTGCAGTTCGACGTGGTGATCGGCACCAACGGCGACACTTACGATCGATATCTGGTTCGGATGGAAGAATTCCGCCAGTCGCTGCGGATCATCCGTCAGGCGACGGAAGGGATTCCGGAAGGACCGATCGTCGGCAAAGTGCCGCGTCTGATCAAACCGGCGGCCGGCGAGACCTACCACGCGATCGAGTCGCCGAAAGGCGAGCTCGGATACTTCATCGTCAGCGACGGCAAGTCGACCAACCCGTACCGCTTCCGCGTGCGGCCGCCGTCGTTCTGCAACCTGCAGGGGCTGCGCCGCCTCGTGCGCGGTCATCTGGTCGCCGACGTCGTGGCGTTGATCGGTTCGATCGACATCGTGCTGGGCGAGGTCGACCGCTAGATGCCGTCAAAGGGAAAGTTGCTGCAAATAATGCCGCGCGAGCGAACGAGCGAGCGCGGCACACGTCGTGGGGGTGGGGCCTCACGACAAAGTAAAGAATGATTGACCAGGTACTGATCCCTTTGCTCAAGATCGTCATCGTCCTGAACGCGACGCTCGTCGCGGTCACGTATATGGTGCTGCTCGAGCGCAAGGTCATCGCGTGGGCGCAGTCGCGGCTCGGACCGATGCGCGTCGGTCCGTACGGCGTCCTGCAGCCGATCGCCGATGCGATCAAGCTGATGATCAAGGAAGACATCACGCCGGTGCGGGCCGACAAGTGGGTGTTCACCGCCGCGCCGATCATCTCGATGGTGCCGGCGCTGATCGTCTACGCGGTCATTCCGTTCGGTCCGACGGTCAGTCTCTTCGGACGCAAGGTTTCGCTCTACATCACCGACATCAACGTCGGCCTGCTGTATATCGTGTCGGTGGCGTCCGTCGGCGTGTACGGCATCATCCTGGCGGGCTATTCGTCGAACAGCAAGTACCCGCTGCTCGCGAGCCTGCGCGCGTCGGCGCAGCTGATCTCGTACGAAGTCGCCGTCACGCTGACGCTCGTCAGCGTCATCCTGATGGCCGGCTCGCTCAGCATGGTCGAAATCGTCAACGCGCAGTACAACCAGCACGTCTGGTTCGTCTTCGCGCAACCGTTCGCGTTCGTCCTCGTGCTGATCGGCGGGCTCGCGGAAACCAACCGCGCGCCGTTCGATCTGCCCGAGGCGGAGCAGGAGCTGACCGGCGGATTTCACACTGAATACAGCGGCATGCGCTTCGCGCTGTTCTTCCTCGCCGAATACGCGAACATGATCGTCGTCTCGTCGGTCGTGACGACGTTGTTCCTTGGAGGGTGGCTGCCGCCGTTCCCGAACGTCGGCGCGCTGCACTTGCTCTATTACGTACCGAGCTGGACCTGGTTCCTGATCAAGTCGTTTCTGTTCCTGTATCTCTTCATCTGGATTCGCGCCACGCTGCCGCGGTACCGCTACGACCAGCTGATGCGGCTCGGATGGAAGGTGCTCATCCCGCTGGCAATTCTGAATCTGGTGGTCACGGGAATCGTGAAGGTGATGCTCATGTGATTCGGGATTCGGGATTAGGGATTCGGCGAATCCCAAATCCGGAAGCCCAAATCCCCGACACCTATGGCGCAGGCTATCGCGTTTTACTTCATCGCCGCGTGCATCCTCGGGTTCGCCGTGCTGGTGGTCACCACGAGGGACACCGTGCACAGCGTTCTGTTCCTCGTGCTCGATTTCCTGTTCGTCGCCGCGCTGTACGTGCTCCTCGGCGCTCAATTCCTTGCGGCGATTCAGGTGCTCGTCTACGCTGGCGGCATCGTCGTCCTCTATCTGTTCGTCGTCATGCTCGTGAATCTGAAGCGGCCGCCGGAGGCGCACGAGGATCCGCATCGGCGCACCAAGCTCGGATTCGGCCTTGCCGCCGCCGTGTTGCTGGAGCTTGGCGCCATTGCCGTCTACGGCTCCGTCAATCCCGCCGCGCCGATGCCGGCGACGCCCGCGATTCCCGTCTCCGGCAACACCGAACAGGTCGGATGGCTGTTGTATACGAGCTACCTGATTCCGTTCGAAATCGCGTCGATGCTGCTGCTGGTCGCCATGATCGGCGCAATCGTGTTGGCCAAGAGAGAATTATGAATTGGATAATCGGGTAATTGGGTAATCGGGTCATTGATTGTTGATTGCCGGACTGCAGTCAATCCAGCAATCAATCGGTCAATCCACCAATCAATCACTCGATTACCCGATTATCCAATTACCCGATGTGGAAGACATGATTACTCCGGTTCATTACATGCTGCTCTCCGCGGCGCTCTTCATCATCGGCGTCGTCGGCGTGATGGTCCGCAAGAACATCATCATCATCTTCATGTCGATCGAGCTGATTCTGAATGCGGTGAACATCAACCTCGTTGCGTTCTCGGCGCAGCTGCAGAACGGCATCGGACAGGTGTTCGCGATTTTCGTCATCGCCGTCGCGGCCGCGGAGGCGGCCGTCGGCCTCGGGATCATCCTGGCGTTCTATCGAAACAAAGAGACGATCAACATCGACGAAATGAACCTCATGAGATCGTGAGCGCCCGCGGCTCGAGCGAGGCGCCGAAAGAAAATGAAGTATATCTGGCTGATTCCTCTGCTGCCCGGGCTGGGCGCGCTCGTCAACGGCGTCGTCGGCATCCGCGCGTTTTCGCGTAAGGCCTCGGGGCTGCTCGCGTGCGCGACGATGACGGTTGCGCTCGGGTTGTCGCTGGCGGCGTTCTGGCAGCTCCTCGCGCTGCCGACCGGCGCGCGGGCGTACGACGTGGTGATCGCGCAGTGGATTCCGAAAATCCCCCTCGCGACGCGCAACGGATTCGCCGCCTTCGAGGTGCCGTGGGGCTTCCGGCTCGATCCGCTGTCCGGAATGATGCTGCTCGTCGTCACCGGCATCGGGTTGCTGATTCACGTGTACTCGACGGCATACATGGCCGACGAGCCGCGCGGCGGCGTTGCGCGCTTCTTCTGTTACCTGAATCTGTTTTGCTTCTTCATGCTCATGCTCGTCCTGGGAAACAACTTCCTGGTGATGTTCGTCGGCTGGGAAGGCGTGGGCCTCTGCTCCTACCTTCTGATCGGGTACTGGTACGAAAAGAAGAGCGCGGCCGACGCAGGCAAGAAGGCGTTCATCACCAACCGCATCGGCGACTGGGGCTTCGTCCTCGGCGTATTCCTCGTTTATTACACGTTCGGCACCTTCGACTTCCGCGCGGTACAGAACGCGGCGGCGGCGATGCCGATCGAGACGCATTTCGGCGTGCTGTCGGCGATCTGCCTGCTGCTGTTCGTCGGCGCGATCGGCAAGAGCGCGCAGATTCCTTTGTACGTATGGCTGCCGGACGCGATGGAAGGTCCGACGCCGGTCTCCGCGCTGATTCACGCTGCGACGATGGTCACGGCCGGCGTGTACATGGTGGGACGCAACGCCGTGCTCTTCTCGCACGCGCCGATGGTGATGGAGATCGTGGCGATCGTCGGCGTGCTGACGGCGCTGATGGCCGCGTCGATCGGCCTCGTGCAGTACGACATCAAGCGCGTGCTGGCGTACTCGACCGTCTCGCAGCTCGGGTACATGTTCACCGCGATGGGCGTCGGCGCGTTTTCAGCCGGCGCATTCCACCTGATGACGCACGCGTTTTTCAAGGCGCTCCTCTTCCTCGGCAGCGGGTCGGTGATCCACGCGGTGGCCGGCGAACAGGACATGCGGCACATGGGGGGCCTGAAGAAATATCAGCCGGTGACGTTCGCGACCATGATGATCGGGACGCTGTCGATCGCCGGCATCGTTCCGTTGGCAGGGTTCTTCAGCAAAGACGAGATCCTGTCTCGCGCGTTTCTCGCGAACAAGGCGGTGTGGGTCATCGCGGTCATCACCGCGTTCATGACCGCGTTCTACATGTTCCGTCTGATGTCGATGACGTTCTTCGGCAACTATCGCGGACCGGCGTGGGAGACGACGGGTCACGGCGCGGCAGCCCTTGCCGCGACGCACGGCGTGAAGCATCCGGCCGATCCGCACGCGCACGGCAGGGCGCAGCGGTCGGATCACGAGGTGACTCACGGTCCGGCGGAGCCGCATGACGAGACCGGCAAGGATGATCACGCCCACGCACAGGGTCATGGCCCATGGCACGGGCCCCACGAGTCGCCGGCAGCGATGACCTATCCGCTGCAGGCGCTCGCCATCGGCGCGATCATCGCCGGCTTCGTCGGCATCCCCGCCGCGCTCGGCGGCGGCAACACGATCGAAAAGTTCCTCGAACCGAGCTTCACGGCTGCGGCGGCGAGCGAGACCGCCGGGGCAGAGGTGCGGCCGAGAACGGACGCCACCGAAGAGCACGAAACCGCGCACGTTTCAGCCGCAGTCGAAATCGGGCTGATGGCGTTCTCGGTCCTGGTCGCGCTCGCCGGGATCTCGCTCGCCTACAAGGTCTACGTGACGAGCCCGGAGATCTCGGAGCAGCTGGCCGAGCGGTGGGCCGGCGCGCACCGCCTCCTGTTGAACAAGTACTACGTCGACGAGTTGTACAACGGAACCATCATCGCGGGCACGATGGCGGGCGGGCGCAAGCTCTGGACGTTCGATCGGAACGTCGTCGACGGCGCGGTCAACGGCACGAGCTGGTTGACCGTGATCAGTTCGTGGTTCTCGGGTCTGACCGACCGCACGGTGGTCGACGGCCTCGTGAACTTCATCGGCTGGATCGTGCAGGAGGGCAGCCTGTTGTTCCGGCGGTTCCAGACGGGTCTGGTGCAGAACTACGCGCTGCTGATGCTGTTCGGGATTTTCGCGTTCGTGAGTATCTATTTGTTCGTTCGATGAGGATAGAACGCAGATATCGCCGAAAACGTCTATGAATCACTATCTCTCGCTGATTCTCTTCGAGCCGCTGGTGGGCGCGCTCGTGCTGTTGCTCGTCAACAAGCGCAACGAGGACGCCATCCGGTGGATCGCCAACGTCACCGCGCTCGTCGGGTTCGTCATCTCGATGCCGCTCTGGTTCTGGTACAACCCGTCGAGCGCCGATTTTCAGCTCGTCGAGCGCGCGCCGTGGATTCCCTCGGTCGGGGCGGAATACTTCCTCGGCGTCGACGGCCTCAGCGTCCTGCTGATTCTGCTGACGACGATGATGGGATCGATCGCCGTGCTCTCCTCCTGGACCGCGATTACCGATCGTGTGAAGGAGTTCTACATCTTCCTGCTCGTGCTGCAGACGGGGATGCTCGGCGCCTTCATGTCGCTCGACTTCCTGCTGTTCTTCCTGTTCTGGGAAGTGATGCTCGTCCCGATGTACTTCCTCATCGGCATCTGGGGCAGCGATCGCCGTCTGTACTCGGCCATCAAGTTCTTCCTGTATACGCTGGTCGGCAGCGTGGTGATGCTGCTCGGTATCCTGGCGCTCTACTTCCACAATCACACGGTCACCGGCGTGTACTCGTTCGACGTCACGCAGTACCACAAGCTTGCGGTGCCGTTCAACCTGCAATGGTGGGTCTTCCTTGCCTTCTTCCTCGGCTTCGCGATCAAGGTGCCGATGTTCCCGTTCCACACGTGGCTGCCCGACGCGCATACCGACGCGCCAACGGCCGGGTCGGTCATCCTGGCGGCTGTGCTCCTGAAGATGGGGACGTACGGATTCCTGCGCTTCTCGCTGCCGATCCTTCCTGACGCATCGAGGCATTTCGTCCCGATGATCGTCGTCCTGTCGGTCATCGGCATCGTGTACGGGGCGCTCGTCGCGCTCGCGCAGAAGGATTGGAAGCGGCTCGTGGCGTACTCGTCGGTCAGCCACATGGCGATGGTGATGCTCGGGATGTTCGCGCTCAATCCCGTCGGCATCACCGGCAGCATCGTCCAGCAGCTGAATCACGGCATCTCGACCGGCGCGCTCTTCCTGATCGTCGGCATCGTCTACGAGCGGCGGCACACGCGCGAGATCTCGGAATACGGCGGCTTGTCGAAGGTGATGCCGGTGTACGCCGCGGTGTTTCTCATCATGACGATGTCGTCGATCGGGCTGCCGACGCTGAATGGCTTCATCGGCGAGTTCCTGATCCTGCAAGGCGTGTTCGTCGCCAGCAAAGCGTGGGCGGCCTTCGCGGCGAGCGGCGTGGTGCTCGGCGCGGCGTATATGCTGTACCTCTATCAGAGGACGATGTTCGGCAAGGTGGAGAACCCGAAGAACGAGCGGCTGACGGATCTGTCGAACCGCGAGTTCGCGACGTTCGCGCCGCTCATCGTCCTCGCCGTGTGGATCGGTTTGTACCCCGCGCCGTTCCTGCGCCGCCTCGAGACGTCCGTGCAGCACATCATGACGCGCGTCGACTCGCAGTACGCGCAGGCGTACGCCGACTGCGGCGCCGGCGCGCCGACGGCCGCGCAGATTGCGGCGAATCCTGCGGCGAAGTTCATGGCGTCGATGCCGTGCGATGCGAATGGCAATCCGTTGCCCGAGAAGAAGTAGATGCCCGCCGGGATTTCGACGAGCGATTTCTATTACATCCTTCCGGAGCTGGTGCTGACCGCCGGCGCGCTCGTCGTCCTGATCGCCGACGTGCTGCTGCCGAAGGATCGGCGCGCGGCGCTGTCGTGGGTCACGCTGATCGCGCTCGGCGCAACGCTCGCATCGCTCGCGCCGTTCGCGTCGACGCGCGTCGAGATCGCGCACGGTCTGATCGCCGTCGATCGGTTCGCGCTCTTCTTCAAGATCCTCTTCCTCGTGGCCGCCGCGATCACCGTGCTGATGTCGGTCCGCTATCTCGAGGTCGAGGGCGCGTCCCCCGGCGAGTACTACTTCCTCATCCTGTGCGCCACGCTCGGCATGATGATCATGGCGGGCGGCATCGACCTCGTCACGATCTTCATCGGCCTCGAGACGATGGCCGTGTCGTTCTACATCCTGGCGGGCTTCATCAAGCCGAGCCAGCGATCGAACGAAGCGGCGGTGAAGTACTTCCTGCTCGGCGCCTTCTCGCTCGGCATCCTGCTGTACGGCATGTCGCTGATGTACGGGCTCTCGGGCACGACCAACCTGCGCGTGATGGCGACGCGGTTCGCCGGTCAGGAGCAGAATCCGCTGCTCGTGCTCGCCGTCATCCTCGTCGTCGCCGGCGTCGGCTTCAAGATCGCGGCGGTGCCGTTCCACATGTGGGCGCCCGATGTGTACGAAGGGGCGCCGACGCCGATTACCGCGTTCCTCTCGGTCGGGTCCAAGGCGGCGTCGTTCGCGATGCTGCTGCGCATCTTCGTCGAGGGGCTGCCGGCGATGAGCGGCGACTGGCGGCTGCTGTTCTACGTGCTGTCAATCGTCACGATGACCGTCGGCAACTTCGCCGCGGTCACGCAGTCGAATCTGAAGCGGATGCTGGCGTACTCGTCGATCGCGCACGCGGGTTACGTCCTCATCGGCGTCGTCGCCGGCACGGCGCGCGGGGTCACGGCGACGCTGATCTACCTGCTCGTGTACTCCTTCATGCAGCTCGGCGCCTTTGCCGTCATCGTCCTGCTGCGCCGCGAGGACGTCGTCGGCGACGAGCTGAAGGACTTCAGCGGGCTTCATGTCCGGAATCCGTTCGCCGCCTTCGCGATGCTGCTGTTCATGCTGTCGCTCGGCGGTATCCCGCCGACGGCCGGCTTCATGGGCAAGTTCTGGCTCTTCAGCTCGGCGATCGACGCCGGCTACTACTGGCTCGCGGTGATCGGCGTCCTCAACAGCGCCGTCTCCCTCTACTACTACGTGCGCGTCGTCGTCTTCATGTACTTGAAGAAGGAAACGATCGGCTCGGAGCCGAAAGCGACGCCGGCGCTCGCGGTCACGCTGGCGATCGCCGTCGCAGCGACGCTGATCCTCGGCGTCTATCCGCGCCTGCTGTTCGAGGTGGCCGAAGCGTCGGCCCGGACACTCGGCATGGTGCCCATCACCACTGCACTTCGCTAAACCGCTTTTTGCCGGTTTTCTTCTTCGTGTCTTCGCGTTTTCGTGGTTGCATTTGAGGCGGAATGGCATTCTTCCGCCCGTCCGACGCGAACATGCTCCGTACCGCCTGGGAGCTGAGCGCCGGACTGCTTTCCTTCATCGTCGCGATTGCGATCGGATGGTGGTTCGGGCGCACGCTGGACGGCTGGCTCGGCACCGCGCCGCTCCTGACGTGGATCTTCTCGCTGTTCGGCTTCGCGGCGGGCGTCCTGAACGTGTATCGAACGGTGTCGCGTGCGCTGCGTCAGGACGGATCCTCGTCCCGCTCGTGATTGAACCGGATCCGATGCTGCGGCGGATCGAACGCCGCGCGATGCTGTCGTGCGCGATCATGGCGCTCGGCGCCTGGGCGATCGCGCGGGGCCGCGTCGACGCGCCGCTTGGCGTGCTCGGCGGCGGCGCGCTCGTCTGGATTTCCTACCGCGGCATCAAGAGCGGCGTCGATGCGCTGGGCGACCGGACGACGAGCCGCGTGCGCGTCGCCGTCGGGCTGGTGAAGTTTTTCACAAGATACGGTATACTCGCCGTCGCTGCGTACGTGATAATGGCGCGTTTGCGCATGCCCCCGTTGGCGGTCTTCGGAGGCGCGTCCTCGCTGGTCGTCGCAGTCATGATCGAGGCCTTTCGGAAAAAACCCCCGCACAACGTTGACTGAGCGGAAGGTCGTGGGAGCTCGGGCCCCACGCACGAAGTGAAATGGAAAAACTCGAGCACGATCTCTGGATCGTCCAGGCGGCCAATGCTGCGTTCGGCCCGATGGCGCGCGCGCTCCTGCGCGCACTGGGCCGTCCCGCCGGTCCAGGCAACGTCATTCCCGATTACCTCGTCATGGCGGCGGTCATCGTGCTCTTCTGGACCGTCATCTGTCTCATCGTGCGCCGCAGCCTCAGCGTGGACAACCCCGGCAAGCTGCAGGTGCTGATCGAGGACGGCGTCGCGGCGGCGCGCGGCGTGCTGCACGATTACGTCGGCCACAAAGGGCCGCGCTACCTCGCAATCGTCGCGACGATGTTCGTCTTCATCCTGACGGGAAACCTGATGGGGCTGGTGCCCGGACTGAAATCGCCGACGGCGAACATCAACGTGACGCTCGGCTGTGCGCTGACGGTCTCCGTCTACTATCACCTGCAGGGCGTGAAAGAGCAGGGCATCGGTCCGTACCTGAAACATTTCGCGGCGCCGCCCGGCGCCCCGATCTTCCTCGCGCCGATCATGCTGCCGATCGAAATCATCAGCCACCTGTCGCGCGTGCTGTCGCTGTCGCTCCGGCTGTTCGGCAACATCTTCGGCGAAGATCTCGTGATCCTCATCCTCTTCAGCATCATTCCGTTCCTCGTCCCGCTGCCGATGATGTTCCTCGGCCTCGTCACGGCGTCGCTGCAGGCGTTCATCTTCGTGCTGCTGACGACGATCTATCTGGGCGGAGCGGTGGCCACCGAGCACGAGCATCACGAGCACGGGGAGATGATCGCGGGGGAAGTTTGAAATTTCAGATTGCAGATTTTTGATTTCAGATTGACGCCGCGGGGGGCTCCGCGCGCAAAGTAAGTAACGGAGGCGCTGTGAGTAAACGCTGTTTTGTCATTGTGGCTGTATTCGTGATCGCGCTCGGACTGGTGTCGCCGCTGCACGCGCAGGAAGCGGCCGCCCGCGCGAACACGTCGACGGTGGCTCAGTGGTCGATTATCACCGCGGGCTTCGCGCTCGCCTTCGCGGCGGCGTTCGGCGCGCTCGGGCAGGCCAAGGGTCTCAGCGCGGCCGTTGAAGGCATCGCGCGCAATCCGAGCGCGGCAGGCGAGATTCGCGGCAACCTGATTCTCGGCCTCGTGCTCATCGAGTCGCTCGTCATTTACGTGCTGCTGATCTCGCTGATCTTGTTCTTCGTGAAACCGTTCTAAGACTGGGCAGGAGAGCCACGACGGGCGGGAAGGGCAGGAAAGCCTCGTTTCCGCCCTCCTGCCTTTTCCGCCCCTCCTGCCGATTCCTCCCCTCCTGCCCATCCCGCCGGTCTCCAATCCAATTGTTTGTTCGCGCCCGACGAGCGTCCCTTTTGCGACCTCTTTCTATAGCGTCGTTCTCCGGTTTCGGATGCTAAGCTCCCCGTTTCAGGCCATTTTTGCCAGGGTTCAGGAGGAGCGTTCCATGAAGCGTTGGATCCACATCGTCGCCGTGGTCCTGGCGTGTCTGTTCGCGTCGTCTTCCGCGTTTGCGCAAGGCGGCGGTGCCAGCACGACGGGATCCATCAACGGCAAAGTTGCGGATAGCAGCGGCGCCGTGCTGCCGGGCGTCACCGTGACAGCGTCCAGCCCGTCGTTGATGGGTGTGCAGACGGCCGTCAGCGATACCAGCGGCAATTACCGGTTTCCGGCGCTGCCGCCCGGCAGCTATACGGTGACCTTCGATTTACCCGGGTTCAACACGCTCAAGCGCGAGAACATTCAAATCGCGATGGGCTTCACGGCGACGGTGAACGTCGAGCTCGCCGTCGCCTCGCTGCAGGAAACCGTCACCGTGACCGGCGATTCGCCGGTGATCGACACGTCGAACACCCGCGTGCAGCAGAACTTCAAGCTCGAGGCGCTGCAGGAGATTCCCAACGCCCGCGACATGTGGTCGCTGCTCGCGGTGACGCCGGCCGTGCAGATGTCGCGCATCGACGTGGGCGGCAACCGCGCGGGAACGCAGACCGGTTACACGGCGTACGGCTACAGCGGTCAGAACCGCGTGCTCGTCGAGGGGATCAACACGACTGAAGGTACCAGCGGCGCCGGCTTCTACTTCGACTACGGATCGTTCGAGGAAGTCTTCCTCGGCAC
>Ga0209474_10000027_pt1 | contig 165608 bp, 141 predicted proteins | sample GraSoiAngelo_145_FD_185902 | JGI IMG/M metagenome (GOLD analysis project Ga0209474, IMG submission 185902) | Grasslands soil microbial communities from the Angelo Coastal Reserve, California, USA - 14_1009_05_20cm (SPAdes) (version 2) | ecosystem: Environmental > Terrestrial > Soil >... | reverse complement strand
CTCGTGCATGAACAGGAACGCGGCCGTGCCGCCGAGACTCGCGAAGAGCGGCGTGCCGGCGACGGCGGCCGCGACGATGATCGCGAAGCCGAGCGGGAGCGGCGCGCCTTCGATGAGCGAAGGCGCGCGGATGAAGAGGATGCCGGCGAGGATGCCGAGCGCGGCGAGTGAGCGATCGAGCCACGGCGAGGCGCGCTCGCCTGAAAGGCTTCCGCCTTCGCTCGCGGAGCGAGCTTCGGCGGAGGCGGGCGCGCTCCCTGAAGCGCTGCGCTCGCCTGAAAGGCTCGCGCTACTGGTGCGCCAGACGAGGCGCGCGGCGATGATCGCGAACGAGATCGGCAGGACGATCTGCGCGATCCAGGTCGGGATGCCGGCGCCGATGTTCGTGCCCGCCTCGCGCTCGATCGCGGCCATCTGCCACCCGCCCCACGCGAGGACGATCGCCGAGCAGGCGCCGAATGCCGCGGCGACGATGTCGGCCGCGCGCCGCCACAGTCCCTGCGGGATGAAGGTGCCGGTGGCGAGCGCCAGCAGCTTCCCTTCGCGCGCGGCGATCGCGGCGCCCAGAAATCCGACCCAGAGCGTGAGGTGTTGAACGACGGGACCGGAAGCCGGAATACCACGGCCAAAGAATCTTCGCGAGACGATCTCGGCAATCGGCAGCACCGCCATCACCAGCAGCGCCAGCGAGCCGGTGAGATCCTCGACGATTGCGAGGCGGCGGATCACTGCCCGGCGGGCTTGCGCTGCCGGCGGAATTCTTCTCTGGCTTTATTGGCGAGATCGTAGATGTCGGCCGGCACCATTTCACCGCGCATCGTCTTGCCGAGGCTGTCGAGCTCGGTGCGCCACTCGGGGCCGGTCGCCTTCGTCACGGTGAGTCCCTGCTTCGTCATCATCTCGATCGACGACTGATCCTGCTTCGGCACGTCGACGCGGAGGCGCTGTTCGACGGCATCCGCGGCGGCGAGCAGCTTCGGCTTGTCGGCGTCCGGAATGGTCTTCCACGTTTTGGTCGTGATCACGCTGGCGCCGACGATCGGCGCCAGGCCGATGTCGAGCATGTACGGCGTCTGGCGATACCACTGGAACATCAGCGCGGCGAGCGGCGGCGTCGGCAGCCCTTCGATCATGCCGGTGGTCAATCCCGTCATGATGTCGGTCATCGCCATCGCGCGCGGCTCGAAGCCGTTCGATTTGAACCACTGCACCATGCGGTCGTTGCCCGCTGACGTCCAGAGCTTCACCTTCTTCAGGTCGTCGACCGTCTGCACCGGCTTCTTCGTGAACACCTGCGTCCAGCCGCCGTGGCCCCAGTTGAGGAGCACGAACCCCTTCGGCTCGATCCGCTTGCGGATCACCGGCGTCAGCTTGTCGGTGACGTAGTTCAACTCGTCGTACGAATCGAAGAAGAACGGGATGTCGAAGACGTTGAACGCGGAGTCGATTGTGCCGAGGCCGACGGCCGTGAACGCCGCCGCCTGCAGCGCGTCGAGCCGCATCTTGCGCAGCACCGTCGACTCGTCGCCCTGCGATCCGCCGCCGTACACCGTGACTGTGACACGGCCGTCCGTCGCCTGCTTCCAATCCTCCGCCATCTGCTTCAGGTTCTTGTCCCAGATGGATGCCTCGGGGACGACGGTGGCGAGCTTGATTGGCGCCTGGGCGATCGGGAAGGCGGTCACCGACAAGAACACAGCGACCGTAACGAGCAAACGCAGAGATCGCGGTGGGGCGGCCCTTTCAGGGCGGCCAACCGGCAGGCGGGCCTGAAAGGCCCGCCCTACTGCTTGATCCGTTTGGCGGACCATTCCATTTGTCCCATGCCCGCGACGTCGGCCTTGCCGTTGACGATCGTATCGCCGTCGAGATCGCCGGTCATCGCGACGTTCATCGCGCCCTGCGGCGTCTGCGCGACCATCGTGAGCGTGATGACTCTTCCGTCGAGCGATCCGCTGACGGGCACTTCACCCATCGGACTGCCGAAGGTGCCCGACAGCTTGCCGCCTTCGTCGGTCAGCGTCGCGGTGGCTGGAAGATCGCCGCCCGGCGTCTTGATCGTCACGTCCCATTTGCCGCCGATGCCGGCCACGCTCGACGTCGCGTTCGACGTGGTTGTCGCCGGCGCGGTCGTGTCGGGCGCCCTCGTCGTCGTGGCCGCCGACGTTTCCGCGCTGCGCTTCGCGGTCCAGTCGCCTTCGCCAAAGCCGCCGAATTCGGCCTTGCCCTCGATCGTCGTCTCCTTCACCTTGCCGGTCATCGTGATGTCGAGCGGCGTGCCCTGAATCGGCACCGTGAACGAGAACTTCAAATCGTCGGCGACGACCGAACCGTTCTGAAACGGCAGCTCGCCGGCCTGTCCCTTGAGGACGCCGGACAGCTTCTCGCCGTCCTGCTTGAAGGTGACGTGAATCGTGTTCGCGCCCTGCGGCGAATTGATCGTCACGTCCCAGTCGCCCGTCACGTTGGTCTGCGCGAACCCCGGAGCGGCGGCGAGCAGAAATATCCCGATGAGCACCCGTACCTTCATGCTGTTCTCCTAATTGTCCGCCGTGCGCCGCGCCGTGAGCGGCCCCTCGCCGACGTCGCCGATTTTCGCCGTCCCGGTAATCGTGTCGCCCGACAACTTGCCCTTCATCGTGATTTCCATCAGCTTGCCATCTTCCGGTACCGACCACGACACGCTCACCTGATCGCCGGTGAGACGGCCCTCGAGCGGGAACTCGCCGTCCTCGTTGACGACGGCGCCGGTCAGCTTCGTGCCGGTTTGTTTGATGTACATGCTGACCGTTCGGGTCCCGGTCGGGACGACGAACGCCACGCGCCATTCGCCGGCCGCGGTCGGTTCCGCGCCGCGAGGCGCGGCCGCCGCCGCGAGGCAAACTGCCAGAATCAGAGCTGTTGTGCGCATCATGAGGGGACCGTCAATTCTACTTCCGATCGGGCACGGGCTGCCGGCCGAACACCGAGGTGAGCGCGAGGGTTCGCACGAGGCGGCGAGCGGCCGAAAACGGGACGCCGTTCGACGCGGCGAGTCGCGCGACGATGAGGCGATCGTCGACCAGGTCGATGCCCGCCCTCACCCGATCGCACGCAGCCACCGCTTCCTGCAGACGCTCGGCGACCTCGCGCGACGCCTCTTCGTGCCACACGAGCGCCGTCGAGAGGTAGTCGACGCCGCCGGCCACCCATGGGCGACGCACCCGGTCCGTCTCGGCGCCGACGCGGTATCGCTCGAGATACATGAGCCGATCGTCCGCGCGCAGACCGAGCTCGTGCGCGAGATCGCGACATTGCCACGACTCGCCGCGCGCGACGCGGCCCGACATCAACGCGTCGCTCCAGTACAGCCGGGCACCGCCGGCGATGCGAATGTCGTAATGCTGCGCGAGCCGCGCGCCCGCGAACGGAATGACCGGATCCCAATGGCAATGCAGCTCGCCATCGTCGTCGACGCAGTACTCGTGATCGAGGCGCGCCGCGGCGGACGTGGTGGACGGATGCACCTGCAGCGCCGCCTGCGACGTCAACACGACGCGCGCGCCGCTCGCGACGTGAATCGACTGCCGTATGGCGTCACCCCCGAAAATGCCTGGGCCGGAGCAAACGAGAATCAAATACGCCGCGTCGTCGATCTCGAAGCTGGCGCCGATCCGCAGCGGCGGCTCGGCATACGCGTGCGCGATCACCGTGCGGGCGCCGCGACGCTCGAAGCGCAGCTCCAGGCGCGCTTTACGGCCGATCGCGGACGGTGCGCGATCATCGCGTAGCGCGAGCCGTTCAGGCGAGCGATCGGCCGCGCTCGGCTGAAAGCCTCGCGCTACGTTTCGTAGAAGAGCTCGTGCTGGATCCACCCGATGACGTCCCGCAGGCCCTCGCCGCGCTTGAGATTGGTGAAGACGAACGGACGATCGCCGCGCATCGTCCTCGAGTCGCGCGCCATGACATCGAGATCGGCGCCGACGTGCGGGGCGAGATCGATCTTGTTGATGACGAGCAGATCCGATCGCGTCACGCCGGGGCCGCCCTTGCGCGGAATCTTGTCGCCGCCGGAGACGTCGATGACGTAGATCGACGCGTCGACGAGCTCGGGGCTGAAGCTCGCGGCGAGGTTGTCGCCGCCGCTCTCGAGGAAGATGACGTCGAGATCGCGATGACGTCCCGTCATCTCGTCGATCGCCTCGAAGTTCATCGACGCGTCCTCGCGGATCGCGGTGTGCGGGCAGCCGCCGGTCTGTACGCCGATGATGCGATCGGCCGAGAGCGCCTCGCTCCTGACGAGGAACTCCATGTCTTCGCGCGTGAAGATGTCGTTGGTGATCACGCCGAGCCGGTACCGATCGCGCATCGATTTGCAGAGGCAGTCGACGAGGGCGGTCTTCCCCGAGCCCACCGGTCCACCGATTCCGATTCTGATCGGTTTCCGCATTGTCAACCTATACACCACGGAGGATGCGGAGGACGCGGACTCCGTGTCCTCCGTGATGGAGAGCCTGCCGCTCACGATCGAAACAATCGTGAATGCAGATATTGCTGCGTCATCGCGGCGATGTCCATCGCGGGCGTGAACGACTCCGGCGGCGCGTCGCGCGCGATCAGCGCATCGACGGCGGCCGGCAGGCGTTCGACCAGACGCGCGAGCAGGACGTGCGCATCGGTCTGTCCGACCGGCATCAACCGCATGCCGGCCGACACGGTCGACGCGAGCCGCGTGTAGGCGAACGCTTCGACTGTGCTGCGTCGATCCACGTCCGCGCTGGCGGAAGCAGACGCAAACGCCACGGGAAGCGCCGGAGCGATCTCGCCGTCGCGCGCCATCGACAGGACGTGCTCGTTGCGCGAATCGGGGTACAGCGCCTGCCACGTCGTCAGCAGCCGCAGCCCCATCGCACGCGTCGATCGCCGCGCCGATGCGGACGGCCGCAGCGCGACCACTTCGCGATCGAGCAGCGTGAGCGTCTGCCAGTCGCGCTGGTGAAACGCCGTCCATGCCTGCCACACGGTCGGCCCTTCGAGTCGGCCGATCGCTTCGTCGAGACACGTATCGAGCCACGCGCGCAAAAGTGACGCTGCGGCAGCATCCGGCCGGATTCCGTCGCGCCCGGCCGCGGCCGCCTCGAGCCCGTCGGAGTGCGCAAATCCTCCGATTGGAAACAGCGAGTCGCAGAGATGCAGCAGCTTCACGATCAATGGTGGTGTCCACTCGTCGTCGCAACCGGCGTGAACGGACGGACCGCGCGTGAGTACGGCATGCGGTGCTGCTGCAGCAGCTGCTCGACGCCCGGGACGTCGGGACACACGAGCGAGCCGTTCCCGATCATGATCGGCTGATGCCGGTTCCCGATGTGATACGCGAACAGCGCCGACTCCGCCTCGCCTCGCGGCGAGATGACGAACACCGGCTCGGGCTTCTCGACAATCGACACGACCAGGCGCTCCGCGTCGAGCACGAAGCAGTCGCCGGACCGCAGGACGGTGCCACGCGGCAGGGAGGCGCCGAACTCGACGCCGCCATCGGTTCTTCGTCGTCCGTGCACGTGCGTGCGCTCTTCCCATCCGAGCGTGATCGCGTCGCGCCCGAACCCGCCGCACGAATCGGGCAGATCGCACTCGCGGACGACGCGTTCGACGATGGTCATTATCTTATTCGCGTGGGGCCCCACCCCCACGCGCTGACGCCCTCGCGCCGTGGCGCTCGGGCGTATCTAGAACAAAGCGTCTCAGACTGTGGCGCCAGTCCCACGCGCTGACGCGAATCGACCGTCTCAGAACAAAAAATACCTCTGCGCGAGCGGCAGCACATCTGCCGGTTCGCACGTGAGCAGCTCGCCGTCGGCGCGGACTTCGTACGTCTCGGGATTGACTTCGATCCTGGGCGTCGCGTCGTTCAGCACGAGGTCCTTCTTCGTCAACGTACGACAACCGCGCACCGCAACGGCGGGGCGCGCGAGGCCGTCGAGCGCGCCGCCGGCAAGTCCGGCCTGACTGACGAAGTGGACGCTGCACGTGTCGAGCGCGGCGCCGTAGCCGCCGAACATCGGGCGGGCGATGACCGGCTGCGGCGTCGGGATCGACGCGTTGCCGTCGCCCATCATCGCGCCGGCGATGAACCCGCCTTTGATGACGACCTCCGGCTTGACGCCGAAGAACGCCGGCTTCCACAGTACGAGATCGGCGAGCTTGCCGACCGCGATCGATCCGACCTCGGACGCGATGCCGTGGGCGATCGCGGGATTGATCGTGTACTTCGCGATGTAGCGCCGCACGCGCAGGTTGTCGCTGCCGTCTCTCTCGCCGGCCAGCCGTCCGCGCTGCCGCTTCATCTTGTCGGCGGTCTGCCACGTCCGGCAAATCACTTCGCCGATGCGCCCCATCGCCTGCGAGTCCGACGACATCATGCTGAGCGCGCCCAGGTCGTGGAGCACGTCCTCGGCCGCGATCGTCTCCGGCCGGATGCGCGAGTCGGCGAACGCGACGTCCTCGGGCACCTGCGGCGACAGGTGGTGACAGACCATCAGCATGTCGAGATGCTCGTCGAGCGTGTTCCGCGTGAACGGCATCGTCGGATTCGTCGACGAGGGCAGGACGTTCGGCTCGCCGCACAATCGGATGATGTCGGGCGCGTGCCCGCCGCCGGCGCCTTCGGTGTGATACGTGTGGATGGTCCGCCCGCGAAACGCGGCAATCGTATCCTCGACGAATCCCGCCTCGTTCAGCGTGTCGGTGTGAATCGCGACCTGCACGTCGTACTCGTCGGCAACGGTGAGGCACTGGTCGATCGCCGCCGGAGTCGTCCCCCAGTCCTCGTGCAGCTTGAGCCCGAGGGCACCGGCGCGAATCTGCTCTCCGAGCGCCTGCGGCTGCGACGCGTTCCCTTTGCCGAGGAAGCCGAAGTTGAGCGGAAACGCCTCGACCGATTCGTACATTCGCCGGATGTTCCATGCGCCCGGCGTGCAGGTCGTCGCCTTCGTGCCGGTCGCGGGCCCGGTGCCGCCGCCGATCAGCGTCGTGACCCCCGAGTGGAACGCGTCCGGAATCTGGTTCGGCGAGATGAAGTGGATGTGCGTGTCGATCGCGCCGGCGGTCAGGATGTGTCCTTCGCCCGCGAGCACTTCCGTCGACGCGCCAATCTCGAGGCCGCGCGTCACGCCGTCCATCACACCGGGATTTCCGGACTTGCCGATTGCGGCGATCCGGCCGTCGCGGATGCCGACGTCCGCCTTGCGGATCCCGGCGGCGTCGACGATGACGACGTTCGTGATGACGAGATCCGGCGCACCGGTCGCGCGGCTGGCCGACGGCGACTGGCCCATGCCGTCGCGAATCACTTTGCCGCCGCCGAATTTCGCTTCGTCGCCGTAGACCGCCGCGTCGTGCTCGATCTCGATGATGAGGTCGGTATCGGCGAGGCGGATCCGGTCGCCGGCGGTCGGTCCGTAGTGGTCGGCGTAGATGCGGCGGCCTATCTTCATCGAACGAAACCCTTGAACGCGACGAGCGCATCAGCCTTCACGCGCTCGTCGTCGAGCCGCCCTTCGACGAGGCGATTGAGCCCGGCGACGTCGCGCGTGCCGCCGATCGCGACGAGCGCCACTTCGCGCGTGTCACCGGGCTCGAAGCGGACCGCCGTTCCTGCAGGAACGTCGAGCCGCATGCCGTACGCCGCCTGGCGATCGAATGACAGCCAGCGATTCACTTCGAAGAAGTGGAAGTGCGAGCCGACCTGGATCGGCCGGTCGCCGCGGTTGCTCACCTCGATCCGGCGGGTCGCGCGCCCGGCGTTCAACTCGATCGGATCCGATTTGAGGAAGTATTCGCCTGGGATCATTTGGTTTACCAAAGAACAAAACCACCGAGACACAGAGACACGGAGAATTTTTTCAGAGGCTCGACGCGGCGCCGCGTCGAGGCCACATCGATACTTCTCCGGAATTTCTCTGTGTCTGTGTGGTTAAGAAGATCTCTCTGTGTCCTGTGTCAACTCCGTGTTCTCGTCATCGAATCGGTTGATGAATCGTCACGAGCTTCGTTCCGTCAGGGAACGTGCCCTCTACCTGGATTTCCGGAATCATCCCCGCGACGCCTTCCATCACCGCATCGGCCGGAAGAATCGTCGGGCCGGCGCTCATGATCTCCGCGACCGATCGGCCGTCGCGAATCATCTCCAGAATTTCCGAGGTGATGAGCGCGACGGCTTCGGGATGATTGAGCTTGAGGCCGCGCGCGCGGCGTTTCCGGGCGACCTCGCCGGCGGAAAAGATCAGCAGCTTGTCGATTTCACGGGGGGTCAGGTGCACGGCCGTCTCCGAAGCCCGGAATGATACTACCGCTCGGCTGAAAGCCTCGCGCTACGCCGTCGCACGAGCCTCGCGCTACGCCGTCGCACGACCCTCGCGCTACGCCGTCGCAGGAGCCTCGCGCTACGCCGTCGCAGGAGCCTCGGCTGAAAGCCTCGCGCTGCACCTGTGTCTGTAGCGCGAGCCTTTCAGGCGAGCGTGGTCGCTGCGGTATCATCACCGCCATGTCATCGCGTCATCGTTCGTGGCCGATCCTCCTCGCCGTCGCGTGCGCCTGCTGCGCGGGCGGCACGAACAAGTCGGACGAGCGCCCGCCCGCCGCGCCGGCGCCGCCCGCCGCACCCGCGCCACCCGCCGTGACGCCCAAGCTCCGCGTGTACGTGACGAACGAGATGTCGGGCGACCTGACGGTGATCAACGGCGAGTCGCAGACGGTCATCGGCACGTACAAGCTTGGCAAGCGGCCGCGCGGCATTCAGGTGAGCCCCGACGGGAAATCGCTGTACGTCGCGTTGAGCGGATCGCCGAACGCCGGGCCCGGCGTCGATCCGAAGACGCTGCCGCCGCCCGATCGCGCCGCCGACGGGATTGGCGAGGTGGACGCGGACACCTATCAGCTCAAACGGGTCATCCATGCGGGCGCCGACCCCGAGCAGTTGGCGATCAGCCGCGACGGCAAGCGGATGTACGTGGCCAACGAAGACGCCGCGCAGGCGAGCGTCGTCGATCTGGAGTCGGGCGCCATCGTGACGACCGTGAAGATCGGCGAGGAACCCGAAGGCGTCAGCATTCGCCCGGACGGCAAGGTCGTCTACGTGACGAGCGAGGAGGACAGCGCGGTGTTCGCGATCGACGCCGCAACGAACAAACTGCTCAAGCGCATCCCGGCCGGTCATCGTCCGCGCGGCATCGGCTTCCTGCCCGACGGCTCGCGCGCGTACGTGACGCTCGAGAACGACGGCGCGCTGGCGCTCATCGACGCGAAGCAGCACAGATTCCTGAAGCTCGTCGAGCTCAAGGGTCAGGGCAACACGCCGAAGCCGCGCCCGATGGGCATCGCGGTTCACCCCGACGGCTCGGTCGTGTATGTGACGACCGGATCGTTCGGCAAGTTGTTCCTGCTCGATCCGAAAACGAACACGGCGACGGCCGACATCGAGGTCGGCCAGCGCCCGTGGGGCGTCGCGCTGATGCCGGACGGGAAGACGATCTATACGGCGAACGGACCATCGAACGACGTCTCGGTGGTCGATCTCTCGACGAAGCAGGTCGTGAAGAAAATCAAAGCGGGCGAACGACCCTGGGGCGTGGCCGTCGTCACGCGCTGACGCTCGGCTGAAAGCCTCGCGCTACACGTAGCGCGAGCCTTTCAGGCGAGCGTCACCGCGCGAGCCTTTCAGGCGAGCGTCACCGCGCGGGCCTTTCAGGCGAGCGTCACTGCGCGGGCCTTTCGGGCGAGCGTCACCGCGTCAAATCGATCCGCAGCTCGGCGCCGAACAGCATCGTCCGATCGTTGTCGGCGGCCGCCCACTTCATCAGCGTGCGGAGGTTCTTCCGCACGCGTCCGTTGAACGCGATGTGTCCGTTCGCAACGACGGTAACCGGCTTGCTGAAATCGAATTGATCGGGTGAGAGGAGGAGCGTGAATGCGGCGACGCCGCGCGTGACCGCGCGCACGGTGTTGCCGCTGCGCGTCAGATCGACGCGGCCGGACGGCTGCGACCGGTGGAACAACTGCTTCGGCAGCGGCTTGACGATCTGCGGCTCGTACTTGCCCTCGAGCTCCACCGGCGCGTTGTTCCGCGCGACGAGCAGCGTGACCGCCGCGCCGGGCGGAAAATCCTCGAACGCCTCGGACAGGTCGGTGTCGACGCGCACCGGTTCGTCGTTGATGCGGATGACGGTGTCGCCCTCTTTCAGACCGATCCGCTCGGCGTTCGATCCGCGGACGATGCGATTGATGCGCGTGCCGATCGACCGCGCGCCGAAATCGGCGGCCGGCGGACCGACGAAGTCGTTCAGATCCGGCAGCGACGCGGCTTCATCCTTGCCCTTTCCGAGCGCGTCGATGACGAGCCAGTGCGCGCGGTCGTGCATTCGCTCGCCGTCGGTTTCCCACGTCAGCGCGTCCGGCAGCGGATTGCGCGGATGCGCGCGGACGAACGCCTCGTACACGTCTCTGACTTGCGGCCACCACGACGTGTTGTGACCGGCGTCCTGCGGATGGTAGTCGAGCGTGACGCCGCCCTGACGGTAATGCTCGATGTACGGATCGATGATCCGCGTCGGGTACAGCGGGTCGCGCGCGCCGTTCACGATGAAGAACGGCTTGTTGCGGATGTTGTTCGGATAGAGCGGCTCGCGGACGCCGAGGTCGTTGTTCGCGAGCACCATCATGAAACCGTTGAGCGGCAGAAACGCGGCAAACGGCGTCGTCTCGCGCATCGCGGTGTAGTAAGCGCCGGTGCCGCCGTCGGAGACGCCCGACACGACGATGCGGTTCTCGTCGATGTTGTAGAGGCGCTTGGCGCGATCGACGATCGCGCGCAGGTTGAGGATCTGATCCTCGCTCCACCACGGCGCCGCGTCCCACGAGAAGGGGACGATGTAGATCTGTGGAGCATCTGCGGGACCGGAGAGGTTGCCGATACCGCCGGCAGTGGAAGGCGGCACGTTGTCGTGGCGCATCATGACGCCGCCGTGCAGCTGAATCCGGACCGGATATTTCCGCGCCGGATCGTACGTATCGGGGACGTTCAGCGCGAACTGATGCTCGACGCCGTCCTCGGTGCGGTTCTGCAGGCGCACGAGCCCTGTCTTCTGGATCGAATACGGTCGTCCCTCTTTGAGCCGTCGGTACGCGTCATCGAACGAGGCGCCGGACCGCACGACGCCGTCGCCGAGCTCTGCCGCCTGCCGAACGTCGGCGGCGCCCCAAAATCGGTCGAGCGCGAGGTCGAGGCCGGGCGGTTGGGAATGGGTCGCGCCGCCGACGAGGAGCGCGATCAGAGAAGCGCCTGCGGCTCGAGCGAGGCGCCGGGGTACGATGACGAGGCTCGGGCGCGGCATGGAAGAGATAAGATAAATGAAACCGGCATGCGCGTCATCATCACCGTTCTCGTCCTGCTCGCATTCGCGCCGGCGCTGTTCGTCGCGGCACAGCAGAACGTGCCGCCGATTTCGTACGTCTGCCCGATGGCGGGCGACGAGGAAGTGATCGAAGACAAGGCCGGCAAGTGCCCGAAGTGCGGCATGACGCTGACGCCGATTCGGCTCGACACGACGTGGACGTGTCCCGTGCACGCCGCGGTGCACATGGACAAGCCCGGCAAGTGTCCGATCGACGGACGCGAATTAATCCAGATGATCATGTCGATCACCTGGAAGTGTCCGGGATCGCCGACCGAGTCGCTCCAGCCGGGCAAGTGTCCCGACGGATCGGCAATGACGACGAATTTCACGCCGCGGCCGCACGGCAACCACAACCCGCAGCACGGCGGTCAGTTCTTCATGGCGCCCGATAACTGGCATCACCTCGAGGGCATGTACCCGCGCGCCGGCGTCTTCCGCCTGTACCTCTACGACGATTACACGAAGCCGCTGCCGCGCGATCAGCAGCGACAGGTCGCGGCGCAGGTCGTCGTGCAGGGCCGGTCGTATCCGCTCGCGCTCGCCTCGAACGGCCGCTACCTCGAAGGCAAGATCGGCGCGGCTGCCGTACCCGCCTCGATGCAGGCAAAGGTGAAGTTCAAAGCAGACGGCGCCCAGAACGTATTCGACTTCACGTTCGACAAGTACTCGAAGGAGCCGCCGGCGGGCGCGCCGCTGATCACGAAGGCCGCACCAGGTGCATCGCCAGTCGCACGCGCGAACCCGGAACGCGGAACCAGGAACCCAGAACCCAAGAACCCCGAACCCGGAACGCCGAACCCCGAACCCGGAATTCGGAACCTCGAACCTGTTTCGTCAGGCGTCGAGCCGGCGCTCATTCCGCTGCCGATTCCCGACACGGTGACCGAGATGATCGCCCAGCTCCGCACGCGCACCGATCAGATTCGGACGCTCATCGACAGGGGCATGTTTGCGGACGTCTACGTGCCGGCGTTTCACGCCAAGGATCTCGCGCTGGCGCTCGCGGAACGCGGCAAGGCGCTGCCGCCGGATCGACGCAGAGTCGCCGATCCGGCGATCTCGAAGCTGGTGCGCTCGGCCTACCTGCTCGACGCGTTCGGCGACCTTGGGAACAAGCAGCAGATTTCTGCGGCGTTCGCCGAGTTCGCCGCCGCCTCGAAGGACATCGTTTCGGTCTTTCCGCAGTGAAGAGCGCTGGAGATAAGGATCGAGATGTCGCGCCGTTCCCGCCTCCTCGTCAACGCATGCATGGTCGCCGCGACGATGGCGCTCGCGACGCGCGTCGGCGACGCGCACAAGCCGATCACGTCGAAGTACACTTACAACGACGATGTCTTCCCGATCCTGCGCGACAAGTGCAGCCGCTGCCACGTGGACGGCGGCGTGGCGCCGATGTCGCTGATGACCTACGAGGAAGCGTTTCCGTGGGCGGAGTCGATCCGCGCCGAACTGATCGCGTCGCACATGCCGCCGTGGAACGCCGACGACGGCTACGGCTCGTTCAAACACTCGATGCTGCTCACGGCGAAGGAGCTCGACGTCGTCCTGACGTGGGCGACGGGCGGCAATCCGCGCGGACAGCTCGATCAGCAGGTTCCGAGGGTCGTGCTGAAAAACGACTGGGCGATCGGCTTGCCGGACGTGAAGCTCGTCCTGCCGGAATTCGAGATCGCGGCCGACAAGATGGACGACACGCACGAGTTCACGATCGCGAGCGGCGTGAAAGAAGCCCGCTGGGTGCGCGCGGTCGACCTGCTGCCCGGTACGCCGTCGGTCGTACGCAGCGCGATCATCGCCGTCAAAGGCGCGCCCGATTCGGCGTTCGGACCGGAACACGTGCTCGGCCGGTGGCTGCCGGGCCAGGAGACCGAATCGATCGATCACGACGGCGCCGCGTTCAGGCTGCCGGCGAACGCGGAGCTCACCGTCCGCGTGCACTACAAGAAGAACTGGCAGTTCGAGGGGAAGCCGATGAAGGACATGAGCGCCATCGGTCTGTACTTCGCGCCCGAGAAGACGACGCAGGAGTTGCTGGTGGTGCCGGTGGCCGCGCCCGCGAACGTGACGCCGGCCGATCGGAGGCTCACGTTCAGCCAGACGATCGATCAGGACGTGCAGGCGCTCGCCGTCAGTCCGGTGCAAGTGCCGCCGAACATCACGCTGCAGGCGGAAGCGATCCTGCCCAACGGCACGCGCACGCCGATCATCCGTCTCATCACGCGCGCGGACTGGGCGCGGCGGTACTGGTTCGAAAAACCGATCGCGATGCCGCGCGGGACGAAGATCGAAGTCGTCGCGAACCTCGAAGATCCCGATTTGCTCTCGGCCGCGTTCAGCGTCTCAGGCTCCGGCAGACCGGCGCCGGCGCCGCTGCCGATCCGACTCTCGCTGAACGTGATCCCGGCGCAAGCCAGACCGTCCGCACAATATTAGTCGCGTGGATTCCACGCCACGCCCTCGCGACATTTCCACGGCTCGCGGGGCCCCACCCCCGCTCGCTTTGGCCGCGGGCGCTGCGCTCGGGCGTATCTAGAACAGAGCGTCGCCAATCATTCCGCGCGAAGCGCGATGACCGGATCGACCCGAACCGCGCGGCGCGCCGGCAAGTAGACGCCGATGAACGCGACGGCGGCGAGCAGCAGCGGCGCCGCCGTGAAGACGAGCGGATCGCGCGGCGTGACGCCGAACAGCAGATTCGCGATGACGCGTGCCAGGCCGAACGACGACGCCAGGCCGATCATCAGTCCGACCACTGCCAGACGCATGCCCTGACGGATCACCATCCGCCGCACGTCGCCTGTGTTGGCGCCAAGGGCGAGCCGGATACCGATTTCCTGCGTGCGCTGCTCGACCGAGTACGCCATCAGCCCGTAGATGCCGATTGCCGCGAGCAGCAGCGCGGAGCTGGCGAACACGGTCATCAGCAGCATATTGAACTGCTGGCGTGAAACCGATCGCGAGACGACGTCTTCCATCGAGCGCACATCGGAGACCGGGAGTCCCGTCACCTGGCGCAGCTGCTCCTGTACGGTGGCGCTCGCGGCGTACGGCGACATCCGCGTGCGCACGACCCATGCGATCGGCGTCAGCCGCACGTTGAGCGCGTTCGCCGCATCAGGAATCTGCGCCTGCGGCACGTACATGGCCGGCTGAGGATCGCGGTTCAACCCCCCGTCGCGCACGTCGGAGGCGACGCCGACGATCTGCCGCGGCTGCTCGCTCGCGAACTCGCGCATGAAGCTCTTGCCGATGATCAGGCGCTCGGCCAGCGGATCGCCATCCTTCAAGAACTGCTTCGCGAACGATTCGTTAATGATGACCACCGGCGGGCCCTGCGCGTCGTCACGGTCGGTGAACGAGCGGCCGCGTTTCATCGCGATCCTGAAGACCTCGAAGTAGCCGGGTGAAACGGTCAGCCAGCCCCCGCCGCCGTGAGACGGCGCGTCCTTCAGCGGCCGGCCGGCGATGATGAACGGCAGCCCGTAGCCACCTTCGAGCGGCACGCAGCACGTCGCGCTCGCCATTTCGACGCCCGGCACGCCGCGCAGACGCTCGACGCCGGTCCGCACGAGACGCTCGACCGCATCCGCCTTGACGAACTGCGGGCTCGACACCGACATGCGCATCGTCAGCACGTTCGAGGGATTGAAGCCGGGATCAACCGCGCGCAGCGCGAGCGAGGTGCGGATGAGCAGCGCCGATCCGACGAGCAGGATGAGCGCCAGCGCGACTTCGACGACAACGAGGACCGATCGCGCCTTGTTCTGCCGGAAGCCGGTCCCCGATCGGCCGGCGCTCTCCTTGAGCGTCGACGTGAGATCGGCGCGCGCGGCGTGGAGCGCGGGGATCAGGCCGAAGATGATGCCGGTGGCGAGCGAGACGCCAATCGCGAACGCCAGTACGCGCACGTCCATCGCCACGAGCGCGCCGTCGCGGCCGATGCGCGGCAATCCGGCCGTGTTGATCGACAGGAGCGCGCGGATGCCCGCGACGCCGAGAACCATTCCGAGCACGCCGCCGGCGAGCGAGAGGACGACGCTCTCGGTCAGGAGCTGACGCATGATGCGTCCCCGGCCCGCGCCAATCGCAGCGCGAATCGCGATTTCGCGGCGGCGCCCGGTCGCTCGCACCAGCAGCAGGTTCGCCACGTTCGCGCACGCGATCAGCAGCACGAACCCGACCGCGCCCGCGAGCACGAACAGCGTCGTCCGCACATTGCGGACGAGCACGTCCTGGACGCGCTCCACGCCGAAGGCCTGGTTCTTACCGATGGAGTTCGGAAATCTCGAGCGGAATTCGTCGGCCGAGGCCTTGAGCCGCGCGTTCGCCTGCTCGATCGTGACGCCCGCCTTCAGGCGCGCCGCGGACCGGAAATAGTGTCCTTGATCGGTCGAGTTCCGATCGAGCTGGAACGGGATCCAGATCTCCGGCGGCGGCCCGCCCCACCAGTCTTCGACGTCGAAGGCCGGGCCGAGGATGCCGATCACGGTATACGACTCGTTGCCGAGCGTGATCGCGCGTCCCACGATGGCCGGATCGCTGCCGAACCGCCGCGTCCACAAGCCGTGGCTGAGCACGGCAACGGTGCCGCCCCGCGGACGATCCTCCTCCTCCGAAAACGTGCGCCCCCGAAAGACGGGCGCACCGAACAGCCGGAAGAACTCGGCGCTGACGCGTCCGCCGCGAAACTGCTCGACGCTGTCGCCGCCGGTGTAATTGAGCACGTTGTTGTTGAACGCCGAGGCCTGCTCGACGACGCTCGTCTGCTGGCGCCAATGCGCGAACTTCGCGGGGGACGCGGCGGGGCCGGATCCCTGCGGCGACGTGTTCATGAAGAACACCACGCGATCCGGCTCGGGCGCCGACAGCGGCTTCAACAACACCGCGTTCAGGACCGAGAAGATGGCCGTGTTCGCGCCGATCCCGAGCGTCAGCGCCGCGATGGCGGCGAGCGCGAACGCCGGCGCCTTGACGAGCGTGCGGATGGTGTAGCGCAAGTCGGAGAGCAGCGATGCCATGGCACCTTAGACGTGCGGCTCAGGCGCCGAGTTGTGATGCCAGATCTCCGAAATCTCGGGCAGTCAGGTCGACGGAGGAGTCGGCTTTCAGATCCGGCTTGCCGGCGGGACCGAACTCGAGCGGACGCGTGACGAACGCCGTCCTCAATCCGACACCCTTCGCCGCGCGAAGATCCCCGAGGTGCGCCGCGACCATCATCACGTCGCTCTTCTCGAGATTCAGAAAGCCGGCGGCCGATTCGTAGACTTCGCGGTCCGGCTTGTAATGACGAACCAGTTCGGCGCCGAGGATACAGTCCCACGGCAGCCCGGAGTGCTTCGCAAGATCGGTCATCAGCGCGATGTTGCCGTTCGACAGCGGCGCAATCGTGAATCGCTTCTTCAGCCGCGTGAGTCCTGCGACGGTATCGGGCCACGGCTTCAAACGATGCCAGGCGCGGTTGAGATCGTCCGTCTCGCTTTCGGTGAGGCCGCTGATGCCGAAGTCGCCGAGGATCCTGTCGAGGATCGTGCGGTGCAGCGCGTCGAGCTTCGTCCACGGCAGCTCGCCCGTGCGCACACGGTTCATGCTCGGTCCGTACCCCGCGCGCCACGTGTCGGCGAACTTCTCGGCGTCGACGGAGATCCCTTTTCGTTTCGCGAGCGCGGCAACTTCGCCCGCAACCGAGGATCGCCAGTCGACGACGGTGCCGAAGACGTCGAAGACCAGCGCCTTGACAGGAGCTGCCGCTGCGGCGAGGTGGGGCCACATCCTCGACAGACCTGGCTGCAACTCGAGGGAAAAGAAGCTCATCGTTGTCGCCTGCAGAAAGTCGCGGCGTGTTTTCATATCGATGCCTCGATGCGGCGCGAGCCTTTCGTGTCGCGCGGGCCTTTCATGTGGCGCGGGCCTTTCAGGCCCGCGTTGATTCAGGGCCGCCAACGCTGGCCGGTGGCACTTCGCCCTGCCTGCAGCTCGTTCAGCAGGCGCATCACATCGTACGCCGTGAGCTCCACCAGCACCTTCGTCACCTTCGCGTGCAGATCGTCGGTCAGCTCGGGCTCGAGCGCCTTCATGGCCGACATGAGCCGCTGCTCCTGGCCTTTCAGCTCCTCGCTGGAGACGATACCGTCGGCGAGCGCGCTCGTGAACGATGCGAGCTTCGAGACCTGTTCCTGAATCACCGGGTGTTCCGCCTTGTCGTCGAACCAGCTTAAGCGAGCCATGATTGCCCCCTTTTATTACACGCGTGGGGCCCGACATCTCTTAAACGCGGCGGGGCCCCACCCCCGCCGCGCAGACGCGCTCGCGGCGTAAACCGCTCGCGCGTAATTAGAACAGAACGTCACCAAGGCAACACGACGGAACGCACGTCCCAGCGCTGACGCCCACACGCGGTCCGGCTCGCGCGGATCCAGAACAGCACGTCGCCACGTTACAGCTCCTTGACGATCTGTTTGAGCGCGGTCAGGCGCGACTGCAGCTTCGCGCGTCCACCGTCCTCCGTCATCTTCTCGAAAATCGCCGGCGGCAGGAACTGTTTGTCGGTGCACTCGAGAATCGCGGCGGTCTCCTGCAGCTCCCGCTCGAGGCCCTGCGTCGACGGGATGAACTCCGCGACGACCGCCGACAACGTGTCGCGCGTGATGTGATCGGCGCCGGCGAGCAGCGACGCCCGCCACGCGCGGCCCACCATCCCTTCGATGTCGGCGCCGGAGAGATGACCGCGCTGCGGAATCGGCGGCACGTCCTCGGCCGCGATCCGCGATCCCAGCTTCTTCGCGAGGATCACGAACATGCGACGGATCTCTTCTTCGTCGGTCGGGTAGAACAGCGGGACATGCACCTCGGCGCGTCCCTGCCGCTTGAGATCGATCGGAAGCAGATCGGGACGCGCGGTCAGCAGCATCCAGATGATGCGGCCGCGATATTGCGTGTCGCCCATCTGCGTCGCGATCATCGAGAAGACGCGGCTCGACGTGCCCGAGTCGCCCTCGGCCTGCCGGCTGCCGAGCGCCGCATCCGCTTCGTCGACGACGACGACCACCGGTCCCATCGCGCGCAGCACCGACAGCACGCGCTCCAGGTTGCCTTCCGTCTCGCCGACGTACTTGGACCGGAAATTCTTGAGCACGACGCACGGCACGCCGATCTCGCCGCTCACACATTGTGCGAGGAACGACTTGCCGGTTCCGACGGGGCCGCACAGCAGATACCCCATCGGGAGGCTGTCGAGCGCGCCGCGCTTGAGCAGCGCCGCGTCCTCGCGGAGCCGCGCCTTCGCGGCCTCGTGCCCCACGACGGTATCGAGCGTCCATTTGGGTTCGATGAACTCGAGGAGCCCGCGGCACTGACGTTCGAGCAGCCGTTTCTTCAGCGATCGAAACACGCCGGCGTCGAGCCGCTTGTCGCGCTCGCGCGCCGACTGAATCAGCACGTTGACATCGGTCAGCGAGATGCCAGCCGTCACCTTCGCCAGCTGCGCGGCATCGAAATCCGAGAAATCGGCAAGATTCGTCGACGGGGCCGCGCCGACCGACGCCCGGATGAACGTCTCGCGCTCCTTTTCGTCGGGGAGCGGCACCTCGATTGCCGCCACGTGCGGGTTGCCGGCGAGACGGTCGCTGACGTCGGCGAGCTTCTCGTCCACGAGCACAAACGCCATGTTGAGCCGCTTGACGTGCGGGCTCATCGCCCAGTTGAGCATCGTCACGAGCTCGGAAGAGACCTGCGCAGTCAGACGACCCGGCTCACCCGACGGAAATACGTACGACGCCTGATCGACGATCACCGCGGCGCTCAGGCGATCGTCCTCGCCCGCCATGATGTTGCGCCGCACGAACCGATCGACGAGCGCGACCATCGCGGCGGGATCTTTCGGCAGCTCGCTGACGTCGCCGATCTTCTTGTTGACGAGCGCCACCATCTCCTTGAGCCGCTTTTCGTCGCTGCCGGCAAACGCACGCAGGCCCCGGCCGATGTCGTAGTGGAGCACGATCGACCAGCGGCCAAACAACTGTTGCGCGAGAAACTCGGCGAGGACGCCGTACGGCGGCGGATCGTCCCCGCCAGTCCGGAAAAGATCGTACGTATTGCCGTGAAGCACGAACGCGGCGGTCGTTCCGGAAAAAAAGAGATCGGCGAGCTGCGCCGCCCATAGTGGAAACCACTCGGGCAGCTTTTCCGCGGGACGGCGCACCGGTTCAGGCGTCATGCTGCAGCGCTTTTCGCAGATCGGCCTCGAGGATCACCGGAGGCTCTTCGAGCTGATCGGCCATTCCGGTCAGATGCTGGAGCTCGGTGACCGCTTTCTCGGTCTGCCGCATGCTTTCCGCGGCGGAATCCACCTGGCTGCTGAGGAAGTCCGGATCCTGGCGGTTGACTGCCATCTCGGCGAGCGCCTGAATCTTCCCTTCGATCCGATCGAGCTCGATCGACACGAACTCGGCGTTCTTCCGAGCGCGTCCCGAGTTGTCGAGACGCAGCTCGCACATCGCGATGCTGTCCTGCAGCGAGCGGACGATGCGGTCGTCGCCCCCCTGCGCGGCCGCGAAGCTCTTTCGAAGCTCGGCGAGGCGCGTCGAGATCTCCTTCTCATCGATCGTCGCGAGGAATCTGTCGAGCGCAGCCTTGGAGAGCAGCAGGCGCAGGAACAGCCACAGGAGTCGGTCCAATCCTGGAGTGCGGATTTCTTCGGCGCTGCTCGACTGGTCGCCGGCCGCGCCGCGCACCCCGGCGGCGATGCCGCGCATTTCGAGGCAGCGGGCGTGCAGCCGCTCGAACCGCGCCCGCGCGTCGGGTGGAAGCCCCGCGAGCATCGAGACGAGCGATGCGCGCGGCTGAATCGCCGAGGCGGCGACTTCACCCTTCGCAGCGGCGTGCACCTTCGCATCGATTGCCGCGCGGAAACGAGGCACCGACAGCAGTCCGGCCAGATAGGTCAGCTCGCCGGCCGCGACGAGCGGCAGCAGGACGCCGGTCATCGGCATCAGCGCGGCGGCAGCCGTTCCGCCGAGAAAGAACAGCAGGTTCCACCGAAACAGAAAGGCTTCCTTCAGGTAGGCGCCGATGCCGGCGCCGCGTGGAGTCTGTTCGGCTGCCATCGTTGCTCAATCGCCCGGGCGCGTCGAGGCGGCCAGACCGGCCATCACGTCGCGGATTTCCGAGACGCGATCGATGAACGCGCGTTCGCGAAGCATATCCTGTGGCGGCAGGGTCGGCGGCGGGATTGTCATCTCACGAATGATCGTGCCAGGCGCCGACGAAAAAATGTAGACGCGATCGCCCAGGTACACCGCTTCCTCGATCGAATGCGTGACGAAGAACACCGTCGCTTCGGCCTCCCGCCACAACTCGACGATCAACTCCTGCATGTGGAGGCGCGTCGTCGGATCGAGCGCGCCGAACGGCTCGTCCATGAGAATGATGCGCGGCGAGAGAATGAGCGTCCGCGCAATCGCCACGCGCTGCCGCATGCCGCCCGACAGCTCGTTCGGGAACTTCTGCGCGTCGCGCGCGACGTCGAGGCCGACCTTGGCAATCCACTCCCGCGCGCGCTCGCGCCGCTCGGCCGCCTGCACGCCGCGGCACTCGAGCCCGAACGCCACGTTGTCCTCGACCGTGCGGTTGTCGAACGACGTGTAGTCCTGGAAGACCATGCCGCGGTCCGAGCCCGGCTGCTCGACCGGCTTGTCGGCGACGAGCACGGCGCCTTCGGTCGCCGGATGATGCGGCCGCAGGCCCGCGATCAGCCGCAGGACGGTCGACTTGCCGCAACCCGAAGGCCCCAGGATCGCGATGAATTCCCCCTTTCCCGGCAGGTCGGGAACCGAAAAGGTCACGTCGCGAATGATCGTGACGTTCCCGAACTGCTTGGTGACGCCGCGAAACTCGACGACGTTGGGAAGCGCGTCCATCAATCGTCCATTAATCCTCGGGGGCCCGATGAGGGAACAGGCCCCGCTGGAACCAGAAGAGCATGCGATCGATTCCGTACGCGAGCGCGCCGATGATGAGGAGGATCAGGATGATGTGCTCCGACAGCCCGCGCCGCTGGCTCGTCATCAGCAGATAGCCCAGCCCGTGCTGCGCGTTGATCAATTCCGCCAGCATGATGTAGCCGAAGGCGAGGCCGAAGAGATGCCTCAGGCTGTTGTAGATGTCCGGCAGGGCGAGCGCGACGAGCACCTTGCTGACGATCTGCGCGGGCCTGGCGCCGAGCGTCTGCGCCGTCTCGACGTAGCGGTCCGGCACGTTCACGATGGCGGCAACCGCGTCCGAATACACGAACGGCACGCACGCGATGAAGATGAACATCACCTTCTGGGTCTCGTCGATCCCGAACCACAGAATGGTCAGCGGAATCAGCGCGGCCACCGGAAGGTTGCGGCCGAACAGGGCGAGCGGCGCGCCGGCGGCCTCGACGACGCGCCACGATCCTGCGACGATGCCGAACGGAACTCCGACGAGCGCGGCGAGCCCGAACCCGACGAGGACGCGCCGAAGCGTCGCGGCAATGCTTTGGAGGAGCGCGCGTTCGCGCAGCAGGCTCGGAAAGCTCCGAATCACTTCGGCCGGACTCGGCAGGATGACCGGAGACACGAACCGATTCTCCGCGCCGGCGCCGAGCGTCGCGATCCACCAGAGCAGCACGACGACAGCAACGGCCCCGGCGCCGACGAGACGCCGGGCCGACCGGGGCGGCGCGATGCGCAGTGCGAATAGGGTCGGCTTCGCGGCGGGCGACGACATTTATTTGGGCGCCGACGTCGCCTCCGCCGGGTACACCTTGATCTCCACGCGCCGGTTCTTCGCGCTGTTCTCGGGATCGGCGGGATCGAATGGCCGATCCCATCCCATCCCGGCCGATGCGAACTGATTCGGCTGCAGCGAGGGGAACTTCCGCACGAGCGCTTCCTTGACGGCGTTCGCCCGGTTCAATGACAGCTCCTGAACCAGGTTCTTCGGCACCTGCCCCTTCATCGATCCGTCCGTGTGCCCTTCGATGACGATGCGCGCCGCGCCGAACTGACCGGCCAGCTTGCCGACTTCCTCGACGACGAAGGTGACGTTCGGATCGTAGAGCTCTTCGACTTCCTTGCCGTCGACGTTCCGCGTCACCTTCTTGGTGAGATCCCACGAATTGGGAAAGAAGTGAATCACGATGGTCTTCGTGAGGATCTCGTTCTTCTCGCCCTGAATCGATCCGGCGCTCGCCGGCGCGAAGTGCACGTCGTACTCGTTCTTCTGGCTCGCGTACTTCGCGTCGCTCCCGAGCTTCTGGACGACGGTGAAGTCCATCACCTGATCGAATGGCGTCTGATCGGTGACGGCGCCGATCTTCTTGTAGAGGAAGTACGCGGTCGTCCACGTCCGCTCGAAGTTGGTCGGGTTGTTCTGGTTGAGGAAGAACTCGCGGTTCTCGGCGTAGTTGGTCGAGTGCGCGTCGCCGAGCATGCCGAGCGCGTCGCTCTCCGGAATCGAGTAGCCGGTCGCCATCAGCTTGGCGACCTTCTGCCTGGCGTCCTGCGCCTTCAGGTCCTGCATCGCGTCGAAGATGCCGCGCGCGAGCCCTTCCATGACCTCGGGGTTGTCGTTCGCGAAGTCGGCGCGCGCGAACCAGACGTCGGCGATCAGCTTGTTGGCCGTCGACGTCGTGACGAGCATGTGATTGCCCTTCACCTTCTCGAGGTTGTAGATGTCGGGCGCCCAGCTCACGCAGCCGGCGATGCGCTTGTCGGCGTTGAACGCGGCGGCCGCCTGGAACGCGTCCTGCGTGAACTTGAAGTCGACTTCGGCGGGCTGCACGCCGGCGTTGATGAGCGCGTTGAGGATGAAGAAGTGCGACGGCGAGTTCTGCGCGAGCACGATCGTCTTCCCGCGCAGATCGGCCATCGTCTTCACCGCATCGCGGACGATGATGCCGTCGCCGCCGTTGGACCAGTCGACCTGCTGGTAGACGCGCGGCATCACGCGCGTGTCCTTGCGCAGCCCTTCGAGGAACAGCGGCAGCATGTCGAGCGTGGCCCACCCGACGTGCAGGTTGCCGGCGGCGTACGCGTCGCGCATCGCGATCGGATCGTCGATGAGCACGAGCTCCACCTTGAAGTCCTTGCCGCCGGACGTCTTCCACACCTTGCCTGGCTTGAATCCGTTGTTCGCGAAGATGATCGGGCTCCAGCCGGCCCACACGTTGATCGCGAACCGCAGCGTGCGATCCGCCATCGGCTTGTAGGTCGAGATGCCCTTGACGGCCGGCAGCTTCGCCGCCGGCACGTACTTGTATTCCTTGACCGTCGTGATCCCGGCGCTGTCCGGCGCCTCGGCGCCGCCCTTCATCTGCTTCAGCTCTTCGGTCGAGATCTGGTCGCCCGGCCGGACAGGCCCGATCTGGCCGTACCGCCAGAGGGCGAGGCCGACGAGACCGATGACTACCAGCAGGACCGCGACGTAGAACACTGGTCTGGGCTGTCCATTCGCCATGGTCGGAATCCTCGAAGACAATCTTCTAGTTCGTCTGCTTCTCCGTCGCCGGACCGAGATCCTTCGCGCTCTGCGCGACCGGCGTGGTTTCCGGCGATCGCATCCCGAGCTCGACCTCGAAATCCTGCAGCGCCTGCTCCGCGAGCTGACCCTGCATCCGCTCCTCGGCCTTGATTTCGGCGATCCCCTTCTCCGAGAGATCCGCAGCCACGCGGACCTTGCCGCGATTCTGATCGATCTTCTGCTGGATGACGCCTTCGATCTGGCCGAAGTCGGTCGTCAGGTTCACGTCGAACGTTTCCGACAGCTTCGCGATCTCGGCTTCGGCGGAGCTCATCTTCAGCTCCGCGTCGTATTTCTGGATCTTTTCCCGCAGCTCGATCAGCTTGGTGTTGGCGTGCTGAATCTTCCTGAGGCTGTTGCCGTACGCCGTCTCGTGCATCTGCAGCTGCTGTTCGTTGGCGCCCAGCTCGGTCTTCGCCTTCTGCAGCTCCAGGGCGAACTTCGCGGCGGTCGCCCGATCGCCGGCCTTCAGGTACGCCTTCGTCTCCGCCTCGAGCTTCTGCACGTGCGTCCGGTTCGCGACGACCTGGCGCGTCACCCGCTCGACCAGTCCGCGGTACTGCTCGAGGCCGGTGCGTCCCTCCTTGAGCTGCTCCACTGCCCGGTCGTACTCGTATTGCAGCTGCGCGATGGGGTCGGATTCCCAGAACAGATTTGCCACCTTGTTGATCTGCGCCATGAATGCCGACCAGAACTTGTGAAGGATCACGACGTCTCCTTTGGCAATGCTATGTACGACGTGGTTACTTTTTGACCGGTTCCCGTTCCGCTTCCGCCGGAGCTTCGGCGAGGATTTTGCCGCGGTACACGTCGTCGAGCGCCTTGCGAAGCTCGGCGCCCGTGCCGGCGCCGAGCACGTCGCCCCCCACCTCTTTCAGGAACGCGAACTTCTCGGGGCTCGTATCGAAGGCGACGAAGTAGATCTGCACGGCGCCGTCGCTCTTGCGGAAGATCTCACGCGACACGTCGACCGGAGAACGGCCGCTCGTGTTCTCTCCGTCGGTCACGACGAGCAAGTACTTGCGGAACGTGCCGGCGCGATAGAGGTCGGGCCGCGCGGCACGCAGCGCCTCGCCGATGGCGGTGCCGCCGCCGGGGCGCGGCAGCCGGTCCAGCGCGTCGCGAACCGCAGCTCGATCGTACGCGCGAATCGCGAGCAGCCGCTGGACGTTGCTCGAGAAGCTGTAGATGCCGATTTTGATCGGAAAATCCGGTCGCTTCGCGATGAACGCCTCGGTTGCGTCGAGCATCGCCTCGAGCGCTTCGAGCGCGACCACGTATTTCGGCCGCGTGTCGCCGGGCGCCTCCTGCCGCATCGATCCCGACGTATCGACGAGGATCGCCACGGCCGCGCCGAGGCTTTCTTCGACGTCGGACTGATAGCTGGCAGCCGACTCGACCTCCTCGCGCGCGCGCCGATCGGCGCGCCGATCGTGGCGGCGTCCGCAGCCGAGCTGAATCGCGACTGCGCTGACAATGCACACCACCCATATCGCCGACCATACGGCGGCCGGGCGGCCTCGCGCGTTCCGGTTGGTTGACATCGGAGATGGGACGGTGTGCTTCGGTGCAGTCTAGCGTTTGAATGTTTCCGGATCAACGCTCGGCGATCAGCCGCTTCCGGGCTCTGGCCAGCTCCTCGAGCTGCGCCTTCGACGGCCTCGGGAACTCGAGCTGCAGCGCCTCGATCGCTTCGATGATGAGCTCCGCAATCGTCACGCGAGTAAACCACTTGTGGTCGGCCGGCACGATGAACCACGGCGCGTGCGGCGCGCTCGTCCTCGACAGCGCTTCCTCGTAGGCCTTCATGTAGTCGTCCCAGAGACTCCGTTCGTCGAGATCGGCCGCCGAGAATTTCCAGTTCTTCGACGGATGGTCGAGCCGCTTCAGGAACCGGCGCCGCTGCTCCTTCTTCGACATGTGCAGGAAGAACTTCAGGATCAGCGTCCCGTTGCGCGCCAGGTACTGCTCGAACGCGTTGATGTCTTCGCAGCGTTCGTTCCAGATGTCACGCGTCACGAGCGGCGGCGGCAGCTTCTGATGCGCGAGGATCTCGGGGTGGACGCGAACGACGAGCACTTCCTCATAGTAGGAGCGGTTGAAGATGCCGATTCGACCGCGCTCCGGCAGCGCTTTCACGGTCCGCCACAGGTAGTCGTGGTCCAGCTCTTCGTCGGAGGGCCGCTTGAACGAGAAGACCTGCGTGCCCTGCGGATTCAAGCCGCTCATCACGTGCTTGATCGCGCTGTCCTTTCCGGCCGCGTCCATCGCCTGGAAGATCAGCAGGACGGCCCAGCGATCCTGCGCGTACAGCCGCTCCTGGAGCGCCACTAACCGCTCGATTCCCCGCGTCAGGAGATCGCCGGCCTTCTCCTCGTTCTTGAACGGCCGCGTGTCGGCCGGATCGTACCGGCGCAGCTTCACCTTGTGGCCCGGCCGGACGCGGAAGCGACCGAGATTCATCGATCAGAACGCGCCTGGCGTCGCGGAGACCACGAGTTCGGCGCCGGTTGCCTGTTTCACCCGTTCGATTGTCGTGTCCGATCCGATTTCCTTCAGCACCAGTCCGCGAGACGTGACCTCGATGACGGCGAGCTCCGTGACGATGAGATTCACGACGTGCATGCCGGTGAGCGGCAGCGTACACGACTTCAGGATCTTGTGGCCGCCGTCCCTCGTCGTGTGCTCCATCGCGACGATGACCTTCTTCGCGCCGGCGACGAGATCCATCGCGCCGCCCATCCCCTTCACCATCTTGCCGGGGATCATCCAGTTGGCGAGGTTGCCTTCCTGATCGACTTGCAGCGCGCCGAGCACGGTGAGATCGATGTGGCCGCCGCGCACCATCGCAAACGACTCGGCGCTGCTGAAATACGAGCAGCCAGCGATTTCGGTGACCGTTTCCTTCCCCGCGTTGATCAGATCGGGATCGACCTGGTCGTCGGTCGGAAACGGACCGATGCCGAGCAGGCCGTTCTCGGAGTGGAGCGTGATGTGGACGCCGGGCGGAATGTAGTTGGCGACGAGCGTCGGCATGCCGATGCCGAGGTTCACGTAGTCGCCGTCCTTCAGCTCCCGTGCGACGCGCCGCACGATTCGTTCGCGCGAATCCATCGAGGTACCTTCGTGATTACAAAACGTAAACGCAGACGTTCGCAGAGCCCGCAGAGTTCAATCAACCACGGAGACACAGAGACACTGAGCGCCTCGGGTCGACGGCACGCCGCGAAGCGGCGTTCACACTCTGCGGCCTCTGCGCTCTCCGCGTTTGAATTTTCTCCGTGCCTCTGTGTCTCTGTGGTTTTCGTGTCGTCTCTGTGTCTCTGCAATCTTCGTGTCTTCGTGGCCAACATCGTCACGCCTTGCGCACCGTACGCTTCTCGATCCGCTTTTCGTACCTCTCTCCCTGCAGGATGTGCTTCACGAAAATTCCCGGCGTGACGACGTGATCCGGATCGATCGCGCCGGGCTCGACGAGGCGCTCGACCTCGGCGATCGTCACCGCGGCGGCGGGCGCCATCACCGGATTGAAATTGCGCGCCGTCCGGCGATACACGAGGTTGCCGAGCGAATCGCCTTTCCACGCCTTCACGAACGCGAAGTCGGCGCGCAGCGGTCGTTCGAGGACGTACGGTTTGCCGTCGATCGTCCGCGTTTCCTTCCCCTCCGCCACCAGCGTTCCATAACCGGTCGGTGTAAAGAAAGCGCCGATGCCGGCGCCGCCCGCCCGAATCCGCTCGGCGAACGTGCCCTGCGGCACGAGTTCGACCTCCAGCTCGCCGGTGAGGAACTGCCGCTCGAACTCCTTGTTCTCGCCGACGTAGGTCGAAATCATCTTCCTCACCTGCCGCGCACGGAGCAGGATGCCGATCCCAAAATCGTCGACGCCCGCGTTGTTGCTGATGACGGTCAGGCCTTTGGTTCCGCGGCTGTGAAGCGCCGCGATGAGATTCTCGGGGATGCCGCACAGGCCGAAGCCGCCCATCATGATCGTGGCGCCCTCGGGGATCCGCGCCACGGCGTCGGCCGCGCTCGCCACCACTTTGTTCATCGCGTCACATTCTAATAAGATGACACTCCCCGTGCATCCAGACCTCGAGCAAGCGATCAGCTTCCACGACTCGATCGTCGCCGAAGGCAGCAAGGCGCTGGTCGGCTACGACACCGCCAAGGCGCTCGCCAACGTCGTGCTGCTGTCGGAGATTCCCACCTCGTACGACAAGAAGGAGAACCGGCAGGTCAACGCCGGCAACCTGCTGCTGCGCGGCGTGCCCGGCGTCGGCAAGACGTTCTTCGGCGTCATCCTCGCGGCGATCAGCAACGCGAAGTTCGTCCGCCTGCAGGGACGCGCCGACATGCAGCCGACCGAAGTCGTCGGCTTCCAGATGATCAACCCGGCGACCGGCGAGCTGATGACCGAGTTCGGCCCGCTCGCCTCGGCCGAAGTGATCCTGCTCGACGAGATCAATCGCATCCCGCTCAAATCGCAGAGCGCGTTTCTCGAGGGGCTGCAGGACCGCACGGTGACGGTCGGCAACACGACCTACGAGCTGCCGGCCTTCAGCTTCGCGATCGCGACGATGAACCCGGTGGAGCTCGGACAGGGCACGTTCCCGCTCTCGGAAGCGGCGACCGATCGCTTCGCCATCATGGTGAACATCGGCTACCTGCCGCCCGAGGAGGAGCAGAAGCTGGTGCACTTCGATTTCAAGCGCGTGCGGCTCAACGCGCTGGCCACGAAGGAACGCATCATCGAGCTGCGCGGCGCCATCAACCAGGAAGTCTTCCTGCATCCGCGCCTCGGCGCGTACATTCAGCGGCTCGTGGCGGCGACGCGCCCCTACAACCCCGACACCGACTGGTACACCCATTCGCCGTCCGAGCTCGTCGAGCACGGCGTCGATCTCGGCGCCTCGCCGCGCGCGATCATCTGCTGGGGACGCCTGGCGAAGGTGTGGGCACTGCTCGTCCGCCGCCGCACGGAAGTCTATCCGGAAGACATCCAGGATCTCGCACCCTACATCCTCGGCCATCGCATCTGGCTCGGTCCGCACGCCGCGAGCCACGGCCTGACGACCGACACGGTCATCAACGACGTCATCGAACGGATCCCCATTCCGTGAGGACCCGAGAAACCGACGTCGAACCGTTCGTCAATCTCTCGGAGTTGACGGAGATCGAGCTCCTCATCCTGCGGCGGATGCGCGAGTTCACGATCGGCGAGCATCGGAGCGTCTTTCATGGATCCGGATTCGATCTGGTCGGCCTGCGCGAGTGGCAGCCCGGCGACCGCATGTCGCAGATCGACTGGCCGCAGTCGACGATGACGAACTTCAGCCCGATGATCGTGCGCAATTTCGAGCAGCGCAGCACGGCGACCGTCATCACCGTCGCCGACGCGTCGCTCTCGACGCGGTGCGGCATCGACGGCATCCCGATCGCGGCGGCGATCGCGCGCGCCATCGGCACCATCGGCATGTCGGCGGTGTTCTTCCAGGACATGTTCGGCCTGATCACGTTCGACGCCCGCTTCGATCAGCTGGCCGCGGTGCGCCCGCACATCGGCAAGAACCAGGTGATCCACTGCCTCGACGCGTATCAGTTTCAAACCGGCCTGCAGCCGTTGAAGCGATCGGAGAGCCTCAGCATGTCGCTCGCCGGCTTCATGCGGAAGACGTCGATGGTACCGGTCATCTCCGACTTCCTGTTCGACAACCCGGGCGAGGTACTGCGCGAGCTCGCTCACCTCAACTCGACCCACGACGTCTTCATCGTGCTCATCGACAGCGCGTTCGCCTTCGAGCTGCCGCCGATCTCGGCCGGCTGGGTCGAGGCGTTCGACGTCGAGACCGGCCGCGCCAGGGTGATGTCGCGCGGCGCGATGAGTGCCCTCTCGCGCCGCACGCGGGCGTGGCAGGACGATGTGGCCCGGCTGGCCAAGGACAACGACCTCGACGTGCTCCGCATCGGCGTCGACGAACGCGAAACCGCGATCGCCCTGAGCGAATTCATCGCGGAAAGGCGGCTTCGGAAGGTTTAGCAGGCGCGCCCTCGCGCCGTTGCGCTCGGGCGTAACCTCCACTTGCTCGCTTCGCTCGCGCAGGTATCGCTGAAGGTAGGCCGCGATCAGCTGCGCCTGCACTGGGCTGTGACGTTCTGTTCTAATTACACGCGAGGGCTACGGCCCGAGCGTGTCAGCGCGCGGGGGTGGGGCCCCGCGCGAGCAAACAATGTCGGGCCCCAGGCGAAAGTAAGTAATGCTATTGGTGACACAGTCATGATCCCGCCCAAGGCAGGCCTGAAGGCCTGCGCTACCCTGCTATTCACAGTGGCCGCGGCGACCGCCTCCGCCCAGCCGCAGACGCAGACGACCGAAGCCGACCCGGTGCAGTGCTGGTGGCGCACGTCGGCCGGCGCGGTCCGCGTCGGCGAGACGTTCGCCCTTGTCCTCACGTGCGCCGCGCTCGAGACCGACGAGGTGAAGGTCGTCGTCGACCAGTCGAAGCTGGAGCCGTCGGTCGTGCAGTTCGCGCCGTTCGAGGTGACCGGCGGATCGCACGCGGCCGATCTGCGCAGCGGCGACCGGCGGTTCTTCCAGTACGAGTACCGCTTGCGCGCGATTGCCGAGAATCTGTTCGGCAAGGACGTGCAGCTTCCCGAGACGAAGGTCTCGTACCGCGTACAGAGCCACACGGGACAGGGCGCTTCCACGCCAGGGCAGGGACCCCGCGCAGTCATTGAAGGTCGCGATCAGACGTATGTCATGCCGGCGCAATCGATCCGCATCCTGTCGCTGGTTCCCGGCGACGCGTCCGACATCCGCGATTCGGCGCACGAAACCTTCGGCGACGTCGATCTGCGCTCGTTCCGCGCCAACTTCCTGACCGTCGTCGGCGGCATCCTGTTCGCCATCGCCGCGCTGCTCGGCGTGCTCGCCATCGTTCGACTCGTGGCGAAGTACGCCAGGCCGACGACGGCCGCCGATCGCCTCATGCCCGATCTCGCGATCCTGCGTGGAGTCGGCCGCGAGCTGTCGTCGGTGCAGAAGGAACGCCAGCGGGCCGGGTGGAGCGCCGAACTCGCGGGCCGCGCGCTCGCCGGGCTGCGCGTGCTTGGCACCTACGCGATCGGGCGCCGGGTTTCCAGGACGGCGCAGCCGCTCGGCTCGGCCGCGCAGGCGCAGCAAGAGGGCTCGCTCGTGCTGCGGACCGGCTGGCCGCGCGGCAAGCGCGTCGTCGTATCGGGCGCGGCGACGTCGCAGGCGGTCGCGCGCGAGCTGAAGCGGGTGTCGGCGAACGGCGGCGCACGCCACGCAGCCGATCTCGAAGCGCTCGAGCAGGCGCTCGCGCGCTTCACGGCGGCGCAGTACGGACGCAACGGGTCGCTCGACGAGGCGGCGCTCGACGATTCGCTGACGACCGGCTTTCATCTGCTGCGGCGGCTGAAGCTGCGGCACACCTGGCCGATGCGCCGTTTCATGCGGCGCCACGCGCCGGCCGGCGTGGAATCTCGCGTGTGGTCCCGATAACCGCCGTCCCCGCCGTCGTCCGCGAATCGATCTTCGACTGGCGCAACACGCGCGCGGCGGAGCTGCTCTTTACTCATCGCGACGCCGCGGTGCTGACGCTCGTCACGCTCATCGGCCTGTCGGTCGCGATCATGATTCTGCGGGCGATGACGCGGCGGAAAGCAGGGCGCACGCAGGTCGCGCTGCCCGCCGTGCTCAACTGGGGCCAGTCGTCGTGGCTGTCGATCGTCCGCCACGGCGCGCTGATCCTGTTCCTCGTCGGCCTGCCGTTCTTCGCGCTCGCGCTCGCCGATCCGTACTCGACGCTCACGCAGGAGGACGTGTCGTTCCCCGGCCGCCGCATCGCGCTCATGATCGACGCCTCGTCGTCGATGATGGCGCGGTTTCCAGCGGCGCGCCTCAACGCGAAGGCGCCGAACGAAGCGACGTTCTTCACGACCGTCGCCGCGGCCGAAGCGTTCATCCGCCAGCGGATGGCCGGCAAATATCACGACCTCATCGGTCTCATCGAGTTCGGCGACGAGGCGTACGTGGTCACGCCGTTCACGACCGACTACGAGAACATCCTCCTCAGCCTCACGCTTATAGGCGACTGGACCGAGTTCATGAAGTTTCCCGATCAGGGGACGACGATCGGGCTCGCGATGGAGCAGAGCGTCAACCTGTTCCGCGCGTTCAATTTCCTCGACGCCGCGGGCAACCTGATGGTGATCTTCAGCGACGGCCAGGACACGCAGGTGATGATCCACGGCAAGTCGGTCAACGAGGTGCTCGCCGGCGCCGTCGCGACGAAGATTCCGGTCTACATGATCCGCACGAGCTACAACAAGGCGCTCGGCGCGGTGCTGCCCGACGACATCTGGCGCCCGGCGGTGGAAGCGACCGGCGGCAAGTTCTACGCGGCGTCGGACGAGTCGGTGATTTTCAACGCGATCAAAGACATCGATGCGCGGTCGGCGGGCCGCGTCGAAGTGAAGCGCTACAGCACCGAGCGGCCGCGCTTCGCGCCGTACGCGTTCATGGCCGCGAGTTTCTGGTCGGTGGCGCTGCTGCTGCAGCTGACCATTCCGTATTTTCGGAAATTTCCGTGAGGCAGGCCTGAAGGCCTGCGCTACGGGTGGGTAGCGCAGCCGAGACCTTCTACCGTTGGCAGCGCAGCCCTTTAGGGCTGCCAGGAGAGTTCGATGAAATCCGTTGTTGCTCCGCTCGTCGCCGCCATCGTGCTCGCGCTCGTCGGCGCGGGCTTCTGGGTCGCGGGCCAGACCGAGCGGCGACTCGCCGACGTGCACAACGAGCTGGCGACGCTCCAGTACGCGGCGGTGACGACCGACAGCGAGGACGTCGAGCAGCAGCTCGGCGTGGCGCGCCGCGTGCCGCAGGTGGGCCCGGCGGCGATGACCGACCTTCGCGACGTGCGCGCGACCGCCGACTACTGGCGCGGCGGCTACGCGTCGATCACGCCGCAGAAGGACGTGAACGGCGCGGTGACGGAAACCGATCCCGACATCCTGTTGCTGTCGGCCAACGCCGCGTTCCGCGCGAGCCACTCGGACGCCGATCGCGCGACGGCGCTCAGACGGCTCGACGCCGTCGTGAAGAATTACGCCGACGTCCTTCGCAACAGCCCGGGACACGTCGACGCCGCCTACAACTACGAGTACGCGATCCGCGTGCGCGACAACCTCGCGAAGGCGCGGCCGGCTGCGTCGAGGAGCGCCAGGCTGCTCGCGAAGCCGGCACACGAGAGCGCCGGCGATCTTCCCGCGGGGCCGACGCTCCACGGCCGACCCGGCGGTCCGCCCGCTGCCACCGACATGGCGCAGTTCAAGATCGTGATTCCGAAGCGGGGCGAAGAACGGAAGGAGAATCCCGAAGCTGGGAAGGGTGGCGTGAAGGTCCGCAAAGGCTGACCGCTGAACGTTGAGTGAGCGAATTGCCCAAAATCGATCTCGATACCGTCCGCTTCGCCGATCCCGGGTATCTCTGGCTGCTGATCGTCCCGGCCGCGCTGCTGCTCGTGTGGGCGTGGCAGCTCGCGCGCCGGCGGCGCGACGCGCGGCGGTTCCGCCAGCATCGCCGGCTGCCGGTGCGCGAGCGGTTTCCCATCTTCGGCGGCCTCGTCTTCTGGCTCTGCGCCCTGCTCGCGACGGCGCTGACGATTCTGGCGCTCGCGCGGCCGACGGCGGCCGTCTCGCTCGTGCGAACGGCCGGCGTCGATCTCGTGATTCTGCAGGACGGTTCCGCATCGATGCGCACGCCCGACGTGGCCAGCCGGGGGGTAGGGGCCCCCGGAGGAAGCGAAGACCGGTGGCAGCGGTCCATCCGCTTCCTGCGCGTGCTCGGCGAATCGCTCGCCTGGAGAGACGATCGCATCGCGATGGCGCTCTTCGCGCACATCGCGACGCCTGAAGTCCGGCTCACGAAAGATCCCAACACGTTCTTCTTCTTCCTCGATCACCTGAACCGCGAGTCGCCGTTCCGCCTCGAGGATGACACGACGTGGGACACGAACATCGAGCTCGGCATCGCGTGGGGGTTGCGTCTGATCGAACGCGATCAGGAGCTGTACGGAAAGTCGCCGAACGCGAAGGCGTTCGTGCTGGTCACCGACGGCCAGGCGTGGAGCGGCGAGGTCGCCCGCTCGCTGCGCCTGGCCCGCGAACGTCAGGTTCCCGTCTACGTCGTCGGCGTCGGCACCACCAACGGCGGCTGGATTCCCGAAGCGCCGCAGCCGGCGCCGATTCCGGGACGCGCCGCGGTCACGCCGCCGCCGCAGCAGCCCAAGATCCGGTCGTCGCTCGATCGGAATTCGCTGGCGATGATCGCGGCGGCCGGCGGGGGCGAATACATGGAGCTGGATCGCGAAGGCGATCGCGAGATCGCGAACCGCGTCATCGACGCGGCGCGCAAGCGCGCCGGATCGCGCGGCCTCGAGGTCGCGAGCGAGGAGCTCTACTGGCGCTGCCTCGCTGCGGCGGCGATCCTCATGGGGCTCGGTCTGTTCTTCCTGCAGGAGCGCATCGAGCTGTGGCTGCAGGCGGCCAGCGCCGGCGCCGCGCTCTTCTTCGTCTGGACGCTGACGCGCTGAATGGCAGGAGGTACCGCGACGCGGCGCGCTCGGACCAGTTGCGGTGTACGGTACGGGATGGTCAGATAAAATGACCATGTGGCGCGATACAACATCGCCGAAGCGAAAGCGAAATTCTCCGAGCTCGTCGACAAGGCGATGGCGGGAGAAGAAGTGGTCATCGCGCGCGCGAACCAGCCGCTCCTGAAGCTCGTGCCGTACCATGGTCGCGGCCGGACGCTGAAGCCCGGCTCGGCCAAAGGGCAAATCTGGATGTCCGACGACTTCGATCAACCGTTGGACGATTTCAAGGACTACATGTGAGTGCGGCTGCTGCTCGATACACACGCCGCGCTTTGGTGGATGAACGCCGATAAGCGTCTGAGCGCGCGGTGACGCGCGTTCCTCAATCGATCGAGCGGCCGCGTGGCCGTCCGCCTCTTCTTCGTCCGGATCCTGACGCGCTGAGCTGAGCCGCCCCGGAGGTTGTACTTCACCCGCCTTCGAGCCGATAATTTCTCGCGGATGCGACCGCGACCGCTCGCTGAAGCCGGGGTCGCCCCGAGCGCAGTCGGGGGGCGAACCTGGACCGCCGGGTTCCTGCTCTTCGGATCCGGTTTCTGCGCTCTCGTGTACCAGATCGGCTGGCTCCGCGAATTCCGGCTGATCTTCGGCGCGTCGACCGCGGCGTCGGCCGCGGTACTCGCCATCTTCATCGGCGGCCTCGGCGCCGGCAGCCTGCTGCTCGGTCCGCGCGCCGATCGTCAACCGCGGCCGCTCCTCTTCTACGCGAATCTCGAAACAACGATTGCCGTCTGCGCCGCGGTGAGCCCGTTTCTCCTCGCGCTCGTACGCATCGTCTACATCGCGAGCGGCGGATCGGCGCGGCTCGGCATGTCGATCGCGACAATCGGGCGTCTGGCGTTGAGCGCGCTCGTGCTCGCGGTGCCGACGCTGGCGATGGGCGGCACGCTGCCTGCAGCCGCGCGGGCGGTGACGCGAGCGGGCGACGCACGCCGGCAGGACGTCGCGGTGCTCTACGCGTTGAACACGCTTGGCGCCGTTGTGGGCTGCGTCGTTTCGACGTTCTGGATGCTCGAGATCTTCGGCACGCGAAGAACGCTCTGGCTCGCGGCCGCGATCAACATTCTGGTCGCCGTTGTCGCGCGGCAGGTGAATCGGAGTTGGGCGGATAGGTCGGGCGGGTCAGGTAGGTCAAGCGAGATCCCCTCGCGACCCGACTTACCGGACCTGCGCGACCTACCCGACCTGCCCGCCCAACCCGATCTTCCGGAGCTGCCGATCTTCGTGCTGCTCGCCTCCGCCACTGTCGGCTTTGCGTTCTTCCTGCTCGAGTTGATCTGGTATCGACTGCTGGCGCCGCTGCTCGGCGGATCGGTCTTCACGTTCGGCCTCGTGCTCGCGTGTGCGCTCGCCGGCATCGGCATCGGCGGATTGTTCTACGCGCTGGTGTCATCCGATCGTCCGGCATCGCTGTCAGGATTCGCTGCGTCATGCCTCCTCGAGGCCGTTGCCGTGGCGGCGACCTTTGCGCTCGGCGATCGGCTCGGCGTGCTGTCGCTGGCGCTGCTGCCGCTTCGATCGGCCGGCTTTCCGGCGACGGTCGCCGGATGGACGATCGTCACGTCGATCGTCGTCCTGCCGCCGGCGCTCGTCGCCGGCTACCAGTTCCCGCTGCTCATCGCCCTTTTCGGTACCGGACGCGAGCGCGTCGGCAGCCACGTCGGCTTCGCGTATGCCGCGAACACGTTCGGGGCCATCGTCGGGTCGCTCGCTGGAGGATTCGGACTGCTGCCGTGGCTGTCGGCGCCGAACGCGTGGCGACTCGTCGCCGTCGTGCTCGCGCTGCTCGGGCTCGCGGCCGTCGGCATCGAACGGCGGCGCCGGATGACTGCGGCGCTCGCGCACGTCGCGATCGCAGTGCTCACGCTCGCGCTGCTGGCCGCGCCGGGGCCCACCGCGTTCTGGCGTCACAGCGGCATCGGGGCCGGGCGCGCGCCGGCCGATGTCGTGTCGTCGCCGAACCGGCTTCGAGAGTGGTCGACCGCGATCCGGCGCGCGATCGTGTGGGATGCCGACGGCGTCGAGAGCAGCGTCGCGCTGCTGCGCGAGGAGAGCGGCTACGCGTTCATCGTGAACGGCAAGTCGGACGGCAGCGCGCGTCTCGACGCCGGCACGCAGGTGATGCTCGGACTGCTCGGCGCGCTGCGTCACCCCAACCCGCGCCGCTCGCTCGTCATCGGTCTCGGCACCGGCAGCACCGCCGGCTGGCTCGCGGACATCCCGTCGATGGAGCGCGTCGACGTCGTCGAGCTCGAGCCGGTCGTGCTGAACGTCGCGCGCGCGTGCGCGGCGGTCAACCGCAACGCGATGGCGAATCCGAAAGTGCGCGTGACGATCGGCGACGCGCGCGAGGCGCTGCTGACCGGTCGCGAGGCCTACGACGTGATTGCGTCGGAGCCGTCCAATCCCTATCGCGCCGGCATCGCGAGCCTGTTCACCGAGGAGTATTACCGCGCGGCTCGCGCCCGATTGACCACCGGCGGCGTCTTCGCGCAGTGGGTACAGGGTTACGAGATCGACGCCCGGACGCTGCAGACGATCTACGCAACGCTCGGCGCCGTGTTTCCGCACGTCGAGACGTGGCAGACGACGCTCGGCGATCTCGTGCTCGTGGCGTCGACGGCGCCGGCCGCGTACCGGGTCGACCAGCTCGCGGCTCGCGCGAGCAGCGAGCCCTTTCGGTCCGCGATCGCGGACGCGTGGCGCGTCACGAACCTCGACGGGCTGCTGGCTCACTATCTCGGCGACGACCGATTCGGGCGCGCGCTCGGCTCGGCGCCCGGCATCGAAGTGAACACCGACGACCGCAACATCGTCGAGTTCGGCCTCGCGCGATCGGTGGGACTGACCCGGCTGCAGCTGGCCCCCGATCTCCGTCGTGTCGCGCACGCGGCGGGCTCTGGACGTCCACCGCTCGAAGGCGGCGACGCCGGGATCTCATGGACGGCGGTCGACACCGCGTGGGCGAACTTCAACGGGTGGGACGGCGCGTTCGCGGCGGCCATGGATCCGGCGCCGCCGGAGGAGCAGCAGCGCCGCAGCGCGCTGCAGCGGTACTACGGCGCGGGCGACAACGCAGGCGCGCGCGAGTTGTGGCGGCGGCAGACCGAGCCGCCGCGCGACCTGGCGGAGCTCGCCCTTGCCGCCGCGGTCGAAGCGGACGCCGGATCGGCGGCGGCCCTTCCGCTCATCGACCGTCTGCGCGAGCACGAGCCCGGCGAAGCAGATACCCTTCTCGCGATTCTGCGGATGCGCGAAGGGAAATTCGAGGAGGCGGCGACGGCGCTCGAGGCGGCGCTCGTGCGGCTGCGCACCGATCCATGGCCGCTCGTCGGGTTCAAGCGGACGGCGCTGACCCTCACGTCGCTCATCGCCAACGAGCGGCCGGCCGTCGGCCGTCGTCTGTTCGATGCGCTCGCGAAACCGTTTGCCGTCGAATCGGTGAACGACGACCGCCTCGCGTTTGCGCTCGACATGGCGATGCGCGTCGATTTCGCGGCGCTGTGCCGCACGCCGATCGACGCCGCCGAACCGCACGTCATCTGGAACGAGCCGTTCCTGCGGCGCCGTCTCGATTGTTATCGCGTCACCAACGATCCGCGGCTCGCGATCGCGACGCGCGATCTCAGAGAATTCCTGTCGCGCGAGCCTCGGTCGATTTCGATCCGAGCACACTGACCTCTGTTGCTGGTTGCTGGTTGTCGGCCAGCAATCCCAGCAACCAGCCCCCAGCAACCGCTTTTAGAAGAGCAGCTTCAAACTGAGCTGAATGTTGCGTTCGCTCGTCTTGCTCGTCACCCGTCCGAACGATCCGTTGGTCGGATTCATCTGCGAGGTGGTGAGATTGAGATTCGGATAGTTCGGGAAGTTGAACGCCTCGGCGCGGAACTGCACACGCGTGCCGCTCGGCGGACCGAACGTCTTGAACAGCGCGAAGTCCCAGTTCTGCTGGTGGGGACCGCGCACCGGATTGCGTCCGGCGTTCCCGAACGTCCCCGGCGCCGGCCGCGCGAACGCCTGCGGATTGAACCAGAAATTCTGATCGGCGGCCGGCCCGTTCGAGAACGATTGATTGCTGATGTTCGGATCGCCGACGAGATTCCACGGCTGGTTCGTCGTGTCGCCGACGCCGGCGCGATCGTCGTTCAGCCAGACCGACAGCGGCATTCCCGACTGGAAGATCGTGGCTCCGGACACCTGCCAGCCGCCGAGCGCCTTCGCAGCAGGCGTGTTTTGATCGCGCCAGAACGGCAGCTCGTAGATGTAGTGCACGTTGAAGACGTGCGTGCGATCGTTATCCGACAGCGCCCAGTACGACGACGGATCGTACGCGTTGAACATGATGTTGCGCTTGTCGGACGCATCGTCCATCAGGCGCGACAGCGTGTAGGCGGCGCCGATCTTCAGGCCGCCGCGGTAGCGGCGATCGACGCTGATCTGCAGGCCGTTGTAGGTCGACTTGCCCTCGTTCTCCGACAGACGGATTGCGCCGAAGCCGAGGTACGGGCGCAGCGCGTTCGGGTTGATCCCGGGATTGGCCTGCAGCGTGCCGGGCAGCAGCTGATTGAGGTTCCGCTCGCGCTGCAGGTTGCGTCCGAGCCGGCCGACGTAGGTGACGTCGACGACAGTGCTGAACGGCAGCTCGCGCTGCACGCCGGCGCTGAACGCGTACGCCAGCGGATGGTTGAACACCTTGTCCTGCATCGTCATGACGAGCGGGAAGGTACGCGCCTGCGTACCGGTGGGATTATCGGCGACGCCGTTCGTCACGCCGACCTTGAGCTGAATCGGCGGGTTGCCGCCGAGCAGCGTGCTGTCGTTGAGCGTCACGCGGTTGTGGAACACGCCCGCGCCGACGCGCGCCACGGTCCTGTCGTTCAACGCGTAGCTCAAGCCGCCGCGCGGCTCGAACACGTTCGCGTGCGTTTGCGAGAACCCGTCGGGGAGGCCATGGAACAGCCGATCCACGCCGGGGATGCTCGCCGCCGCAACGACGCCGTTCGCGGCGCTCGGGAACCCGGTTCCGGGCAGCACGACGCCGTTGTAGATGTCGCCGCTGACGATGAACCCGCCCGTCGGATCGACCGTCACCCTGCGCGCCGGATCGTAGAAGGCCGGATCGAACATCGCCGCGTTGTTCAGCAGGGCGTGCCACGGCGGCCAGAGCACGTAGCGGACGCCGCCTTCGATCGTCAGCTTGTCGGCCGGCTTCCAGCTGTCCTGCACGAAGGCGTCCATCGCGAGCGCGCGCCATTTCGTGAGCGACCTTGTGCCGATCTCGCCGTAGTTGGTGAAGAGCCCCATCGCGGCGTTCGCCACCGCGACACCGGTACCGCCGGCGCGGCTGTCGGTGAACTCGAACCGGCCGTTCTGGTTGTTCGTGTCGCCGGGCTGCGCGTTGACGTTGATTTGATCGAAGTCGTCCTCTCCGGAGTATTCGACGAAGACGCCTGTCTTGAAGGAGTGACGACCCTTCAGGTAACTGATGTTGTCCGACCACGTATAGATCGGTCCGCGGGACGAGGATGGATACGGTCCGCCGTCCACTTCCGTGAAGTTCGTGATCGAAATCGTCGGAATCTTGTCCTCGATTTCCTTGCCGGGAAAAATATACGGGTAGTTGATCCCGTAGCGGCTGCGCTGATACAAGCCCGATTCGGTGAACACGTCGATGTACACCTCGTCGAGCGAGTAACCGAAGGTGAATTCGTTGAGAAGGTTCGACCGAATCGTGCTGGTCCAGCTCAACGCCGACGTCGTGTTCGGTCGGTTCCACTTCGTGCGCGCCAGATCGAACCCCGTGCCAGGACGAAATGCGTCGACCGCCTTCCACGAGAAGTGCGATACGCGGCCGACGATCTGATTCGCGGCGTTTGCGACGTAGTCGATGCGCACCGTGTCCTTCCGCGTATCGCGCGGGTTCGGGCTGGTGCCAATCCAGTTCTGGTTGCCGCGCTGAAATCCCGCGGTCGGCAGCGGATACGCGTTCAGCAGCGCGAGGCCGTTCGGACTCAGGCGATCGGCCGGAATGATGTTGCCCGGGAACGGCTGCCCGGTCGCCGGGTTCTGCACTGTGACAGCACGTCCGAACCACAGGTTCGACGGATCGAGCAGCTCGCTGAAATCGCCTTTGCGCATTTTTTCCGATGGCACCGTATTCGTGTTCGTCGCGTTGGTTCGATACCGAATGCCCTCCTCGCCCCAGAAGAAGAACATCCGGTCGCGCTGCCGGTTGAATCCCGGCAGCACGACGGGGCCGCCGAGCGATCCGCCGAAGTCGTTGATGCTCAGCGGCGCGGGCGCCGACAGGAGCGGATTGTTCGCGGCGTTGCGGCTCCAGCTGTTCGCGTCGAGCTTGTCGTCGCGCACGTAGTCGTAGACGCTGCCGTGAAAATCGTGGCCGCCGCTCTTGGTGACGAATCGGATCTGCCCGCCCGACGATCGACCGTACTCGGGCAGAAAGTTGGACGTCAGCACCTGCACTTCCTCGACGGCGTCGACGTTGAGCGCGCCGATCATCGCGCCGGTCGACCGCGTGCGCGAGGCGATCGCGCCGTCGACCGTGATGAGGTTCTCGTCGTTGCGGCTTCCGTTGATGTTGAAGTTGCCGGTCGTGAGGCTGTCGCCGAGGTACGTGTTAGCCGCATTGCCGGTACGGACACCGGCCTTGAGCATCGCGAGGCTGATCGGATTGCGGCCGTTCAGCGCAAGATCCTGGACGTCCTTCAACTCGATCGTCTTGCGGTTCTGCGTGTCGAACTGCAGCGGCGTCGATTTCGCGACGACCGTCACCATCTCGCTGACGGCCGATGGATTGATTGTCGCGTCGAGCGTCAGCCTGGCGGCCGCGTCGAGCCGCACGTTCTTCTGCGACCATTTCTTGAACCCGGTCAGCTCGACTTCGACGTCGTAGCCACCCGGCGGCAGCGCGGTGACGATGTAGTATCCGGTCGCATCGGTGACGACGGTTCGCGACAGCCGCGTCTCGACGTTGGTGGCCGTGACGCTCGCGCCGGGAATGACGCCGCCGGTCTCGTCCTTGACGATGCCGGCGATTTGCCCGCGGTCGAACTGGGCGAGGGCTGGACCTGCGATGGCTACCAGTGCGGCCGCAAGCAGCGCGGCACGCAGTCGGATCGACACTCGACCCTGCATCCTCCACCTCCAGCAAAGCAAAAACGACCAAGAAGCGGGCGGATGCTAATACCTTTTGTAAACGATTTCAACGGCCCGTTTCCCACATCTGCTTTTTCAATGTGCCTCGGCCCTTCGATGTCGCGCGGGACATCATCGATGTCGGGCCGCAATCGCGATCGCTTCGATCCTGGTGCCGCCGAGATCGATGCCGATGCGCATGAGGGGCCTATAATTTACCCATGAGCCGGCTGGTTTTTCTCGTCGCGGCCTGCAGCGCCGCCGCCGCGTGCTCGCGCGGCGCGTCCTCGTCGGCGCCGACGGCGGCCGACGCGAAAGCGTTTCTCGGAACCGTCAACGAGACAACGATGAAGCTCGGGATCGAGGCGAGCCGCGCCGGATGGGTGCAGCAGACCTACATCACCGACGACACCGAAGCGCTCGCCGCGCGCGCCAACCAGGCGGCCAACGATGCCGGCGCACGCTTCGCGAAGGAGGCGACGAAGTACGACCACGTCGACGTGGCGCCGGGCGAACGCCGCGAACTGACCGTGTTGAAGACGTCGCTCGTGCTCGCGTCGCCGTCCGATCCGAAGGAGTCCGACGAGCTGTCGAAGATCATGGCGCGGCTCGAGTCGATGTACGGCAAGGGCAAGTGGTGTCCCGACCCGTCGAAGCCGGAATCGTGCAGAACGATCGACGACGTGACGCGGATCATGGCGACGTCGAGAAACGAACGCGAGCTGCGGACGGCATGGGAAGGGTGGCACACCGTCGCGCCGCCGATGCGGAAGGACTACGAGCGGTTCGTCGAGCTCTCGAACAAGGGAGCGAAAGAGCTCGGGTTCGCCGACACGGGGGCGATGTGGCGCGCGAAGTACGACATGGCGCCCGACGCGTTCACCAGCGAGCTCGATCGGCTCTGGGATCAGGTGCGGCCGCTGTACGTGAAGCTCCACGCGTACGCGCGGCTGAAGCTGCGCGAGAAGTACGGCGAGGTCGTGCCGGCGAACGGTCCGATTCCGGCGCACCTGCTCGGCAACATCTGGGCGCAGGACTGGACCAACGTGTATCCGCTCGTGGCGCCGCCGAACGCCGACCCGGGGTTCTCGCTCACCGACATCCTGAAGAAGCGCAACATGCCGGCGCTCGACATGGTGCGAACGGGCGAGCGCTTCTACACGTCGCTCGGATTCGCCGCGCTGCCGAACACGTTCTGGGAGCGATCGCTCTTCGTCCGCCCGCGCGATCGCGACGTCGTCTGCCACGCGAGCGCGTGGGACGTCGACCTCGAGAGCGACCTGCGCATCAAGATGTGCATCGAGCAGACGGCCGACGACTTCACGACGATCCACCACGAGCTCGGGCACAACTTCTATCAGCGCGCCTACAAGGATCTGCCGGTGCTCTTCCGCGACAGCGCGAACGACGGCTTCCACGAAGCGATCGGCGACACCATCGCGCTGTCGGTCACGCCGGAGTACCTCGTGCGGATCGGGCTGCTCGACAAGGCGCCCGACACGTCGCGCGACATCGGCCTGCTGATGACGCGCGCGCTCGACAAGATCTCGTTCCTGCCGTTCGGTCTGCTCATCGATCAGTGGCGGTGGAAGGTGTTCTCCGGCGAGATCGCGCCGGCGGCTTACAACAAAGCGTGGTGGGATCTGCGACTGAAGTATCAGGGCGTGGCGCCACCGTCAGCGCGCGACGAACAGTTCTTCGATCCGGGCGCGAAGTACCACGTGCCTGACAACACGCCGTACACGCGCTACTTCCTGGCCGACATCCTCCAGTTCCAGTTTCATCGCGCGCTGTCGCGGATTGCCGGCTGCCAGCTGCCGCTCAATCGCTGCTCGATCCACGGGAGCACGGCGGCGGGCCAGCGGCTCAACGCCATGCTGTCGATGGGGCTGTCGCGCCCGTGGCCCGACGCGCTGGAAGCGCTGACCGGCACCAGGCAGATGGACGCGACGGCGATCCTCGATTACTTCGCGCCGCTGTCGAAATGGCTGGATGCGCAACTCGACGGCAAGCCCGTCGGGTGGTGAAGAAGCGCAGAACGCGGAGACGCAAATCGTGTAAGGCGATGTCCGATTTCGAATAGTACGTAATCGAAATAATTGTTCCGCCGGTCCTGCCGCCTGCCCCTATCGGTTCTTCCGCTGTGCGTGCTGCTTCGCCAGCTCGGCCTCGCGGCCGACGAACGCGGCGTACGTCCGCAGCGATTCGTCGATCTGATCGGGCGTCCGCGCGCCGCCGCGCTGACGATATGTGTCGACGGCGTCGATCGCGGCGCGGCACGGCACTTCGTCGCGCGCGGGCAGCGCCACCAGCCGCTGCTTCAGGCTGTCGAGCGCCGCCGTACCGTGTTGCGACGACAAGACGTCGCTGAATACCGCGGCGACCGCGGTGAGCGCATCGCGTTCTCGCGCGCGGCGCTCGAAGATCGGCGCGATCGCCGATTCCTCGCCGATCGCGGTTCCATCGTCGAGGACCACGGCAACGATTTCGACCGTCGCGTCCTGCGGCAGCGGGTCGAGCTGGATCACACGCGACTGCTGCGGCATGAGGCGCTCGAGCCGCTCGGCCGTTCCCTGGATGCCGTGCGTCGCTTCGCTCAGGTATCCGTCAATCGTCTCGACCTCTCGATGCGTGCGGCCGGCTTTCGGGTGCGTGACGACGGCGAAGGCCCACGCGGAAACGGGCTGGCTCGCCGTGTTGGTGACCGTCATGTGCGCCTGCGGCCCGGTCGACAGTTGGCCGACGACCACGGGCAGCGCCGCCGCCATCCACACGATTGCTTGCATTTGCGGACCTCCCGAGCTGGTGAACTGAGGAGCAAACGCCGGACCATCGCCACCTGAACAATCTGGTATCTTCAAACGATGCGTCTCCTGGTGTCATCTGCGATGGCTCTTGCGATCGTCGCCGCCGCATCCCAAGCGACTCGGCCTGCCGATGCCGCTCAACGGGTTTCAAGCGATCTCGACGCGCTCATGCGGCAGGTGCTGAGCACGCGCGACGAGAACTGGAAGAAGCTGCAGCAGTACGTGCTCGACGAGCGGGAGGCGATGGAGGTACGCGGCCCGAGCCAGCGGCCCATCTGGGGCGAACATCGCGAGTACACGTGGTACATCCGCAACGGCCTCTTCGTCCGCAGCCCGGTGAAAGCGAACGGCGCGGCCGTTCCGGAAGCGGATCGCCGGAAGTACGAAGCCGACTACCTGAAGCGGCAGCAGGACCGCGAACGGCGCGGCGGCCAGATCGCGATTTCTCCGTCCGGCGTCGACGTCAATCCGGGCGACTCGGGCGAGGCGGCCGACGCCGATGCGGTCCTGAAGCAGACGCGGCAGCCGCTGTTCATCTCGCTCTCCTACTTCCTGCGCTTCAAGTTCGAAGAAGGAAAGTACGCGCTGGTCGGCCGCGAAACGCTCGACGGCCGCGAAACGCTGCGCATCGAGTACTACCCCGAGCGCCTGTTCAGCGGCACCGATCGGCGGCGCGGCCGCGCGACCTCGGACGAGGACCGCGCGTACGATCAGGAGTTCCGGCGCCTGATGAACAAGGTCGCGCTCGTGACGTTGTGGGTCGAGCCGAACGCGCACCAGATCGTCAAGTACACCTTCAACAACGTCGCGCTCGACTTCCTGCCCGTGCAGTGGCTGATGCACGTCGACGAAGTGACCGCGTCGATGAACATGGGGCAGCCCTTCCCGGACGTGTGGCTGCCGCGCGACGTCCAGATCGACGCGGCGATATCGGTCGTGTCCGGACAGTTCTATCTCCACTACGGCCTCGAGTACCACGACTACCGCCAGGCGGACGTCACGTCGAAGATCAAGATCCCCTAGCCATGTGGATCGTCGTGGCACTGATGCTGTCCGGCGTGGCCGGGTCGCCGCGCTCGGCTGAAAGCCTCGCGCTACCGGTAGCGCGAGCCTTTCAGGCGAGCGAGATCATCGCCGACATCCAGGTGCACGGAAATCTCGTCACAACCGACGAAGAGCTGAAGCGGCTCGCGGGTGTGGACGTCGGTACACCGTTCGAGCCGTCGCTGATCGACGCCGTGGCCGAGCGGCTGCGCGCGGCGAAGCGGTTCGAGCGCGTCGACGTGCTGAAGCGCTTCGCGTCCATCGCCGATCCATCGCAGATCGTGATCGTGATCATCGTCGACGAAGGACGCGTGCGTATCGCGCGCACCGGCGATCCGGAGCATCCGTTTCGCGCAGTCCGCAACCGGTGGCCGCGGCTCATGTACCAACCGATTCTGCGCCGCGACGATCGCTACGGGTCGACGTACGGCGTGCGCGTCGCGATTCCGGAAACGTTCGGCAGCAACAGCCGGTTGATCTTCCCCTTCGCGTGGGGCGGCGAGAAGCAGGCGGGCGTGGAGTACGACAAGACGAACGACGCGGGTCTGCTCAACCGCGTCCGCGCCGGCGGATCGTGGCTGCGACGGACGCATCCGGTGTTCCAGGAGGACGAGGATCGCGAGCAACTATCGTTGCGCGGCGAGCACTGGTTCCGGCCGCAGTTCCGCGTCGGCGTGTCGACCGGCTGGGAGCACGAATCGTTCGGCGGCGCCGACGACTTCTTCGCGCGCCTCGGCGCCGACGTCGTCGTCGACACACGCGTCGACCCGGCGCTGCCGCGCAACGCCGTCTTCGCGCGCGCCGCGTGGACGCATGTGGCCGGCGGCGCTCAGACCGAGCTCGACGGCCGGGGATATGTCGGGCTGATCGGCCAGCTGATTTTCGGTGTCCGCGCGCAGCGGATTGCAGCGGATCCGTCGCTGCCCGTGTACCTGAAACCCATCTTCGGGGGCGCCGCGAACGTACGCGGATTCTCCGCCGGCACCATGGTCGGCGATACGCTGGTCGCAGCGTCGACGGAATTGATCCTGCCCCTCACCTCACCGCTGCGGATCGTGAGAATGGGCGTGAGCGCCTTTGCCGATCGCGGAACGATCGACGATCAGCCGTGGAAGCAGGGATATGGGGGCAGCGTGTGGTTCACCGCCGCCATGTTTCATCTCAACATCGCCGTGGCGCACGGTCGGGGTTCATCGACACGCGTTCATGTCGATGGAAATGTCTCGTTCTGAGTAAGTTTGAAGCTTGAAGTACGAAGTTCGAAGTCCACTTCGTACTTCGTACTTCCGACTTCGCAGTTACGGTTTCTTCGGTCCTACGGTCAACCGATCTTCGACGCGGCGCACCCCTTCCACTTCCTTCGCGAGCGCGACCGCCTTCGTTCGGCCCGCCGCCGACATGACCGTGCCGGTCAGCGTGACGACGTGGTTATCGGTCGACACGTGAACATCGCTGTCCTTCAGCGCGTCCTCGCCGACGAACTTGGTCTTGATACGCGTGGTAATCCAGCCGTCGGTGATTTCCTCGCCGGCCTTCTGCGCGCCTTCCTTTGTCTTGTCGTAGACCTTCCCGCCGCCCTCCTTCGTCTTGTCGTAGACCTTCCCGCTGCCTTCCTTCGTCTTGTCGTAGACCTTCCCGGCGCCTTCCTTGGTCTTCCCGGCGCCTTCCCTCGTCTTCTCCCCGACTTTGCCGGCGGTGCCTTTCACGCCGCGCGTGCCGGCGTCGGGCTCGACGAGGAGCTGGTTGTCGACGCGCGTGATGCCGGCCACCTTCGCGTCAGCGGCGGCCTTGGTGCGGTCGGCTTCTGTGGCGACCGATCCGCTGAGCGTCGCGACGCCGCCGTCGACGACCACCTTGATGTCGTACTTTTTCAGCATCGGATCGGCTGCTATCCGCTTCTCGATGCGTGTCGCCGTCGCTTTGTCGGTGTCGCCGGTCGTTCCGACCTGAGCGTTGGCGACTGGTGCGCCCAGTAACAGCGCGACGAAACAGACGAGGCTCAATCTCATAGGAACACTTCTCCTTCGCACATCGAGACAGCAATCCGCTTGCCGCTTGTGCGGGTCCGCCAGCGCTCGGCTGAAGCCCTCGCGCTCCAGTCGGTCCACGTCGCCCTCGCGGCCAAGGCCTCGCGCTTCACCGCTTCGATGAACAGCTGGGTTCCGTGTGACACACTATTCACATGAGATGGTTCGCAATCTCGCTGCTACCGGTGGCCCTGATCGTTCAGGACCGGCTGCAGACGATGCCGGGGCATCAGCAGTACGAGCGGATGGCGCGAGAGATAAGAGATAAGATCGAATGGATGAGTTATTCCTGTCTCAGGGCGTTGCAGATTTCTTCAGCTCGAGTTTTGCGATCGCCTCACGGTGGACCTCGTCGGGACCATCAGCGAGCCGTATCGTCCGCGCGTGCGCCCACGCGGCCGCGAGCGGGAGGTCGGCTGATACGCCGGCGGCGCCATGCGCCTGAATGGCGCGATCGAGGACGCGCAGCGCCATGCGCGGCACGACGATCTTCACCATCGCCAGCTCGCCGCGCGCCGTCTTGTTGCCGACGGTATCCATCATGTACGCGGCCTTCATCGTCAGCAGCCGCGCCTGCTCGATGTCCATCCGCGATTCGGCGATGTCGGCGCGAATCGTGCCCTGCTCCGCCAGCGGCTTGCCGAAGGCCACGCGGCGCTGGACGCGAGCGCACATCGCCTCGAGCGCGCGCTCCGCGACGCCGATGAGCCGCATGCAGTGGTGAATGCGCCCGGGGCCGAGGCGCCCCTGCGCGATCTCGAAGCCGCGTCCTTCGCCGAGCAGCATGTTCGACGCCGGCACGCGGACGTTCTCGAACGCGATCTCGGCGTGGCCGTGCGGCGCATCGTCGTACCCGAACACCGGCAGCATGCGGCGGATCGTCACGCCCGGCCCGTCCATCGGGACGAGGATCATCGACTGCTGTTTGTGCCGCTCGGGGTTCTGCGGATCGGACTTCCCCATGAAAATGGCGATGCGGCATCGCGGATCGCCGGCGCCGGAGATCCACCACTTCCGACCGTTGATCACGTACTCGCCGCCGTCGCGGACGATGCTCGATTTGATGTTCGTCGCGTCGGACGAAGCGACGTCGGGCTCGGTCATCGCGAAACACGAACGGATCGTGCCGGCGAGCAGCGGCTCGAGCCACTGCTTGCGCTGCGTCTCGGTGCCGTAGCGGACGAGCACTTCCATGTTCCCGGTGTCCGGCGCCGAGCAGTTGAAGACCTCCGGCGCGAACGGCGACACGCGTCCCATGATCTCGCAGAGCGGCGCGTACTCGACGTTGGTGAGTCCGGCGCCGTACTCGCTGTCGGGCAGGAACAGATTCCACAAGCCGGCGGCGCGCGCCTTCGGCTTCAGCTCCTCGACGATCGCCGTCGGCTGCCAGCGATCGCCCTCGGCGATCTGGCGGTGGAACGTCGCTTCGTTCGGGTAGATGTGCTCGCGCATGAACGCGACGAAGCGACGCTGGAGATCCTTCACCTTCGGCGAGTGCTCGAAGTGCATATTTGGTCAGTGCCGCGATCGCTCGCCTGAAAGGCTCGCGCCACACAGTCGGAGCGCACGTCCCGGTGCGCGTTCTATTGCGCGGCTTTCAGCCGAGCGACCAGCGATAATAGCTTAGCTTCACCGATGGAAACCGACGCGCTCGCCGTCCGCCGCGGCGAAGAGCTCGATTGGCGGCGGCTCACCGCATGGCTCCGCGACCGCCTGCCGGCAAGCAACATTCCCGGGCTGGACGTCTCGCGCGATCCGGCAATCGCGCAGTTCCCGGGCGGCCACTCGAATCTGACTTATCTGGTCCGCTTCGGCGACGCCGAGATCGTGATCCGGCGTCCGCCGTTCGGACCGGTCGCGCCGACCGCGCACGACGTCGCGCGCGAGTTCCGGTGGCTGACCGCCATGAACCGCGTGTTCGAGCTCGCGCCGCGTCCGTATCTGCTCTGCGAGGACCGCGACGTCATCGGCGCGGTCTTCTACGCGATGGAGCGTCGCCGCGGCGTCGTCGTGCGCACCGAAGAGCCCCCGATGCTCGGCACCCCCGACGCGCGGCGTCGCCTGAGCGGGTCGCTGGTCGACACGCTGTCCGATCTGCATGCCATCGACGTCGACGCGCGCGGACTCGGCGGCCTCGGAAGGCCGGCCGGTTTCGTCGAGCGCCAGGTGCGTGGATGGACCGAGCGGTGGCACCGCTCGCAGACGACCGCGCTCGCCGAGATGGCCGCGCTGGCGACGTGGCTGCGCGACCAGCTCCCGCCCGATCCGCCGCGGCCGTCGATCGTTCACGGCGATTTCAAGATCGACAACGTGATGCTCGATCCGCACGACCTCAGCCGCATCGTCGCCGTGTTCGACTGGGAAATGAGCGCGCTCGGCGATCCGCTCGTCGACCTCGGGATTCTCCTCGCCTACTGGGCGCCGACGGCGCCGCCGGGCCAGCGTGACGCGCTGACGACCGTCACCGATCGGCCCGGCTACTTCACGCGCGATGAAATCGTGGAGCGGTACGCGCTGCGGTCGGGACGCAATCTGTCGAACATCCGTTTCTACGAGGTTTTCGCGCTGTTCAAGATCGCCGTGGTCATTCAGCAGATTTATTTCCGCTACGTCCAGGGACAGACGACCGATCGCCGCTTCGCGACGTTCGACACGCGCGTCGCGTACCTGGCGCGGCACGCCGCGGCGCTCGCGTCGCGTTGACGCGAAACGCCGGCGGCGAGTCGCGCTCGGCCAAGGGCCTCGCGCCGCTGCAGTCTCGCGCGTCGTATAATCCGTGCGCCAGATTCCGTTCATCGAAGGTGCACCATGAAAGTCTCGCGACGGAGAGTTCTCGCGACGGCGGCAGGGGCCGTGGCGCTCGGCAGGACCGCGGCCATGCAATCGCCGGCGCCGGCACCCGCGGCTTCCGATCCGAGCAAGGCGCCGGGACGCCCGGCGCGGACGCTCGGACAACGCGCGGCGTTCGAGAAACCGCAGCGCATCACGCGGGGCGCGACAGGGTCGCAGACGCCGCATCAGGATCTGTACGGCACCATCACGCCGGCCGACCTGCATTTCGAACGCCATCACGCAGGCGTTCCCGAGATCGATCCGCGGAGCTACTCGCTGCTCATCCACGGGATGGTCGAGCGGCCGATGATGTTCACGCTCGCCGATCTCAAACGGTTCCCCTCCGTCTCGCGCGTCTGTTTCCTCGAATGCTCCGGCAATTTCAACCGCGCCGCGCCCCCTGAGACCACGCCGCAGCAGCTCGCCGGCATGACCAGCCAGAGCGAGTGGACCGGTGTGATGCTTTCGACCCTCTTCCGTGAGGTCGGCGCGCGTCCGCAGGCGACGTGGTTCCTCGCCGAAGGCCACGATGCCGCCCTCCTGGCGCGCAGCATCCCGGTCGAGAAGGCGTTCGACGACGCGATGATCGCGTACGCGCAGAACGGAGAGGCGATCCGTCCCGAACAAGGCTATCCCGCGCGCCTGCTGCTGCCCGGATGGGAAGGCAACTCGAACGTCAAGTGGATCCGGCGCATCGAGCTGTCGGACCGTCCGTTCATGACGCGCGAAGAAACCTCCAAGTACACCGATCCACTCGCCAACGACACGGCGCGCATCTTCAGCTTCGTCATGGACGCGCGCTCGCTGATCACGTATCCGGCCTATCCGGTCACGTTGACTCGCGGCTGGGTGGAAATCAACGGCATCGCGTGGAGTGGATACGGAAAGATTCAGCGCGTCGACGTGAGCACCGACGCCGGCAGGTCGTGGGCGTCCGCGAAGCTGCAGGAGCCCGTGCTGCCGAAGGCGCACACGCGTTTCCGTCACTTGTGGAAATGGGACGGCGGCGAAGCGATCGTCCTGAGCCGCGCGGTCGACGAGACCGGTTACGTTCAGCCGCCGAGAGCCGAGCTCCTGAAGACCAGAGGACCGGGCGCCGCGAACTATCACCTCAATCCCGTCACCGGCTGGCTCGTGCGATCCGACGGCGCGGTCGTCTACAACCAGGAGGCGTGGGGATGATCGCCATCGTCGCCTGCGCGATCGCCGCATTCGCGGCGCAGACACCGCAGATGCCCGCGACGCTCGGCATCGGACGGCCCGCCATGCCGGCCGAGATCTCGGCGTGGGATATCGACGTCCGACCGGACGGCGTCGGACTTCCACCCGGCCGCGGTGCGGTGACGGAGGGTGAAACGATCTACGCTGCGCGCTGCGCGTCGTGTCACGGCAAGACGGGAAAAGAAGGTCCCAACGACCGGCTCGTCGGACGCGAACCGGGCGACGCGTTTCCGTTCGGCCGCGATCCGCAGCGGCCGAAGACGATCGGCAGCTACTGGCCGTACGCGACGACGGTGTTCGACTACATTCGCCGCGCGATGCCGCCGAACGCGCCTGGATCGCTGCAGAGCGGCGAGATCTACGGTCTGGTCGCGTATCTCCTGTTCCTGAACGATCTCATCCCGGCCGACGCGGTGATGGATGCGACATCGCTGCCGAAGGTGGTCATGCCCGCCCGCGATCGCTTCGTGCCCGACCCGCGCGGCGGCCCGAAGTCCGTCAACCCTCGGAGTCGACCATGAAGATTCGCGTGCTGCTCGGAGCCGCCCTGAAGGGCTGCGCGACCGCAATCATCGTCTGCGCGATCGTTCCGGCGACTGCCTTTCCACAGGCGCTCACGAGCCTGGCGTCGCTGCGCGTCGGATACAACACGCGCAAGAACACGGCGAGGCCGCAGGGCGAGCTGAAGGCCCAGATTGACGCGCTCGATCAGCAGATTGCCGACGCCACGCGTCTTGGCAGGACCGGCGAGCTCCGGCGGCTCTTCGCGAAAGGCAACGTGCTGCTCGCCGGCCGTCAGTGGACCGACGAGATCGACTACGCCAACTCGCTGGTGGTGCGGACCGATCGAGTCGTCGCCGACTCGTCGAAGCCATATCCGGTCAGGCTCGAGCAGATCTACTCGCCATCGATCGCTCTCGAGCGAACGCTGACGGCGCATGTCCTCCTGCGTGCGCGTCCGGCGCCGCCGGTGCCCGGCTCGAGCACACCGCCACAGCCCGGCGACGTCGTGAAGGATCTGGGTACGTTCGACGGTGTCGCGCGCGACCTTCGCGAATCGCCGTTCCCCTTCGAGCTCGATGTGCATGATGTCGCCGACGGCGGCTATCAGCTCAGCGTCGAGGTCTCGAACGACTCGGCGCCGCTCGGCGCGTCGACGCTGAACATCGCTCTCCGCAGAGGGCTCGACGATCTCGCCGCCCGCCTCGAAGCCGAGGGCCGGAACGCGCCAGAGGCACTCCGCGCCGAAATCCTCTTCCCGGTGGACCGGATGCGAAACGTCAACCGCGGACGCCTCGAACTCCGGACGTTCGACCCGCAAAAAGACTTCGCGTCGGCTGACGCCGTCGCCGCGGCGGTCAAAGCGAAGCAGGATCCGTTCGCGACACGCACCGGCGACTTCAAGCGCCATTACCTGCTCGACGCGGCGCGGGAGATGCTCCCCTATCGCATGTATGTGCCGACGACGTACAACGCATCGCGATCGTTTCCGCTCATCGTCGCACTGCACGGACTGGGAGGAACCGAGGATTCGTTTTTCGAGGGCGGGCTGTACGGCGGCGTTCTGCCGAAGCTCGCCGAGCAGCACGGCTACATCGTCGCGGCGCCGATCGGCTATCGCGTCGATGGATCGTACGGGTGGGGACTCGGGAATCCGCCGGCCGATCCGGTCACGAGACGCGTGCAGGACTTCAGCGAACAGGACGTGATGCAGGTGCTGCAGCACGTCCGGCAGCAGTACAAGATCGACGGGAACCGCATTTATCTGATGGGCCACTCGATGGGGGCCATCGGCACGTGGAAGATTGCGCCGAAGTATCCGGACGTCTGGGCGGCGATCGCGCCGATTTCAGGCAGCGGCGCGCCGGCGACGCTCGATCGAATCCGCACTGTGCCCGAGATCGTCGTGCACGGCGACAACGATCCGACCGTGCCGGTCAACGGGTCGCGGACGATGGTGGCGAAGCTGAAGGAGCTCGGCGTCGACTACAAATACATCGAAGTTCCCGGCGGACTGCACAGCGATGTCGTCGCGCCCAACATCGGCGCGATTCTGGATTTCTTCGACGCGCACCGGAAGACATCACGGGTGTCACAGTAGGGGCGGACCAGCGTGTCCGCCCCGGCGCGATGCCGTCCCGCCATCGCGCTCGCGGGCCGACACGTTTCTACGGCTCGCGGGCCCCACCCCCGCTCGCTAGGCCGCAGGCGCTGGTCGGCCCCTGCCTGTTTCACGCGGTCGCGCCTTTCTTCGCTTTCAACTCCGCCAGCAGCTTATCGACTTCCTCGTCGCGCTCGAGCTGCACGAAGCGATCGTCGACGTCGTCGATGACCATTTCCGCCTTCGCCTGACTGACGGCTTCGTGAACCGTCACCTTCTGTTTCATCCGCTCGAACGTGCGAATCGTCGACCGGCCGCCAATCGCCATCTGCGCGTCGGTCGCCTTGCCCAGCGCGCGCGCGCGGCGATGCTGCGCGAGCAGCATGTCGCTCTTCGCCTGAGCCTCGCCGAGCTTCTGGTCGAGCTTGGCGAGGGCGGATTTCAGCGTCGCGACCTGCGCGCGCTGATCGTCGACCTGCTGGCGGAAGCTGTCGGCGTTCCGCTCGGCGCTCTTGTGCCGCTCGATCGCGGCACGGGCGAGATCGTCCTGTCCTTTCTCGACGGCGAGCTCCGCCTTGCGCAGCCACTCGACCGCCCTGTCGGCATTCTCCTGCGCTTTTTTCTCGAGCATATGCTGATCCGCAATCGAGATCGCGACCTGCGTCTTCACCTGCAGCAACTGGTTCTCCATGTCGAGAATCACCTGCTTGATCATCGTCGACGGGTTCTCCGCCCGGTCGATGAGATCGTTCAGGTTTGCCCGGACCAGCGTGCCCACGCGTTCTAGCAATCCCATCGTCGTACTCCTTATGTTCCCAACACGTCAGGTTTCTTCGCGCTGTCGCCGATCGGGCGGACCTTCGACAGCAGCTGCGAGAGATCCATGCCCGAGAGCGCCTCGAAGAGCGCGGGTACCTGCGCCGCCATCTTGGTGATGTCAGCAGTAACTTTGCTGACGCCGGCGGAGTCGCCGTTGCCGGTCGAGACGACGGTGATCTTGTCGACCTTGCTCAACGGCGTCGCCAGCGCGGCGACGACGTCCGGCAGACTGGTAATCAGCTTGTCGATGACCGCGGCCTGGTTGTATTCCTGGTACGCCTCGGCCTTCACGTTCATCGCCTTCGCCTCGGCCTCGCCTTTCTTGAAGATGATCGACGCTTCGGCCTCGCCTTTCGCGAGCGTCGCCGATGCCTGGCCCTCGGCTTCGACCATCAGCCGCAGCTTCTCGGCGTTGGCGAGCGTCTCGATCCGCTTGCGCTCGATCTCGGCCTGTTTCAGAACCGTCGCAATCAGCTCTTTCTCGCGCCGCAGAATCTCCGCCTCCTGCACCTTGATTTGCTGCTCGCGCTCCACCTGCTGCACTTTCACCGCTTCCGCGGTGACCTGCTGCTGCATCACGTTGGTCTGGATCTCGTACGCCTTGTCCGCCTGCGCCTGCTGCTTCTTCACGATCTCGACGTACTGCGCTTTCTTGATCTCGAGATCGCGCGTCGCTTCGGCCTGCTTGGCCTGCGACAGCGTCTCGGCGAGCACGCGCTCCTGATCGGCCTGCGCCTTCGCGATCGCCGCGGCGCGCGTCGCTTCGGCGCGCTTGATGGCGGTGTCGCGATCGGCTTCGGCCGCCGCGACGTCCGCATCGCGCTTGATGCGCGCGATGTCGGGCCGTCCCATGTTCACGATGTACTCGTTCTTGTCGCGGACCTCCTTGATCGTGAAGGAGATGACCTCGAGGCCCATCTTGCTCATATCGTCCGCGCATGTGGATCGCATGCGGTCGGCGACCATTTCCGGCTGCTTGACGATCTCCTCGACCGTGAGCTGGCCGATGATGCCGCGCAGGTGGCCTTCCATCACGAGCCGGATCAGGCCTTCACGCTGGTCCGGAGACTTCGTCAGGAACTGCTCCGACGCGGTCTGGATCGACACCGGATCGGACTTGACCTTGATCTGCGCGACCGCTTCGACGGTGACCGCCACGCCTTGTTTCGTGTAGAGGTCCTGCACCGGCGCGACGTCGAACGACATCAGCTCCAGCGACAGCTGCCGGCACGCTTCGATCATCGGGAAGATGATCGTCCCGTGCCCTTTGACGACGCGCGTCCCGCGGAACCCGTAGACGACGAGCGCCTCGTGCGGTCCTGCTTTCCGGTACAGCGTGGCCATGAGGCTCGTGAGAAGAATCACGGTCAGCCCCATCAGGCCGACCGTGACGCCAACGCCGGTTGAGATTTCCATACCCGCCTCCGTGGGGTCGGACGCCGACTCTGACCCCGGTTAACGATGCCCCGCTGCGAGCTCCTCCCACGTGCGGACGTAGGCGAGCCCGTTCTCGTATCGCGTAATCACGACTTCGACGCCTTTCTCGATCGCCACGCCGTCTTCGCTGCGCGCGCCCGCCACGCGCCGCGCGCCCGCCTGCTGAAAGAGGATCTCGCCGGTGCCGCCCGGACGAATGGGACTGCTGACGGTACCGAGCAGGCCGACGACGTCGTAGTCGTCCGGATCGAGATTCTCCCCGGCCGACCACAGCACCTTCGCCATCACCAAGAAGACGATCGCCGAGCCCACGAGTCCGACGCCGCTGGCGACCAACAGCGAGGCAATCGGCCACAGCTCCGTGTAGCGCGTCAGCAGATAGCCGGCGCCGCCGAACCAGGCGAGGAACGCCATCAGCGTCGAAAAGTTGATCGTGGACGGAGCGGTCGCCGCAGACGTTGCGTGGCTATGTCCGCCGCCGGCGTGCGGAGCGTCGGCGTGCACGTGAACGTGGCCGTGCGGCCCGCCGTGGGCGTGGATGTGCGGATGCAGTCCCGCCACGCCCAGCAGCCAGGAAGCCGCACTGAGCAAGAATCCCAGCAAAAAGCAGACGAGATAGACGTTCGTCCACGTCATGGGTGTCCCTCATGAAATCACCGGCTTGAGCGCATCGAGCAGGCGATCGACGAGATCGGGCGTCTCGACGATCGCGCCGAGCAGCAGGAGGCACTTGCGCGAATCGGCGTGGTCGGCGAGCTTGAGCAGCGCGCCCGTGAGCTCGATGTCGCCGACGAACTGCTCCGCGCCCTTGCGGAGCCAGTCGTCGAGCGGTCCCTCGCTGGTGCGAAGGTCGGAGGTGAGTTCCGTGTGAAATCCCGGCGGGTCGGTGACGAGATAGCCGGGATGCACCTTGAAGAAGCGCGCGAGGAGCTGACGCGTGTGGTGCGTGAGGTGCGGGCGCGCGCCGCTCTCGACCTGCGAGAGATAGGACTGGCTGAACGAAGCGCCGAGCTCGTGGCGGATGGCGCGAACGACTTCCTGCTGGCTCAGCTCACGGCCGAGACCGCGGAGCTCGCCTTCGACCTTGCGCAGCGATCGAACTTTCTCGCCGAGGGTCATTGCAATTAGCAATATACATATCGCAGATTGCAATGGCAACCACAAGATGCAGGAGTCCGGCGCTCAGCCGTCCACTACGAATCGGTGACGCGTGCAGAATTGAAACTGTGTGCTATTGCTTCTTTGCGGTGAACGTCCCCTGCGCGAGGCCGCCGATGTCCACGGTCCCTTCCATCGAGTCCTTGCTCTTGACCGTGCCCGTGTAGGTGACGGAGAGCTGCGTCCCCTGCGCGTCGGCGCTGAACGAGAACTTGACGTCGTTGCCCTTCACGGTGCCGGTCAACTCCTGTTCACCGAAGTTTTGCGACGAGTAGTGGCCGGTGAGCTTCTCGCCATCCTGCTTCAGCGTCACGGTGGGCGTTCCGCTGCCGGCGTCGGTCTGGACGTTGAACAGCCACTTGCCGGTGACATCGACCGTCGACGACTGACCGGCCGACGCGAACGACGCGAGGGCCAGCGCGAACAGAAACAGAAGAACACGCTTCATATCGATCTCCTCCGGCGGGTCCGGACCGATCCTACATTGGATTCAAAGCGAGCCGCGCGACGAATTCGGGGTCGGCGTCCTTCCAGAGCAGGCGCGCACGCCGAAGCTCGTCGCGCGCGGCCGCGCGATCGCCGTCATGCGCCGCCACGAGCGCGAGCGCGTAATGCGCGCCGGCGTAGTTCGGATCGTGCGCGATCATCTGCCGCGCCGCCCAGCCGGCGAACGGCCAGTCGCCGACCTCGCGCGCCGCGCGGGCGACGGCGTCGAGCGTGAACGTCGCCTGAATCCAGGCGTCCGGCCCGGGGCGTGCGCGCACATTGGCGGCGACGCGTTCGAGCGCCGCGCGACCCTTGTCCTTCTGTCCGGTCCGCAGCTGGAACTCGCCCTGCAGCTGCTGCAGCGCATCGGCGAGGAGCCCGACGCCTTGAGGAGCGCCCCGCATCAGGCGCAGCGCCGCGTTCGATTCGTCGGCGGCTCTCCGGTACCGCTTCATCGCGAGACATGCAAACCCCGCTTCGATGTGCCCCGTCGCGCTGACGAGCGGCGACGGGTGCGCCGCCAGCGTTTCCGCGGCCACCAGCGCTTCGTCGAAGCGGCCGTTCGCGCGCAGGAACACCGGCCATTCGCGCTTGTTGAACTCCTGGACGATCAGCGTCGACGGGATCGCGAAGGCGGCCTTCAACAGTTTTTCGGCCTTCGTCATCTGGCCGATGTACTGGAACGAGGTCGCGAGCAGATCGAGGTTGTGATGGTAGTGCCAGTCGATGTCGACGGCGATTCCTTCGGCCGCAAGGTACTCGGATCCGATGGCGTCGGCGGCCTCGAACGCGGCAATTGCGTCCGCGACGCGACCGGCGCGCCGCAGCTCGTGGCCCTGCATGTGCCGCGCGTGCGGAACTTCTGGCGCCAGCCGCGCATAAATCTCGGCTTCGGTCAGCGCGTCCTTCGGGCGGTTGGTGTTCTCGAACGCATGCGCCAGATAATGATGCGCGGCGAAATGATCGGGCGCCAGCGTGAGCGCCTTTCGATAGAACGGCGCCGAGGCGTCGACGCTTCCCTGCCCGCGCTCCGCGGGATCGCGCGACTCGGCCTTGCCGCGCGCGAGCCACAGTTCCTCGTTCGATGGATAGGCGGCGAGCGCGCGATCGAGCGCCGCTCGATACGCCGTGAGCTTCGACACGTCGACCGGCGCGGCTTCGGCCTCCATCTGGAGGGCGCGAGCGTCGATCAGCCGCCGCTCGCGATCGCCCGCAGCCGCGGCGAGAGCCTTGGCGCCGCCGAGCGCGTCGCGCGCGGCCGATGCGGCGTTCAGCTCCGTGTAGGCCACGCTCAACCCGACGTACGCCATCGCGAGCGTCTCGTCGTGGGCCAGCGCCTGATTGAACGATCGCGCCGCCTCGAGCCACACGTACGAGTGAAGGTAGGCGAGCCCCTGATCGTAGAACCGCTGCGCTTCTGCCGACGATGTGGTGACCGGATCGTGCGCGACGCCGATGCCGCTGCGCAGCGGGACCGGACGATGTGCGAGCTGTAGCGCGGCGCTTTCAGCCCCGCGATCGCGGTCCTGAAAGGGGCGCGCCACCTCCACGGAAGATGCTGGATGCGACTGTCCGCTTCGGGCGAGGGTGAGCGCGGCGGCGAAAACCAGCAGCAGCACGACGATCAGCGCAGAGCCTGCGGCAGTCGGCAAAGGAGATTGTGTTCTCTGCGAACTGTGCGAGCTCTGCGTTGTCACCGGCTCGTTAGAACGAAAATTGTCCGCCGATCTTGAAGAACCGTCCCTGCAGCACGTTGGTCGGCCGGAGCCACGCGCTCGTGGCCGCCGTCGAGAACGTCGTGTTCACCGTGTAGGGCCAGTTGTTGTTCAGCGCGTTGTAGAGGTCCGCGTCGATGCGGAACGCGTACCGATCCAACTTGAACCTCCGCGAGGCGCGCAGATCGAGCTGATTCAGGTTCTCGCTGCCGTACACCGTCCCCGGTTCGATGATGTTCAGCGTCTTGGTGCCCGTCGCGCCCGCCGCCAGATTCCTGCCGAGCGCCGGGGCGATAAGGGCATTCGGGATCGGCCAGTCCGCCCGCACGCTGGGATAGAAAGGATTCTGAACACCGCGGCTGAACTGGTACGTTCCGCTGATCGCCACGTCCCACGGCAGCATGTGCGACGCCATCAGCTTCACGTCCGGCCGGAATGGATACTTCTGATCGCAGAATACTTTCTCCGGGTTGTCGACCTGAGGAACCGTGTACGCGAGCGCGGTGATCCCGGGAACCGCCGCCTCGAGCGGCGCGTTGCAGGTGTCATAGTGGCGCTGCTGCGCGTTGACGCCGCCCTGCACGAACGTTCCCGCGCGCATCCGCGCGTTCACGGTGACGTCGAATCCGCTGTAGACGTCCGTGATCCCGCCGAAGTCGTTCGCCAGCTTGTAGACGTTCTGCACCTGGCCCTGAAACGACGGCTTGATGTCGTAGAGGCCGCACACCTGGTAATTGCCGCCGTTCGGCAGACTCGAATCCGCCGGCGCGGTGATGCAGAATGGCCCGTCGTAGCTGCTGCTGCCGGTCAGCGCGTTGTCGACCACGACCTGGTTGCCGAAGGAGCGTCGGTACCAGGCGGCGTTCATTGACACTCTCGGCGCCAGCTCGTGCTGGATGCTGACCGCATATTCCAGGTTGTAAGGCCGCACGCCCCAACCGGTCAGCGTGCTGGGATCGTACGTCGTCGACTGAATCAGCTTCCCGAAGTTCGCGTTGGTCGACGGTCCGAGCTCGTTGAACTGCACGGAGCCGTCCGCGTTGAAGATCGTGAAGTCGCGGTTCAAATCGGTCCATGTCCGCGTATCGGTTCGGCTGATCGTGTTCTCCGGATTGAGCGCGGCGGCGGTCGTCACGTTCTCGCCGTTCACGTAGCGGGCGAAGCTCGCCTTGATCGCGGTCCTGCCGGTGCCGAACAGGTCGTAGGAGACGCCGATTCGCGGGCTGATGTCCTTCCAGTTGTTCGTGTCAAATCCTGTGAAATGTGCGGCCGGATTCCAGAGCCCAGCGGGCAGATCCTCGTCGAGCACCTGCTCGCGGTACCAGTCGTAGCGGATGCCGGCGTTGATCGTCGCGCGCTTGATCGTCCAGTGATCCTGCGCGTAGAGGCCGACGTCGCCCTTCACGCCTTCGCGCTGATCGCGGCGCGTGCGCAGCGTGACCGCCTGCGGGCACGGCGGCGCTCCGCACGTCGCGTTCAGCTGGCTGATCGTCATCGTCAGGTCGCCGGTGAACTGTTCGACCGTCCGGCGCGGACCTTCACTGAGAGAGCCGCCGAACTTGAAGGCGTGCGAGCCGGTGACGTAGGACGCCGAACCCATGTAGGTGCGGAGAATCGAGAAATGATCCGCCGGCGCGTTCCAGGCGTTGAAGATCTTGCCGTTGGTCTGCTCGGTAAGCGAGTAGACCTTCGACGCGGCGATGGAAGCGGGATCCCAGATCTTGTCATTGAGACCGGTCACAGAGGGCTGATACAGCTCGGTGTACTCCTGGTCGTACATCGCGAAGCCGACGTCGAACAGCAGCTTGTTCGATTGCGTACGCGTCCACTTGCTGACCGAGACGAAGCTGGTCGGCGTCACCTGAACGCCTGCCGCTTCGGGCGAGACGAGCGCGCTGATGCCCCAGTGATTCCGGTATTTGTTCTGGTAGTCGTGATAGTAGGAGATCTTGTCCTTCTGGCTCACTTGCCACGTCACCCGCCCGGCGCGGCTCACGATATGACCGTCGTCGAGTCCGGGCCGGTTCGTATCGGCGACGTACCTCAACGAGGTCGGACCGAGCGCGTTGAAAAAGCTGTCGGCTGTCGTCTTGTTGACGCCCCAGTGACGGAACGTGCCCTGCCACCAGACCTTGTCCTTGACGATTGGGCCGCCGACCGAAGGATTGAAGTCCCAGATCTTGTCGATGACGCTGATGTTCGTGAGCCGGTTCGCGGGATTGAACGTGAGATCGCCCGCAAGGTTGTCCCGCAAGTTGTCGCTCTGCCAGTTGCCGGTCGTGTAGTTGCCGACTACGACACCGCGGAACGTGTTGCCGCCATCCTTCGGAATCATGTTGACGCGGATGCCACCCTGCGCCATCTCGGCGGAGTCGGCACCGGTCACGTAGCTGATCTCCTGCCAGCTTCCGTCGTTCCAGTAGACGCCGCTGTAGGCGCCGTTCGCGCAGAGGTTGTTGAGGCGCATCCCCTCGACCGTCTGCACCGCATCGTTCGAACCTTTGTAGTTCAAGGGTGACTGCTGCAGGTTCCCCGAGCCGCCGACGTCGCGGTTCAGCGCGTTGCCGCCCCCGAACGAGACGTTGGTGCCGGGAATCATGATACCGACGGCCTGGATGTTGCGGCCCGTCGGAATCGCGTCGAGCACGTCGCGCGTCATCACCGTGCGTGTCGTGATGTTCTGCACGTCGACGACCGGCGATTCCGCTGCCACTGTGATCGTTTCTTCGACGGCGCCGATCTTCATCTCGGCGTTGATCGTCGCGGTGAAGTCCGAGGTCAACTCGACGTTCTCGCGCTTCACGACGCTGAAGCCGGGGAGCGTGAAGGTGACCGTGTAGACGCCCGGCCGAAGGGCGGTAATCTTGTACTGGCCGGCGCCGTCGGTGACGCCTGCTCGCGTCTTCTCGATCAGCGCGGGACTCGAGACTTCCACGGTGACGCCGGGAAGCACGGCGCCTGATGCATCTTTCACTTCGCCCGCGATGCCGCTCGTCTGGGCCGACACGAGCGCGGGCCACAACGCGAGACACATCGCCGCCGCAATCAATCGTGCGAACGTTCGCATGCCCAAATCCTCCTCGTGCAGCCGACTCAACGCGCCGGCTAGAGTCAGAGTATTCTGCAGCAGCGCTGGCGGCACGGCGCGGGTTTTTCAGGCTGCGCGCCGTACAGTCGCATCGGGCTCCAAAAGTCCGAATCGCACGGAAGCTCCACAACAATTCGCTTACGGTCTCGCCTACCGACCGGTCGGTCAGCTGTCAGCTTTCAGCTATCAGCTGTCAGCTGTCAGCTATCGGCTATCGGCTGACCGGCTTTCTGCTGATAGCTGACAGCTGACAGCCGATAGCTGAAAGCTGAGAGCTGAAAGCTGACGATCACTTCGAGAGCAAGGAAGCGCTGCTCTTCGAGATCATGAGCTTCGGTCTCGACAAGGTGCGCGACGAAGTGCTGACGCCCGTCCGCGGCATCCGCGATCCCGAGGAACGGCTGTGGCAGCTGATCGTACGCCACGCGCGCATCACGACGCGGGGACAGGGCGCCGTTGCGCACCTCGGCGACGAAATCCGCGCGCTGCCGCCCGCCGCGCGGCGGCAGATCGAGCAGCGCATGCGCGTCTACCTCGATCTGGTTCGCGAGACGCTCGACGATCTGAAGGCTGCGGGACGCCTGCGCCGCGTCGATCGCACGGTGGCGGCATTCAGCGTGATCGGAATGATCCTGTGGCTGCCGCGATGGTTCAGAGAGGACGGCCGGCTGACGCAGGAGCAGGTCGCCGACGGGATCGCGAACCTAGCGCTCGGCGGCCTGATCGCGTCCGACAATCGTCACCGGTCGAAACCGGGCCGGCGGCCGAAGCTGCGGACGTAGTTGATGACGTTCCAGGTGTCCGTTTCGCTGATCCGCTCCGCGTAGCTCTCCATGTCCTTCGACGTGCCGCGGCGGATCACTGAATACATGTCTCCCTCGCTCGATCCGAACTGCAGCTTCGCGGTGAGATCCGACGGCTGCTCGCCCACGGCCGCCTCGCCATCGCCCTTGCCTTCCGCTCCATGACAGCGGATGCACAACCGCTGATACACGCGTTTGCCCGCCGCCAGCGATTCGGGCGTCGCCGCAACCGGATTCTTGATTTTCGCCGCCTCGGGGCTGCCGCCCTTGCGCGGGGCCGCCGGCGCCTGCAGCGCCAGCAGCAGCCCGATCGCCAGAACCACGTGTGAAAGCATTCTCAGAGCCCACCCATGCACAGATATTTGATCTCGAGGAACTCTTCCATCCCGTACTTCGATCCTTCGCGGCCGAGCCCCGATTCCTTGACGCCGCCGAACGGCGCGACTTCGGTCGAGATCAAGCCGGTGTTGATGCCGACGATGCCGTACTCGAGCGCCTCGGCCACGCGCCAGATGCGGCCGATGTCGCGCCCGTAGAAGTACGCGGCGAGGCCCGATTCGGTGTCGTTCGCGAGCGCGATCGCATCCGCCTCGGTGCGGAAGCGGAAGAGCGGCGCGACGGGGCCGAAGGTTTCCTCGCGAGCGATTGCCATCGACGGCGTCACGTTGGTGAGCACCGTCGGCTCGAAGAAGCGCCCGCCGAGCGGATGGCGCGTCCCCCCGACGAGAACCTTCGCGCCCTTCGACGTCGCGTCGCTGATGTGGCTCTCGACTTTTTCGACGGCGCGATCGTCGATGAGCGGACCTTGGGTCGCGCCGGCTTCGAGTCCGGGCGCCGGTTTCAGCTTCCTCACCGCCACTGAAAGTTGTTCGGCAAACACATCGTAGACTGCGTCCTGCACGAGCAGGCGGTTCGCGCAGACGCACGTCTGACCGGTGTTGCGGTACTTCGACAGAATCGCCCCTTCGACCGCCGCATCGAGATCGGCATCATCGAACACGATGAACGGCGCGTTGCCGCCGAGCTCGAGCGACAGCTTCTTGACCGTGCTCGCACACTGCGCCATGAGAAGCTTGCCGGTCTCGGTCGATCCGGTGAACGACAGCTTCCTGACGATCGGGTTGCTCGTCAGCTCGCCTCCGATTTCGGTTGCGGACCCGGTGATGACGTTGAGCACACCCTTCGGGACGCCTGCCCGTTCGGCGAGTTCCGCGAGCGCGAGCGCGGAGAACGGCGTCTGTGACGCCGGCTTCAGCACCACGGTGCATCCGGCGGCGATGGCGGGCCCGGCCTTCCGCGTGATCATCGCGAGCGGAAAGTTCCACGGCGTGATGCACGCGACGACGCCGACCGGCTCCTTGATGACAACGATGCGCTTGTCGGCCTGGTGCGGCGGGATCGTGTCGCCGTAGATGCGCTTGGCTTCCTCGCCGAACCACTCGAGGAACGAGGCCGCATAGGCAACCTCGCCGCGCGATTCGGTCAGCGGTTTCCCTTGTTCGGTGGTCATCAGCCGCGCGAGATCCTCCTGGTTCGCCATCATGAGATCGAACCAGCGGCGCATGACCTGTGCGCGCTCCTTGCCCGTCTTCCTGCGCCACGCCGGGAACGCGCGCGCCGCCGCGTCGATCGCCTGCCGCGTCTCGGCGCGTCCAAGCCGCGGGACGGTGCCGATCACTTCGCCGGTCGCTGGATTGTCGACGTCGATTCCGTGCGCGCTCGACTCGATCCAGCCGCCATCGACGTAGCAGGCCTGGCGGAAGAGTCTTGGATCCTGAAGCTGAATGCCGACAGTGGTTGTATTGGGCATAACGGCTGATTGTAGCGCGAAGGCTTAAGCCGGGCCCACCTCACCAAGCAAGTTCATCGACGCATTCGTCACATCGCCAATGCGTTCGATCGTGATGTCGGGCGAGGAGTACACGGCCAGCAAAACCGGATCATGAGCGTAATGACCCTGTCGGACGAAAACAGTCGTAAGCCGGTCGCGCCAGATCTTTTTCATTTCGGCGAGGATTCGTACTTTGTCGTCAACCATCACGTACCGCTCCGCCGGAAACCTTCGTTCGACATCGTCGAGCATCTGCTCCTTGTGGATGTAGATGAGCACGCGGCCGTCGACGGCGGCCCACAGCCCCGATCGCTCAACCTTCCGCGGTTGAAAGACGACGTCGCCGTCGGACAGAACCACGACGAGACCACGCGACCGAAGATGCCGAATCACGTCGAAGGCGCCTGGATATACGCGATCGGCGAACGGGTACGCGAGCAGGAAGAGCGAGATTTCGAGCAGATGCGGATCGCGCGGACGCTCGATGCGGTACCGCTGCAGCGCGCCCAGATAATCGGCATACCCGAGTTCGCGCCGCAGCTCTTCGAAGATCTCCCAGTAACGACGCTCGCACTCCTCGCCGAATGCGGTGATCAAATAACGGCGAAGATCCTCGACGATCGCGTCGTTGTCCAACAATGTGTTGTCGACGTCCAGGAGGAAGACAGTGTCGGCCACGGACTCGAGCAGCCCTGAAGGGTTGCGCTACGCGTTGTCTGGACAGGGGGCGTTCGCGTATCCGGATCGGAACGGTGTCACGATGCCCGTGGAAGGTTCGAAGCGATGACGCCATACGCACGCGGTGTCGTTCGCGAGGAGATGAATCGAGATCGACGGCGTGTCGGAGATTGTCTTGACGTAATGAATGTCGTCGATCGGCGGCAGCAGCGTGTAGAACTCGCCGCGTCCGAGTTCCTGTCTTTTCGAAATCTCCAGCTGCGCACGCGACGGATCGCGGCCGTCGTCGAGCCGGCGATAGACCGTTTCGTCCTGACGTCCGCGGTAGATGCCGACGAGGCCCCACGCGAGGTGATCGTGGACCGGCGTCGCGGCGAGGGCCGGAACGACGAGCGAGAAAAGACAGAGCGATCCATCCTCCGCCCGATACAGCGCGTACTGGCCGATGCCGCCGCCCATTTTGCTCGTATCGTCTGGTCTCGCGCAGCTCTCGGGCAACCAGCCATCGGCCGCGAGCAACCGCGCAAACGCCGGCCGCAGCGCCTCGACGCGAGACCGATCGTCGTGAATCGCAGACCGCAGCCGCTCGGTCTCCGCGATCAGCGCGCGGATCTCCGGGGTGTCTACGAGGAATCCGACGTGATCGTGGCGATGTCCGAGGTCGCACATGGCATGGGATTCTACTCCGGCATTCGAGTCACTTCTTCTCGAGCGGCGATTCGGCCGGCCCCGAGACCACTTGTCCAGTCGGCTTGAATCGGGAGCCGTGGCACGGACAATCCCACGTCCGCTCCGCCTCGTTCCAGTCGACGATGCATCCCATGTGCGTGCACGTGGCGGACACTCTTGTGACGGTGCCGCTCGGGTCGCGGTACACCGCCAGCTTCTCGCCGTTCAAATGGAGAACCTTCCCCGAGCCGCGGCGCACCGCGCGCAGCGATCGCCCTTCGGCGCCGGCGAATCGATCGCGGACGAGGTAATACGGATAGTCCTTGTTCTCGCGGATGTAATCCCAGAGCGCGCCGAGAATCTTCGTGCGGCTCGGCTCGAACAGGTCGGACCACGGATTGCGGCGTCCGAGCACGCGGTCGGCGGCCATCATCCCCGCCAGCGTGCCGAACGTCATGCCGTTGCCGGAATATCCGGTGCCGGCGAATTGATGGTCCGCCGTGTCGCCGATGTACGGCAGGCCGTCGGGCGTTTCAACCACCTGTCCCGACCAGCGATGCGTGATGCCGACGCCGCGGACCATCATTTCGAGCGTGCGTTCGAGCCGTTCGAAGCAGCTGTTGGTGTCGCCCGCCTGCCCGGTCTTGTGGTCCTGTCCGCCGAAGATGACGACGTCCTCGCCTCGGCCCGGCTCGAGCCGAAGATAGTGGTACGGATCGGCGGTGTCCCAGAACAACGCGTCCGGCACGCGCCCGTGCTTCACGCGCCCGGCAACGACGTAACTCGTGTAGAGGGCGAGCTTGGTCTGAAACAGCGTCGCGCCGAGGAGTCCTGCGTTGCCCACCAGCGGTGTGTGCGTCGCAAGCACGATGTCGCTGCAGCGGATCGTGCGGCCGTTGGCCTCGACCGAGCGCGGTTCGTCGGAGAATTCTGCGGCGCTCGTGTGCTCGAAAATCGTTCCGCCGCGATCGACGATCGCATGCGCGACGCCCGCCAGGTACTTGCGCGGGTGAACGCGCGCCTGGTCTGCGTACATGACACCAGGACCGCCGACGAAAGGTACGTCGTCGATGAACTCGGCATCGAATCCGAGATCGGCGGCCGCGGCGGCCTCGCGCCGGAACATCGACGATTCGTCGTGCGGACGCGATCGGGACGGCGGGCCGATCGGCGAATAAAGGTACCCCGGCACCCACGCGAAATCGCAGGCGATCTGCTCGTCGCGTACGATGCTGTCGATCTGGAAGATCGCCGCGAGGCCTGCGTCCCACGCCGCCTGTGCGTGCTCGCGGCCGAAGTTCTTCACCAGCTCGGTCATCTTCACGTCGGTCACCATCGTCAGGTGCGCGCTCGTATGACCGGTGTCGATCTGCGCGCAGCGCTCCCGTTCGATGACGGCGACGCGCCGTCCCGCGAGCGTCAGAAGATACGCGGCGGTCAGTCCCGTGATACCTGCCCCGATGACGAGGACGTCGACCGATTCATCGCGCTCGAGCTTGGGGTACCTCGGCAGCGGCGTGGAGTCGATCCAGAACGGGCGCGTGTCGGCGTGAACCTTCATGTTCTTGACCCAAGCAAGCGAACCGCCAAACATGGGTCAGCTGTATGCCACGTCTACGGCTCGGTCCGTCGCTCTGGCTCGATCGCCGTACGCAGGCGCCGTCGTTTCCGTCGCTTCGTCACGATGTGCGCGTCGAGGTGGCGATCGTAGGCGGCGGACTTACCGGCGCGGCCATCGCGTGGCGCTTTGCGAAGGCTGGCATCCCCGTCGCCCTGATCGAACGAGCGCGCGTCGGCCGCGGCAGCACCGCGGCCAGCACCGCGCTGCTGATGCAGGAGCCGGACGTGGATCTTCGAGAGCTCGCGAGCCGTTATGGCAAAGCGGGCGCGCGGCGAGTGTGGCAGCTGAGCCGGGCGGCGACGCGCGACTTCGTGCGCACGATCGACCAACTCGGCATCGAGTGCGATCTCGCTGCGCGCGATTCGCTGTACTACGCTCTGACGCCGAAGGCGATCGAGCCGCTGCGGATCGAACACAGATTGCGACGGCGCGCCGGCTTCAGCGGGCGATGGCTGAGCGCAGCCCAGTTGAGCGACGCGTCCGGGTTCGAAGGCGCCGGCGCCATTCGAACGCACGGAAACGCGCAGATCGATCCGTATAAGGCGTGTCTCGGCTTCACCCGCGCGGCGGTCGAGCGCGGAGCCCAGGTGTTCGAGCGAACGCCAGTACTCGCCCGAAGGTCGCGGTTGCGGACTGGGAATTGGGGACTTGGTGCAGGAGAGAGCGTCGTGCTCCGCACGCCCCACGGATCGGTGACGGCCGATCGCGTCATCGTCGCGACCGGCTATGCGACCGAACGGTTCAAACCGCTCGCCGGACGGTTCCGGATGCTGCACACGTACGTTGTCGGCACACGTCGGCTTTCACGCGCGGAGCGGCGTCGGCTCGGACTGGGCGCGGTGATGTTGTGGGAAACCGGCAGGCCGTATCACTACGCGCGATGGACCCCGGATAATCGCCTGCTTCTCGGCGGCGGCGATCGCACGCGCGTGAGAGGACGCAGCCGTGCCCGAGCGTTCCGCGACGGCACGCAGCGCATCACCGAGTATTTCGTGGGACTCTACCCAGCTCTCGCGCAGATCGCGTTCGAGTACGCGTGGGAAGGGCTGTTCGCGATGACGCCGGACGGTCTGCCCTACATCGGCGCTCATCGCCGCTATCCGCGGCACCTGTTCGCGCTCGGATATGGCGGCAACGGGATGACCTTCGGATTTCTCGCGTCGCGGCTGCTGCTGGATTGGTATCGCGGCAAGCGGTCGGCCGATCACGACCTCTTCGCGTTCAATCGCCTTCGATAACGCCGGTCACGCCACGTCTTTCTTCGTGTCGTCGACGACCACACGGTCGACTTCGATCGTGCAATCGGTGATGACGGCGGCGATCGCACCGACCGCGGCGAGAAGCGGCGCGATGACGGCGCCGATGACGCCGACGGTCAACGGAAACTCGGCGATCGTGCGGCCATCTTGTTTGATAATCACCCGGCGGACGTTCCCTTCGTGCACGAGCCTCTTCACCGCGTCGAGGAGTTGATCCGCCGCGACCTTGAACGATTCCTTGTACGTCCGTTCACTCATTTACGCCCCCAAGTAACCAGCCCAGCCCCCAGCCCCCAGCACATACGCAACTCACTTATACCGCGTTCCATGCTCGATCACGACGTCGACGCGCTGCAGCAGCGCGATGTAGCGCAGCAGGTCGCCTGCGATTCGACCTTCATCGCGACGGCGGGCCAGTATGTCGCCGCGCGAATGGCCGTCATCGGGTCGACGCCGAAATCGGTCACCCACGCATCGAGCTCGCGCCAGGTGGAATGCGAATGGAAATTCATCGGGATGCCGCTGTCCGTGCCGATGCGCAGCGTCACACCGGCCTCGCGCAGCCGGTTGAACTTGTGCGCGAGCGTCGGCCGCCGCGCCGGCGTCAGCTGGTAGTACGGCAGCCGGTCGGGGTGCTCGAGCGACTTCCACACGTCGTCGACGATGTCCTTCGGCAGTCCCTCGTGCCACGCGGGATCGTCGAGCGCTTCGGGATTGTCGCGGAAGTACACAGCCGCGTTCACGTCAGCGGCCCCGCATCTTGTGCCGCAGCCAGACGGTGGCCGTCGTCAGCTCGCGCTTGACGGTCGCCGGCGAGACGTGCGTCGCGGCGGCGAGTTCGTCGATGGTGAGGCCGCCGAAGAATCGAAGCTCGACCATCTCGGCCTGCCGCGGATCGAGGACACCCAGCTCGGCGAGCGCCTCGTGCAGCGCCAGCACGTCGACGTTCTGCCCGCCCGCCGGATCGGGCACCTGCGACAACGAGACAGGATCGCCCGCAAACCCTTCGCGCTTCGCGGCGCGCTTGCGCCGCGCGTGATCGACGAGGATGCGCCGCATCATCCTCGCGGCGATGCCGAAAAAATGCGCGCGGTTCGCCCAGTGCACGCCGCGCTGCGGCATCAGGCGGATGTACGCCTCGTTGACCACCGCCGTTGGCTGCAGCGTGTGGCCGCCGCGCTCGCGGCGCAGATAGGCGGCCGCCAGCTTGCGAAGCTCGCCCTGCACGATTGCCATCAGCTGCTCTTCCGCTTCCGGCGATCCTTTGCGCCACCTCGTGAGCAGCGCTGTGACTTCCCCCGTTTTTCCGGTGGTCATGTGGAGGTAGGTTAACGCGTTTGTTAACCTTTCGACCACTCATCCCGTAATAGAAGGTAATGAAATCGAGAATCCTGCTCGTCATCCCGCTGTTACTGACGACCGGCGGCCACGCCGCGGCCCAGGCGGGGCCCGCGCCGCCTCCGTCGACGCCGCCGGCGTCGACCGTCGTCGGCGTCGATCAGAACGCGCGCGAGACGCGCGATCGGCTGCGCGACATCCTCGGGCAGTATCCGCCGTCGCTCGCGCTGGTGCTGCAGCTGGATCCGACGCTGCTGGCGCGGCAGGATTATCTGGCGCCGTACCCGACGCTGGCGAGTTATCTAGCGCAGCATCCCGAGGTGGCGCACAATCCGACGTACTTCCTCGGCGATCAAATCGGACCGGGCGGCTTTCGCCGGTTCAACGTCTCGACCGGCGGGAGCGAGTCGCCGCGCGCGCAGACGGTGCGAGAGCTGAGGCAGGCGATGGAACCGCTGTTCTTCCTCGTCGGATTCCTCGGAGCCGTCGGCGCGCTCGTGTATCTCGCGCGGGCGCTCATCGATCATCGCCGGTGGCTGCGGGCCGTCCAGATTCAGACCGAGGCGCACACCAAGATCGTCGATCGCCTGTCGACCAACGAAGATCTCCTCGCGTATCTGCAGTCAGCGAGCGGCCAGCGGCTGCTCGCGCTGACGCCGTCGGTGGCGCACGCGCCGATACCTGGAGCGTTGGCGCCGATTTCCCGGATCCTGTGGTCGCTGCAGACGGGCATCGTCGTCGCGGTCGGCGGCGTCGGGCTGCTGATCTCGAACGGACGGCTCATCGAGGAGCTGGCGCAGCCGCTCTATCTCGTCGCGACGCTCGCGATTGCGGTCGGCATTGGATTCGTGATCTCCGCGGTAGCCGCGTTCGCGCTGTCGCGCCATCTCGGACTGCTGCAAGCCGACTCGACCCATGCGTGACCTGACCGTCGACGAGATCGCGCGGCTCGGCGCTCTTCCGGCCGAAGCCGACGAGCCGTTCCACATGACCGAGGAGGCGTTCCGCGTGCTGTACGAGCGGACGGCGCGATCGCTCTGGGCGTACCTCGCGAGGATGACCGGCGACGCGAGGCTCGCCGATGATCTGTTGCAGGAAACCTACTATCGCTTCCTGAAATCGAGCGCGACGCTCGAAAGCGACGATCACCGCAAGAACTATCTGTTCCGAATCGCGACCAACGTCGCGCACGATGCGCGGCGCAGCAGCCGCGCGGACGGCGCGGATAATTCCGACGTGCGCGCGCCGGGAGATGTGGCGGAGCTCGCCGCGCGCCGCGTCGACGTCGGCCGCGCGCTCGCGCGCATGAAGCCGCGCGACCGTGCGCTCGTGTGGCTCGCGTACGTGAACGGCTCGTCGCACAAGGAGATCGCCGACACGCTGGGACTGAAGCCGTCGAGCATCAAGCTGATGCTGTTCCGTGCGAGACGGCGTCTCGCCGCGCTGCTCCACGAGGGGTCGCGATGATGGACGCATTGGACGACGCCGACGCGCTCGAAATCGAGCGCGCGCTCCGCGAAGACCACGAGGGCCTGTGCCATGCGGCGCACCTGCCTGACGCCGGGCTCGTTTGGTGGCGCGCCACGATTCGAGCGCGTGCCGACGCCGCGCGCATCGCCGAACATCCGATCGCGGTCGCTCACAGCATCGCTGGAGCGTGCGTCGTCGCGCTGGCGTGTGCGCTCGGCGCGCTGGCCTGGCGTACGATGCCGGAGCTCATCCTTCAAAACGCAGTGCCGCTCGTCGCCGCGCTGGCGCTGTGTCTCCTCGTCGCTCCCCTGGCCGTGATCCTCGCGCTGGCGAAAGACTGAGCGTCGCCACGACCCGGTCGCACGGCACCCAGAACACGTAGCAGATCATGAACTGCTCGAACGTGGGGCCCATGAGCGCGCGGATGCCGATCAGAAATAACAGGCCGGCCGGCACGAGCACGACGCGGGGACGGCGTCTGTTCATTCACGCTTCAGCTCCTCCACGGGACACGTCAGCACGGGCCGATCCGGGCGGCGAATGTCGAGTTGATCCCATCGCGCGACGCGTTTCGTCGGATGGCGTCCGAAGAATCGGGGCGCAATCGCGAAGCGCTCGGCCAGCGCGCCGCGGCCGAGCAGATACTCGGTCACCTCGTGGTCGTCGCCGTGACGCTCGGCTCGAATCTCCTCGATTCGACCGATGACGTCCCCGGCCGCAGTGCGCACGCGCTGGCCGAGGAGATCTTCGACGCGCACGATTCGCGAGCGTCGGGTCATTCACCCGCCCCGGGAATCCGCTCGACAACGTGCCGCCTCAGCCACTTCTCGAGCCGCAGCAAGCGGGCATCGGATTGCGCGTCGACATCGAGCTTCACGTCGACGCCGATGTCGCGGCACAACCGTGGTGAGTAGCGAGTTGGCCGCACCGGAACCGGCAGCACTTTGATCGCGAACGCGCGCACCCAGCGCGCGAGCCGCGGGTGGATGCGGCGCGCGGCGGTGACGAGTCCGACTTCCATCGCCACGAACCGCGGCGGCCGCCCATCGCGCACGTCCAGCAGAATCCCGTCGACGCGGCCAAGACTCCGGCCTCGCCGATCGACGAGCCGAGCGTCGAGGACATCACGGACGAGATCCACTAGCTCCCTCCGATCATCTGCACCGGGATGGCAACGATCGCCAGTAGAAAGGCTAGCGCGACGATCAGAACGACGGCGACGTTCGTGACGATGCCGTTGGTATGCGTCTTCAGATACTGCTCGTCGTTCATGATCACGATGAGCGGTCCGACCACGATCGGCAGCGCGATGACGGTCAACGCCATCGAGAACATCGTGAGCTTCAGCGGATCGAGGCCGATGAGCGCCGGAATCGCCGCGATCGGCATCGCCAACGTGTAGATCAGCGCGAAGCGCGCTTCTTCGGCGGGCTTCTGACTCTCGCCCCAGTCCCACCCGAACGACTGCGACACGATGTAGCTGACGTCGAGCGAGATTTCGAGCGCCGCGCCGATGCAGCCGATCGCGAGCGATACCCAGAACAGCGGATAGCCCCACCGCTGAAACGGAATGGTCAGGATGAACGCGGCTTCCTGATACGTCTCGGCTTTCACCCCGCGCGGCGCGAGGACCAGAGCCGAGACGACGATGACCGCCATGGCGACGAGCGAACCGAATCCCATGCCGACGGCGGCAACCATGCGATTCGGCATCAGATCCTTCGACGTCCACTTCTCCTCGACGCCGCCCGACGAGTAGAAGGTCACGAGATACGGACTGATCGTCGCGCCGAGAATGCCGACCGCGAGGTACGCGTACTGTCCGGCATCGGCCGACGGCATGTGCGGGACGAGCGACTGCCGCAGCTCGCGCCACTCGGGCCCGAGCTCGAGGGCGGCGACGACGAAGCACAGCGTGACGAGGCCGAGCACCGCGACACCGTGCTCGATCGCGTCGAACGTGCCGAGCCACAGCAGCGCCCAGATGGCGGTGGCGATCGGGATCGCCCAGACCCGCATCGACACGCCGGTCGCGAGCTCGAGCGCCAGTGACGCGCCGCCGATCTCGGACGCGAGCACGAAGAGATCGACGATCACCTGGGAGGCGAGCGGCCACACCTGAAACCCGAATCCGAAGCGCTTGCGCATCGCGTCGACGACCGTGTGGTGGCTCACCGCAGCCAGCCGTCCCGTCATCTCGGTGAGGAACGCGACGCACACCGTCCCGATGAGCAGCGCCCACAGCAACTCGTACCGAAATCTGGCGCCCGCCTGCAGCGACGTGCCGATCGAGCCGACCTCGAGATAGCCGCCGACGCTCGTCAGGATCCCGAGGCCGATTTTGCTCAGGTTCTTCATCGGGTCGCGAAGATCTGCGCGCGGCGCTCCGACTCGCGGATCCAGGCGGCGAAGAAGTACAACCCTCCGGCGATGAACACGAGGCTGGCGGGCACCCACATCAGCAGCCCCGCGAGCTGCTGATCCTCGAGCGGCGTCATGCCGAAGCGCGAGGCGGTCGATTCGTAGAGCGGGTACCAGACACGCGGCGAAAAGGTCAGCAGGGCGCCGAGGACGCCGCTGTGCACGGCGGTGGCGAACACGTAGAGGACGGCGGCACCGTAACCGAGACGGCCGTATCGTCCGTGCGCGAGCCCCCACCAGAACAGCGCCGCGCTGCCGAAGAACGAAAGATGCTGGACGATGTGCACCGCTTCGTGCTCGAGCGCGGCGTCGTACAGCGCCGGCAGATGCCACACCCACAACGCCGTGACATGAACACACCAGACGGTCGGCGGCGCGGTCACGACGGCGGTCGCCGCGACAACCGATGGACGGCGGACCGCGAGCATCACGCGGCGGCGCGCGCCGGGAGGAAGAACCCACAGGAGCGCGATCAACGGCGCCGCTGCAGCGATGAGCGGCGCTGCCGCAAGCATCAGCAGCTCGTGCTGCGCCATGTGCGCCGAAAACAGCTGCTCGCTCAGCTCGTCGAGCCAGACGAGCGCGGCGACGAGCGCGAACCAGCCGCCGATGAACGCGAGCGCCTGCGCGTATCGAATGCCCTGCCCCGCGCCGGCGTGCCGCCAGAGGCGCGCGACGCCCACGGCATACAAACAAAGGGACGAACACAAAATGACGGCAACCATTGTTCACTCACGCGCTGACGATCGCTCGGCTGAAAGCCTCGCGCTACACCGGCGAAGAGTCGCGCCGCGCTACATTCTCGAACAATCGCGCCGCGCTACATTCTCGAACAATCGCGCAGCGCTACACTCTCGAACAATCGCCCAGCGCTACGTTCGCGAAGAATCGCGCAGCGCCGTAGCGCGAGCCTTTCAGGCGAGCGTCGTCTCCCTCCTACCAGCACACATGTCTCAATGCGAACTGCGGGATGGCCGTCGCGATGACGAGCGTGGCGAACAGCGCGCTCGACAGCAGGCCGAGCATCCCCATGAAGCGGACTCGTCCGCCGTGCCCCTCGTCGCTCGGAACGCTGGCGGGAACGAGCGCGAGCGTGCGTATCGCCGCCAGCGCGCCGACCGCGATCATCACGAGCGCACACAACGTGATCGCGTACAGCAGCAGCGCACCGTTGTGATTGCACGTCCACTTCACGACCGCGTAGCTGACGCCGAGATCGGCCGCCCACGCGACCGCCGGCACGAGCACGCCGCTCCACTCCTTTACGAGATGATCCTGGGCGCCCAATAGATCACTCCGTAGATCGGCAGCCACGTCAACACGACGAAATACCAGTAGACGGCGTTCTCTTCGACGTCGACGAACCGCTGCTCTTCGACCGGACCGATGAACATCAGCGCCGTCAGGACGCCGGTGTCGACGACGTCGGTTGCGATATGCGTCGTGTGCAGGCCGAGCAGCAGCCACACGATCGATCCATACGCGTCGTTGCTGAACGTGACGTTCAGCGTCGTGAACTCCAGCGCGCGGATCGTGTTGAACGCCACACCGAACAGCAGGCAGACGACGAGCCACAGCCGCACACGGCGCAAGTCGATCCGTCCCGCCGCCTTCTTCGCCAATTCGTTGGGCACGCCGCTCGCGAGCATGACGACGAGGTTCAGCGTGCCCCACCTGAGGTCCGGCGGCGCGATGTTCTGCGGCGGCCAGTACGAATTGCGCGTCCGCAGGTAGAAATAGGTGCCGATCACGAGCGCGAACATCGTGCTCTCGATCAGGACGAGCCCGAGCGTGCCCCACCACATCAGGCTGCGGTAGCCGAACCCGCCCGGCGCCAGCGTCGACACATCGAGGACGCGCGCGCCGGCGTGTCGATCCGTCATGCCGCCTTCCCCGGCTCCTCATTCGGCCGCGGCAGCGTCCGATGCTCGATCGGCCACTGTTGCGTGCCGGTCTCGCCCGCCTCCTTCGGCCAGAACCAACCGGTCATCGTGACGAACAGCGGCACGGCGCCGTACGGCACGGCGCGTGGCGTGAAAATCGACCCGATGAACAGCGCGGTCGTCGCCAGCGCCGTGAGGAGCGGCCACTGGGACGGCTCCGGAAAGATCGTGCGGTGATCCGGCTCGGCGTCGAGCACGTGCGTGACCAGCACGTCACGCTTGTCGCTGCGCAAACCGACGACGACCGGCTGATCGGGTGGGTTGTCCCAAATCGGATCGCGTCCGGCAACGGTCGGGAGGTGCACGAAGTTGCTGTTCGGCGGCGGCGAGCTTGTCGCCCACTCGAGCGTCCCTGCCTCCCACGGGTTGTCGGCGGCGATGACGCCAGCGCGCCACGCGCGAAGCGCGGCGGCGATGAACACGAGGACGCCGAACGTCATCAGCACGACGCCGGCCGTCGCCAGCAGGTTCAGCGATCCCCATCCGGTTTCCGGCAGGTACGTATAAATCCGCCGCGGCATCCCGTGCAGGCCGAGGACGTGCATCGGGAAGAACACCACGTTGAAGCCGGCGAAGAACAGCCCGAAGCTCGCCATCCCGAGCGGCTCGCTCAGCATGCGACCGGTGATCTTGGGAAACCAGTAGTAGAACGCGGCGAAGAGCGGAAACACCGCGCCGCCGATCAGCACATAGTGCAGGTGCGCGACGACGAAATACGTGTCGTGCACCTGAATGTCCAGCGGCACCGCGGCCACCATCACGCCCGACAGACCGCCGATCAGGAACACGACGAAGAACCCGAGCATCCAGACGAACGGCGTCTTGAACGACAGCCGTCCGCTCCACATGGTGGCGATCCAGCAGAAGAACTGCGCGCCGGTTGGAATCGCGATCATGATGCTCGCGGCCGTGAAGAAGCTCTCGCCGAGCTGCGGCAGCCCCGTCGCGAACATGTGATGGACCCACAGTCCGAAGCCGATGAATGCCGTCGCCACCAGCGACAGCACGACCGCCAGGTAGCCGAACATCGGACGCCGGGAGAACGTCGTCACCAGCGTCGACACCAGACCGGTGCCGGGAATGAAGATGATGTACACCTCCGGGTGCCCGAAGAACCAGAACAGGTGCTGCCAGAGCAGCGCGTCGCCGCCGCGCTCGACGTCGAAGAAATGCGTGTTCACGAGGCGATCGAGAATGAGCGCCGTGCTCGCCATCATCACGGCCGGCATGGCGAACATGACCATGAACGATGTCACGACCTGCGCCCACACGAAGATCGGCATGCGGTTCAGCGACATCCCCGGCGCGCGCATCTTGAACGCGGTCGTCACAATCGACACCGCAACCGCAAGCGACGCGACCTCGGTGAACGTGATCATCTGCGCCCACACGTCGGGCCGCTTCGACGCGGTGTAGAGCGTCTCCGACAGCGGCGCGTACGCAAACCAGCCGACATCGGGTCCGACGTTCACCAGGAACGACACCCAGAGGAAGATGCCGCCGGCGAGGTACAACCAGTAGCTGTACGCCACGAGTCGAGGGAAGGCGATCGCCCGCGCGCCGACCATCAGCGGTACGAAATAGATCCCGAGCCCCTGCAGGATCGGCACGGCGAACAGAAACATCATGTTCGACCCGTGCGTCGAGAAAATCTGGTTGTACAAATCGGGGCCGAGGAACGCGTTGTCGGGCCGCGCGAGCTGAATCCGCATCAGCAGCGCCAGAACGCCGCCGCCGAGGAAGAACACGAACGCCGTCGCGATGTAGCGGATGCCGATCGACTTGTGGTCCACCGACGTCAGCCAGCCCGCTAACCCCGGTTCATCGGCCCACGTTCGTTCAAGCTGCGCTTCGTCGACCAGAACCGGCGGCAGCTCGCGCTCGCTGTTCACTTCAGAATCTCCAGATAGGTGAGCAAAGACTGCAGTTCGTCGGAGGTCATGAGGTTCGGCGGCATCAGATTGCCGGGCTTGATCTCCTGAGAGTTCATGATCCAGCCGCCGAGATGCCCTCGAGTGTTCGGCAGCGTGCCGGCCGCGAGCTTCCCTCGCGAGGCGAGATGCGTGAGATCGGGGCCGACAAGTCCCCGCGCCAACGTGCCCCGAATCGAGTGGCACAGCACGCACTGCCGCCGCATGAACGCGTCGCGGCCGCGCGCCTCGCTCTCGTTGGCCGGCTCCGCCGCCGGTTTCCGTTGCGCGTCCAGCCATCGTTCGAACTGCGCTTCCGTCTCTGCTACGACGTCGAGGGCCATGTGAGCGTGTTGCTTGCCGCAGAATTCAGCGCACTGCGCGCGATACACCGCGGGTCGATCGGCCTGGATCCAGATCGCCGTCGTGTAGCCGGGAATCAGATCGCGTTTGCCGTGCAGGTTGGGCGCCCAGAAGCTGTGAATCACGTCGCGCGACGTCACCTTCAACACGACCGGACGTCCGACCGGAACGTGCAGCTCGTTCGCGGTCGTCACCCTGCGGCTTGGATCGGCGTCGTCGAACTGCACCTCCCACCAGAACTGATGTCCCACGATCTCGATCGTGACCGCGCTCGTCGCGCCAAGCGAGGCCACCGCGCGGCCGGTCCACACGCTTGCGATGAGCAGACCGAACAGAATGACGACGGTGGCGCCGACGGCGGCAACGACGGCGCGCGCCAGCGACTGTTCGCTGGTCGCGCGGCGACGCCGGAGCAGCGCGGCTGCGAGAAAGCCGAGGACGAGAACGAACACGATGGTGGTGACCCAGAGCATCAGCCACCAGAGCCGGCTGATGTATGCCGCTTGCGGACCCGCAGGATCGAGGATGGATTGGAGGACGGTAGACGCCGTCATGGAACCCAGAGGAGCGCCGCCGCCATGAGGAGCGCGATCGCGACGCCGGCCGCCAGGCCAAACGAGCTCGCGATGAGCGTCCAGACGAGAGTGGCTGATCCTCGGGCGACGGCTTGTGTTTCGTCGTTCATTGCGCCAGCACCCGGTGCATAAAGCTCGCCATCATCAACCGACGCTCGCCTGAAAGGCTCGCTTCCAGATCCGGAGTGCGTAGCGCGAGGCCTTCAGCATTTGAAGTGCGATAGCGCGAGATTTGAAGTGCGTAGCGCGAGGCTTTCAGCCGAGCGACCTCACGCCGGCAGCGCGCGCAAATCGCGACCGCCGAGGCGGACGAACATTTCTTCGTCCCTCCGTGCGCCGTCGATGCTGACCGGCCATGGCTCGTTGATCTGCAGCATCGTGAGCGCGGCGCCGACGAGCGCCATGTTCTTCATGAAGTGAATGGTTTCCGTCATCTTCTTTTCGGGATCCTGTTCTTCCCAGAAGCGATGCATCTGCAGCGAGACCGGAATCAGGAACCCGATGATGGCGGCGAGACCGTGACGCGGTTTCACGCCCGCCAGAACACTCAAACCTCCGACGATGAGCATCGCGCCGCTCGCCGTCACGGCCGCGTCAGGCACCGGCGTGCCCTTTGCCGCGGCGTACTGACTCATCATCTTCTCGTGGAGGAGATGGTTGATGCCGTTATAGAGGAAGAATCCGCCGAAGATTGCGCGGCCGAGGACGAACAATGGGCGCATAGAGCCTCCAGTCCGGAGAAACGAAATGCAGTCTTCGTTCCCGACGGAAGGTTAACGGCAGAGGTAAAGGCCAGCGCCCGAGCGCCACGGCGCGAGGGCGTCAGCGCGGGGCCCCACGCGACCAAGAAAAGTCGCACAGCCCTTCAGGGCTGCCCGACTGACGCCAGAGCTTGTTCGATGTGGGCCGTGTGATGACGGCAATGCCACGCGTACATCGAGATCGCTTCGTCGATGGTCACCCGGCCCCAATCGGCGTGCGCGAATGCCTTCTGTAAGTCCGATTCGGAAAGCGCGCGAAGAAAGGCGATCCAGCGGCGGTGGAGCGCGTCGAGAAGATCGAGCGACATCCGAATGGATCCTGACTTGCCATCAGGCAACTCGGCCCAGAGATCCTCGTGATAGGTCTTCACCGTCGGCATCTCTTCGGTCGCGGCGAGCTTGACGCGGATGTACGCGTTCATGTGGCTGTCGGGGACGTGATGGACCACCTGACGGATTGTCCATCCTCCCGGTCGGTACGGCGTATCGAGCTCGGCGTCGTCCAGTCCCGAGACGAGCGATCGAAAGCGCGCCGGCAGCTGCTCGATCGTGTCGAGGCACGCGGCCCGCGTCGCGCGATCGAGCGGCGTCGACACGCGCTGCAGCCTTCCCACCGGATACTTCAGTTGTTCAAGATCGGGCATTTTCTTATCTCTCGCGGGGCCCCACCCCCGCTCGCTGACGCCCTCGCGCCGTAGCGCTCGGGCGTATCCAGAACAGAACGTCGCCGTGGTTGTAGAATCACGTCTCTTCAGCGAGGAACCTATGTTACGAGTTTCTGCCCTCACGCTCGCAGTGCTTTTGCTCATCGTCATGACGGGTATTTTTCATGCGCAGGGCCGCGGCGGCGCCACCGGCGGCGGCGCGCAGGCGCAGGGCGGCGGATCGATCGCCGATCGGACGGCGGGTATGCAGAAGATCGACGGCTACTTCCCGGTTTACTGGGACGAGCGGACCGGTACGCTGTGGCTCGAGATCCCGCGCTTCGACAATGAGTTCCTCTTCTCAACCGGCCTCGCGGCCGGTCTCGGATCGAACGATATCGGGCTCGATCGTGGACAGTCGGGCGGCGGGCGCGTCGTCATGTTCCAGCGCATCGGACCGAAGATTCTGCTGGTTCAACCGAATCAGTCGTTCCGATCGAGCAGCGCGAACGCGGCCGAGCGCAAGTCGGTCGAAGACTCGTTTGCGAAGTCGGTGCTCTGGGGATTTACCGCCGCCGCTGAATCCAACGGCCACGTGCTCGTCGATGCGACCGACTTCCTGCTGCGCGACGTGCACGGCGCCGGCAACGCGCTGCGTCCCGGCAACTACCGCGTGGACCGCACGCGCAGCGCTTTTTACCTGCCGCGCACCAAGGCCTTTCCGAAAAACACGGAGATCGAAACGACGCTTACCTTCGTCAACGAAGCGGGCGGCGGCCGCGGCGGTGGCGGCGGCGGTCCGGTTCAGGGTCCGCCCCCGATCGGAGACGGCCTCCCCTCGACAGGCTCGGGGCGAGCGGGCGGACGCGGATTCGACGGTCTGTTCTCCGGAACCATCGCCAGCGTGACGCCCACGTCCGAGGCCGTCACGATGCGCGAGCACGTCTCGCTGGTGGAGCTGCCGGACGACAACTACAAACCGCGCTACGACGATCCGCGCGCAGGCTACGGCGGACTGACGTTCGTCGACTACAGCGTACCGATCGGCGAGCCGATGCAGATGCGCTACATCCGCCGTCACCGCCTCGAGAAAAAAGATCCCGGCGCCGCGATGAGCGAGCCGGTGAAGCCGATTCAGTACTGGGTCGATTCGGGCGCACCGGAAGACGTGAAGAAAGCGCTGCTCGAAGGGGCGAGCTGGTGGAACCAGGCGTTCGAAGCCGCGGGGTTCCGAAACGGGTTCAAGGTCGACCTGCTGCCGGCCGACGCGGATCCGATGGACATCCGCTACAACATGATCAACTGGGTCCACCGCTCGACGCGCGGCTGGAGCTCGGGCGCCACCATCGCCGACCCGCGGAGCGGCGAGATCATCAAAGCGACCGTGACGCTCGGCTCCCTTCGCGACCGGCAGGACTATCTCATTTTTGAAGGCCTGCTGTCGCCGTACGTGAACGGATCGGAACGCCCGGCCGTGCTGTACGAAACGGCGTTGAAGCGAATCCGTCAGCTCGCAGCGCACGAGGTCGGCCACACGCTCGGCCTCGGCCACAATTACTACGACAGCGAGAAGGGATGGATCTCGGTGATGGACTATCCGCATCCGCTCGAAAAGCTGAATGCGGACGGGACGATCGATCTGTCGCAGGCCTACCCGCAGCACATCGGCGACTGGGACAAGGTGACGATCAACTATGGCTACCGTCAGCTGCCGCCGGGCGGCGACGAGAAACCGGCGCTGACGAGGATCCTCGACGATGCGTGGGCGCAGGACCTGCGGTACATGACGAACCAGGACACCGATTCGAATCCGAAAGTCGATCAATGGTCGAACGGCGTCGACCAGGCCGACGAGCTGTACCGCTTGATGAACGTGCGGCGCGCCGCGCTCAACCGCATGGGCGAGCATTCCATCCGTCCAGGCGCGCCGCTGGCGACAATCGAAGAGCCGCTCGTCCCGATCTTCATGTATCACCGCTACGCCGTCGAGTCGGCGGCGTCGATGGTCGCGGGGCAGGACTACATCTACGGCATGCGCGGCGATCGGCGTACGCCGACCAAAGGCGTGTCGGTCGACGATCAGCGGAAGGCGCTCGACGCGCTCGCGATGACGTTGAGGCCGTCGGAGCTGACGGTGCCCAAGCCGGTCCTCGATCTCATTCCGCCGCGCCCGCCAGGGTGGGGAATGCACCGCGAGCTGTTCCCGCGCACTACCGGCGACACGTTCGATCCGCTCAGTCCCGCGACCGTGGCGTCGGACGTCACAATCGGTTTCGTGCTCCAACTCGATCGCGGGTCGCGCCTCGTCGCGCAGCACGCGGTCAATCCGGCGGCGCCGGGACTCGAAGACGTCATCGATCGCCTCACCGCCGCCACGTTCGACGCGCCGACGGCCACGCCGTACGAGGCGGCGGTGCGTCGCGCGGAGGAGCGCGTGCTGATCGATCGCGTGATGTGGCTCGCCGCCGCGTCGCCGAACGGTCAGGTGCGCGCGATTGCGTCGATGAAGCTGGCGAAGCTCGCGGCGCGGCTGAAGGGAGCCGTCGGAAAAACGGAAGCCGACACCGCACAGCGGTCGCTCGTGGCCGCCGACATCAAACGGTTCCTCGAACGTCCGCTCGATCCGGGAAGGCCGATTCCGCTGCCGGCACCCGACGCACCTCCGGGCGCCCCGATCGGCGACGCTCCGCTCGATTGGCTGGCCGCGCCGCCGTGGGAGTGATCCGACCCTTTACCTTTATTTCGTGACAGCGGGCGCCGTTGTCGTTTAGAATCCCTTCCCGTGCGTCGTCGTCGTTCCATTTCCGAACCTGGTAATCGCGCTTTGGACAAACAAACTCGTCTCAATCCTCCCCAGCTCATCGCCAGGCTGGACGCACTCGAACAAACCGTCAACGACCTGAAGGCCACCTGCGAGTTCCACTCGAAGCGGAATGCCGCCCTTCAGGCGCAGCTTGATCATCTGTCGGCCAAGGTCCGTTTGTCTTAACGTCGCGATCACCTGCGAATAGCTGGCCGGTTGCTTGCACTGCCGGCAGCATGAAGACAATCACGCTCCTCAGCGGTATCGCTTTGCTCTCTGCGGCCTTCGTGTCGGCGCAGACGGCGTCAGCACGGCAGCAGGCGTCGCCATCCTCGAGGAATGCGCCGCAAACAGTGACGTTGACCGGGTGTGTCGGCAGCGTCTCCGGGCCTCAAGGCGGCTTCATGTTGTCCAACCCGCTCGTCGTTCCGCCGGCCGGTGCGACCGCAACGGCACAGGCCGGAACGCCCGCGTCGACGCCGCCGTATGCAACTCAGCCAAACGCCGGATCAGCGGTGGGCACAGCCGGCACCGCGTCGACAGGAGTGGGTACCGCCGGGACCGCGTCGACTGGCGTGGGTGCGGCCAGCACTGCCTCACCGGGTACCGCCGGAACGACCGGTGTGGGATCGAATCCCGCGAGCGCGACCGGAACACCATCCTCCGCGGCAGGTACGGCCGGGACGGCCGGCAGCGTCGCGACCGCAACGCCAGGCGCCGTCGCGCAAGGCGCCACTGCCACCGGCGCCGGAACAACGGCCGCGATGAACGGGTACCGTTTGTCGGGCGCCGACATGAGCTCGTGGTCAGGTCAGCGCGTGCAGATCGTCGGGACCGTCGTTCCGGGACAAGCGAGCGCCGCCGCTGCGCCGACCAACGCCACCAACGCGGGCGCGGCTGTCCCGATGCCGGAGTTCCGCGTCCAGAGTGTGCAGCCGGTTGACGGGCCTTGTCCGAAATAAGCGATGGTCCTGGGTCCGTCCCTGTTCCTAAAGTCGATCGCTCCGTCCCTCGGTCCCTTCGTCCTTCGTCCATCGTGACCAAGGACCAAGGACCAAGGACCATTCAAGCAGTAATGCCCTCCCGCCTGGCGATCTTCGGTTCGCACGAACAGAAGACGATCGCCCAGCTCGAACGGTGCGCAGCGGCCGAGGACGGCGCGCGAGCGGTGCTGTGCGCCGACGGCCATCTCGGTTACTCGATGCCGATCGGCGGCGTCGTCGGCTATCACCGGTTCATCTCACCGTCGGGCGTCGGCTACGACATCGCGTGCGGAAATCTCGCCGCGAGAACCGATCTGCGCGCGAGCGACATCGGCGATTGGACGCGCCTTGCGGCGGAGATTCAGCGAAGCATCAGCTTCGGCATCGGCCGAAAGAACAACGATCCGGTTTCCGATCATCCTGTGTTCGATCGCATCGCCGCCTCGCCGTCCCTGCAGCAGCGTCAACTGCTGCAGCTCGCGAGAGACCAGCTCGGCACCGTCGGCAGCGGCAACCACTACGTCGACCTGCTCGAAGACGAAAACGAGCGCGTCTGGATTGGCGTCCATTTCGGATCGCGCGGCTTCGGTCATCGCACGGCGACCGGCTTCATGCGCATCGCGCAGGGCGGCAGTTGGGAAAGCGGGCGCGCCGAGGGGGACATGGAATCGCCGCCGCTGCTGCTGCCGCTTGCGCGGCCGAGCGGCCAGGATTACTTCGAGGCGATGACGATCGCCGGCGAGTACGCCTATGCGGGCCGCGAGCTGGTCGTCGAGCGCGTGCGGCAGATCCTTGGCGCGACGATCGTGGACTCCGTGCACAACCATCACAACTTCGCCTGGAAGGAGACGCACGGCGGCGACCCGCTCGTCGTGGTGCGCAAGGGCGCGACGCCGGCGTTTCCGGGCCAGCGCGGCTTCGTCGGCGGCAGCATGGGCGACGTGTCGGTCATCCTCGAGGGGATCGATTCAGCCGCGTCGCGCACGGCGCTCTACTCCACCGTCCACGGCGCGGGCCGCGTGATGAGCCGCACGCAGGCTGCCGGGCGCGTGCAGCGCCGCACCGGAAAAGTCATCAAGCCCGGGCTGGTCGACTGGCAATCGGCGCAGCGGCAGGTGCGCGAGTTCGGCGCCGTGCTGCGCGGCGGCGGTCCCGATGAAGCGCCGGAAGTCTATCGGCCGCTCGACTCGGTGCTCAGCGCGCACGCCGGCACGATCCGCGTCCTCCATCGATTGAAGCCCCGTGCAGTCGTCATGGCGGGCCGGAACGAGCTCGATCCGTATAAAGACTGAGCTCGTCGATCGACCACCACCATCCCGACGACGATAGGGTCTGCGCGATGCGCAGCGCGCGCGCGTTGTGCGGCGGCAGCACGATGTCGACGGGCGGCCGCATCGGATCGATGGCCAGCCCGCGGCCGAACGCGATCATCACGCTGCCACGAAACAATGGAGTTCGTACGGCGCCGTCGACCGCGTCGATCTCGAGCCCTCGCGGATAATCACGGAAATCGCTCGGATGCAGCACGAAGCGCACCCGGCGCACATCCCTCTCGCGATCGAACGCGAGCTCGAGCCACTCGCGTCCTTCCTGCGGTTCGCCCGTCGTCCAGCGTGTCCTGGGATTGCCGTCGAACAGGTTCGCGACGTCTTCGTTCGCATGCGACGCCGATACGTGGATCGCGGCCGGATCGATCGCGTCGAGCGGCGGCACAGGCTCGATCGGCGCGGACGGCGCCAGCGTGAACGCATACACCGATCCGAATTGACGCAGGTCCGTCCATTTCGATCGTGCGTCGAGAATGCCCTGCAGCACGGGTCGCGCGTTTTCCTGCGGATCGAAATCGTCGGGGGCACGACGACGTAGCCGACGCCAAGCCCGCGCAGCAGATCGAGACCGTCTCCAGCGAGCGGTGAACTCCTCAGGGGCGACGCGGCGTCTCCGAGCCACTGCTGAAGATCGGTGCTGTACCCCGTCCAGCCATTGACCAGCGGATGCCCGTGGACGAGCGTGTTGTACTGATAAATGAATCCGCGGTAATCGTTGTCGAGCCGCGCGATGGGCAACTCGAGGACTGCTCCCGCGGGCTGTCTCGCGAGCCACGCATAGAGGCCGTTATCGCGGGTCCGCCCGCGGCGTCCGATTTCGACCATCGGGACCGCGCCGTATCCTTCGAAGAGCGCGAACGCGACCAGCAAACCGCACACGATCGATCGCGCGCGCACCGATCGGCCGGTCAGCAGCGCCGCCGCGCCGAACGACGCTAGCACCGACAGCCCGAGGTACACGAGAATCGCGAGCCGTGCGGGCACGCGCAGGCTGTCGAGGATCGGCGCCGCCGCGAGGAGCCACGCGTACGGGCCGGCGGTCGCGAACGTGTGACCCCACACGGTAGGCGCGGGCCCGAGCGACAGCACGAACCCGATCGAGGCAATCGACAAATACAGTGCCGCCATGTCTCGCCGCGCCGACACTATTCCGATTGCTGCCAGGACGACCATCGCGAAGCCCGGAAACAGCATGCCGTCGTGCCGCTCTTCGGATCCCGACGGTTTCGGAAAATGCGTGAGCTCGACGTGCATGTGCTCCGCGACCGCCGGCGGCATCGTCAGGTACGAACCGACGTCGGCACCAAATCGGGCGATGTCGTCGGCCGGGCGCACGAGCTCGTACCGCTGGCGGACGTCGAAGTACTTGATTGCAATCGGCGCATACAGCGCGCCGACGGCGATCGCGGCCACCGTCAGATCGCCGAGCACGCGCATGCGCAGTGCGCGCGAAGTTCGCCACACGCCCCACACGCAGACGACCACGATCGCGAAGCCGAAGAAGAACAGGTAATAGCCGTTCGACATCGCCTCGAGCCAGTACGCGATCGCCGCGCCGGCGAGTGCCGGCCGCGATCGTGTATCGAAGTAGCGATGCAGCCCGAGAAGCGCGAGCGGCATCCAGCCGGTCATCATCGTCTGCAGGTGACCGGCCTGCGCCACGTGGTACGGGTAGAACGCGAAGATCGCTGCGGAGACGACCGCCGCGCCGACGCGCCCAGTGAGCGCGCGCGCGAACACGAACATCGCTGCGCCGGCAAAGACGAACGACGCGAAGAAGATCGCGTTGTAGCTGAGGATCGGGTTGCCGGTCGCCCACTCGATCGGCGCGGCGAACACCGCGACGCCGAGCAGATGCTCGGTGAACGCGAGCGTGTCGTGGAACGGATAGAGGATTGGCATCTCCCAGAGGCCGCGAAGCCCGTGGCGGAACCGATCGGCGTCCCAGGCGAGAATCCAGGCGTTCAGCAGCGGGTCGCGCCGCTCGAGCGGAATGGCGTGCGACGCGGACGCGATCAGCCGCCAGTGCATCGCGGCTGTGGCGAGCGTCAGTCCGACGATCACGAGCAGCAGCTCTCGCGATCTGCGTGACATCCGCCCAGATTACGCCACCGCTTCGCGATCGACCAGATGTCTTGGTGGTGACGCGTGCCAGCCTCGAGCCGTCGCGAGGCGCGCCCGCGCCGAGCAACACCGGCGGGAGTTAAGAAATGCGCGCGGCTGGCAGGAAGCGTCTGATGTCTACCGCTTCGCCCGGCGCGGCGACGGTTTCGATCACGTGACGTTGGTAGCCGCCGTCGGCGTCGCGCGCGCGTGTGTCGACGGCGCCGAGTGCCCCACGAATGTCCTCGTCGACGAGCTCGACGACCGGATGCAGCGGATCGTCGGCGTTCGTTCGAATCACGACCGCGAGCTCTCCACGGTTGGTGCGTACGATCGAGCCGATCGGAAAAAACGTGATGGCGTTCACGAAGGCTTTCACGAGCGCGGCGTTCAGCTTGCTGCCGGCGAGGCGCGCCAGCAGAAGACACGCGCGCTCGGGCGGCGTCGGCGACTGATACGATCGCGCGCCGGTAACCGCTTCGTAGATGTCCGCGACCGACACGATCTGGCTCAGCGCGTGCGGCACGACCCCGTCGCCCAGGTCCGGGTACCCGCCGCCGACGACGCTGCGGTGGTGCTCGAGCGCGACGAGCGCTGTCAGCGGACGCAGGCCGTCGATCTCGGCGAGCAGTTCCGCGCCGAGGACCGGATGCGCCTCCATCAACTTGCGCTCGCGCTTGTCGAGCGCTCCGGGTTTCTTCACCAATTCGAGCGGGATGCGGGTCTTCCCCACGTCATGCAGCACCGCCGCCTCGACGAGGATGGCGAGCGTCTCCTCATCGAGCGCGAGCTGTTTGCCGAGCAGCAGGCTGAGCACCGCGACGTTTACCGAGTGGCAATAAGTCAGGTTCTCGTACTGCTTGACGGCGAGAATCTGCGCGAGCGCCGCATTGCTCGTGGCCACGCGGCACATCAGCAGCTGGACGAGATCGCGAACGGTCCGGATGTCGAGGAGACGATCCGACGACAGCTGCTCGAACGCCTGCTGCGCCAGCGCGAGCGATTCCTCGTAATCGGGATCGAGCACCTCGGTCGGTCGTTCCGGCCACTGGTGCGCGCGCCAGCGAGTGTCGAGCGGCACGAGGCGCGCAACCGAGATGTGCTCGACGCCGCGGCTGGTCAGCTGCGCCGCGACCGGGCTGTCGAGCGCGAGCTTGCCCCGCCCCAGAAACGCGGCCAGCGTCGCGATCTCGTCGACGGAGACGCCGCGTCGAATGTGAAGGCTGTCGATCGGCAACCCGTCGTGGCCGTCGCCGCGTCCCTCGCTCGGAACGCCGTTCAGGTGCACCACGCCGCGGATGATGTCGATGCGGAGCGCATCATCGTCTTTCAGGTGGTGGCGAATGGTCTCGTCCGCTTCACGCAGCTTCTCGGTAATGAGCGGATGGCCGGGCGGGTAAATCGCGGTCAACGTCCCAAGCGCGGAAAACGTCTTGAGGATGCGATGCGGATCGGCGGCGGGCTCGTGTGCGCTCATTGCAGCAGATTCCGCGCTTTGCTGCCGACGCGCGCGACCGCCGGGCTCCAGAAATGAAACCGCAGCGACATCAGGTTCTCGAGCACCGGATCGAAGTCGTCGCCGGAGTTCTGCGCGGCGCGCTCGAGCAGCCGCGCCGCCGCGTGCGGGTGGCGCGTGACGAACTCGCGGCGCCCGAGCAGCTCGCGCGTTCTGGCGAGCGCCGTTGCCGCCGGCAGACGCCACAGCGCTTCCTCCGCGGCCGGCTGGACGACCGCCGGTCCGTGCTCCAGCTGTGCGACGATGAGCGCCGCGGCCTTCGCCGAACCGATGCGGGCCAGAGCGCGAAGCGCTTCGCGGGTGCGCGGCTCGTCGGACGCGACCACGTGCTGCACGATCGCCGACTCGTAACCGGCGCCGGCGAATCCCAGCACGGTCAACGCCGTGCGCGCCGCGTCGCTGGCGAGGACGGGCAGCCGTTCGGCCACGGCCGGAGCCACGTGACGGGCGCAATCGGAGAGCATCGACGCAATCGGCCGGATGCGCGCGCGATCGGCGGGCACGTCAAGCAGCGTGAGCCACGTCGGCACGATCGACGGCCCCAGCGCGGCGACGATCGCCGACGCGTAGGTCCGGCCCGGCTCGCTGGCCGCCAGCTGCGCGAGGCGAACGAGCGTATCGCGATCACAGAAGCGCGTGAGCGCGTCTCGGACCGCCTTCGCGACGTCCGGCCTCGACGCCGTCAGCTCCGACGCGAGATCGCCGAGACGCGCGACGGTGCGGGTCACGTCCTGCCACCGTTGTTCGCGCGTCAGCGACTGCAGCGCGATCACCGCGCGACTCAGAATCGAGCTGACCACCGAGGGGTTCGGCTCGATTCTCGCGAGGCCGAGGGCGCACGTCAGCTGCGCGTCGATGCGATCGGTCGTCACGATCGCGTCGCGCACGTTCGCCAGCGCCGCCGCCGCATGTTCGTTGAGCGACAGGTCGAACGCGGCGAACTCGCTGAAATTCTTCGCCGTTCCGGTCTCGACGCGCGTCAGTGCGCCGGCGTGCCGATCGAGTCCGGACGCCGACCAGCGATCGGCGGCCTCGCCCGAGGACACGCGTCCCTCCAACTTCGCCCGTATCAGCGGCACGACCGCGTTCCGGCGCTCCGGCGCGAGCCGCAGCCGGTCCAGCGCGACGGGCAGCAGCTCCGGCGCGGCCGCTTCGAGATCGAGCAGGAGACAGAGCGCGTCCGCGAGATCGACGTCAGGAAACTCGCCGAGCACGACGTCGCCGTCGCGGCGGCCGTCGAGCAGATCGGGAAGGATGGCGCGGCGCAGCAGTGCGCGTCGCCGATCGGAGTCGAGATTGAGCACGGCGCGCGCGAGCTTCGAGTACAACATCCGTCCGAGCCGCGGATCGAGCGCGCCGATCAGCATCACGACGTCGCTGTAGCGCTGTTCGAGCGCGGCGACGGTCGAGCCGCCATCCGCCGGCTCCTCGTCGGTCAACCGCGTCAGCATCGCGGCCAGCTCCGCCGGATCGTTGACGAGGACCGCGAGATCGACGAGCGAGATCGATTCGTATCCGACCGCCGGATCGACTCGCGCCCATCCCTTGTCGGCCGGATACAAGTGCTGTGCGGCGGACGCGCCGAGCGGACGCTGGCGCGAGCGCTCGCGCTCGACGAGCGCCTGCACGGCGGGCGCGGGCGCGCCGATTTCGAACAGCTCGGGCCGCGGCGTCACGCGCGGCACGATGGCGCCGACGCCGGCGTCGAGCAGCAGCTCCGCGAGCGTCGCCTTCGACCGCGATGCGCGCGCAGATGCGGTCAGGATTCCGCAGAACTGCGACCAGTCGCGAATCGACACCGCGCGATCGATCTCCAGCGACGCCACGCGCGCGCGATGCAGCGGCCGCGACAATTCCTGCTCGATGATCGTGCCGCGTCCGACCGCGTCGTCGTCGAGCAGGAGCTCGCGCGGCGCGACGCGGAAGACCAGCGGCTGATCGAGCCCGAGCGTCATGAATGCCCGATGGCATGCGTCGATCGCGTCGGTGCACAAGGGGCTTGCGGCGGGGTACGTGTGAAACTGCCTGGCGGCGCGTCCGAGCAGCTGCAGGAAATCGACGACGGCGGCATGGCGCGCCGGCACGGCGCCAGCCGCATTCTTGTCGGCTGTCCTGCGAACTCTGTAATCGACGCTTTCGACCGGATTCGCCATGACACAGTCCCGTTCCACCCGCCAAGGCCGTGCGGCCCTGTGGCTCAACGACTTGGCGGCGCCCGCCCGCCGGCATGGCCGACTCCGGATTGGAGGCCGCGCCGCTCCCGAGGGTGGCCGGGACGGATCAGGCAAGAGTTGGGCCTTTGCGGCATAGAATTCGACGCGAAGGAGGATGCATGGCCACCCAACCCGATCGGCGCACGAGCGCGCGTGAAACGCTGCGGCTGCGCTCGGTCGAGCCGATCTTCACCGTGACCGACATCGAGCGCAGCGTGCGCTTCTACACCGACGTTCTCGGCTTCGTCGTCGACGAGAAGTACAACGGCGAGAACGGAAAGCTGCAGGGTGTGATGCTGAAAGCCGGCGTCTGCCGACTCGGCCTGTCGCAGGACGACTGGGCAAAGGGGCGCGACCGCCAGCGCGGCGTCGCCGTGCGCGTGTGGTGCACGACGATTCAGGACATCGATGCGCTCGCGCGACGGGTGAAAGCGGACGGCCACAAGCTCACCGAGGAGCCGACGGACCAGTCGTGGGGCGGGCGAAGCTTCGCAGTGGACGATCCCGACGGGTTCCATCTGACGATCTACCGCCCCGCGTAGACGCCGCGTGGGCGTTCTCCTCACGCCGATCATCACGAAGGACACGATCGCGCTCGACGCGCTGCATGGCCAGACGCTCGCCGTCGACGGCAACGGCGAGCTCTATCAGTTCCTCGCGCTCATCCGGTTGCGCGACGGCACGCCGCTGAAGGATTCGAAGGGCGCGGTCAGATCGCGCTATGAAGAAGAACGCGTGGCGGCGCTGGAGCGCGGCGACATGGCGGCGGCGTACTCGAAGGCGACGATGACGTCGCGCTGACGAAGGAGATGGTCTCGGAGGCGCGCGACCTGCTGCGGCTGATGGGCGTGCCGACCGTGCAGGCGCCGTCGGAAGCGGAGGCGCAGGCGGCACAGATGGCGGCGACGTCGCCGCAGGTGTCGGCGGCGGCGAGCAAGGATTACGACGCGCTGCTCTTCGGCGCGCCGACGCTCGTGCGGTTTCTCACGATCTCCGGAAAGGAAATGCGCTCGATCGCGCATTTCGCGAGCGGTCATTGTGGTGAAGGACAATCTGCGACTCTCTGTTTCGGGTTCGCGCGAGCGGTTCACGCGGCGGGTGCCCGTCAAATACCCACGAAGATGCGGCGCCGATACATGATGATCACGACGACGGCCCAGAGCGCGACGTAGGCAATCGCGTACGCCATCGACGCCAGCTCCATTCCGCAGCACGGCGCGAGCGGCGATTCGAAGGCGTGAGTGTAGAGGCTCCACTTGAGCGAGCCTTCCGGCGCCGCGACCGCCCAACGCGTCATGATCGTGTCGAGCGAGACCGACAGAAAGTATGCTGCCAGCGCGTTGCGCCCGAATGCGACGAACGGCAATGACCACCCTTTCACTCCCTGCACGTCGAGCACCCAATAGCAAACCGCCAGCAGCTGGGTGGCGACGCCGGCCGCCAAGAGCGCGAACGAGCTGGTCCACAGGTTCTTGTTGATCGGAAAGACGAGGTCCCACATGAGCGCGGCGACGGTCGCGATTGCGCCCGCGGCCCACAGCGACAGCGCGCGATGCGGGCGAGCCGCCGGGTCGATCAACCAGTCGCCGGCAAAGACGCCGCACAGTGCGGTGGCGATAGCGGGAACGGTGCTGAGAATGCCCTCGGGATCCCAGGTGCCGAAGGCGAGGTGTCTTCGCAGCACGAGACGATCGAGAAATGATGCGAGGTTGCCGTTCGGCGTCAGGACTCCCGGACCGAAGCCGGGAACCGGAACGAGCATCATCGCCGCCCAGTAAACGAGCAGCACTCCTGCCGCCACGCCAATCTGAACGGATCGCGATCGCTTTTCCGTGAGCCACGCGATGATCACGAACACGATGGCGATACGCTGCAGCACGCCGGGAATGCGAAACGTGGACCACACGAGCGGCGACGGCGCGTTCATCGCGTTCAGCAGCAGGCCGAGCCCGAAGAGGATCAGCGCGCGGCGACCGACGTGGTGCCGCACGCGCCTCGGCTGCGCGCGCCGGCGCGCCAGCGCAATCGGCACGGAGGCCCCCATCGCGAACAGAAAGAATGGAAAAACGAGATCCGTCGGCGTCCAGCCGTGCCACGCGGCGTGCTCGAGCGGCCAGTACACCGCGTCCCAGTTGCCCGGCGTGCTGACGAGAATCATCGCGGCTACGGTAGAGCCGCGAAACACGTCGAGCGCCTCAAGACGCGTGCCCGTCGTCATTTCGCGCGCGGCGCCGCGGGCTCGGCGAACGCGGCGCAGGGATTGCGCGCGATGGGCAGGACGACGCGAAACGCCGGCGGCCGCGAAAACAGCTCGTTGCGCCGCGCAAACGTCATGAGGAACCAGTCCATCATCCGCATCTGGCTCTCGTATTTCTGCAGCGCCCGGCGCTTGCGCGCGGCTTCCGCCGCGGTAAGCGGCACGGTCAGCCAGCCGGATGGTCCGGCTGGAAGATCCGGCGGCGGCAGCAGCGCCGACTCGTCTTCGAACGGCCACGAGTTGAAATGGATCACGTAGTTCAGCACGTCTGCGCGGAAATCGGCCTCGACGCGCCGGACGTCGCCCAGCGCATCGGCGGTGAAGTACCACGCGGCGCAGTGGTCCGCGTGCTGATCCTCCTTCCGCGGGACCGCGAGCATGGTCGGATGAAAGCTGCCGATAATGGCGGCGAGCTCCTGCGTGAGATCCTCGCCGCGATATCTCGTCGCCGGCACGACGATTTCCGACGGACGCGGCCGGTCGCGGCGCGTGTACGGCGACACGAACGCGTTCCGCCGCTCCGACCAGTAGGTCGTCATCAGGCGACTGAGGCCGTCGTTCGGGAAGCCGAGGAATGTCAGCGCGCCGCGTTCGACGCCGAGCGCTTCGAGCGCCGCGCGCGCTTCGTGCTGACGGTGGACACCGTACACGCGATAGTCCGAGCTTTTCGGATCGGCGACGTGCTCTTCGATCCTGACGCCGGCCTGGTAGCTCTCGCCGTCGGTCAAGTACACGACGCGAACGTCGCCATGAGCCGTGCGGACGCGTTGAATCAATCCACCTGCAGCGATCACTTCATCGTCGGGATGCGGGGAGATGACGAGCAGGCGGGCGCCGTCCTCGATCGCGAGCGTCTGCGTGCGCGGCCTGCCAGTCGACGCGCCGTCATCGGTCGCGGCGATCGGCAGCGCGGCCAGTGAGGCGGCGAGCGCGACGACGCGAAGTGACATCTGGACATTGCAGGTCAGCAATGCTGATGCCGATTCGACTGGATTCGCGACGGGGTCTCCGAGCTCGTCCGAGGGATGCTACGATCTTTACACGCGCCCGTAGCTCAGTTGGATAGAGCACCGGCCTTCTAAGCCGGGGGTCGCAGGTTCAAGTCCTGCCGGGCGCGCCACTTTTCGAAGGCCCGTGTGACACACGTGTGACACTCCGTCAGGCATTCTGACCTCCTGAGACTGCCTTCAGGGTCCGCCGCTTCCAGCTGACCTCGAGTTCGCTCCGCAGTTCTTCGTCCGTGACGTTCAAGTAGCGCTGCGTCTGCTGGACGCTCGCGTGTCCGAGCATCAACTGGATGATGCGGATGTCGACGCCATCCGCCAGGAGCCGGCAGGCGCCCTCATGGCGCAGGTCGTGCCAGTGCAGGTCGTTTGCTGCAGCTTGGCGCGATCGACTCGTGCGCCGGGCTTGTTGCGTTTCGTGTCGTAACCGTTTGCCAGCAGGAGTAGAGATTCCCAAGCGGTCCTGAAGCTGCCGGCGAGCTCTCCGTTGTCCGTTCCGAACACGAATGCGTTCGACTCAAGCTTCTCGCGTCGTCGCAGAATCGCAGCGAGGCGACCTTCCGGGTCGAATGGGATGCGGCGGTTTTCTTTGTCCTTAGAGTGCAATGGACGCGGAAGCGCGCCGGGCGGGTCAAGGGCGCGCAGTGGCGAAGCGAACCCTTGACGCGCCCAAGCGGTTCCGCAGAATCAATCGCCGGAGCGACCTGAGGTCACCCTCGATTAAGCTTCTTCACCAATCGCCCTACATCCGGAACGTTCAAAAAATCGCCGGGACGCGCCACGTTCACCGCCTGATACTGTTTTCATCGAAGTGCCCGGGCGCCGTGTTCACCGTGATGATGAACTCGGCATTTGCCGCCAATGCGCATTCCAAAAAACGGTTGTCCGGCTCGTGCCGGATCACGCTGAGCTCAGTCAGCGGATAGCAGACGGGAAAGCTCTCGACAATCTCAGCGACGAATTCGGGGTGGTTGCCTAGGACGTCCGCGTACTCCTCGAGGATGGCCGGACTGACCCAAGCCTCAATGAGACCGGCGCGGGCGAGCTCGTAGATCAGCGCCGACGCGTTGTTCTCGGCCGGGAAAGTCGCGAGCTTCAGAATGCAGGTGTCAAGGACGACCCGCAAGATAGGGCCTGGCGCGGCGCAGCGCCCGTGCGCGGCGCTTGGTTTCGACGAACGCAACCGCCTCGGCTTCGGTCATGGTTTTGCCGCGGCTCTGGCGGTGCGCTCGTGCCAGTGCCGGAGACAACTTGAACCGGACCACCTTGCCACCAACGACGGCCGTCGCATACATGACACCAGCGTATGCGAAGGCGGCGAGCGACTCAAGCGATCCTCAGCCTGCATTGCATCCGGGTCCCACGTCGTTTGTCCGGACGAAATACGGCAACATCGCGTGCGCTTTCTGGCCGCGCGACAACCCGCGATCTGACACGCAGCCGCCTTCGCTTCTCGCTCTGAACTGGGCACGCGGAACCGAGACGTGAACGACCCCGTGGACGCGCTCGGGGAGCCGCCGCGGCCTCCACGGCCCGACGTGTCTGGTTGCCGCTCGTCGTCGCGCGAATCATGGTCGCGAGGGTCGAAGATCTCCCGACCTTTTCGGTAGATGGCTTTGAACCGCAGGACGTCGTGCGGCTTCTCCAACGAGCTGACGGGCAGGTCGCCGAGCCTTGATCGCCTTGAGCCGGCCGTTTACAGTCACCGGATCGCGGAGTCCTTGCGCCTCGACGTAGTTCGTGAAATACAGGTCGAGGAAATCCGCGACCGTTACGCCGACGGCGGTTTTCGGCACGCTGGGCGCGATGCGTGGATCGCGGCCGGCCATGATCTCCGCCAGGAACTTCGGTTCCCAGACGTGCTCCGCCGTTTGTTTTGACGCGATCGTGTCGGTTGCACCGCCAGCCAACGCGAAATCATCGACGGGCATTCGCCATCGTCTGCCCTGGTGCATGACGTCGAACCGCCACGGGTGATTGCACCGCGGGCTCGATCGACAGCCTTTCTGCTTACAGAGGAGACGAGCGCGAAGTGGCGTTGCCTGCTGTTGCCTCGAGTGGCCTCAGGCCGCCTCGGGCATCGTTATGTCGGCTGCGACCATCAGTCAGCCGTTCCGGTTGTAGTAGGTGCTTCTTGCTGTTGCCCCAAGGGCGGCGGCTTGAAGATGCTCCGCGACGATTCGAGGAGCACCATCCGATGCGCACCCGGGCACGGCGCCATCCTGTGAACTTCTCAGGTTGCAATTGTCCTAACCTGATGTCGAACGTGCGCTTCTCGCTGTCAGGTCGTGATCGTGCACGCGTCGGCGACATCTTGGTGGGACATCACTACGCCCGGGTCGACTGCAGGTCGAGATCCTGCGCAAACTGAGCGAAGGTGCCTCCGAAGCTGATTTGATTAACGCCTACTCTCAGCTCACGGGCGAGGACATCCATGCCGCCATGCGTTTCGCGGCCGACACGATCGCTCACGAAGAAGTCGTGTTCATTGGCAAGAAGGACGCAGACACGAATCGAGATTACGGAGTGCGTGCTCCGCCAAGAACCAGACCTGCAGTTCATTCCGCCGGGATGACATCGGTGCCAACGAAATGAGCACGCGGCTCGTGAGGTGGCGATGATTGAAAACGACCAGCGAGAGGGCCCGACCCACTCGACGAACCGATGGATGCCAGGCGATGATGGACGGCGAGCTGGCCGGTGACTAGCGACGAGGCGATCGCAGCTCCACGAGGCGCGACGCGGCATGCCGGCCGAACGGTGATGCGGACGCCGCGGCGCGCGCCGCTTCGAATGCCCGGATGGCCTCGGCGGTCAGGCCCTTCGACTGGAACACAACGCCTCGATAGTACTGCCGGGTCGCCTGAATAGCGCGTCCGCCGCCACTGATCGCGTCGGCCGCGTCCAAGTGCCCGAGCGCACGATCGGCTTCCCCTCGGAGCGCGTAGATTGCGCCCAACGTGCCGTTTGCAAACCCGCGCAGAAGCTCCGTCTGCGCGCCAGCCAGCGCGCGCTCACCGATCGTTGCCGCCTGGTCGAGCGCACCGGTGTGCGCCAGCGCCCAGGCGAGGTTGTTCAGCAGAAGGGCTTCCTGCGTTCGTGCGAGCGGCCCGGCGAGCGCGCTGCGCGCCTGCGCCACCGCTTCGTCCCAGCGCTCGCGGAACATGAGCGCGACGGCGCGGTTGCCGTCGACGAAGGCGCGCATCTTCGCGTTGCGCGGCCACATGGCTGCGGCTTCGTCGAGAACCGCGTCGACCGCGTCGGCGTCCTGCCGTTCGACCGCCGCTGCAAAGCGCCGGCGGAGCGGGACGATGAGAGCGGCCTGATTGATCGCGAGAGCGATGACGAGGATCGTGATCTCGCCGCCAACGACCACAGCCGACGACGAAGCCCGCATCAGTTGAAACCAGATGACCGCCGCGACGCCGGCAGGCAGGAAGACCAGAAATGAGGTAAAGACGGTCTTCTGATAGCGGGTCACGAGCTCACATACTGCGACAGATTAAGCGGGCGCGCGACTGGAGCGACGGCTCCCACAGATCGCCGCGCCTGCGGATTCGCGCTCGGCACCGTGATGTGCTGCCCCCATGAGCTGCGAGTACGAGCACCTGTTCAGCCTAACGTAGCCGCTCTTCGTTCCCGCGCGAATCCACGCTTCGTCGCAACCTGATTGTTCGCAGGACCGCGCGCCGCGATATTGCCGCGCATATCGAGAGACGCGCGCATCGTCCCTGCGCTGTACGTCGGATGGTTGATCATCGGTCCGGTCCCCGGCATATATGTCCGATCACGCTCTTCTTCCCGGGGAATGCTGCCATCCGGATCCTCGAGCACGAGCCGACACTCCGTCTCGCGATGGTGACGGCGCCGATGCGGCGGCTGCCGATCCTGCTGCTGATGTCTAATGGCTATGGAGAGTCCGCGACCGCCGCACGTTGCCAGTCCCGCCCGACAGGATCAGAAAGTGACGTTCTCCGCGACCGGTGTAATGGCGCTCAGGCGCGATCGCTCGAAGCGCACTCAGGTCGCCCACAAGCAGGTATCCTCAGGTCATGTCCGAACTGGCGACGGCTGGGAGACCGGCCGGCATCATTGCGAAGACATCGCGGCGCGTTGCCGTCGCGCTGACAATGTCGATCGGCGTCGGCCTCCTGATGATGAGCGTCTGGAGAAGTTCTCCGTCCTCGCTCTTCCTCCGCACCATCACCCTCGGCCTGTCGGCGACGGCTGCCTTCGGACTCTTCGAGGCGTGGCCACGCAGTCTGCCGCAGTGGCTCCAGCGATGGGCATTGCAAGTCGTTGCGGTCGGCGCTCTCGTGTCGGTGACGACGTTGCTGATCTACGTTCTGTCCACGCCGCAAAGTGCCCCGCCGTTCTGGAAAGATCCTGACCGGATGAACGGGTGGACGCATCTGACGTTCGCCGCCATCCTCCTGGCGCCGTGGACGGCGCTCGCGGCCGTCGTTCGCCAGAAGGAAGCCTTCGCCCGCGATCAGAAGCTGGCGTTCGCGCTCGAGCGCAGTGAACTCGAGCGAGAGGCGCTCGACGCGCGATTGCATCTGCTGCAGGCGCAGGTCGCACCGCACTTCCTCTTCAACACACTTGCGAACGTGCAGGCGCTCGTCGATGCGGGCTCGCCGCACGCGTCGGCCGTCCTCCGGAGCCTCACCGCGTATCTGCGCGCGGTGGTGCCGCTGCTTCACGAGCCTGCCGCAACGATCGAGCGCGAGCTGCAGCTCGTTCGACCATGTCTCGAGCTGATGCAGATGCGCATGCCCGATCGCCTCCAGTACGCGATGAACGTCGACCCGTCGGCGTTGAAGGTTCGATGTCCTCCGACCACCCTGCTGACGCTGGTCGAGAATGCCGTGCGACACGGGATCGACCCCAGCGAAGAAGGAGGCCGGATCGACATCGACATCGATCGGCGTGGTGAACGCTGCGTGGTCCGCGTCACTGACACTGGCGCCGGACTTCATCAATCGGCGAACGGTCTCGGGACCGGGCTCACGACTCTGCGCGAGCGGCTGCAGCTGATCTTCGGCGATGCGGCGCAACTGCGCCTGACGTCCGGCGCACCCCGCGGCGTCGCCGTCGAAGTCGATATGCCGGCACACGCATGAACGCCCACGCGACAGCGTTGATCGCCGACGATGAACCGCTGCTGCGCGATGCGCTGCGGCGCCAACTTGGGATCGTGTGGCCCGAGCTCGAGATTGTGGCCGAGGCGCGGAACGGACGGGAGGCGGTGAGGTTATTCGACGAGCGGCATCCCGACATCTGCTTCCTCGACGTCCATATGCCGGGACTCTCCGGCGTCGGTGCCGCGAACCACATCGGCCGGCGCGCGCATCTCGTGTTCGTCACGGCGTACGATCACTACGCAGTGCAGGCCTTTGCGCAGGGCGCTCTCGATTACCTGCTGAAGCCGGTCGAACGGGCGCGCCTCGCGGAAACCGTGAGCCGTCTCAAGGAACGTCTGCAGTCGTCGAGGCCGGCGATCAACACCGAGCAGCTGTTGCAGCAACTGAGCGAGCAGCTCGCGAAGCTGCAGAGTGGCGGCGGCAAGAGCGAGGCGCTGCGATGGATTCGCGCGCAAGCGGGGAAAACCGTGCGCCTGATCGCGATCGACGACGTCGATTACCTTCGCTCCGACGCGAAGTACACCATCGTCGCCTGGCGCGATGGAGGGAAACCGGCCGACGCGGTGGTGCGGACGCCGCTGAAGGAGCTGCTCGAGCAGCTTGATGCGGAGCAATTCGCGCAAGTCCATCGGTCGGTCGTCGTGAATCTGCGCGCGATCAGCCATGTCAAGCGGCATGACAACGAAACGGCGGAGATTCACGTAAGGGGCCGAGATGACGTGACCATGGGGTCGATCGCAGGTGTATCGCCGCGTTCGATACGTAGTTCTTTGCGGCGGAGCTGGCGCGGAGTTTGCGGGCAGCCTAGACCCTAAATGCGTCCGGATTCGTGCGTCGGCAGCTCAACCACTCTGTCCTGGCAGTGAATTGTGGCCTCCCAGCGGCCGGACGAGGCGGCATTGCTCGCGGCGATCGTGGAATCCTCCGACGACGCGATCATCAGCTCCGACCTTAACGGCATCATCACCTCTTGGAATCCGGCGGCTGAGCGACTCTACGGCTACCCTGCCTCTGAGATCCTAGGGCAGCCCAATCAGCGCATTATTCCCCCCGATCGGCAGGCGGAAGAAGAGTCCGTTCGCGAACGCATCACATCGGATCAGCCTGTCGAGCATTACGAGAGCGTTCGCGTTCGGAAAGACGGGAGCCTCATCAGCGTGGCGCTGACGGTTTCAGCGCTGCGCGACCGCGACGGCCGCGTCGTTGGCATCTCCAAGATCTCCCGCGACATCTCGGAGCGTAATCGCGCAGCATCGGAAAGAACACGGATCGAACAGCAGCTCCGCCAAGTGATCGACGCCATGAGCGATGCATTCGCGGCTGTCGATCGAACTTGGCGATTCACGTACGTAAACGATCGCTACGTGCAGATGGCGCAGATGCCGCGAGAGCATCTCATCGGGCGCGTTGTCTGGGATGTGTTTCCCGAGGCAACAACGCTGCGTGTCTTTGACGAAGCGCGACGCGCGATGGCGGATAACCGCCCCACCGCTGTGGAGGAGTACTACCCGCCCCTGGACATCTGGTTTCACACGCGGATCTATCCGACGGCGGACGGGTTGGCCATCTTCATAACCGACGTTACCGAAGGGAAGCGCATCGATCGCATTAAAGAGGAATCGCTGGTGACGGCCCGTCGGCTAGCCGCGATTGTCGAATCCTCCGACGACGGCATTATCGGAATGGATCTGGACGGCACGATCACGGCTTGGAATCACGGTGCGGAACGGCTGTACGGATATGACGCGAGAGAGGCCATAGGACGGTCGATTCGTATCGTTGTTCCCGAAGGCCGCCAGGAGGAAGAATCAGAGGTACTCGCGCGCATCAAGCGCGGAGAACGTGTCGAGCACTTCGAAACGATTCGCTGTCGAAAAGACGGAAGCTGCGTTCCGGTGTCGCTATCGCTGTCGCCGATTCGAGATGACGGCGGCAATGTGATCGGCGCGTCGAAAATCGCGCGAGACATTACGGACCGACGTCGCGCGACGGAGCGGGCGGCGTTCCTCGCTGAAGTCGGCGCTGTGCTCGCGGGATCGCTCGACTACGCAACGACCCTGAAGACGGTTGTCAACATGGCCGTGCCATCGATCGCCGATTGGTGTGCTGTGGACATTTTGACGGACGAGCGCAAGCTCGAGCGCCTCGCCGTGGCGCACGTCGATCCCGCGAAGATCGATTTGGCACGGACGATTCGATCGCGTTATGAAGACGCGAGCTCGCCGTACAGCCCCGGCTCCGTTGTTCGGACGGGCACGCCAGCGATCGTAAAGGAGATCTCCGACGACATGATTGTCGCGGCGGCACACGGTGACGATGAGCGCGTTGCGCTCGTTCGTTCGCTCGGGCTTCGGTCGTACATCATCGCGCCCCTCAAGGCCCGCGGCCGGACATTGGGCGCCCTCACCCTCGTGACCGCCGAATCCGGACGCGTTTATAACGACGACGATTTTCGATTCGCCCAGGATGTGGCGTTTCGTGCGGCGCTCGCCGTGGACAACGCGCGCGCGTACGACGATGCGCAGATCGCGAATCGGCTGAAGGACGAGTTTCTCGCCACGCTGTCACATGAATTGCGAACCCCGCTGAATGCGATCCTCGGCTACTCACGGTTGGTACAGTCGGGCATGCTGACACCGGACAAGCACACGCACGCGCTCCAGGCCGTGGAGAGGAATGCGACGGCACTGACGCAAATCGTCGAGGACGTTCTCGATGTCTCCCGAATCATCTCCGGCAAGATTCGTCTGGACGTTCAGCCCGTCGATCTCCCGCGCGTCGTCTCCGACGCGGTCGAGACCGTCCTTCCGGCTGCGGAGGCCAAGCACATTCGTGTTCACACCATTCTTGATCCTTCCGCCGCGCCGATCTCGGGTGATCCCGATCGGTTGCAACAGATCGTCTGGAACCTCGTGTCGAATGCCGTCAAATTCACGCCAAAGAACGGCGTTATCCAGGTGCGACTCGAACGGGTCAATTCGCATGTCGAGATCATCGTCAGCGATACCGGGGTCGGAATTTCGCCAGATTTCTTGCCGCACATCTTCGAGCGTTTCAGGCAGGCCGACAGTGGGACGACCCGTGAGCACGCTGGCATCGGACTTGGTCTCGCCATCGTGCGTCACCTGGTCGAATTGCACGGCGGGACGATTCATGCGGCGAGCGGGGGACCCGAGAAGGGCTCGACGTTCCGCGTGCGATTGCCGTTGATGGTTGTTCATCATGAATCGCCGCCGGAACGACGGGCGAAGCCGACGTCCGAGCCTGCGCGCACGGACACGCCGTTGCCGGACCTAGGGGGACTTACCGTCCTTGCCGCTGACGACGACACCGACGCGCGCGCACTCGTGAGCGAGACACTCGGAAGCCGTGGCGCGAAAGTCATTGTCGTGGATTCGGCGGACGAAGCGATCGCCGCGCTCCAGACAATTCGCCCGGACGTTGTCATCACTGATATCGGGATGGCGCATACAGACGGCTTCGAGTTGCTCAAACGGATTCGCCAATCGAGCGATCAAACGATCCGCGAGGTACCGGCTGCGGCGTTGACCGCGTACGCGCGTGCCGAGGATCGAATGAAGGTCCTTCAGGGCGGGTTCCAAATGCACTTGGTAAAGCCGGTCGACCCGGCCGAATTGATTGTCGCCGTCGCTGTCCTCGCGAAGCGAACGCTCCACGGGCCTCAGTGAACTCAGCCAGCTAGCTGCCAGGCGACTGCCGACGAGTGTGTTTCATTCTTCGCCAAGCCGCCACCACTATGGCGCACCTGAAGTGCGAATCGTCGATCAGCGTACCCGTTGATCGTCAGCGGTGACCTCGCCAACGCACGTCGTATAGCGATGAGCTCTGTTCTGCCGAATCCGCCATTGGCACAATTCACCGAGCACTCGTCGCGCTAAGTGGTAGAAACAAAGTAGACGATCGATAGTCGTTCGGGATGGTCGCGGGTGGTGTCTGGTATGGACTGGCGCCATCCTGTGAATCGACCGTGAGACGTGGCAAGCGACCCGTGCTGCACTCGAATGTTGGACGTTCGGTCTTGATCGATAATTTCGACGCCGCTTTCGAGTACGCACGAGTGGTCGAATAGCGGGCGTCGGGTTCGCCCGCCCAGATCGAGCATATTGACATCGCCGGAGGACCCATTCGCACGATGGCATTTCGCGCCCTTGATCCTCCTGAAGCGCGGGCACGATCTCGGCGTCAATCCGGAACTTCTGCAGGCCCAGACCTACATGGCGCTCCAGCTCCAGGGGATCGGGTACGCTGTTGCCCTCGCATTTTCACTATGCCAAGATCGACAATCCCGTCGTTGCCTTCAAAGTCCGGCCGCAGCTCACTCGACCTCAGTCGACGCCAGCTGCTCGCCGCAGCCGGCGCCGGCGCCGCCGCCCTTCTTCTCGAGCAACGCGGCGTCCAGGCTCAGGCGACGTCGAGCCGGACGGTCGTCTTCTCTCACACGTCCGTCGTGACGGTCGACGCCGTTCAAGACGACGTGGCGCTCGCCGTCGACGGCGACAAGATCGCAGCGATCGGCGCGACCGACGCCATCGTGAAGACGTATCCCAACGCTGAGATCTACGACGGACGCGGAAAGGTCCTGCTCCCGGGCCTGATCAACTGTCACGCGCATCTCGCGGCCACGCTCGAGCGCGGCTTCAACGAGGACTTCGGATTTCCCAACTCCGCGCGTCTGGCCATCCGTCCCGCCAGTCTCCTGCAGGGGGAGGAGGGGACGCTGATGGTCACGATCGGTGCCTTGGAAGCGATACGGACCGGGACCACGACGATTGTGGAGAATTCCGGAGGCATCAGTCGCTCTGCAGCGGCGTTGGCCCAGACAGGGCTGCGCTGCGTGTTCGCGGAGTCGGTCCGCGATAGCGAGAATGTTGCCGGCCCGATGTCGCCGGAGGGGCTCGCCAGGAGTGAAACGCCCAGGTTCTCGCCCAGGCTGCGCGATGAGGGGATGCAGCGCATCAATGACCTGTTCACGACGTGGCACGGCGCGAAGCAGGGCCGCATCAGCGTGTTCCCGGCAGCAGCGCTCGCCGAGACCGCTTCGCCCGAGTTGCTGCAGGCAGTCCGCGCCTTCGCTGAAAAACACGACCTCGGATACACGATCCATTTGTCGCAGAGCCGCGCCGAGGTCGACTTCATGGTGCGACACCACGGAGTTCGGCCGCCGGCGTTTCTCGCGAAGCACGGCTTCCTCGGTCCGCGCCTGTTCGCGGCGCACTGCCGCTATGTCGACGATGCCGATGTCGCGTTGCTAGGAAAATCCGGCACGATCATTTCGCACCAGGCCGCCATGGCCGCGAACCGAGGCGTCATCCCGCCGATCGCCGCCCTGCGAGCCGCGGGCTGTCCGATCGCGAACGGCACCGATAACAACACCAACGACCTGTTCGAGGTCATGAGGGTCGCGCTTCTGACGGAACGAATCTCGCGCAATGATCCGAACCCCGGTCTCCGCCCTCAGCCTGAAGACATGCTCGAAGACGCAACGCTGGGCGGTGCGCGAGCCGTGCGACAGGCGAAGCTCCTCGGCTCGCTCGAGGTCGGAAAGAAGGCAGACCTTATTGTCGTGAACACGCAACGGGCACACCTCGTACCGGCCGGACGCATCGTGTCGGCGTGGATCCACAACGGTCAACCATCCGACATCGAGTCCGTCATCGTCGACGGTCAGTTCATCATGCGCAATCGTAAGGTGCTCACGATGGACGAGGACGGGATCATCGCCGAAGCCGACAAGGTTGGGCGGCGGATTTGGAGGCAGGTGTACGCAGCGGGCCCTGTTGCGGTGCCGGGCCGATCGCGCGAGCGGTGACGCTCTGCTTTCAGCGGCTCATCAATCGTTCGGGTCGGTCGAGGAGCGCTTCGACCTGACGTTCGAGCCCCGCACGGGTCGCCGCGTCGCGCACCTCGGGACGGAACACGATGCGGCCTTGCTGGTCGATCAACGCCGCGGCCGGCGTTCCCGTCACGCCGTACTGCTGTTCCGCCCATGCCCAATCGCTCTCGGCCGGAACGAAGCCGATGCGCATCGCGGCCAGCAGCGGTAACACGGCCTGACGCTGTGCCGGCTCGAGATTGATGGCGACGACAGCGAAGCCGCGGTTCTTGAATTTTTCGAGCACTTGCTGCAGGTGAGGAAACTCCTCACGGCAGCCCGGTCAACCAGGGAACCAGAACGCCAGCAACACGACGCGGCCGCGGTAGTCGGACAGTTGAACGGGAGTGCTACCGCGCGATGCCGGCAACTGGAACGACACGGCAGGCACGGCCTTCGCGTCACGGATTCGCCACACGTCCGCGTCGATCTGCGGTCGCGTCTTGTTCGCCGCCGTTCCATATTTCACCAGCGCCTCCTCGACCCGATCGTCGGGCATCGCGGCGACGCTGTCGACGAGCGCCGCGTACGCCAGCTCGCTGTGTCCGGCGGCCGCGGCAGCCTCGGCTTTCAAGAGCGTCCACGTGGCGCCGTGCGCGCCGGACGGTCGCTCGGTCTTCTCCAACAGCTCCAGTGCATCGGCGAAGTTCCGTTCGGCTACGAGCGCCTGCGCGCGCGCCATTGCTTCCTGCAGAGCCACTCGCCGCGCCCACGTCTTGCTGGACGGAAACACCTTCGCCATGTCTCGCGAGACCGACAACGCTTCTGACGGAATCGTCAGCTCATCGTAGAAGTCGTACATGGCACTCGACCCGTAACCGTACGCGCCGGCCGGATACTCGGTGCGCAGCCGCTCGAAATACGCGCGGCGCTCAGGATGCGACGCCGCCTCGGCGAGACGGTACAGCGCTTCGGCCGCGGCCTGGGTCGCGGGGAACTTGCGGACGACCTCGGAAGCGAGCTCTCGAAAATGCGCAGGGTCGATTTCTTGAAGCGCCTGCGCGTATTTCAGAAGGTAACGCGGCTCGTCGGGACTGGCGTCGACAGCGGCTTTCAAGTGCTCGCGCTGCGCCGTCCAGTCACCGCGGATGTCGGCGTTCTTCGCGAGCAGGACATGCGCTCGCGCGAACCCTGGATCGATTGCCAGCGCCTTCTTGAAGAAGACATCGGCCGTATCCGGCTCGTGCGAGAGGAAACCAAGCGCCCACTGGTACGCCGCACGCTTCGGGTACTGCTTGGCCCAGCGCTCGTACAGTTGCTGGAGCCGCGGAACCGTGGGCGTTCTGCTCGCCGGCGCTTCCTGGCGCTGGGTGCTCTCGATGAAACGCTGGTGTGCTTCGACGAAATCGGGATCAGCTTCGATGGCTTTGCGGAACGCGGCGGCGGCGCCGGCGTATTTGCCGGCTTTGGCCTCCGCTTCGCCTTCCGCAAAGAAGGCCCTCGCTGCGGGCGTTCCGCTGCTTTCGCGGGCGGTGGGTGACGCGACCGCAAGAATTCCCAGCAGAAGGGCGGCTCCGAGCAAACGCAGCCAACTCATGCGCGTGGCCTCGTCAATCGATCGAACAACGATACTACGACTGCAAGTTCGACGTCGTGGACGGCCGCCGGATTGGGATCGCTTCGCGGTCGAGACGTCGTGGCTCATCCCGCCGCGTCGGCGTCGAGTGCCGCGGCAGGAGGTTGAGGTGTAGTCAACGGCACGCTATTGATGCCGCAGCGCGTTCAGCTACCGTCGATCTACTGGCTGCTGCTCGCGACCGCGATGCGTCGCGTGGCGCGTTCGGCCGCGCGCGCCACGTCTTTGTCTGAATCGTGCGCCAGTTCCTGGAGCCGCGGCAACGCGTCTGGATCCCCAATCAGACCCAGGACGTCGGCTAATTCGGCGCGAGCCGCTGAACTCGCGGAGCGCGGGGCAAACAGGGCCTGACGGTCGGCGCCGCGGGTCTCGAGCAGATACTCTTTCGCGAGATCGCGGGTCGTCGAACGCTCGAGCGCTCGAATCAGCTCGTCCAGATACTCGCTTTCGCCGAGCCGCAGCAGCGCGAACGCCTGCGCCGTGCGGACGCGCGCGCTCCGTTCCACGAGCCGAGCGGCCGAAATCCGAGTCTTCATGCTCGAATCGGACGTGCGTGCGATGCCTTCATTGGCGTACAGACGCACCATTTCGTCTGCGTCGGCTTTGAATCGATCGAACAACGGCGCCGACGAGGGATCGGCCAGATCGGCCAGCGCCGCGAGCGCGAGGACGCACGCGGAGTCGGTGCGCTTCGTCTGCTCGGCGATGCGCGTCAATTCCGGCACGGCGCCGCGGTAACGCATGGAGGCAACTGTCGCAATCAACTCGTTGCGCACGTCGTCGTCGTTGATGTTGAGGAACGCCGCAAGATCTCCGGCAATCGAGCCGTCCGCGATCTTTCGGAGTGCGCGAACGGCCTCGAACCGCAGGCCGCCGTCGCGGTCTTCGCGAACGATCCGCAGGAGATCCGGAACCGCAGGCTTCGCGCGCAGGATGCCGAGACCGCGGATCGCGGTGCGCCGAATCCCGCGCTCGGAGTCGTCGATTCGGACGCGGAGCGTCGAGACGACGGCGGGATCAACCGGCACGTCGGGTTCGACAACGACGTCCAGATCCCGGTCCGGGCGGTAGACGATCCGTTCGCGAAGGGTCGTCAACGCCGCAGCGACGCCGATCGCGCGCGGAAGATGCAGTTTCACGAGAGCCGCAACGGCGCGCGATCGTATGTCGTCCTCGTTGTCCGACGCGAAGGCGATGAATCCCGGCAGTGTCTGGATGTCCTCCATGCGCTCGAGCGTCAACTCGACCTCGCGGCGCACGGCGGCGACGGGGTCGTTCGCCAGCGCGGCGAGTTGCGGGATCGCCGGCCGGTGCCTGGCGTTGCCCAACTCGCGCGCGGCGGTTTGACGCCTGACGGCATCGGGACTCTTGAGATCGTAGATAAGGGTCTCGATGGAAACCTGTCGCGTTTCCGCAACGAGCGAAGCGCTGCCTGATGTGAGCACGAGAACCGCGATAGCGAGTGCGGCCAACTGCATCAGCTGACGGCGTGACAGATTGGGCATACGTCCTCCTGACCTGCCGGTGTCGCAGCTTTGAGACCCGCGTGTGACGCGGTCACCTGCAGCTGAACACCGACGCGGTCGGAACGATGATTCAATCGGTTACTTGCGCCACGCGCTGGGCTCGCACGGCGGAGGGACGTCGGTCGGCCGGTTTGTGGAATCCGGCCTGCGGGCTGAATTTCGGCGAGTGTATCACACACCGTCAAGTGACGAGACGATCGTCAGACGCTACTGCTTGACGAACTTCTGCACGACGCCGGTGAGCTGAGCGATGTAGACGTCGCCGGCATCGGTCACCGCCACACCATGGCCGCCGGGATTCCCGGGCAGGTTGCCGACGATCGTCCCATCGAGCTGACGCAGGACCCCGCCGGTCCAGATTCGCTGGTCCTTCGTTATCGCAAGTCCGGAGATCCCTCCAGTACCGGTCCACTGGCTCAGAAACTTTCCGTTTGCGTCGAACACTTCGATGCGCTGGTTGTCGCGATCGGTCACGTAGACTCGGCCCTGTCGATCGATCACCAGGTTGTGCGGCAATCCGAACTCGCCGGCGCCCGTGCCTCTCGTTCCCCACTGCAGGACATATTTGCCGTCGGGTGAGTACCTGACCACGCGGGCGCTCCCGTACCCGTCGGTGACGTAGATGTCGCCGCTCGGACCGAAGGCAACGTCGGTGGGCAGATTGAAATGGCTCGTGTCCGTTCCCGACACGTTCCTGGTGCCGAGACGCATCGTTTCCTTGCCATCCGGACCCAGCTTGTAGACGACGTGACCCGGGGCGTCGACGACCCAGATGTTCCCCTGCGGATCGAGCCGTACGGAGTGAGCGCCGCACGACGCGCACCCGGCCGGTCCATAGACGGCCGAATAGTGCGATTTGCCGGCGGTCCAGTGCGCCTCGGGGATCGCCGCGACTTTCCCTTCGCTGAACATCCCATCGCCCCACGACCGCACGAACTTCCCGCTGCTCTCGAATTCGATGATGGGATGCGCGCCGCGGTGCAGCACGAGAATGCTGCCGCGCGGTGTGGCCGCGACGGACGCCGCCTGGATGAAGTTCCAGGCGCCGGGGAGACCGGCGGCGCTCGTGGGTGGCGCCGGCCACTCCACGACCTTGTACGGGAGCGTCGGAATTTCCGGTCCTGTGTTGTTACCGCGAGGCGTCTGACCAATCGACACCGCATTGATCGTGACGAGCCATGAAAAGACAAGGAGCAGGAAGCGCATAGAGCCTCCGCTGATCGGTCAATCTGTCGCCGAAGACGCGTGATCCACAATCTCCTCGCGTTTGCGGTCCCAGTAGATCTTCCTGCCTTCGCGATAACTCCGCGTCGCCATGATCACCGCAACCGAGTGGGCGAATCCGGTTTCAATGCTGCCATTCGGCGTCTTCCGGCTTCGCATGCACGCGAGCCAATTGTCCGTATGGGCCTTCAGGTTGTCGTCCTGCTTGATCGGCGGTGGATCGTTCGTCCCTGGCAGGAGAACCGGTTCGGGCCTGGTCTTGCCGGGCCCGGAATCGAAAACAACATTCGATCCCCACAGGCTGCGGGCCTCGGGCACGAACCACCACTGCGGGCTGCCTTCGCCGCCGGGTGAGTACAGCGTGCCGCGCGTGCCCCGAATGATGGTGTGATCTCCGTACGCGTTTCCAAACGTCGTGCTGTAGTCGTACAACACCTGGCTCTTCGCAAACGTCGAGACGCAATGGAACGTGTCCGGGTTTTCGCGGACGTCGTGCCAGGCGAAGATGCCGCCATTCGAGACCGTATCATCCGGAATGAAGGCGTCCAGATAGAAGTGCGCGAGGCCCGCGCCGTGGCTGTACCACTGATCGGTGATGCCGCCGGAGAAGTCCTTGAAGATGCGAAATTCGAAGTAGACTCGCGGATCGAAGGGACGCTCGGGCCGTCCGAGCAGCCACCGTTTCCAATCCGTATCGCGTTCTCGAATCGCAGCGACGTTTTCATCCTTCGGGATGTGCCAGCGCGGACCGTTGTAGTTCCAGCGCTGGCTGATCGCGACGATCTTCCCCAGCTTGCCGCTTCGGAGGATGTCGCGCACCTGGTGTTGGTAGGGACAACTGAGCCACTGCGATCCCATCTGCACGACCTGCCGGCCTGCGACAACGACATCACGCGCCAGTTTCGCGTCGTCGAGCGTGTTCGCCATCGGCTTCTCGCAGTAGCAGTCCTTGCCGGCCCGCACGACCTCCGCCAGGATTCTCGCGTGCTGGTGATCGCCCGTTCCGATCATCACCGCGTCCAACTCGGGATCGGCGAGCATCTCTTCGGAGTATTGATACGTCTTCGGCCGGCGTCCGAACAACCGCCGGGCATCGTCTGCCGCTCGTTCGCGATTCATCGACCACAGGTCGCAGACGCTGCGCAGGTCGAAGTTCGGATCGGTTTCGGCGGACATCTTGAGCATCTGTCGATGACCCGCGGCCCGGTGCCCGCAGCCGATCTGGCCAATCTGGATCCGATCGTTCGCCCCGACGATCCGCGAGTACGAACGCGCTGTCAGCAGCAAGGCGCCGCCGGCGAGAAACTCTCTGCGCGAGACGGTGTCCATGGCAGCCTCCTCACCTGAAACCGCGGCGGGTATCGTAGCACCTTGCGCGCGGGAGCGAGGCCGCCCGTGAAGAGTCGGCAACGATTACCCAAGCATCGGAACGCTCAACACTCATCTGTGCGCCAGAAATCTCGTCCGTAGAGACGTAGACATCTGCCTCGCACGAGTACGATTGTCGGCAGGCCTTGGATGACGATTTGGCGTATCGAGTGGTCGCGGCGGGTGAAGGCGAATGTGGGCGCGTGCGCATCGCACGCGACCACACGACTGAGACTGGACGACTAGTTGTCGCCGTCGTCGTCCACGACGTTTATCCAGGCATACATGCCATCGACGAAGTGACCGCGCACGTTGCAGATGACGAGGTACTTCCCCGGAAGCGAGAACCCGAACGAGTCGGTGCGGTTCATGTCGCCCGACAGCGCGACGCCACCGCGGTCGGCAAAGGTCGGCGGAGTGCCAGGGTTGACGCCCTTCGCAAACACGTTGACGTTGTAGTTGACGAATGTACCGGCGGCGGGCACGTGGGCTTTGACTTCCTCCAGCGTGACGCCATTGTTGTACACCCACGGCCAGTGGAAACCGGACACAATGAAGTTCACCGTTGCCGGCACGAAGACGACCGTGCCGTCAAGCTTCTTGGCCTTGGTGATGCGAACCGTGAACTGCTGCGGGATGATGTGGTGATTCGGCGTGTTGCCGGGCTGCGCGGTGTTCAGACCCGCACCGAACGCCACGCTGATGCTTCCGGAGATTTTGTCTTTGGCCTTCAGGGTGGGACCGACCAGACAGAGCGACAGAACCGAAACCGCGACCGCCGATACTCTCAGAGCTTTCATCTCCGAGCTCCTTTCGTTCATCCCCGGGTGAACGGACTACTTCTTGTCGGTTGAGAGTGCGCATCTTTGCACAACGAGCGCGAATCGGGCAAAAGAATTCAGCGGCGCGACATCGACGCAAGCCTTGCGAAGCAGGCCGGCGGGTGAAACGTCGGCGTCAGCCGACGTTGTTCGCATCAAGAAGGTGTGATGATGCCATCGCCCACAGCAGTAGCACGCTCGCGACGTCAGTCGTCCAGCACCGCCGGATTCACCGGGGCGGCAGACGAGCATCAAGCAGCTGCTGCAGGGCGTTCAGCCGGGCGTGCGGGGCGTCGATCGAGCGCTCCCCCGCCACAGCGGCGTCCGGCCGATCCGCGTCCCGATCGATGAAGAACGTCGCGAGCGTCGCCGTGACGTATCCGAAGACGGTGAATGTGTAGAGGCCGAGGAAGAAGCACAACACGCGGCCAGGTACGGTGACAGGCCACGACGTCGGCCCGAGGGTCGTCATCAGCATCGCGGTCCACCACACCGCCGTTCCGTAATCATGAATGCCCTGAGGGTCCGCGACGCTGTTCTCGAAGTTGTAGATCCCCGCGGCGCCAGCAAAGACGACGAGCAGCGACAGGATGGAGACGTAGCCAAAGCCGCGACGGCGCAGCGTCGCGCCCAGCGCCGCGAGACCGCGGTTGAGCGCGGCCAGCGAATGACCGAATCGAATCGTGCCCGTGGCTCGCGCCAGATGCGCCACGCGGGCAAATCGCACGATGCGAAGCGCCGGCACCGCCAGCGACACGCCAACGGGCCAGTGGCGCTTGAGGTACACCAATTTGTTCGGGCCGATCAGCAACTCGAGGACGAAATCGATCCCGAACGTGATCCAGATCATCTCGCTGAAGACGGCCAACCGTCCGTGCAGCCCGCGCACCATGTCGATCGACAGCAGCACAATCCAGAGGACGCCGAGCACGGCCATGGGCAGCTCCAGCATTCGGACGACCTGGTGGAGCAGGCGCCATCGTTCGCGATGTATTTGTTTGTCCATACGGTCACCAGTCTCGCGCAATCGAGGCGTTGATGCGACCGCTGTACAATCGCCTGCCACAGGAGGGATTCATGCGCGCATACGTGCTCGGGACCATCTTGGCGCTCATCGCGTCGGCGGCGCTCGCGCAGCAACCGGCCGCGCAAAGCGCGGCGGCGACGCCCCGGCTGTTCGCCGGATCGGCGGACGTCACGGCCATGATTGCGAAGGCCAAGAGCGAACGGAAGCCGGACCAGGCAAACTTCGTCCAGCCAATCGTGCAGCTCGCGCCGTACAACGCGAACCTCGAATATCGGGTGGCCGGCGTCAACGCGCCCGCCTCCGTGCACGAGCGCGAGGCGGAAATGTTCTTCGTCGTCGACGGCACGGGCATGCTGGTGACCGGCGGCACGCTGCGCGACGAGAAGCGCACGAACGCGGAGAACCTGACGGGCTCGGCGATCGACGGCGGCACGCCGCGCCGCGTCACCAAGGGCGACTGGGTGATGGTGCCCGAAAAGACGCCGCACTGGTTCACCCAGATCGACGGCGCGCTCGTCCTGATGTCCATCCACCTTCCGCATCCGGTGACGACCGCGACTCGCTGAGCGTGCCGCACGACGTATTCAGGATGAGGACGCCGTCGATGTGCGGTCGTGACTTATGCGGTTCCCCGGCCGACTCGTCTTAGCGGCGGCGCTGGCGTCGGCGGCGGAACGCGCGGAAGCGCAGGGCGTCGGCTTCACCGGCGGCATCGGGCTCGACCCGTCGCAGGCCTGCGTCGGCACGTACCTCGAGTCGCCGCCGCTCGGCGGCCGCATCTTCTTCCGGCCCGGCACCGACGGCGCCTTCGGCGGCGACGAGTCGGAAGCGATCATCGACGTCTTCTTTCTCTACAAGCTGCCGCTCGGTACGTTCTCGCCGTGGTCGATCTACCAGGGCACCGGTCCGGTGGTGACGATCGCGCGCGCGAACGATCAGATCCACGCACACGGCGGTCTTGCCGGCGTGTTCGGCGTCGGGCACAAGAGCGGATTTTTCTTCGAGTTCAAAGTCAGCGGCGGCGGCGGACCCAGTCTGCGGCTCGGCATCGGCTACACGATCCGGCGTCAGCAGCCGTGACGACCCGCGACGGCAACAAACTGGGACGGTTCAGCCTGCGTTAGCTCGCGGACGTACTGATGAGTGTCGAAGGCGGCCTTCTCCGCGACGATCCGCGCGAACCTCACGCGTGTTGCTTCGCGGACAAGGCCGCAGCGGCCGCGATCGAACACGCCGACCGTGGTCTACGCGCCGATACGTGGAACGCCGAGCTGCACATCTGTTCACGGCGTTTCACGATTCCGAGCGTCGCGCGGCGCGGACCGTCGAAGTCCGATTGACAGCTGAGCTCGTTGCCGCGACACTAACGGCTCCCCCTGTCATATCAAAGAACAATCGATGGCCATCGCGCTTCGGTCCGTACGCTTCCTCGACGGCTTCGCCTCACTCGAAATCCGCGAGTGCGCCGACCGTTCGATGATTCAACTCGTCGTGGAAACGGCTCCCGACAGGACCGCGGAGCCGTACATGATGACGCTGACGGCCTCGGAATGGCTTCAGCTCATGAGCCTGCCGTACATCGATCGCTCGAAATGCGCCGAACCGCCGCCGAAGAACGTGCTCGAGACGTTCACGCTCGTCGACGAGCAGATGTCGGTCGAAGTCCACGAACGCGCCGATCGCGCCGCCGTGGTGATTGTCGTCAACGGCGGCGACGATCTGACCGACGCGTCCGCGCTCATCGAGCTGTCCGCTGAGCAGTGGGAATATCTTCGCCGCCTCGACTACACCACGCCGCTCAACACGCAGCAGAACGCGGCGCCACGCGTCGTTTCGAGCACGGACGCGCAGCGCGGCTCGGTTCACTGAGCGATCGTCTCGAGTTCCTGACGCGCTGATTCACCGAAGCGGCTCGCTTAATCGCCGGCCTCGAACCGGAAGAGTAGCACCGAGCGGGCGGTCACGCCGTAGGTCTCGCCGCTTCTGAACGAGCCGGGTTCCTCTTCGTCGCCCAGATTGGTGTCGATGAGCCTGGACCAGGCGGCGTCGCCGGCATGCTGCGGCAGCGTGAACTGCACCATGTCATGGTGCGCATTCAGCACCAGCAGCACCGTGGCATCGTCACCGCGCCGCCGGACGCCGGTCGGCTGGGCGCGGCCGTCGATGATCAGGCCGAAGCAGCGCATCTGCTGATCGGACCAGTCCTCGTCCCTCATCTCGGCGCCCGAGGCGTTGATCCACGTCGCGTCCTTGATGCCAAGCTCCTCGTTCGTCTGGCCTGTCAGGAAGCGCGTGCGGCGGAGCACCGGCAGATCGCGGCGCAGCTTCGTCAGCTTCTGCACGAAGTGGATCAGCGCTTCACCCCGCGGCTGGAGATTCCAATCCATCCAGCTGATCTCGTTGTCCTGACAGTACGCGTTGTTGTTGCCCTGCTGCGTCCGCGCGCGCTCGTCGCCGGCGAGGAGCATCGGGGTGCCCTGCGACAGCAGCAGTGTTGCCAGGACATTGCGCATCTGTCGCTCGCGCACCGCGTTGACGGCCGGATCGTCGGTCGGTCCCTCGGCGCCCCCATTCCACGATCGATTGTCTGAATGGCCGTCGCGATTCTCTTCGCCGTTCGCCTCGTTGTGCTTCTCGTTGTACGACACCAGGTCGTTGAGCGTGAAGCCGTCGTGCGCGGTGATGAAGTTGACCGACGCCCACGGTTTACGCCCGCGATGGTTGAAGAGATCGCCCGATGCGCACAGCCGCGGCGTGAGGGCGCTCGCCGGCGCCTCCCCGCGCCAGAAATCGCGCACCGTGTCGCGGAACTTGTCGTTCCATTCCGCCCAGCCTGGCGGAAATGCTCCCACCTGATAGCCGCCGGGTCCGCAGTCCCACGGCTCGGCGATAAGCTTCACGGCCTGGAGAATCGGATCCTGACAACACGCCTTGAGGAATCCACTCTGGTTGTCGAACCCATTGGGCTCGCGCGCGAGGATCGTGCCGAGATCGAACCGGAAGCCGTCCACGTGCATGTCGGTGACCCAGTACCGCAGGCTGTCGGTCACCATCTGAATCACGCGCGGATGACTGATGTTCAGCGTATTGCCGGTGCCCGTGTCGTTGATGTAGTAGCGCGGTTGATCGGGCATCAGTCGGTAATACGAGGCATTGTCGATGCCCTTGAACGACAGCGTCGGTCCGCGCTCGTTCCCTTCGGCCGTGTGGTTGTAGACGACGTCGAGAATCACCTCGAGGCCCGCGTCGTGCAGACGCGCGACCATCTCCTTGAATTCCTGCAGGCTGCGCGCATGGTCGGCGGCGTATCGAGGATCGGGCGCGAAGAACCCGATGCTGTTGTAGCCCCAGTAATTGGTCAGGCCGCGCTCGACGAGGTAGCTGTCGTTGATGAACGTGTGGATCGGCAGCAGCTCGACCGAGGTGACGCCGAGCGACTTGATGTAGTCGGTCACCTCTTTCGTCGCCAGCCCTGCGAACGTTCCGCGCTGATGCTCGCCGACCGCCGGGTGTCGTTTCGTGTAGCCGCGTACGTGCGTCTCGTAGACGATCGTCCGCTCCCACGGGACGCGCGTCCACCTCGCCTCCTGCTGCCAGTCGAAATCGGGATCGACGACGACCGATTTCGGCATGAAGGGCGCGCTGTCGCGTTCATCGAACGCCAGATCGTCGCCTTCGGCGCCAATCGTGTACCCGAAGCAGGCCGGATCCCATTTCAGCTCGCCGGCGTGCGCGCGGGCGTACGGATCGAGCAGCAGCTTGTTGGGATTGAACCGATGGCCTTGCTCCGGTGCGTACGGTCCGTGGACCCGGTAGCCGTAAATCGTTCCGGGCCCGATGTCCGGCACCCAGCCGTGCCAGATCTCGTTCGTGTACTCCGGCAGCTCGATGCGCTCGGTCTCGCGATCGCCGCGTCCATCGAAGAGGCAGACCTCGACTTTGGTCGCGTTGGCCGAGAAGAGGGAGAAGTTGACGCCCTTGCCGTCCCAGGTCGCGCCGCGTGGATGCGGGAGCCCCTCACGAACACGCGGTCGCGTTGCCACGCGGGAACGGCGAGCAAGCGCGGTGCCACACGTCGGCCCGGACGCTCAACGATTCGGTCGGGGCCGACGGCGACGACTCGGCCGTAAAAGCCGCGCGGCGCTCGCGAAACTAGGTGTGGAAATGATTACTACGATACCGAAATATTCGAAACCGGACATAACCTTACACGATTTTCCGAAGTCGCTACAGCGGGCGGGAAGCGGTCACGACAATCTTGATTCCGGACGCGCGATCATCGACCGTCAGCCTGCCGCCTTCGAGGACGACATTGTCTACCTTCCGGAATCCGTCGGGCGTTCGCGTGTAGAACATCAGGAACGCCGAGCCGATTTTCGATTTGGCGGGGAGCCACCGGTACGTCGGCGTGTCGAACAGCGAACCGGTCTGGATGACCTCGCGCCGCGGGAGGTCGAACGGCTGCGTCGCGAATTCCAGTCCGCGAGCGATCCGCGCATCATCAGCCGGATAGGATTCCCACAACTGCGTCCACGGGTACTCCTCCCTCCGAAAGACATATCCGAGCAGCAGATGCTTGTTCGCGTTGAATGCCGTCACGAACACCAGGCGCCGTGCCGGGTCCATCAGCGACGCCGTGTGATCGCCGATCGGGATGCTGGTCGGCGTCGGTCGGACGTCGATTGATTCGCCGTTCAGCGCTGGAGCCATCGGCCAGGTGAACGGTTTGAACGACGCGAGCCGGTGCGGCGCCGCGTCGGACTGAGACTCGTGCGACCGCGTCATCGCCCGAGTCGCCGACATCTCGACGATCGTCTTCCCCAGCTCGAGGAACGGTGATCCGATCGTCGCGTGTTCACCCCAGTTGATCGGCCGGTCGAACCCCAACAGGTTCTCGAGCTCGCTCTCGACGTACACGACGTTCTCGCCGTCCACGAGGCGAATCGTCCGGCGGAATTTTTCCTGAACGATCGGCAGCGTCGCGACGAACGACACCGTGGTCGTCTTCGGACGGCCGACGACGTCGGTCTTCCCGGAGGAGACCAGCTCCCACTTGACCAGGTGGGCTTCCCCATGACCGGGCAGGCTGGCAGCGCGCTCCTCGGCCGAGACGGGCCCGAAGCCGTCGACGCACACGAAATGTCCCAACCCCGCGTGCATGGCATTGACGGCTGCCGGATCGTCATTCAAGACCAGCCGCACCATGGCGCCGCCCTCGGTGCGGACGCCGAGCGTCAGCTTGTCGTTCGAAATCATCAGCGCCGGTCTGCCGTCGATCTGAACCGGGTTCTGAGCGACGGCTGACATCGCGCTGGCGAGGAGGGTCACGAAGGCGAGAGGCGAAGTGCGAGGACGCAAAGTGACGCCGAGCCGCCGGCGCCATCTCAGCGGATGCTGGATGGTCCGGCGGCGTACAGCACGTTCTCTACTTGTCTTCTCCGTCGTCGACGACGTTCACGAAGCCGAACATGTGATCGTTCAGCGAATGTGCCCGGTTCATGCAGATCACCAAATACCGGCCGGTACTCAGGAACTTAACCTGGATCCGATTTCCGGGGGCTGCGACAGGCGGGGTTGCGGTCGGGTTAAACGCTGTTCCCGTGAGGAACGCGCCGGCGCGATTCCCGGCGATCGCCGCCGGGTTCGCCGTGTCACCCGGCGAGGCGCCGGACGTTGCCAGAAGCCTGGGGCTGTTGTCTGGATCATCGAGACGCGGATTAATCGCCCCATCGGCGTTGAACCCAGGCTCGATGACGAGATTGCCTTTCCCGTCCGTGATCATGTAGTCCAGGTTCTGGCTCCCGAGAAAGCTGACCACGACACCGTTGATGACTGCGGTTTCTCGAACCGCGCCATTGCACACAGCAGCGCGCGCTCTGCGATCGGTAATCTCTTGCGCAACAGTCGCATCCGCGGTTTCGTTGTTATTTCCATCGCAGAGATCTTCAGCGATATCCGCTCGCGTGGTCTTCTTGGCGACTTCGTGAATCGTGATCCCGTGACCGCCGCCGTTCACGACGAACGTAACCGTTCCACCTTTATGAATGGTCACGTCATTCGGCATCAGGAAATGGGTGACGGCAGCTCCGACCGGGTTCGGGTCCGGCGTTTGAGGCTGGGGCTGGCCGAAGTGCACCGTCGCATTTTGAACGGCGTTCTTTTCTTTGTCATCTGCTCTCCCGGTCATCGGGAACGAGACGGCAATCGCGAGTGCGGCGCCGACGACGATACCCGTGGTACGAGTCATCATTTCCACGCTCCTTTTCATCCCCCGGTGAGCCGGGCACGTTATCTGACTGGCTCAGCCGTGTCCAGAGCGTTTGCGTAACAAAGGTGTGAATCGCGCGACGGCTTCTGCTGGCGATCCAAAGTGCCGTCGCGCGAGTAGGAGTATTGGAGAAGGGAGAGCTATTTGTCGGTCGCGGACAGGTCGGGCACGATGCGGCCGCAGTCAGCCATCTTGCGCCCGTAATAGGGGTTTGCGATCGTCTCCCCCTTTTGTATCCAGTACTTGCGAGCCATCGGGCAATACGCCGCGTTCACGTTGTCTCCGAACGTCACGTCGGCGCCGCGCGCGTAGGCGATGATCGCGTCGCTCAACGGTCCGAATGCTTCGCGCGCTGCGTCCACCGTCGGCGCCTGCGCGAATGGGTTGACCGCCACCTTGATCGCCGCCGCGCGTGAGCCGATCTTCGCCGTCTCGGTCGCAATCGCGATCGCGCTCGACATCACGCCATCGAGCGTGTCGGCCGCGAGCGCTTGATGAATACGCAGGTACGCGTCGACGAGCGGCTTCAGATCGACCGGTCGTGCCGTTCGACCGACAGGCGACCCTGAGGCGGTCGAAGAATCATGCGACGTCGTGGGCTGAGGTACGTCGGGCATCCCCTGCATCGGCAGCATCGGCACCGTGGCCGATGCGGACGCCACCCGCGAGTCGCCGCTTTCCCTCGCGATGTAGTCGATGAGGACCGCGGCATCCTGCTCGGTCAGCGACAAGCTCGGCATACGCACCTGTTTGTACTTGTCGAGAAGCGTGCGCGCGATCGGGTCGTTGTCCGCGAAGACTCTCTCCGGCGACGCGATGAACCGCTTGAGCCAGTCGTACTCGCGGTTCGCAGTCACGCCTTTCAGGTCAGGGCCGATGGCGTCGCCGCCGCCAATCGTGTGGCACGCGGCACAGTGATTCTTGAACGTGTACTGTCCCTGATCGAAGTTCAGCATCGGCACTTCGGCGAACGAGCGAAGCTCCCTCTTGGCATTCGACTCCCAGCTGTTCAACCAGTCACCGATGGTTCTCGCCAGGAACTTCGGGTTGTCGAGCGCCGAGTTGCGCATCCACTGGCCGGTCGTCTGGTTTCCGACGAGGAGCGTCGGCGTGTGACCGTCAGGGTTTGCCGCATCCTTCTCGGTATAGAGCCCGAGCTTCCTGCTGATCAGCTCGATATCCGACGCCTTGCCGGTGAGGAAGAGCCATCCTGGCCCGACGTGATATTTCTCCGCGTACTCTTTGAGAACCGCGGGCGTGTCGTGCTCGGGATCGATCGTGATCGAATAGAAGAAGATGTCGCGGCCGACCCGATCGCCGAGGACGCGCTGCACCTGCACCATGCGCGCCGTCTCGAGCGGGCAGGCGTACTGGCACGTCGTGTAGATCAGATCGATCGCGACGGTCTTCCCTTTGATCAGATCGTCGTAGAAATGGACCGTCTTGCCTTCGTGTGTCGTCAACGTCACGTTGGGGAAGTAGTCGGCTCCCCAACGTGTGTTGTCCGCTGCGACCCGCATCGAGAAGACCGCGGCCGCGAGGGCCGCGATCAGCCACATCATCCGCTTCATAACGCCGTCGGCAGCACGTCGGTCGGAGGCTCGAACGTGACGCCCTGCGGAGTTGGAATCGGCGTCGGCAGCGGACGCAGGAACGGCGCGCCGCTGTCGTCGATTTCCCAGCGCAGGAGCATCGCGTTGTCCTCGTGCACCGTGTTATGGCAATGCTCCATGAACATGCCGCCCCAGTCGCGGAACTGCATCGTGATCGTGATGCTCCCGGCGGGATGCAGCCGATACACGTCCTTGCGACCTCGTTCCCAGGCCGGCACGTTCGCCGCGCTGCCGTTGCGCGCGAGCACCTGACCTTCCTCGAAGTGAATGTGGATCGGATGGTCCCAGCCGCCGCCGCCCTTCAGCGTCCAGATTTCCCTCGTCCCGAATCTCGGCGCCGCAGAGACGCGCCCGAAGTCGGCTGCAAGGGTGGTCCCACCGTCGGTCGAAATGCCCCAGGGACCCATGAACGACGTAATCGGATCGGACGTCGTCTGGGCGGCGTCTCTCTTGAACTCGAATACCCGCTCGCGCGCCACCGGAATCGCCGAGAGATCCGGATTCGGAATCAAGGTGTCGGCCACGCGGCTCACGTCGGGCCGGGCCGGATTGCGAACGACGCGGAATTCGAGCATGCGGCCGACGCACGGATCGGGTGTTGCGCCGCCGAGCGCCTGCGCCATCGTGAGATCCTGGAACGGTTTCTTGCCGTCGAGCTTTGCGCTTGCCGGATCGAAGTGGTCGCACAGGTTGACCAGGTGCAGCTTCTCGCCGATCGCGTAGGTTGAGAAGTCGATCACGATGTCGTAGCGCTCCGCAATGCCTTGTTCGTCGAGCTCGAACAGAACAACCGGATGCGGCAGCAGGTTGCCGTCGTTCGCAATCTGCGTGATCGGCTGCGGCGTTCCGGACGCGTTGGCCAGCGCCACCTTGTAGAACCGCGACACGCTCGCGTTGAGGATGCGGAAGCGATACTTCCGCCGCTCCACCTCGAAGTACGGGTTGTACGCGAGGTTCACGGTGTTCACGTCGCCGATGAACCCGTCGAAGTCGAAGATGTCGAAGAACAGCTGGCCGTCCTGATCGAACGCCTTGTCGGCGAGCAGCAGGTTGACGTCGTAATCGAGGTTGCCCCAGCTCTTCGCCGATCCGCTCGGCAGCTGCAGGTTCACGCCGTCGTTGATCGTCTCGTTGCCGCGATCGAGCCCGCTGTAGATGTTGAACATCGCAGCGTTTCCCTTGTACACGTTCTGCGACGTGAAGCTGAACATGTGATCGTGGAACCAGTGCGTGCTCATCGTCTCGTGCCAGTCGCCTGGCACGTTGATCAGTCCGCCGCTCTCGTCCGGCGTGCTCGCCATGCGGTCGGTGGCAGCGGTGTTGACGCTGAAGTGCCCCGCGAGCACCACCGGCCAGTGATAGTCGTAGAACTGGCCGGGGAAGAAGAACGCGCCGGTGAAGCCGTCGTTCTCAGCACCGTGATGCCCGTTGTGCTCGTGCGTCGAGATCGTGTGACGCCCGAAGCCGGCGTTCTGCCTGACGTCTACCGGAAGATTGTTGTGATGCCGGAAGATCAGCGGCTGTCCGTACTTCCCCATGACGAGCTTCGGCGGAATCGTGCCGTTGAACGTCCACACGTTGTTCGGGTTCTGGATCGGCATTCCCGGATGAAACCGCAGCGGGATGCCCTGCGATGGATCGATGCCGCTGTTCAGGCTCGATGCGACCTGCGGGTTGTAGACGCGGTTCGTCGTCGCAGGCGACTGCCACGCTTCGACCGCGATCTGCGGCAGAAACTGATTGAACCGCTGGTGCGCCCAGATCGGTCCCGGCGGACGCCCTTCGATCGGGCCGAAGCCGCCACCGAGCGCCGGATCGACCGGCTTCATCGTCTGGTTCGCTTCGGCCGTCGGCGCGGGGCCCAGACACGACACCAGATTGTCGGCGGTCCCGGTGACTGGATTTCGCGCAAGCACGTCGAAGCGCGGCATCGGCTGCGTGAACGGCTGGACGCCGAAGAGCGGACTCGGCGGCATGCCGGCAGGCATCTGGCCGTAGATGCTCTTCGCGAACGGATTCAATCCACCAAGGTGCGCGAGGGCTCCCGCGGTGGTGAACAACCCCATCTTGATGAGATCGCGCCGTGAGACGCGGCCCCAGGAGAGCTCTCTCACGATTTCCGCGCGATTACGCCTCGCCTCTTCGGCCTCGCGGAGGCGGGCCTTCGACGCGTTCTTGGGCAAGTAGATACGACTCATGGACGTTCCTCTCCTGCTCTGTTAGCGCCGGCTACGGAAGCGGCGTGCTCATATCGGTTGCGATCTCAGCAGCGCTGAGCGCGCGGTTGTAAACGCGGACTTCGTCGATCAGTCCTGCGAAGAACTCCGTGCCCGGCAGCGAGAACACGTTGTTGCCGCCGATCTGCAGCGACCCGGTCGATGCCGAGATCGCGCCGGCTGTCGTGAACGTGCTGCGAAGCGCGCCGTTCACATACAGCCGGATCGCGGTGTTGTCGTAGGTCACCGCGATGTGCGACCAGACGCCGACCGGCAGCTGCGGTCCGGCCGTCGCTTCCTTGTCGAAGCCGCTGTTGATGTAGCCGGCCGGCCGCGACGGGTTCGAGTTGCCGTCGTTGCCGTAGAGCGCATACGCGAGGCCGTTCGTGCCGCGCTCCTTCAGGATCACGGTGCGCCAGCCGTCGTTCGGCGCGGTGCCGGCATCGGCCGTCGGATTCACCCAGGCTTCGAGCGTCATGCCGTTCGAGAGCGCGAGCGACGCGCTATGCGGCACGGTGACGATCGAGGAGACGCCGTCGAACGACAGCGCGCCGCCGTATCCGGCCTGGCCGCCGACGCGGCTCGCGCCGCTGATCGATCCGCTGTTGCCGTTGCCGGATGAATCGGTCGCCATCGAGCCTATCGTTTCGTTGAACGAGAGCGCGAGCACCGGACCCGCAGCCGGCGGCGCGGGACCGAGCGACACGGTCATCGCCACGGCGCTGCCGGTCACCGCGCTCGATCCGCCGAGCGGGCTCTGCCCGATCACCTGGCCGGCCGGTGCCGCGTTGTTGGTGCTCGTCACAGTTCCGACCGTCAGTCCGGCGGCGCTGATCGCCGACTGCGCGGCGGTCTGAGTGGAGCCGACGACGTTGGGAACGGTCGTCATCGTCGGCGGCGCCGGCGCCGATGCCGGTTTCAGCTCGACGATCGCGTAGTTCCAACGGTCGGTTGTCGGGGCGGTGTCGTTGAGGCGCACCGTCTGACCCGCCGAAGAGGTCGTGCCGGCCAGTGCCTGCACCCACATCGTGTCGCCCGCCGGCGCCGGGTACTCGTGCACTTTGGTTTGACCCGCGGGCACCGAGCGCGCGATGGCGTTGTCCCAGTCGTTGCCGACGGCGTAGACGAGGGAGCCGGCCGATTGCGACACGAGGCTCACGCTCGGCGCTCCGGTGCCGGCGTTCGCGCTGTTCGACGCGCCGACGCCGCTCACGCCCGTGAACGCAATCACTGTCAGCGACTGATAGAACCCGGCGGACGACTGCGTGCTCGAGACCGTCGCGTTGATGAGCGCGGCCGACGCGGTCGCCGTCCAGATTTCCGACGAGCCGAACTGCGTGTTCGCGCGCTGCACGCGCGTCCAGGTGAGGCCGGCGCCGCTGATCGTGAGGTTCTGGCCGTTCACCGCCTGCGGTCCATCCGACGCGGCGAACGCGATGAGCACGTCACCCGTCGTTGCGGTGCTGAAGGCGGCCGTCGTGCGCTTGCCGAGGCCATCCGAGAACACCATCTTCTCGACCGCAGGAGCCGGGCCTGGCGGCGGTGGCGGTGGCGGTGGCGGTGGCGGTGGCGCCGCGTTGTTGACGGTGACGGCCACGGCCGCAGAAGTCGCGGCGTTGCCTGCGGCGTCGCGCGCGGTGGCCGAGAGGTTGTGCGTCGAGCCGTCCGCGTACAGCCGCGTGTCCCACGTCGCCTGATACGGCGAGGCGGTATCTTCGACGCCGATCGCGGTCGTGCCGTCGAAGAACGACACGCCGGCGACGCCCACGTTGTCAGCAGCCGACGCCGTGATCGTGACGACGCCCGACACCGTGCCCGCCGCCGGCGCCGTGATGCTCACGGTCGGCGCGACGGTATCGCCGCCGACGGTCACCTTCACCAGGCCGACCGTCGTCTCGCCGATCCCATCGATGATTTCGTACGTGAAGACATCCGAGCCGGTGAATCCCGCTCGGGCGGTGTACGTGTACGGATCGGCGCCGGCGATGGCGCCGCCGTTCGCGCTCGTCGCGCCGACGCGGTTCACCCGCAGCGAGCTGCCGGTGTCGTTCGCGAGGAGCGACGCGCCCGTGAACGCGATCGGCCTCACCGACGTCGTCGTGCCGATGTTGTCGGTCCCCGCCATCGGCCACGTGTCTGTCGCCGCCGGCGGTGCCGTGCAGAACGGACCTGTGAAGGGATTGGTCTGCGCGTGCGGCGCGAACGACGTCGCGAGCAAGAGCAGGAAGATCGTCGCGGCCGCCACGGCCAGCTGACCACGACATGTGTTGGGCCGACGGTTCACAGACATTCTCCGCTCCTCGAATTGAATTCCCCGGCCATGTTTCGAAATCTGAAAATGCTTTCGCAATGCGTTGCGACTGAGTGGTGCGCAAAAGTAAAACGGAACCAAGCAGTTCGGAAATGGCTCGTCGGTGGGGGGTCACGTAAAAAGGGTGTGGGCTTCGATTTCGATCGTTTCAAGTGGCGGCGCGATGTCGCGCGCGTCGCGCGGATGCAACCGCGAATGCTGCGACAACGTTCCTCTCGCCACGGATACGAAAGTCTCCGCCGCACATGACAACGCGCGTCGTCGCACGCGTCGCAACGGCAAATGTTCGCAATTCACTGGCGTGGTGATCGGCGTTGGATTTGCGTCAACGCGCGTCTCGATTCGCATTTCGCACGGATGACTCGAGCGCACGCGCCTCGCGAGGAGTGCCTTGCCTCCGACTAACCCGCCTTCCGTTCTGGAACGTCGATGATGGGCTGTCGCGGCACCGGCCGGATCTTTCGCCGTCGGTCTTCGACGAGACCATGGTGCACGGCAAACAACGCCAGCTCGAGCCTCGAGAACACACCGGCCTTGTCGAAAATGTTCGAGAGATGGTGTTTCACCGTGTCTTCCGTGATCGACAGCCGCAGCGCGACGCCTTTGTTCGACTCACCCTCGGCCACCGCCACGACGATCTGAATCTCGCGCCGCGTCAGCCCGAACCGGTTCGTCGATCCTTTGCGGCGTGAACGGACGGGAGTGCCGAGTTCGCCGCGCGGCGCCGGACGAACCGCTCGAAGCAGGTGAGCCACCGGCGCGTCCTTGCGCACCACGTTCGTCCCCGCGCCACACTCGCCGCCCGCGTCCACATCGTCGGCCGTGAGCACGATGGTTCGGACGAAAGGACACCATGCGTCCATCGTCCGCAGCGTCGTGTCGATGCCCGACGGCGCGGCGAGATCGAGCAGCAGCACGTCCGGCTGCAGCGCGTACGCGAGATCGATGGCCTGAACGAGATCCTCGGCTTCGCCGACGACGCGGCAGCCATGGGTCTGGAGCACGAGTTTCAACCCGTGTCGGAGCAGCGGCTGTTCGTTGGCGACCACGACGCGGACATCACCTTTGTCGTACATATAGAGTTCGATTCGAGCGGACGTGTTGAGACAGCTGCCGCGCCCGTTTGAACGGTCAGCGGTCGGTAACGTAATCAGTGTGCTTCAGCGGTGCAGGATAGCCAGCGCGCTGCGAAGCGTGAATGGCACTTCAGTGGGTCATTGCCCCGTGGCCGGTTCTCCTTCAGGCAAGAGACCGTGGTGAATCGCGAACATGGCGAGCTCGAGGCGCGAGAACACGCCGACCTTGTCGAAGATGTTGGACAGGTGATGCTTGACGGTGTCTTCGGTGACCGAGAGACGCTCGCCGATCGCCTTGTTGGAATCGCCGTCGGCGACCGCCGCGACGATCTGCATCTCGCGCCGCGTCAGACGAAAGCGGTTGTTCCCATTGGCGCCGCGGCGCTCGACCGACATGCGCCGGAGCGCTTCGGGCTCGTCGGCCGCGCGATCGTCGATCAGCCAGTATTCGCCTTGCATGACGGTGTCGAGGCTGTTGAACAGCGCGGCGACCGTCGACTGCTTCAGCACGATGCCGCGCGCGCCGGCGCGGAGCGCGACGCCGAGCGTCGAATCGCCCGATTCAGCGAGCAGAATCGGCCGAACCGACCGCGCCGCCGTGGCGAGCAGCCGCAGCAGATCGATGCCGCCGGCCGGCATCGCGAGATCGATGAGCAGGATGTCGGGCTGCACCTCGCGCGCCAGATCGACGGTCTGAATGCCGTCGGAGGCCTCGCCGACGACCGACACGGTGCCGCGCGACTCGAGCAGCAGCTGCAAGCCGTGGCGCACGATCGGCATGTGGTGAGCCACGACGAGGCGAATGGGCATCAGGGCAGACACTGTGTTTGGTGGATGCGCAACGGTAGTGAGCCCATCCGAAGTCCAAACGCTGTGCCACGGCTACCGGGCCGTAAATGTTGGCAAATCAGATCTTGCGGCGATTCTCGACGGGAGACCCTCCACCCGGGCGCCGACCAAAGTCTGCCGAGCGGGTGACTGGCACCCGGCACCTGGCGGTGATCGCAGCAGGGCCGGTCTTGAGACCGGCCCTGCTGAAAACTGAAAGCTGAAAGCTGAAAGCTGAAAGCTGAAAGCCGATTTAGAACGTGGTCCGCACGCCGATCTGCGCCACGCGCGCGGATACGTAATTGGTCGGCTGCGCGTACAGCGACGATCGGATGTCCTTCGACAGGAAGTCGGTTGCCGCCGAGTTGTTGAACAGATTGAACACGTCGCCGCTGAAATCAATCTTCCCTCCATGCGGCAGCGCGATGCTCTTCTGGATGCGCAGGTTCACGAGATGCGCGTCGTCGGCCTTCAGCATGTTGACGTCGTTGGTACGCGCCAGCGGATACGCGGTGTTGAAGAACGGGTCTGCGACGGAGCGCCCGTTGGAGAGAATCACGCGCGGCGCCGTCTGGTTCAAGGGAAAGTTGCCGGTCATCACGTCGAATCGGCTGCCCTGGCTGAAAGCGTAGAACGCCGAGAAGGTGGTGTCGTACGGGAGCTTGACGAAACCCGAGAACCGCGCGTGGTGGCGCGGCGATCGACGCGTCTGTTTGTCGTCGTCGGGCGAGAGGCCGTAGAACTGCAGCTGGTCGCGCGTCGCATTCCACCGCGTGCGGAACCGCTCGGACACGATGTAGGAATAGTTGGCATTCACGCCCCAGTTGCCGGCGAAGGCTTTCGTGTACAGCAGCTGCAGCGATCGATTCTGCTGCCAGGTGTAGTTCGGATTGTAGGTGTTGATCACGAAATCGTAGTCGGGGAACGGACGATCGATCAGCGCGCCGGTCTTCGGATCGCGAATGACGTTGAGATCGTCGCCGCTCTGGTAGTCCCAGTTGCGACGCCACAGGAACGTCGTGCTGATGGAGCTGGTTCGCGGCAGCTTGTGTTCCCAGCTGCCGGAGAACTCGTTCACGTAGGTGCGTCCGTTCTGGATGCTGCCGTCCTTCATGTCGCCGAAGGCGACGCCGAGCGGGAAGCCGCCGGGCAGCGATTGGTTCAGCGTGGGGTTGGTGCGCGGCGACGCACGGAAGACATCGGTCGCGAGCACGTTCGGCGCGTGCGACGTGCCGTCGCCGCCGCCGAGATCGAGCCATTCGTAGCTGCGCTGCGCCGTGCCGCGGAAGACGCCCCACCGGCCGGAGTCGAACGACAGACCGAAGTTCGGCATCGCGACGTTCTGGTGGAACTCGCGATCGGCGGGGTTGGTCGGGAGTGCGGGCGGCAGCAGCGCGCCGAGCACGCGCTGCCGATCGGCGGTGAAGACGCTCGTCGTCTCGATCCGGACGCCGGCCTTGACGGCAACGCGCGACGCCGGCTTCCAGCGATCCTGGAAGTAGGCGCCGTAATGATGCTCGTACGCGTCGTTGCTCACGCTCGTTCCGCCGTCGAAGCCGCGCAGCACGTCGCGCTCGAACAGCACGTCGGCGCTTCCGGTCGTCCCCGGCGGGCGGAAGTAGAACTCGGCGGGCGCCAGATTGCTGGACGTCTTGTTCTCGATATTCGGGTAGAGATCGGCGCCGCCCCGGAACTCGTGCGAGCCGAGCTTGTCGTTGACGAAGAAGGTCATCGACGGCGACAGATAGATCATCGATCGGTGCGACGTATCGGTTCCCCCGAAGCCGCCCTCCATCGCGATCGTCGTCAGGCTGCCGAGGATGTTGCCCGCCGGGTTGGTCTGGATGATCTTCGTCGGAATGATCCCCTGGCCGTCGTTCGGCTGCAGATCGTTCGGCTTGTTGATCATGAAGCTGCCGACGAACTGAAACACTCTGGTCGAGCTCACGACCCAGTTGTAGTTGAAGCTCGCGAGCGGACCGCCTTTGATGAGGGTGCCGAGGGCGGATGGCGCGACGATTTGCGGCGTCGCCGAGCTCAACGTCCCGACCGTCGTGCCGCTGGTCACCAGTCCGAGGTTGCGATTCGGCGCGACCGTGCCGCGGAAGATCGCGTTCGCTTGAACGGTGCGGTCGTACTGCAGGCTGAGTTGCAGGCGATGATCGTTGTGCAGCTGCGCGGTGACCTTGCCGAACCACAGGTTGCCGCGCCGCTCGACCGGAACGGCCGCGTTGTTGAACGTCTGGTTGGTTTGCACGCGCCGATACGCGGAGAAGAACCAGATCCGGTCGCGCGCGATTGGACCGCCGAGCGTCAAATCGGGCTGGTAGTCCTCGCGCCGGTTCGCCGGAATGCCTTCGACGTTGGATCCGTTGAAGCGCTGCGGAATCACGAACAGCGCGGCCGATCCGTGAAAGTCGTTGCCGCCGCTCTTCGTGACGATGTTCATGTACTGCCCGACCATGCTCGACCCGTCGGACGCTTCGGCGCCGAGCGCCTTGATCTCGACGTCCTGAATCGCGTCGTAATTCAGATTCACCGCGAAGATATCGCCGCCGTACGGATCCGTGACGTCGGCGCCGTCGAGGCTCGTGCGGCGCTCCGAACCGGTCAACTCCTGCGTCGCCGGATTCACCGACACGCCCGGCACGACGAGCCACGCGTCCTGAAAGCGGCGGTTCGTGGTCACTGGAACGCTCGTGAGCGCCTGGTTGTTGATGTTGACCGACAGGCCCGCGCGCTCGGGATCGACAATTGGTGATTCAGCGGTGACCGTGACGGTTTCCGAGACCGCTCCGACAGACAGCGTGAAGTCGACCTCGGTGACCGCGTTGAGCCGCACGGGCGCCTTGCGAATCACCGTCTGGAAGCCCGAGAGCTCGGCGCGAACGTCGTACGTGGCCGGCGGCAGGTTGGTGACGCGGTACGCGCCCTGGCTGTCGGTCACGCCGGTGAACTGGCCGAGCGCCTCCGGACTGCTGAGCGTCACGGCGACGCCGGGCAGTACCGCACCGCTCGAGTCGGCGATTCTTCCGATGACGGTGCCGGTGGTGGTCCGCTGGGCGAATGCGGAGGACGCGCACACGAGCGCGAGGAGAGCGACGGCGATGATTGGTCGAACGCGTGCACGAACAGCCATGTCATCCTCCTCCGCAATCAAAACCGAATCGTGTGGAACACGCGAAGTGTGCCCGGACCAATCTCGGCGCTGGTTCGCGTGCCGCCGATCATCATGACGCCGCCCAGCGCGCCGACCGCGACGCCGCTCCAGAGCATCGGACGGTTCTTGCCTTTCAACGCGCCGCACACGTTCGTCGCGTAGATCGGATCGCTCTTCTGCGCGACGCAGGCCTGATACGACGACGCCGGCGCGTTGCCGGTGCTGGAATCGTCGACGCGGTAGACGGTCACGCCGAGCACCGATGTCGTGATGCCGGCGGTGCCGAGCGCAAGGCCCGACCAGAAGACCTTTCCACGACTGGGCTTTTCCTCGGCGAACGCCGGGCCGGCGGCGAACACCGCGATCAGGCACAAAACCGTCATTCTCATGTCGCCTCCTGAACGGATCGGCCGGTATCTTATGCCACGAGCGATCGCACCACTCATGAATCTTCGGTGGATACTGACGGCAGTGGACCGCAACGGACGGATGGGAGTGGACGATGAATCTCACGCAGCTGTTTCTTGACGAGCTCGATCGCGAAGCCGCGCGTACCAGACGCGCTCTCGAAAACGTACCAACCGGTCGCGATGACTGGAAGCCTCACCCGAAATCGATGCCGCTCGCGCGTCTCGCCGGCCTGGTCGCGTCGATGCCGTCGTGGGTGACGCTCATCATCGAGCAGGACGAGCTCGACCTGACGCCGCCGCCCGGACGCGGCCAATATCAACCGCCGGCCACCGATCAGCTCGTGGAAACGCTGGACAAACACGTCGCGAAGGCGCGCGAGTCGTTGTCGAACACCAACGACGGGTTCCTCCTGACCACGAACTGGCGCCTGCGCGCGGGCGGGCAGATCGTGATGGACGCGGCGCGGCATATCGTGCTTCGCGACACGATCAACCATCTCGCGCATCATCGCGGACAGCTGACCGTGTATCTGCGGCTCAACGATCGAACGGTGCCGTCGATTTACGGTCCGTCGGCAGACGATCAGCGGTTCGCGTAGGGAGCGCGGCTCGCTCCGGTCTGCAGGTCGTACAGCTCGCGGTACACGCCGCCGGCTTCGAGGAGCGACGGGTGCGTGCCGCGCTCGACGATGGCCGCGTCTTTCACGACGAAGATGACGTCGGCGCGCCGGATCGTCTCGAGGTGGTGGGCGATGATGAGGCACGTGCGCCCCTTCATCAGCCGTTCGACCGCCTCGACGACGGCGCGTTCGGATGCGGCGTCGAGGCCGGTCGTCGGCTCGTCGAGGATCAGGATTGGCGTATCGCGGACGATCGCGCGCGCGATCGCAATCCGCCGCCGCTGTCCACCCGACAGCGTCGATCCGCGCTCGCCCACCATCGTGGCGTACCCGTACGGCAGGTTCAGGATGAACTCGTGCGCGTTGGCGAGCTGCGCCGCCCGAATCGTGTCCTCCGGCGCCGCCGTCGGCTTGCCGTACGCGATGTTCTCCCAGATGGTGCCGCGAAAGAGCAGCGGGTCCTGGAGGACGAAGCTGATTTGATCGCGCAGCGACTTGAGCGTGAGCGTCCGGACGTCGGCGCCGTCGATCGTCACCGCGCCCGCGATCGGATCGAAGAAGCGCGGCACCAGGCTGGCGATCGTGCTCTTCCCCATCCCGGACGGCCCGACGATGGCGGCAACCTGCCCCGCTTCGACGCGCAGGCTCACGTCCCTCAACACGCATGCATCCTTCTCGTACCCGAACGTGACGCGATCGAACTCGATCGTCCCTTTGAACGGCGGAGCGGTGCGGGCGCCGGGCATGTCGGCGATGGCGCTCTCGGTGCCAAGGACCTCCTGAATGCGCTCGTAGCTGACCGCGGTTTTCGACAGCGTGTTCGCGATCTTCGACAGATCCTTGATCGGCTTGTAGCTTTTCTTCAGGTACATGAGGAACACGATCAGCACGCCCGTGCTCAACTCGCCGGCCGAGACGAGCGTGACGCCGTACCCGAGGACGAGACACGTTCCGATCGCCACGATGACGTCGACCATCGGCGACAGCTTCGCTTTGACGCTGCGCGCCTGCAGTCCCGCGCGAACGTTCTCGCGGCTTTCCGACGTGAAGCGCCGATCCTCGTAGTCCTCGCGCGCGAACGCCTGGACGACCTGGATCGAATTGAAGACTTCGGCGACGCCCGACAGCAGGTCGCTTTCCTTGCGCTTGACGGTCCGCGACGCTTCCTTGATTTTCCGCGAGTAGAAATACACGAAGACGAAGAGCACCGGGGCGACCGACAATCCGATCAGCGTGAACCGCCAGTTGACGTACAGCATGACGCCGATCATGCCGACGAGCGTCAGCACGTTGACCGCGATGCCGATCAGGGCCGTATCGATGAAGTCCTGTACATCGTCGATGTCTTTGGTGACGCGCGAGATCAGATCGCCCGCGCGCGATTTGCCGTGATCCGCGAGCGACAGACGCTGTATGCGCTGGTACAGAAGGAGCCGGAGATCGTGCGCGATCCACTGGCTGACGCTGGTCGTCAGATATTTTTCGACGTAGGCGCCGATGCCGCCGACGATCGCGATGAGCACGACCATGGCGAGCGCGAACTTCAAGAGCGCCGACTGGCTGCTGCCGAAGGCGCCGACGACGGCCGCGTCGAGCAGTCGGGACAGGCGTTTACCCTGCAGGATGTTGTCGACGACGATTTTCAAGGGCCACGGCTCGAGCACGTCGGCCAGCGTCTCGCCTACGACTGCGAGCAACGCGACCAGCAGAGTCTTCCAGTGCGGCCGCAGGATGCGTCGCAGCCGCAGCGCGCCGGAGTCGCTCGATGACGCCACGCGCGCGAGTATACGCTCCCCTCGCGAGTCGCTCAGCGCGCAACCTGGTGCACCGGCCAGCGGCCGTACGCGATGAAGCAGCGATACGGGTCCCGCGAGCGCCTCGAGCGGCAGCACGAGCTTGACGCCACCAGCGAACCGTATCTCCTTCATGGACTGGTCGAACGAGATGCGAAGAGATCGACGCGCGCGTAAGGCGGTTTCACGTTGCGCGACCCCGGCGCGGTGAGTTAGAGTGCCGCCAACAACCTGATCCAACCCGAAGGCCCTTCCGCGAGGGCCTTTTTCATTTGAGCAAAAAAATGGCGCGACACGAAATCACGTTGAAAAAAGTCGTGTATCACATTCCCGCGGCCGATGCGGTGACCGTTCGAAAGGACATCCCCTACCAGGCAACGGCCGAGGGCGATCTGACGATGGATGTCTACTACCCGCCCGACATGAAGAGCGCCGCGCGAAACCCGGCCGTCGTGCTCGTGATCGGCTACTCCGACATCGGCGCGCGTGCGATCCTCGGGTGCGCGGCCAGCGAGATGGAGTCGTCCGTGGGCTGGGCCCGGCTGATCGCGGCCTCGGGCCCGATCACCGTCACGTACAGAACCGGCCGTGAACCGGCCGCAGACGTTCGCGCCGCTTTGCACTACGTGCGGCAGCAGTCGGCGTCGCTGATGATCGACGAGACGCGGATCGGCATATGGGCCTGCTCCGGCCACGTGCCGACTGCGTTGTCGCTGCTGATGAAGGACGGTGGTGAGCCGGTGAAGTGCGCGGCGCTCTGCTACGGCATCACGCTGGATCTCGATGGCACGACCGGCGTCGCCGAGGCTGCGAAGACGTTCCGATTCGTCAACGCGTCAGCCGGACGATCGGTCGGCGATCTTTCGACTGACGTGCCGATGTTCCTGACGCGATCGGGCCGCGACGAGACGCCTGGATTGAACGACGCGCTGGATCGATTCCTGAATCACGCGGTGAGGCACAGTCTGCCGCTGACATTCGTGAATCATCCCGACGCGCCGCACGCGTTCGACCTGATGCACGACAGCGAGACGTCGCGGGAGATCATTCGGCAAATTCTCGCGTTCTTCCGCTTCCATCTAGGCGTTTAGTCGCGTTTGATTAACGCGGCTTCTCCTGATACCGCGCGCCGCGCAGCACACCTTCGAGCGCGTAGTTCGACTCGTGGCACGCGTACTCGAACATGCGCTCCTCGGACCGCGCCATCGGGATCGACGCGCTCCACGGTCCGGTCCACGTCGCCGGATCCTCAACCGTGAAGTCGTAGCGCAGCGTGTCCTTGTCGATGCGCGTGAAGCGCTCGACGAGGTGCATGTTCGTCGTCGCGCCGCGGAAGCCGGCTTCCTTCGAGAAGTTCGTCGTGTCGACGACGAGCGTATCCCCCTCCCAGCGGCCGATCGAGTCGCCGGTCAGGAACCGCATCGTCTTCGGCATGTGCGCGCGGCCGCTCAAATCGACGATGCGCGCGCTGTGGATCATCTCGTTGACGATGACGATGCGCCCGGGCGTCTGCACGATCTGCACGTTGTTGTTGTAGGCGCTCGGCACCATCGGCGGCCCCGAGTTGAATCCGAGAATGCAGCGTTCGGGAAGGGGACGCTCCTCCGGGTTGTCGTAATGGTTCCGCCGATCGGCGATGCGCTGCTGCGCCTCGGCGGTGAGCGGCGGCACGCGACCGTCGGGCGGGTCGACGACGAGCGACGGCTGTTTGGCGATGCGCTTGCCGAAATCCCACCAGAAGTCGTTGTAGGCGCGTTCGACGTCGACCGCCGCGCCGCCGTCGCGTCGATCCTTGTGAGTCGTCTCGATGCGCTTCTGCGCGAAGTCCTCGGCTTCTTCTTCCGTGATGGAATCCTTGCCGGTGAACTCGCCGGGACGTTCGAACGGTGTGAGCTGCGCGAAATCCCAGGTGCCCTGCAGATCGGGACGGCCGTCGGGCGTGCGGGGAATGGAAGATGCCGAGGCCGCGGCGACGAGACCGACGACCCACAGAACGGAGCGGATCCACATGGCGAACCCTCCTGCTGCACCGCGCAGTGTAACAGGAGGTACGGCTATCAGCTATCAGCTATCAGCTGTCAGCTGTCAGCTATCAGCTGTAAGTAGGGGCCGCTCTTGGGACCGGCCCCTACAGCTGGAAGCCGAAAGCTGATAGCTGATAGCTGATAGCTGATAGCTGATAGCTGATAGCTGATAGCTGATAGCTGAGTTAATTGCCGCAGGATGCCGCGAGGCGCTGCAGCGATCGAACCTGCACCTCGCGGTCGACGAGCGTGCCGGTCACACTGACGCGCTGGCCGACGTGCGAGGGCAGCTTCGCCCGGTTCGACGGATCGCTGACGGCCAGCGACGCCGAGGACTTCTTCAGAAAGCCCGACTTCCAACTGCGGGCCCTGGGCGCATCCTCGCCCGTCGTGTCCTTCAGTTTGAACCGATCGTCATCGCGCTCGAGGCAGCCGACGATCGTCACCGGCGAGGGTCGAGGCGCGCCGGCCTTCGGCAGCTCGAGCGGGTCGGCATCGGTCGCCGTCGTGACCATCGCCGCTCTTTCCACCTTCGCATCGGCGCCCTTGGCGCTTACAACCGGAGATGCGTCATGTGAGAACATCTTGACGGCCGTCACGACGAACGCCATGACGATCACTCCCATGGCGGCGGCGCGAAGCGCGAGCGTCATCTTCAGCGACTTCTTCGAACGCAGAATCTTCCTGAAGCGCAGCATGGTTTTCATGCGCATCGAGATCCTCCTCGGCTAACGTGGAGCCGCGGTGGATCGAGCAAACGGAGTGCCCGCGCAGCCGCTTGGCGTAAACCACGAAGACGCAGTCAGTTAAGGTCGTGTACTCTTACGGCCCGAGGCACCGAACGCCGAATTTCGTGATCGCACGGTAATTGCTGCGGGTCCCGGGTGTCGATTCGGCGCATCCTCGATCGACAATACGGTGGAACCGCCGGACGTGTGCGCGGCCAGGAAGTGAGCAGCGGATGAGCACGGTTCGTGTACTTGTCGGGACTCGCAAGGGCGCCTTCGTGTTGACGTCCGACGGAAAGCGCGAACGATGGGACGTCAGCGGTCCGCACTTCGGCGGCTGGGAGATTTACCATCTGAAAGGGTCGCCGGCCGACCCGAACCGTTTGTACGCGTCGCAAACGAGCGGCTGGTTCGGACAAATCGTCCAGCGCTCCAACGACGGCGGGAAGACGTGGGAGACGGTCAACAACAAGTTCGTGTACGACGGCGTGCCCGGCACGCACCAGTGGTACGACGGCACGCCGCATCCGTGGGAGTTCAAGCGCGTCTGGCACTTCGAGCCATCACTGACCGATCCCGACACGGTGTACGCGGGCGTCGAGGACGCTGCGATGTTTCGGACGACTGACGGCGGGCAGACGTGGAACGAGCTGCCCGGCCTCCGCGGCCATGGATCGGGGCGCTTCTGGGCGCCGGGCGCGGGTGGACTGGGACTGCACACGATCCTTCTCGATCCGAAGAACCCGCAGCGGATGTTCATCGCGATCTCCGCGGCAGGCGCCTTTCGGACCGACGACGGCGGCGCGACGTGGACGCCTATTAATAAAGGATTGCGATCGGAAGGCATTCCGAATCCGACGGCGGAAGTCGGTCACTGCGTGCACCGCATCGCCATGCATCGCTCGCGGCCCGGCGTGCTGTTCATGCAGAAGCACTGGGACGTGATGCGCACCGACGACGCGGGCGATTCGTGGCGCGAAGTCAGCGGCAACCTGCCGACCGACTTCGGGTTCGTGATCGACGTTCACACCCACGAGCCGGAAACGATCTACGTCGTGCCGATCAAGAGCGATTCGGAACACTACCCGCCGGATGGCAAGCTGCGCGTATACCGCAGCCGCGCCGGCGGCAACGAGTGGGAACCCCTGACCAACGGTCTGCCGCAGCGCGACTGCTACGTCAACGTGCTGCGCGACGCGATGGCGGTCGATTCGCTCGATTCGTGCGGCGTGTACTTCGGCACGACCGGCGGTCAGGTGTACGCGTCGGCTGACGCCGGCGACCATTGGTCGGCGATCGTCGAGAACCTTCCGGCCGTCCTGTCGGTCGAGGTGCAGACACTTCAATGATTCGGGTCGTGCTTCCGGCGCATCTGCGGACGCTGGCGCAGGTCAACGGCGAGGTGACGGTCGCCGTCGACGGTCCCGTGACGCAGCGCGCGGTCCTCGACGCGCTGGAAGAGACGTATCCGGTGCTGCGCGGAACGATACGGGATCACGTGACGCTGAAGCGCCGGCCGTTCCTGCGATTCTTCGCGTGCGAGGAAGATTTCTCGCACGAACCACCCGACGCGCCCCTCCCCGACGCGGTCGCCGCCGGCAATGAACCGTTTCTCGTCGTCGGCGCGATGGCGGGTGGATGAATCAAGTAACCGGAAGGGTGAAGACGATCGCCGTTCCCATACCCGGTTCGCTGGTCGCACGAATCTCTCCACCGTGGGCCACGATCAGGTTGCGCGCGATCGTGAGGCCGAGACCCGAGCCGCGCGATCCCGCCCCCTTGTAGAACCGATCGAAGATCTTCGGCAGATCGTCGGCGGCGACACCCGCTCCCGTGTCGGCGACGGTCATCACGACGCGATCGTTCTTCGCTTCACCATCGATCGAGACGACGCCGCCGGCGGGGGTGTGGTGGAGCGCGTTGGTGACGAGGTTGACGACCACTTCGCGAATCCGCAGCGGATCGACATCCGCGAGCGGCAGATTCATCGACTCCCCGATGCGGATCGTCACGCCGGCGCCCTGCGCATCCGCCGCGAGCGAACGGACGACGTCGTGAACCAGCACGACGAGGTCCGTCGCCTCGCGCTGAAGCGAGAGCGCGCCGCTCTCGGAGCTCGCGAGCGTCCGAAGATCGTCGATGAGCCTCCCGAGGATGCGTGTATCGGCGAGCACCTCGCTGACGTGCGCATCGTCTCGCGGATAGACGCCGTCCAGCAGCCCCTCGAGCCGGCCCTGCACGACCGTGAGCGGCGTCCGGAGCTCGTGTGCGATGTCGGCCATCAGGTGCCGGCGTTGTCGATCCTGCGCCTGCAGCCTGTCGGTCATCTTGTTGAAGGCGTGAGCGACGGATCGCAGCGGCGGCGGTCCGCGCTCGGCGATGCGCACCGAGAAGTCTGAGCTCGCCACGCGATCCGCCGCTTCGACGATGTCTGCGATCGGCGAACCGACGCGCCGCATGACGCGGAAGAACATCGTCGAGAACAACAGCAGCCCGATCGCCGCGACGACGACCAGCACCGACAGCTGCGCGAGGCCACTGACGATCCCGGCGCGGCCCAGGGCAAAGGACAGCAGCGTGGCGGCGCCGATGGCGGAGAGAAACAGCACCGCCGCAACGAGACACCCGGCGCGCCGCATGAAGCGGTTCCGTCGATACAGCCACGGGCCGCGAGTCGCCGGCGGCCACGGTTCGCTGGTGGGCCACCACGGCGGCGGACGTCTGGGATGGACGGGGCCCCTCATGGCTCGGCGAACTTGTAGCCGATGCCGTACACCGTCAGGATGTAGCGCGGATTGCGGGTGTCGGGCTCGATCTTGCGGCGGATGTTCTTGACGTGCGCGTCAATCGCGCGCTCGAAGGACTCGACGGCGTCTCCGCGCACCGCGTCGAGGAGCTGCGCGCGCGTGAACACGCGTCCCGGATGCCGCGCGAGCGCCGCCAGCAGCTGAAACTCCGTCGTCGTCAGCTCGATGGCCGTACGGCCCCGATTCACTTTCATTCGCGAGATGTCAATGGTCAGGTCGTCGATCTGACGGACGTCGCCGGCCGCCTGCGCCGAATCGACGCGGCGCAGCACCGTCTTGACGCGCGCGACGAGCTCCCGCGGACTGAACGGCTTGGTGATGTAGTCGTCGGCGCCGATCTCGAGGCCGAGGAGCCGATCCGACTCCTCCACGCGCGCCGTCAGCATGATGATCGGAATCGTCGACTCGCGACGCAGCTGTCTGGCGACCTCGATTCCGTCCAGCCGCGGCAACCCGAGATCGAGGACGACCAGATCGGGACGGCGGGCGCGGACGATCTCGAGCGCGACGGCACCGTCGTGCGCCGCAATCACCGCGAACCCGGCGTGCTCGAGATAGTCCTTCGCGATCTGAACGATCGGCCGCTCGTCGTCGACGACCAGGACCGTCTTCATCCCGTGCGCAGCGCGATGACCGGATCGAGGCGGCTCGCCCGCCGCGCCGGCAGATAGCCGGCCGCGAACGCGACGGCGGCCATGAGCAGCGAGGCGCCGCCAAACGCCACCGGATCGATCGGGCTCAGTCCGAACAGCAACGACGCGAGGCCGCGCGACGCCATCGCGGAACACGCGAGGCCGATCGCGACGCCGATCGCGACGAGCGCGCCGGCTTCGCTCAACACCAAATGCAGAACCGCGGCGCGATCGGCGCCGAGCGCCAGCCGCAGCCCGATCTCCCGCTGCCGCTGACCGACCGTATGCGCCATCACGCCGTAGAGCCCGACGGAGGCGAGCGACAGCGCGAGCGCGCCGAACACGCCCAACAGGCCGGCAGCCAGCTTCATCATCCACAGCGACTGATCGAGCACGTCGACGACCGTCGCGCCGTTCTCGAGCGGCATCTCAGGATCGATAGCGCGCAGCTCGCGCTCGACCGCCTGCAGCGTCGATGCCGGGCTGCCGGCGCTCCGCACGTACACGACCATCGCATCGGCATAATTCTGGCTGAGCGGTACGTAGACCGCCGGCTGCGGCGCCTCGCCGATCGTCTGGTATTTGATCGTCTTGACGACGCCGACGATTTCGCGCGGCTGCGTGTCGGTGTCGAACCGGAATCGCCGGCCGATCGGATCCTGATCCGGCCAATATCTCGTCGCCATCGTTTCATTGACGATCGCCACGGACACGGTTCCGGCGCGGTCCGCGGCGACGAAGTCTCTGCCGGCCCGAAGCGCGACGCCGATTGTCGAAAAATAGCCGACGTCGACCGTGTGCGCGAGCGTGAGCATCGCATCCGATTTCTCCTGCGGCTCACGGCCTTCGACGATGAGACGGCGGTACACGCTCGCCCACAGCGGCTGATTCGCCGCCCACGAAACCGACGCCACGCCCGGGATCGTTGCGACGCGTTCCCGTGCCGAGCGATAGAACTGCTCCGCCCGCGGCTGCGCGTATCCTGCCTGTCCCGGATTCGCGGACACGACCGAGAGCGGCTTCGGATCGTACCCAAGGTCGACCGTGAACGCCTGCTGGATGTTTCGCAGGAACAGGCCGGCGACGACGAGCGCGACGAGCGACATTGCGACCTGCGCGACGACGAGCGCGCGACGTAGTCTTCCAGCGCGCCGTGTCCCGGCGGTCGTTCCAGCTTCTTCCTTGAGAACGCCGACGACGTCGGGCCGCGACGCACGAAGCGCCGGAATCAACCCGATGACGACGCTGCTGGCGATGGCGAGGAGGCACGTGAACAGGAACACGCGTCCGTCCAATCGAAGCGCGACGAAATTGTTCGCGACGACCGCCGGACGGAACGACCAGAGGAGATTGCGCCCCCAGGTGCCGACGAGCAGTCCCACGGCGCCGCCGATGACGCCGAGGAGAAGGCTTTCGGTCAGCAGTTGTCGCACCAGACGGGCCCGGCCGGCGCCGAGCGCCACGCGCACGGCGAGCTCCTGACGGCGTGCCGTGGCGCGCGCGAGGAGCAGATTGGCGACGTTCGAGCACGCGATCAACAGCACCACGGCGACGATCGCCATGAGCACCGCCGCGCCGAACATCATGGCGCTGCGCATCCCGGGAAAGATCGTCGCCTCCGCGATCGGCAGCAGAGAAATGCTGCGGCCTTTGTTCGATTCGGGATACGCCTGTTCGAGGCCTCTGGCGATCGCTTTGAAGCTGGCTTCCGCCTGCTCGCGCGTCACCGCGGCCTTCAAACGGCCCACGGTGTTGAAGACGACCGATCCTCGTTCGTGAAGCCAGTCGCCAAACTGGCGCGGCAGCAGACCCGGCGCGGCCATCGACGGCGCCCAGATCTCCGGGCCGAACATCGAGGTCACGCCCTTGAACCCTTCCGGCGCCACGCCGACGATCGTGAAGACGCGCCGGTTCAGCGCGATCGTGCGGCCGACGACGGCCGGCGTCGCGCCGAACCGCCGCTGCCACAGACTGTGCGCAATCACGACCACCGGATGGGCGCCTGGTGTGCGATCTTCGTCGCGAAGGAAGAAGCGTCCGGCCGCCGGCGCGATGCCGAGCACGTCGAAGTAGTTCGCGGTGACCAGCTGTGCGAACACGCGCTCGGGCTCAACGTTGCCGAGCGCGGCCGACATGCGAAGCGCCAGCGGCCCGGAATACCCGGCAAGATCGGTGAGGACCTCGTTCCTCTCACGGTAATCCTGCAGGTTCGGGTACGACAACGGCAACAGGCTGCCGAACCGTGTGGGGTTTTTGGCGTCGAGCGCAAACAGCGCGACGAGCTCGGACGGCCGCGACGCCGGAATCGGATTCAGAAACAAGGTGTTGATGACCGTGAACATCGTCGTGTTGGCGCCGATGCCCAGCGCGAGCGACAACACGGCGGTCACGGTCACCACCGGATTTCTGACGAGGGTTCGCACGGCGTAGCGCAGGTCCTGCAGCAGACGATCCACGGGACTAGCTCCGCACGCGATCCGGCGCCGACGAACCGCTCATCTGTTCGTGCGCGCGGCGATGCCATTCCTCGAGCCGTTCACGATGCCACGGTCGTCTTCCCCAGAAGAGACCGCGCACGATCAGGAACCAGAACGCGAAGAAGGCGAACGGAAAGAAGAACCCGAATCCGAATCCCCACGGCCGGTAATACCGGTAATAAATGTCCGGCGGGACGGCCGCCCCGGCGGCGCCGCCCGCCGCCTGTGCGCTGAGCGCCAGCCCGTGCGAGACGCCGAGCTGATATCCAATTCCGCCGATCACCATCGCCGCAAACAACGCCGCTACCGCCATTGCCCATCTGTTCATGGCACGCCTCCATTCATAGATGGAGTGTGCATGGCGATTGTGGAGGGATTGTGAAGCTGTCGCGCGCACGTGCAGGGACTAGGGCTTAGGGATTAGACGCGCTCGGCTGAAAGCCTCGCGCTACGGCGTGGCCGCACAGTAGCGCGAGCCACATAGCCACACTGTAGCGCGAGCCACACCACCACACAGTAGCGCGAGCCATACCACCACACAGTAGCGCGAGCCTTTTAGGCGAGCGGTGCCTAATCCCTAATCGCTACGCGATCAGAACGAGAACCGGGCGGCCAGCTGGAACGCGCGCGGACCGCCCGATCCGAACGTCTGACCGACGCGCTGGTTCGCTTTGCCGAACGTCGACGGCACGACGAGGTTGAAGTTGTAGTTCGTCAGGTTCGACACGTTGAAGATGTTGAACGCTTCTCCGATGAGACGCAGCTGTGTCCGGTCGCCGAGCCCGATCGTCTTCATCACACGCACGTCCTGCGACGTGAACACGTCGCCGAGCTGATAGTCGGACGGCAGTGTAATCGCGGGGTACCGCTGGCCGGCCGAAATTCCGGCCTTGCCCGCCGGCGTCAGCGTTCCGGCGAATGTGGTGTTGTACTGATTCACGAGATCCTGCAGCTCCGACTTGCTCAGATATCCCGAGTAGCCCTTGCCGAGGATCTCGAGGAGCGGCGTGAAGCCGCTGCTCGACACGTTCGTGCCTGTGTTGTCGAAGCCATTGATCGTCGGCGCCACCGGCGGCCGGCTGAGGAACGTCGAGAGCACCGACAGCTGCACCTGTCCTGGCAGATCGACCAGGCCGGACACGGTGAGGTTGTGGCGCGGCAGATCGGGACCGTACGTGGCGAAGTAGTCGTTCAGATTCTGCGTGACGTCGCCGATGCTCTGGCTGCTCTGGAGCGCGTACGACGCGGTGAACTGATAACGATGCGCGAGGCGCTTGTCGAGCCTGACGAGGAGACCTTTATAAGTGGAGGTCGCGCCGGGCCACCAGAAATTGATCGGGCCCGACGAGCATTCCGCCGCTGGATCGTTGGCCTGCGCGCCGACGCACCGCGGGATGACCGGGCCGTCGATGGCGTTGAAGCGGTTGAAGTCGACGCTCGCGCCGAAGAAGCCACCCGGCGTGCCGTGAATCATCTTCCGATACACGAGGTCGGTCTGCAGCACCATCTCGCCGGTGAGCTCGCGCTGGAATCCGATGTTGAAGTGGCGCGCGCTCGCGGTCGGAAATTCGTGCGGGTACAGCGCGCCGAGCGCGGTCGCCTGCTTCGACAGCAGGATCTGCGGCTGGTCGCCGGTGCCGGGATACTTCGCGTCCTGCTGCGCGCGCAGCGATGGCAGCAGCTGCAGGAACGCGCCGTAGTTGAGCGCGAGCGAGTTGAGAAAAGCGGTGCTGAACGGCTGGCCGGTCAGCGGATTGGTCACTGCGGCGTTCCCGATGAACTGACGCCCCGAGCCGCCGATGACGGCGCGCTCGCCGAGGCGCCACCAGCCAAGCTGCGTATCGTAGAAGATGCCGGCGCCGCCGCGGATGACCGTCGGCCGATCCTTGCCGAGCGACCAGGCGAATCCGACGGCCGGCGAGAAGTTCTTGTACTCCTTCTGCGTCGGGCCGAGGTCGCTGCCGTAGATCGGCGCGAGATACGCCGGCTTCGACAGATCGTAGTTGAGCACGTTGGTCTCGTGCTGCCATCCCATGCCGTAGTTGAAGGTGAACGACGGCGTCACCTTCCAGCTGTCCTGCGCGTAGAAGTGGAACTTGTTGTTGCCCCTCGCGTTGTCCAGGTGATAGGACGGCTGCGATCGATCGCCGATCCCGACGAGGAACGCCACGACCGGCAGCTTCCTGAGATCCGCCTGGTTGTGAATCTTGCCGTCGGGAAGTCCGAAGAGCGCCGGGAGCACCGGGTTGATGTTCGCCAGGAATTCCGGCGACAGGAGGTACGCGCGCGCCGGATCGAAGAAGCCCCAGTAGCCGACCGCGTCGATGTGCTCGAACTCGCCGCCGAACTTCACCTGATGGCTGTTCTTCAACCACGTCATGTTGTCGGAGATCGGGAAGCGATGCAGATCGCGGCCCTGCGGCGAGTTGAAGTTGTTGCCGAGCGCGAAGTTGACCGAGTTCAGGTAGAAGATTTCGGGTCCGCCCGATCCGATGCAGTTGCCGCTCGGATCGCCGTCGCACGACGCCGGCGCGTTCCGATTCCTCCAGTACATGTGCGAGAAGCGGAGATCGTTCACGAGATTGCTGCGCAGGATGCTGGTGAGCCCGACGAGCTGCTGGTCGACCCAGTTGTCGTTCGACACGAAGTTGGACGGCGGCACCGGAATCCCGAACGGCCCGCTGTTGGTGTTGCCGTCATGCGAGTACCGAACGAACAGCGAGTGATTGTTGTTCGCGTGGTAGTCCACGCGGCCGCTGAACTGGTTGCCGTTGTACGGCGCCGGCGCCAGCGTTCCGAACGTCGCCACCGACGGCAGATCGGGCTGCACGACGTACACGCCCTGCTGGCTTGTGTGCTCGTAGTTCGCGAAGAACTGCACCTTGTCCTTCTTGATCGGCCCGCCGAGCACGAAGCCGCCCTGTTTACGCGAGAAATCGGGATCGTCGGTCAGCGAGTTGCGCGCGAGGCTCGGATAGGCGGCGAGGTTGTGATCGCGGAAATACAGATAGCCGGCGCCGCGAAAATCGTTCGATCCGGAGCGCGTGACGACGTTGATCGCGCCGAATGCCGTGATGCCGGTCGACAGATCGAAGTTCGCCGTCGAGATCTGGAATTCCTGGACGACCTCCTGCGAGAAGTTCTGGCCGGTGCCGCCTTCCACCGGATTGCGGACGTTGCCGCCGTCGACGGTGATCGCCGTATGCGACGCCGGACCGCCGAGCACCGACACGTTGAATTGCGCGTTGAACTGCGCCGGGTTGCCGAGGTTCACGGTGACGCCCGGCTGAAGCTGCGCAAGGTTCAGGAAGCTGCGGCCGTTCAGCGGGAGGTTTTCGATCTGCGTGCGGCCGACGACGCCCTGCACGCGGTTCGATTCGAGATCGACCATCGTGGCCGTGCCTGTTACGGTGACCGCCTCCTGCCGTGTGCTCACCTGCAGGGACATCTTCACGGTCGTCGTCGTCCCGACGGCGACGTCGACCGGGCTCACGGTCGGCTGAAATCCCGGCGCCTCGATGAGGACGTCGTACGGGCCGGCCGGCAGCGTGGGAACCGAAAACGACCCGTCGGGTCCCGTTTGAACGGAACGCGCCGCGCCGGTGTCGCGGTTCGTCACCGAGACCGCCGCCTTCGGCAGCACCGCCCCGACTTGATCGGTCACGGTTCCGGCGATGGCGCCGGTCGGCACCTGCGCAGCGAGCGAACCCGACATGGCGATCATCCATAGCAACAAGAGAGCGGCTCGACGCATCTGACCCTCCGCAGCCTTCCGAGTTTCCGCCTGGATTTGACGCGTTGTGGCGGGCAAGCATACACCCCAGTGGGATGACCAAAAAAGCAATCACCTCCGGTATAATCCGCGCCACCGGGAGAAATCCATGCTGATGAATCAACGCACGCGCCGAGACATCCTCAAGGGAACCCTAATCGTGGCCGGACTGGGCGTTCTCGATATTCCGGAGTGGGCGCTGCCCGTCCTCGCGCAAGGCGACACGGACGTGCCGTTCACTGACATCCCCGACAACGTTCGGTGGGAGACGCCGCCGGACCGACGCCTGCTGGACGTGCGGACCATTGATGGTCCGTTTACGCCGGCCGACAAGTTCGGGACGACGCAGCATTACGGGCATCCCACGATCGACGCCGCGGCATTCAGATTGAAGATCTCCGGTCTGGTGGACCGGTCCAAACAGCTGTCGCTCGACGATCTGAAAAAGATCGGCAGCACCGATCTCGTTGCCGGCTTCGAATGCTCCGGCAACCGCGGTCCGCTCAATGGCCTGTGCGGCAACGGCCGGTGGACCGGTGTCTCGCTGAAATCGGTGCTCGATTCTGCAGGCGTGAAACCGGCGGCGCGCGAGTTCGTCTTCTTCGGCGCCGATCACGGCGAAGAGGAAGTCGAATGGCGCGCGCAGAAATTCAAGATCGACGTGCCGTTCGGGCGCAGCCTGAATCGCGAAAAGGCGCTGTCGCCCGAACCGTTCCTCGCGTGGGCGTTGAACGGCCAGCCATTGACGAAGCATCAGGGCGCGCCGCTTCGGCTCCTCGTTCCGGGATGGTATGGCGTCTGCAACGTGAAATGGCTCTCGCAGATTCACATTCAGGAAGACGCCTACACGGGTAAGTATCAGTCGCGCTGGTACCGGACGATCAGAGGCGAGATGATCGACGGCGAGATGAAGTACATGGAAACCGCCGTTACGCACATGAACCTGAAGTCGTTCATCGCGCGGGTGACGAAGAACGGCGATCAGTACAAGGTGCTCGGCGTGATTCTCAACGACGGCACGCCGATCAAGTCTGTCGAAGTGAAAGTCGACGAAGGACCGTGGCAGCCGGCGACGATGGATCCGTCGACGAAGGACAAGTACGGCTGGAAGCTGTTCACCTATCAATGGAAGGGCGCGACGCCGGGCGCGCACACGCTCGTCTCGCGCGCGACCGACACGAACGGCAAGGTTCAGCCGACCGCGCAGGAGCTCGAGACGAAGAAATCGTTCCTCGAGGAGAACTCGCAGGTGCCGCGCAAGGTCATGATCGCTTAGCGCCCATCACGCCTTTGCCACGAAAGCCACGAACATCCGAAATTGATTTTCGGTTTCGTGGTTTTCGTGTTTTTCGTGGTGATCACTCCCCATTTCAGCGCGCAGTTGTAAGGGACAGCACGGCGTACGCCGACGCCGCATCGTTCATGAAGCGGCCCGGATCGCTCGCGGGATCGCGACGTTTGTTGAGCGAGGTCGCGGCCCATTGACCGGTGGATCGATCCTGGTGCCGCCGCAGCCAATCCAGCCCTTTTCGCACGCGCGCGTCGGATGACGCCGCGCCGCCGGCGTTCTGCAGCGCCAGCGTGACGACGCTCGTCGCGTAGCCGTCGGTCTGCGTGTCCAGGGCGGTGTCGTCGACCCGCTTGAACGTACCGAGCGACGCCATGCTCCAGCCGCCGTCGTCCTGCTGCGCCGCGAGCAGAGACTCGGCGATCGCCTGGCGCTGCGGAGGCGTCAACACGTCGCCGACCTTCGACGAGGCCCAGAGCATCAGCGCGCGATTCAGCAGAGGCTGGTGCTCGACCTCGCGCTGGGCGTAGGCGCGCAGCAGCTTGAGATTCTCCTGAATGGATGGATCGGCGGCATAGCCGTCCGGCGCCGTCCCAATCGCGACGACGGCCAGCGCCGCGCCGAAATAGGGCGCATCCGACGACTCCCACGGCTCGTAGTGAAAATTCAGCCAGGGCCACGCGCCCGAGAGGGCCTGGGTCCGCATCTGCAGCGCCCACATGTGGCCGAACGCGGCGCGTGTGTCATCGGCAAGATGTCCGCGGTCGCGATCGCGCGTCGCGAGAACGAGCGCGTTGATCACCGCCTCGGTGCCGCGCGACTCGCTCGTCTTCGGAATGCCTCGCGTCTGATCCGGATACCACGGATCGACGTCCTTCCACAGCGCGACGCGCTTGGCGACCACGTCGAGCATCTTCGCTTCGGCGGCGGTCGGCTGACGCTCGGCGAGCGCGGCGCGGAGCGCCGGACGCGCGATCGCATACGGCATCCCGGTGTGACACGAGATGCAGAACGTTTCGTGATCGCGCGCGGCGCTCGGCCACGCGACCCACCAGTTCGCCCGGCCGTCGAGATACGAGGCCGCCGCCTTCGGATCCCAGCCGCCCTCGCCGGCGGTCCACGCGGTTGCCCCTGCCAGCAGCAGCATCAGCACGCACGATGTCATGAAGCGCATGAGGGGATTATACGCGCCGACGTCACCGGCGCTGACGGTCGATGTCCTGGAAGCCGGGCGTTCGGCGCCCCTGCCAGAAGCAGGCCGTCGCTCTGGTCGTCCAAGAACCAAATCGATGCTTGCCGAAACCATTCTTCAGGATCTCGCGCTGCGCGCGGAATAAAATGGCCTCGTGCGCGTGGTCGCGATCCTCTTTGCGCTGACGATCCTGGCGGACCAGCGACCTCAGCACCCGCCCGACATCCACTTCGCCGCCACGCCTCAACCGATCGCCGACGCGATGCTGCAGCTCGCCCACGTCACGCGCGACGACGTGGTCTACGATCTTGGATCGGGAGACGGCCGCATCGTCATCCTCGCGGCGCAAAAGTACGGCGCGTTAGGCGTCGGCGTCGAAATCGACCCGCGCCTCGTCGCCATCTCGCGCCAGGTGGCGCGCGAGGGCGAGGTCGCCGATCGCGTCACCTTCATCGAAGGCGATCTCTTCGAGGCCGACATCTCGGAAGCGACGGTCGTCGCGTTGTGGTTGTCGGCAAGCGTGAACGCACGGCTGGAGCCGAAGCTCAAACGCGAGTTGCGGCGCGGCGCGCGCGTCGTGTCTCACCAGTTCCCAATCGGGTCCTGGCAGCCCGACGCGCACGTCCGCGTGGAGAACGAAGATGTCTTTCTCTGGACAATTCAGTAACCGGCCGCACGAACGACGACCGTGACGATCTCCATCACGAAGATCAGCGCAGCCGCGACGAGGAGTTGCTTGCGATCGAACATGAACATGGTGGTGCCCCCTGCCTCGTCCTGAGGCAACCACCATGCCGGGCGCGCGCGGCGCGTAACCGACTGATCTCTCCACGGTTATCCCGCCGACCCGAGCGGCTGTCGCTCGTGTCGTATGCCCGCGTGATCCGAAGCAGAACGATCGGCTCGAAAAGCGTCGCTGACGATTTCGACGCGCGACTCCAAGATTTGATCGGGGCATGACGTTTGCGAAATCGGCGCGCAGACCCACAGAGGAGGGCTCCATGATCTGGTTGGCTGTAGCCGTATTTGGAGGCGTTGCATTGGTGTACGTGAAGGTGCGGCGCCGCCGCAAGTCGGCGGACGCTCTGGGCCACTAGGCCGAGGCTTCGGCGGCCGCTTTGGCGCGCCCCTTCGCGAGTGGAGCGCCGGCTCCGGTCAGAGCGGCGACATCGCGGGCGAATGGCGTCGCCCCTTTCGTCTTGATGGCGGAGGCGAGCTGCTCGTCCAGCAGCCGGGCGGCCGCCGGTCCCTCTCCATCGACGCGCTCCGCAAATCGCTTGCGCGCGTAGTCGAGATTGTGCTGCAGGCGGTCGCGCAGCTCCGCCGGCTTGTGCTTCGAGGCATCGGCGGCGTACACGGACTCGAGATCCTTCACCAGCGACTCGGCGTACTCGCGGAATTCGGCGAGCGCTTCCCATTCGAGCGAGAGCTTCGTCAGCATCGGCACGGCGTGCCACAGCAGCACTTCCGCGAACTTCACGCGCCGCTCCGGCGTCACCAGCTCGGTCTGCGCGTGATCGGAATCGTCGGCGTAGAGGACCGCGGTCACGTGACCGCGAACGGCGACCGGCAGCACCAGCACGAACGTCGGCGATCCGCCGAAGAGCGCGCGCGTCGTGTCGGTCAGCTCGCGCGCCATGAGCCCGTGGACGCGGCCGTCGCGCACGGCCTTCGTGAGCGGCGAGTCGACGGTGAGCGGGATACTCACCTTGGAGATGTCGGCGGCGAGATCGAAACCGCTGTGACGTCGACCTTCGAGGTGGTTGCCGTTGACGTCGAACAGCGCGACGCGTGAGAACTCGGTCGCGAGCGCGTCGATGACGACGCCGTGCACGTCGTCGAGCGACGCGGCGCTGGTGAGGCGCTGAAACGCCGATCGCAGGTGATCGAGCGGCTGCAGCGCGGTCTTGAGCATCTGACCGCGCAGCACGCGCGCCTGCTCCACGCGCGACGCCTCGGCCTCGGCGATCGCGTGCTCGAGGTCTCTTGCGCGCTGGTCGTTGGTCTTCAGCGTGGCGTTCGCCGCTTTCAAATCGTTCTGCGCCGCCTTGAGGCTGCTCTGCGCCGCGGCCAGCTCGCTCTGAACGCTTCTCAGATCCTCATGCGCCGACTGCAGATCATTGTGCGCCGTCTTCAGTTCTTTGTGCGCCGTCTGCGCATCGGCCTGGGCGGCTTTCAGCGATCGGCGCGCGTCGGCGAGATCCCGTTCCGCGTTTGCGCGCCCGGCTGCTTCATGTTCGCGGGCGGCCTCGGCTTCGCGCCGCGCCGCGTCGGCGAACGCCTGCGCGGCGGAGGCTTCTTTCAGCTCCTGCCGCGCCGCCGCCGATTTCTGCTGCTCCGCCTTCAGCGCGTCGGCGTGCTCGGCGCGCGCCGCTTCCAGCGCGGCATCGAGCGCGGCCTGACCCTCGGCGCGCGTGCGCTTCGCCGCGTTGTCGATTTCGGTGGTTGCCGCCGCGGCGAGCTTCTCGACGAGGGCCGAAATGGCGTCGTCGGCCGGAGCTGCGGCCCCGAGCTTGTCCTCGACGGTCCGCATCGCCGTCTCGAACGCGCGGCGGACGGCCTGCAGCTCGCGCTTCGAGTGCTCGGCGCGGCTCGTCATCAGGCGCCGCAGGAGCGCCGAGGTTTCAGCCGCCGCAAACTCACGGAATTGCATGACAGTAGAAAGGCGCGTTGAGCCGCGGTCCCTCGGTGCAAGGCGCGCGCCCGCGCGGACATTACTTATAGATGCGCGTTCCCGCGCGACGCGAGCGCTCGCAACGTGACACTTTCGCAACGCGGATCACGTTTGGTGTCGCGCGAATCGGGCCGTTGTCTCCCTCGATCGAACTGGGTCCGACACGTGTCGGACGCCGACATCGCCGCCGAAGCTGAACCATGTAACTTTTTCGTCGTGAAACCCGACAGCGGAGCGCCCGACCAGAAAAGTAAGTGATTGCAGCGCACGTGCTTAACCGGACATCGGCGCTGTCAGCCGGATTGCGATGGCGTACAGCTCTCGCGCCCTGTCTCAACCCGACGGAGGATGGCCGTGGCTGACGATCGACGACTCCGAGTCGTGATGTTTCAGGAAGGACCAGGCGTCTGGATGGTTCGCGGGCTCGAACACGAGCTGCTCGCCGAAGCACGCACGATCGGCGGCGCGGTCCGCGCCGCGATCAAACTCGTCGAAGCGCACGCGAGCTTCGACTCGCGCCACAATCTGCGGCCGCTGGCCGCGTTCCGTCCGTCGCCGCAGACCTACTGGAACGCCTATCACTCGGGAACGCCCGTGTCGCTGACCCAGTTGGGCGTTTCTGCACCTCCCGGTTGGAACATCAGCGTCGCATTCGCGCATCGCTGTCCGGACCGGCAGCCCACTCACCGCGTCGCATGATCGGTTCCGCGCCCCCTTCGCACACGCCGTCCACGTCGAGATCGCCCGATCCGATCATGAAGTCGACGTGGATGGCGCTGCGATTCCCGCCGGCGCGCTCGAACGCCGCATCATCCATCGATTCGCCGCCGCGCATCGTGAATTTGTACGCGGTTCCGAGCGCGACGTGGCTCGCAGCGTTCTCGTCGAACAGCGTGTTGTAGAACAGCAGCCCCGACTGCGAGATGGGCGAGCTGTGCGGCACGAGCGCCACTTCGCCGAGCCGCGCCGCTCCGGCATCGGTATCGATCATCTGACGCAGAACGGATTCGCCGCGCGCCGCCGAAATCCGCACCACGCGACCCTGCTCGAACGTCAGCGTGAAATCCTCGATGAGCATGCCGCCGTAGCTGAGCGGCTTCGACGCGCGCACGGTGCCGTCGACGCGCGCGCGATCGGCGATCGTGAAGACTTCTTCGGTCGGCAGGTTTGCGACGAACGTGATGCCCGATCGGCTCGCCGACTGGCCGCTCACCCATGTATGAGCCGCCGGCAGACCGACGATCAGATCCGTGGCCGGACCGGTGAAGTGCAGGGCGCTGTAGCGCTTCGTATTGAGGTAGTCGCTGCGCGAGGCGAGAACCGCGAGATGCTCTTTCCACGCTGCGACGGGATCCGGCCGATCGAGGCGGCACAGCCGCTCGATCGTCGACCACAACCGCGCGCGCTGCTCGTCGCGCGGCACGTCGGGAAACACTTTGGCCGCCCACGCGTCGTTGGCCGCCGCGATGACGCCCCAGTTCGTGTCGTTGCGCGAGATCTGCTGCCGGAACGGCACGACGGCGCGCGACACCGCCTGCTGCATCGTGCCGACGAGATCCGGCGGCTGATCCTTCAGCAGATCGGGATCGTTCGCGTAGATCGAGAGCATCGCGGCGCCGGCGGCGACGTGATCGGCGAGCACGTTCGGCAGCCAGCGTGAAAACTCGGCGAGCGATCCGCGCGGCGCATGCTCGAACCGCGACAGCAGCAGCGCCTCGTCGCCCCAGATCGCTTCGACCAGCTCGGCGCCGGCACGGTAGGCGCTCGCGGCGACCGCGCGAACCAGCGGCGCCGCATCGAACGAGACGCCGCCGTTGGCGAGCGGGCCGATGATCAGGAGGCGCTGGCCCGGCTGGAGATTGAGGGCCACGCGGACGGCCAGCTCGCCGTAACGGTCGAGTTTCATAGTTAATAATGATGACGCATGTCGTCGATTGCGATCATTCTGATCACGCTCGCGGCCGCCGTGGTCAACGGCGCGCTCGGGTACGGCTTCTCATCGATCACGGTCCCGATCGCGCTGTTGTTCCTGAGCAACCGCGTCCTGAATCCCGCGCTCGTTCCGATCGAGGTGGCGCTCAATGCCCACGTGCTCTGGGTGAATCGCGCGGCGCTGCCGCTCGTCGTCCGCCGCGTGACGCCGGTGGCGATCGGCCTCGTTCCTGGTGTCATCGTCGGCACGCTGATCGTCGCCCGCGTGAGCCCGGCGTGGTTGAAGCTTAGTACATATATCGCGCTGCTGCCGCTGATTCTCCTGCAGGCGATGGGGTACCGGCGTCCGATTGACGCAGAGGCGTCGGCCGGCGCGGCGTTCGGCGGCGGGGTCGGCGTGCTGTACGCCGTGACGACCATCTCGGGGCCGCCGCTTGCGCTCGCGCTCAACAACCAGGGCTTCTCGAAGCAGGAGTTTCGTGCTGCGCTCGGGTTCATCCGCCTGGCCGAATCGGGGCTGACGGCGGTGGCCTACGTGGCCGCCGGCCTCTATTCGCGCGAGAGCGCCGCGCTGATTCCGTGGATTCTTCCGAGCGTTGTGATTGGCGTGCCGATTGGGGCCTTCGTCATCCGTCACGTCAAGGCCGAAACGTTCCGCCGCGTCTGTATGAGCTTCGACGCGTGGGTGGTGGGCTTCGGCATCTCCACACTGCTTCGCGACATGCGGGTCGTCGACAGCGCGGCGGCCTTCAGCGTGCTCGGCGCGGTCATCGTCATTGACGCATGGCTTTTGTACCGGTACTTTTCCGGTCCGGTATCGCATCCGGTGCGACGATGAAGGAGATGAAAACGACGAGAAAAGATGGGCCCGCGGGAAAGCAAGGAGGATGAGATGCGTCGTATTCTGCGGATCGTGATCGCGTGCGCGACCGTCGCGTTGACCGCACCCGCGTCCGGTCAAACGGGCGATCCGATCGCCACGCTCGTGGCGCGGCTCGACCTCGAGAAATACAAGGCGACGATCAAAGGACTCACGCAGTTCGGCGACCGGCGTCAGGGCACCGACCGCAACCGCGCGGCAATCGACTGGATCGAGGCGCAGCTCAAGAGCTACGGCTGTCCGACCGACCGCATTCATTACGAATACAAGGCGCCGCCGGCCGATGGGCGCGGACGCGGCAATACGGGGCGAGGCGCGAACCAGGCGCAGGGCGGTGGCAGGCTGCGCGGCATCCGCACGCGGACCGGCGTCAACACCGATCCGATGAAGCAGCCCGACGAAAAGCTTCGCGCGCTGAACGTGCAGCCGGCGTCCGACGGGCCGCGCGAAGAAGCCTTCTGCACCAAGGTCGGGACGACGCACCCCGACGAGATGTACATCGTCGGCGGCCACATGGACGGCCACGGGTGGGGCGAAGCGGCGAACGACGACGGATCGGGAACGGCGCTCGTCATGGAAGTGGCGCGCGTGTTCGCGAGCCCCGACGTGCAGACGGACCGGACGATTCGATTCATCCTGTGGAACAACGAGGAGACGGGCACGAACGGCGCGCGTGCCTACGTCGCGCAGCGCCAGACGCTGCAGGGCACGAAGGACGAGCCGAAATGGCTCGGCATGATTCAGCACGACATGATGCTGTTCGATCACGGCATGCCGCGTGAGGACGGCACGATGAGCAGGGAACAGCGGCCCGAAGCCGACGTGAACATCGAGTTCCAGGCCAACTCGAAGATGGCGGCCGAAAGCCAGAAGCTCGCGTGGCTGTTCGAAGCGGCCAACGAGAAATATGCATCCGATTACCCGGCGCACGTCGGCAGCCATATGACCAATACCGACTCGGGTCCGTTTCAGGATTTGATCCCCGCGATCAGCCTGCGCGAGAACGAGCGCGGCGCCGAGATCGGCGCCGGCTGGGATCCGCAGTGGCACCAGCCGACGGACCTCTACGTGACCTACACCGACAAGGACTTCCGCCTCGGCTTGAACGCGGCGCAGACGACGCTCGGCGCGATCGCGCAGCTGACCGGCGCGACGATCAAAGGCGTGCGCTAGAATTCGAGGATGATCTTCAGAATCGTTCTGGCGCTCGCGATCGTCGCGATTGCGGACACGGTCAACCCGCTCGTGGAGCGTGTCGGAGACACCGGCTTCATCCAGTTGGAGGCCGACAGCTTCTCACGGCTCGATGCGCGACAGCAGGCGCTCGCGTACTGGCTGACACAGGCGTCGATCGCCATCGACCCCATCATTTACGACCAGCTGTCGCAATACGGCATCCGTGAGAAACGGCTGCTCGAAGGGATCGTCGCAATCGAAGCTCCGGCCGGTATCCGGAGCTTCGCGCTGCTCTTCTGGGCGAATCGCGGCAATCATAACGAGACAACGGCGCAGAAATTCCTGCCGGCATTCACGTTCGAAGAACTGCAGCGCGCGGCGCACACCGCGCAGGATCGCGGCGCGTTCAAGACCGCCTATGCCGATTTGGCGCCGCTCGCGACGCGCGAGGCGCTCGACCGCGAGCTCGCGGAGCTGCGGTCCGCGTTGTTCGATCCAAACGTCGAACCGACCGCGACGGCAAAGACGCCGCCGCCCGGGAAGGACATCCTGCAGGCCAGCTCGAACACGTTCTACCGCGGCGTCACGTTGAACGATCTCAAGGCCGTCACCGAGCGATACCGTCTCAACTCGCGCGTCGTCAAAGGGAGCGACGGGACGGTGCGTGAAGACGTGTACCGCGCCGGCACGCCCGACGGCCGTGTCCCGCCGGGCGCCTACGCCACCTTCTTGAAGAAAGCGATCGGACACCTCGAGAGGGCGCGCGCGGTCGCCGATCCGGCGCAGGCGCGCGTGATCGGCGACTTGATTCGGTACTACCAGACCGGGGAGCGGAGCGACTGGCTGCAGTTCGGCGGCGATTGGGTGCGCAACGACGCCACCGTCGACTTCGCCAACGGCTTCATCGAGGTCTACCGCGACGCGCGCGGGGCGAAGGGCAGCGCCCAGAGCTTCGTCAGCATCACCGACAAGCCGGTGACCGACGCGATGACGAAGCTGGCGCAGAACGCCGCGTACTTCGAGGAGAAGGCGCCGTGGGCGCCGAAGTACAAGAAGCAGGCGTTCAGCCCGCCGGTCGTCAAGGCGGTGCAGCTGCTCGTCGAGACCGGCGACTTCCACGTGACGACGATTGGCGACAACCTGCCGAACGAGAACGAGATTCACGAAAGGTACGGCACGAAGAACTTTCTCTTCCTCGGCAGCAGCCATGCGCTGTCGGCCGCCTCCGCGGCGAAGATCGGGGGCGAGTTCATCGCCTCTGCGGAGGAGGCGGAGCGGGATCGGAAGTACGGCGAGCTCGCGGAGGATCTGAAGGTGGCGATGCACGAAGTCATCGGACATGGATCCGGGAAGCTGACCGAACGGGTCAAGGACGGCGCGGAGTCGCATCTCAAGGAGTACTTCTCGGCCCTCGAGGAAGCGCGCGCCGATCTGATGGCGTTGTGGAACATCGGCGATCGAAAGCTGAGCGAGCTGCAGCTGGTGAAGGATCAGGAGGAGGTCGCGCGCGCGATGTACGACGCGGCGGCGCGCGTCGCCCTGACGCAGCTCCGGCGGATCCCGCGCGGCGACACCATCGAAGAGGATCATCAGCGCGATCGCCAGTTGATCGTCAACTTCATCAAGGACACCACCGGCGCGATCGAGTACTTCGACCGCGGCGGCAAGACGTATGTCAGGGTGAAGGATTACCGGAAAATGCGTGAAGGCGTCGGCACTCTGCTGGCAGAGCTGATGCGCATCAAGGCCGAAGGCGACTACGACGCGATCAAGGCCCTCATCGACAAGTACGCCGTGCACTTCGATCCGGCGGTGCGCGATCAGGTCGTCTCACGCTACAAGCAGCTCGACCTGCCGACCTACTGGGCCGGCATCAACGTGCACCTCGATGCGCAGCTCGACGCGAACGGCAACGTCACCTCGGTGCGCGCGTCGTATCCGCGCGATGCCGTGAAGCAATATCTGGCGTACGGAAAGATGTACCAGTAGGGGCCGACCAATGTGTCGGCCCCGGTGCGAACGTTGGGCCGGCAACGAACATCGCGCCGGTGCGAGCATCGCACCGATGCGAGTGTCGACAGGGGCGGAACACGCTTCCGCCCTACGAGAGGGCGACGATGACGCGATCGACGTCCTGCTGGTTGTTGAACACGGACACGGACAGGCGCAGCCGCTTCTCGCTCGCGATGATCGTCGCTGCGATGTTCGCCTCCTTCAGCTTCTTCGCCGCCGCCGCGGCATCGTTCAGCTCGAAGGCGACGATCGGCGTCTCGTTCGCTTTCGGCGTCACCGATCGGTAACCTTTCGCCGGCAACTCGGTCTGGAGCCGGTTCGTGAGCATCCGCGCGTGCGCGCGAATGTTGTTCAACCCGAGCTTCTCGATGTAACGAAGCGACTCGGCCGCCACGAGCGCGAGCGAGTTCGGGAAGGTGCCCGTCTCGTACTTCGCCGCGCCCGGCAGCGGCTCCCACGTCACGCCGACGCGATCGAAGTTCGCGATCTGCCTGTGTCCGTAGCGCGTCGTCGGCACGACGGTGCCCTGCAGATCCTCGCGCACGTAGAGAAATCCGAAGCCGCGCTCACCCATCAGCCACTTGTAGGTCGCGGCCGTTCCGAAATCGATTCCCATCGCGCGCACGTCAATCGGCACCGCTCCGGCAGCCTGCACCATGTCGGCGTACAGGTATGCGCCGCGCGCGTGCGCGAGATCGGCGATCGCGCGCGCGTCGTGCAGGTAGCCGTTCACGTTCGAGACGAGCGCCATCGACACCAGCCGCGTGTTCCGGTCGATCGCGCGCGCCATGTCCTCGATGTCGATCGACCAGTTGCGATGCTTGACGACGCGGAGCTGCAGCCCTTTGGCCTCGAGAGATTTGTACATGTACAGCGACGTCTCGAAGTGCAGCTCGTCAAGGACGACGTTGCCGCCCTTCTTCGCCAGGTCCATCCCCATGACGACGATGTTCTCGCCGTCCGACGTGTTCTGGACGAAGGCAATTTCGTCGGGTCCCTTCGCGCCGATCAACTGCGCGAAGCGCCGCTTCAGATCGATCTGCTGATCGTTGTCGAAGTCGCGCCGTCCTTCGCCCGCGCCGTGAAGCCGAAAGTCCATGTACCGCTCGAACGCGCGGGATGCGGGCACGCTCAGCGGGTGGATCGCCGCTGAATTGAGGTAGGTCTGCGCCGATGCAATCGGGAAATCGGCGCGGACCGAAGCCGGAAAGATGCCGCCGTCGAGCGGGCGCTCGTCTCGCGAGGCTTGAGCCGAGCGAGCCATCGCCGCCGCCGCCGTGCTGATCAGGAATTCGCGTCGATTCAGAGTCATTTCAATTCTCCCTGTCGGTCGCCGTTAGCCACGATCGCACCAGCACTCTTCACGCGGCAGATTCTGCCACGGCTCCCTGGCATCGGTGCTGAAGTTTCTGCGCAGTTTTTCGAACTACGACATCGTCGAGCCCGACGTGCAGCACATCTCTCGGGGAGCCATGCAAACGATCGAAACGTCGCCTCGAGCTGCCACTCGCCAAAGTCGTCGCAGACTAACTGGACCGTGTACGCGTACGCGCCATCCGCTTCGGGCGGGCGAATTGTATCGGCGCGGTGACCTGCGGATTCGCGGAATCGGCTACACTCAGCCGTCCCTGCTGGAGGGTTCATGAGACGCGCCGTGCTCGCCGCCGTGGCCGTCGTGGCCGCCGTCGTTGCCGTCAACACGCAATCCGAAAAGCTCGATTACGCCGCGATCGGCAAGATCCGTGACGAGGGGTTCAATCGATCCCAGGTGATGGATCACATCTCGTGGCTCAGCGACGTGTACGGGCCGCGCCTCACCGGGTCGCCGGCGATTCAACAAGCGAGCGAGTGGGCGATGAGGAAGTTCGGCGAGTGGGGCCTCGCCAACATCCATCAGGAGCGGTGGAAGTTCGGCAAAGGCTGGTCGCTCGTGCGCTTCAGCGCGATGATGCTCGAGCCGCAGCCGCAGCCGATCATCGGGTACCCGCGCGAGTGGTCGTCGGGTACGAAGGGCCCCGTCACAGCGGACGTCGTCCGCGTGCAAATCGCGAACGAGGCTGACTTCGCGAAGTATCGCGGAACGCTCGCCGGGAAAATCGTCCTCACGCAGCCGGCGCGGCGCGTCCGCATGCTCGAAGGCCCGATCATCCTGAGGATGGACGATCAGTACGAAAAGGAAGCCGAGACGACGCCGGTCCCTGCGCCGGCAGCCGGACGTGGCCGTGGCCCTTCGACAGGCTCAGGGCAGGTCCCCGCGACGGCCGCGCAGGCGTTCCGCGACAAGCTCGAAGAGTTCTACGCGGCTGAAGGCGTCGTCGCGACGTTCGATCGCGGAAGCGACAGCGACATGGCCGACGGCGGCAGCACGCTGTCGTGGCAGCAGCAGCATCCCGACGGCGGGACGATCTTTCCGAGCGGGTCGTTCGCGCGCGACGACAAAGTCGGCAAGAGCGTACCGGGCCTGACGATCGCCGTCGAACACTACAACCGGATGATCCGCGTGCTCGACAAAGGACTGCCGGTGAGAGTGGAGCTAAACGTCGAGACGAAGTACTACGACGAAGCGGGCATGAACGGCTTCAACACGATCGCCGATCTGCCGGGCGGCGACCTCGCGTCCGAGATCGTGCTGCTCGGCGCGCACTTCGATTCGCACCCGTACGCCACCGGCGCGACCGACAACGCAACCGGCAGCGCGGCGATGATGGAGGCGGTGCGGATTCTGAAAGCGTCGGGCGTGAAGCCGCGGCGCACGATTCGCGTCGCGCTCTGGGGCGGCGAGGAGCAGGGGCTGCTCGGATCGAAGGCGTACGTCGCCGATCACCTCGCCGACGTCGACACGATGACGCTGAAGCCGGAGCACGCGAAGCTCTCGGCGTACTTCAACTCCGACAACGGCACCGGCAGGGTGCGCGGCGTGTGGCTGCAGAGCAATCTGGCGGTGCGGCCGATCTTCGAGCGCTGGCTCGAGCCGCTGAAGGATCTCGGCGTCACGATCCTCTCGCCGCGCTCGGTGTCGCAGACCGATCATCTGTCGTTCGACAACGCCGGAGTGCCGGCGTTTCAGTTCCTCGTCGATCGACTCGAGTACAACTCGCGGACGCACCACTCGAACATGGACGTGTACGATCGCGTGCAGCGCGACGACATGGTGCAGCAGGCCACGGTGATCGCGGTGTTCGCGTTCGAGGCCGCGACGGCCGACGAGAAGCTTCCGCGCAAGGCGCTTCCCGCGCCGCAGCGGCCGGCCGGCCGAGGCACCACGTCATCCGCACAGAGGTGAACATGCGCCACAAAACGATCGTCGCCGCCGCATTGCTCCTCACGATTGCCGGCGCCGCGCCGCGCATGCGGGCCGCCTCCGCCGTCGACGGCCTCTGGGATGCCATCATCGTCTCCGGCGAAACCGACATTCCGTTTCGCTTCGAGATTGCGACCAGGGGCGCCGACGCGCAGGGCTTCTTCTTCGAAGGCGATCGGAAGATCGGATCGACGTCGGGCAGCTTCGCCGACGGCGTGCTGAAATTCGAATACGATTTCCTCAACACGACGCTCGAGCTCAAAGCGAACGGCGATCAGCTGATCGGCGTCTATCGCAGCAACCGTCCGAACGCGCGGCCCCAGGACGTTCGCATGCGCCGCTTCGCGCCGATTCCATCGGGATCGGAGAATCCGCCGCAGGTCAACGGCACGTGGGAGATGCGCCGCGTGGCCGAAGAAGTGACCGCGCCGCGCGACACGCGCACGTGGCAGGTGTTCCTGCGGCAATCGGGCGCGGAAGTCGCCGGATCGATTCTACGCGTCGACGGCGACACTGGAACGCTCGTCGGCGGATGGCGCGGCGGCAAGCTCGTGCTCAGTCATTTTGCGGGAGAGCGGCCGAACCTCTTCGAGGCGGAGCCGAACTCGGACGGCACCCTCGCCGTCACGCTGAACGGCAACGCCCACTACCTCGTCGTCCGCAGCAGCGAGGCGCGCGCGAAAGGCATTCCCGAGCCGCCCGATCCATCGCGCTATACCAGCGTGAAGGATCCGACGACGCCGTTGCAGTTCGCCTTTCCGGAAGTGATGACGGGAAAGACGATCTCGAACACCGATCCGCAGTTCCGCGGCAAGGTGGTGATCTTCGCGATTGGCGGCAGCTGGTGCCCGAACTGCCACGATGAAGCACCGTTCCTCGCAGAGTTGTACAGGGACTATCACGCGCGCGGACTCGAGATCGTCGGCGTGATGTTCGAGAACGATCCCGACCCGAAGGTTTATCGGCCGCGCGTGCAGTCGTTCATCAAGCGCTACAACCTTCAGTACCCGATGCTCTACGCCGGCACGACCAGTCCGACGCCGACCTCGAAGACGATCGCCGAGGCGCTGCCGCAGATCGTCAACTTCGGCGCGTACCCGACGTCGATCTACCTCGGACGCGACGGCCGCGTGCGAAGCGTGCACGCCGGATTCGCCAGCCCGGCGACTGGTGAAGAGCACACGAGGCTGAAGCAGGAACTGCGCGAGCTGACGGAAAAGCTGCTCGCGGAGTCAGTGCAGAGTTCAGCGCCGGCTGGACGGCCCTGAATGTCAGGGCCACTTTGTGTGGCGCGGGCCTTTCAGGCCCGCGTCGGCGGCCCTGAAAGAGCCGCCCCACCGTAAAGGGCCGCCCCACCGTCGTTAACTCTCCCTCAACGCCACCATCGGATCGACGCGCGTGGCGCGGCGTGCCGGGACGTAGCACGCCGCCAGCGCGACGGCGAGGAGGACAGCAGCGACGCCCGCGAACACGAGCGGATCGTGCGCCGTGACGCCGAACAAGAGCGATTGCAGCGACCGGGTCAGCGCGAGCGCGCCAAGCAACCCAATCACAATCCCGACGCCTGCGGTGCGCAGTCCCTCTGCGAGCACGAGCGACAGGATTGAACCGCTGTCGGCGCCGAGCGCATGCCGGATGCCGAATTCGCGCACGCGCTGCGTAACGCCGAACGCGACGATGCCGTAAATGCCGATCGCCGACAGCACGAGCGCCACCACGCCGAACACCGCCAGCAGCGCCATCGGCGTCCGGCGATTCTGCAGCGACTGCGACACCCACTGATCCATCGTACGGACGTCGGCAATCGGCTGCTCCGCATCGATCGCCTGCACCGTGGCGCGCACCTGCGGCACCAGCCTCACCGGATCCAATCCGGTTTTCACCACGAGCGCCATCGCGCGCGGCGCCTGCTGCGACGCGGCGTAGTAAATCCGCTCCTTCGTCACCGGCTGACCGAGGTCGATGCTGTTGATCGTACCGACGACACCGACGATCGTCGCCTTGAAGTTCTGACCCCGCTGAATCTGCTGGCCGAGCGGCCTGCGATCCGCGAAGTACTTCTTCACGAGGTACTCGTCGATCACACAGACCGGCTGGGACGTGGCCGTGTCGCTCTCCTCGAACGTGCGTCCTGCGATCAGCGGAATCCGCATCGCTTTGAAGTAATCGCCGCCTACGATCTCCTGACGTCCGTGCGGCACGGCTTCGCCTGGCGCCAGCGTCCGGCCGGCGATCGTGTACGACCCGGAACTGACATTCCCGTTGAACGGCACGTTCGTTGTCAGTCCAACGCCAGTTGCACCAGGAATGGAGCGCGCGCGTTCGCTGACACGATTCCAGAACGCGACGCGCGCGGGCGCGTCCGGATAGCGCGCCGGGGGCAGCGCGATCTGCGCCGTGAACACGTTGTCGGTCGCAAATCCGGGATCGACGTTTTGCAGCCGCGCGAAGCTTTTGATCATGAGCCCGGCGCCAATCAGCAGGACGACGGCAATTGCCGTTTCCGCGACGACGAGCATCGTGCGCGTCGATCCGGTGCGCTTCCCCGGCGTGCCGCGCGAGCTGTCGTCCTTCAGGAATGCGGCCGTATTCCCTCGCAGAACCGTAACGGCCGGGACCAGGCCGAACACGATGCCGGTGACGAACGCGAGCGTGAGGGTGAACAGCAGCACGGGCACGTGCAGCGTGGCTTCGGGCGAGCCTGGAATCTGTGTCGTGCTCAGCGCGATCAGCGCCTTGACGCCCCCCACGCCTACCGCGAGCCCGGCCGCCGCGCCGGCGAGCGATAGGACGATCCCCTCGGTCAGCAGCTGCGCGATGATGCGGCGGCGTCCCGCGCCAAGCGTCGTGCGAATGGCGAGCTCGCGCAGCCGCGCCGTCGCGCGCATCAGCAGCAGGTTCGCGACGTTGGTGCACGCAATCAGGAGCAGCAGGATGACGCCCGCCTGCAGAACGAGGAGCGGCGCGCGGACGTCGCCGACGAGCTGATCGCGCAATCCGATCGCATATCCGCTGAAGCCGCTCGTCTGCGCGAACGACTGAAACTGCGGCAGGCGTTCGAGGTTGCGCGCCACGATCGCTTTGAACTGAGCGTTCGCCTGGTCGATGGTCGCCCCGGGGCGAAGGCGCGCGATCATCGAGCTGAACTCGTTGCCGCGGCCCTGGTCGGACATCTGCTGCGGCGTGAACGCGAACGGAACGAGCAGCGCGACGTCGCGCGCCGGAATCTCGAAGTCCGGCGGCAGCACGCCGACGACGCGATACGGTTCGCCGTTGATGCGGATGTCGCGTCCGACGACTGACGGATCCGAGCCGTAGTGCGACGCCCATAGACCGTGCGCGAGGATGGCGAACTTGTCGGCGTCGGGCTTCGCTTCCTCCTCAGTAAACGCGCGGCCGATCATCGGCGAGCGCTGAAGGGTGGAAAAGAACGAAGGCGTGACCGCGAGCGACCGCACCTGTTCGGGCGTGCCGCCTTCGTTGAGGTTGGCTGTGCGCATCGTGAACAACGTCGCTTCCTCCAGCGCCGGCGCCTGCGTCCTGCGATCGATGTAGTCGGGGATCGAGACCGACGCCTGCGGCAGGTTGCTTCCCGGATAGGTGTTCCAGACGAACACCAGGCGGTCGGCGTCGGGATACGGCAGCGGCCGCAGCAGGATCTGATAGAGGAGGCTGAAAATCGCGGCGTTCGCGCCGATGCCCAGCGCGAGCGTCAGTACGGCGATGAGCGTGAAGATGGGCTGCTTGCGCAGCGTCCTTACGGCGAATCGGATGTCCTGCATGGATGGTTAGACGTTACCGCCCGGTGCAAAAGTTGAACGAACAGACGCGGCATGGCAGGCGCACGTAAGCTAATATGCGCCTCGATTCACATCCGCAAGGAGGGATGATGCGCACATTCGTCGTGGCGTTCAGCGTCGCCGTTCTTTCGAGCGTCTACCTGCCGGTGGCCCAGCAGCCGGCCGCGCAGCAGCCGCAGCAGCCGATGTCGTTCTTCATCACGAGCGCCGGCTCCGGCAAAGGCGCCGACCTCGGCGGTCTCGCCGGCGCGGACCGGACTTGTCAGACGCTTGCGACGGCCGCCGGCTCGACCGGCAAGATGTGGCACGCGTATCTGAGCGCGAGCGCGGCAAGCGGCCAGTCGGCGGTCAACGCGCGCGATCGCATCGGCGCCGGGCCGTGGTACAACGCCAAGGGCGCGCGGATCGCGCAGAACGTCGCCGACCTGCATGGCGACACGCTCGAAGCGGCGCGCCGCGGCAACAACCTCACGAAGCAGACGGCGCTCACCGAGAAAGGCGACACGGTGAACGGCGTCGGCGATACGCCGAACCGCCACGACATGCTCACGGGCTCTCAGCTCGACGGCACCGCCTTCACCGACGGCGCCGATCACACGTGCGGCAACTGGACGAACAGCGGCGCCGGCACGGCGCAGCTCGGCCACCACGATCGCACGGGCGGCGGCAACACGTCGTGGAATTCAGCCCACCCGAGCCGCGGCTGCAGTCAGGAAAATCTCGTCAGCACCGGCGGCGCCGGATTGTTCTACTGCTTCGCCATCAATTGATCGGGTAATTGGATAATCGGGTAATCGGGTAATCGGGTAATCGGGTAATTGCGCAAATACGCAATCGACCATCCGATTACTCGATTACTCGATTACCCGATTACCCCATTACCCAATTACCCAATTTCAGATGGAGGCCACGAATGAAACGTACGGTCATCGCGCCGATCGCCATCGTCACCGCCGCCATCGGCGTCGCGGCATCACAGGGCGGCGGACAGCCGCCGGCGGCGC